>Ga0116129_1000678_pt1 | contig 20643 bp, 12 predicted proteins | sample June2015DPH_17_2_FD_89732 | JGI IMG/M metagenome (GOLD analysis project Ga0116129, IMG submission 89732) | Peatland microbial communities from SPRUCE experiment site at the Marcell Experimental Forest, Minnesota, USA - June2015DPH_17_10 | ecosystem: Environmental > Terrestrial > Soil > Wetlands...
CGAAAAGCCCCCGATGTCGTTTTCCTCGACATCGAGATGCCCGACATCTCGGGGTTGGAACTCCTGGAGCGTCTACCCAAAGAAAAAGCTCCCTGCATCGTGTTTCTTACCGCCCATGAGGAATTTGCACTGAACGCTTTCGATCTGGAAGCACTCGACTATCTCTTGAAGCCTGTGGACGATGCACGATTCAACGCCTGCCTGGAGCGTGTGAGACGTATGTTGAACTTGTATCAGAGAGAGTTGCAGCTTGATCGGATATACGGCGCTATTGACGATAGAGGATCTACTCGTGATCAGGACGCGATCACAAGATTCGCAGTACGACGCGGCAACGAAGTGGCCTTTGTCCAGCCGGCGGACATCGATTGGATCGAAGGTCTGGGCAACTATATCGGCCTGCATGTAAAGAGCAAGACACACTTGGTTCGTCTGGCCCTCTCTTCTTTGGAGTCCCGCCTTGAAACGAAGCAGTTTGTGAGAATTCATCGTTCTGCAATTGTTCAAATTGACCGGATCATCCGTGTTCAACCGCTCTCCAACAGAGATGCGATCGTGACGCTCCGGGATGGAAAGACACTACGGGCAAGCCGTACCTACAGAGATTCATTACATGCAATCTTGCGTAATTAAGAAGCAGGATGTGTATCCCGCATCAAAGTTCCAAATGTACGTGCTGATGGATTAATTAGGAGGCCAGATATGAGACCCCTTTAATCGTTGCATTTGAGAAGCCGGCTGAGGCGCAGTCTAGGACATCATTCGCAGATATGAGGTCTGGACCAGGCGGAGCCAACCCGGGGTTCACCATGAAAGATGGTCGTGCCGGGAGGGTGAAGTTGACGGATTGTTTCTGATGTCTAAAATCCAAGCGAGGATATGCGATGCGCATCATTTCTGGTCTTCTTGTTCTTTGTTTCGTGACATGGGTGGCTCCTCTGGCGGCACAAGACAACAAGGCGCTCTCGGTTATTCCGCCCGAGGGTTTCCAATTCGCCGGAACCTGGGATTGCGAGGGGACGTTTGGCAACAATCAGGTTCACAGATCGATGTTCACTGGAACTGTGATTCTCGGCGGAAAATGGCTGGAACTTACGGAGCAAGATACGCAACCGGCGACCGGGTATCTGGCAAAATATCTGATTGGCTACGATCCGCAACAGAAGCATCTCGTGGAGTTTGACGCAAATAACTTTGGGGCCGCCACCTATTCCAGCGAAGAGGGATGGCAAGGCCGCGCATTGACTATGACCTCTCCGGTGTCACAGGATGCGAAAGCGGCTTATGCGGTCAACCGCTTTGTATATTCCATTGCTGGCAAAGACACATTCAATGTCGATTGGCAGATCAGCAGGACGACCAGCCTGAATTGGGTACCTGCAGATCACCTTGTCTGCAAGCGCAGAGTCAGCGGATAAAGCGTATGCAAGAGATCGATCCCGGTTGGTCCGCGCTTCTTTTGCTAAGGAAGACAGCTTATACATGGAGATTTTCTTCTATGAAATTGGTTTGTACTGCTCTCATCGCCTTGGTTTCCTTCATGACAGCAATGGCTCACGCAGCTGATCAGAGGACCCTAGCTCTACTCCATCAGGCTCTTGATGCGCAGGGGGGAGAACAGAAACTTCGGTCGCTGAAGTCTGTGCAGTGGGAAGCCTCCGGCATACGTAATGAACTGGAAGAGTCGGAACGGCCAGAAGGGCCGTATCTCACTGATTTGATTGTTGTTTCCGAAGTACATGACTTCGCCGGAAATCGTTTTCGCAGCGTGACGGACACGAATGTGTATCCCCTCTATAAATCATCCACATCTTCGGTAGTGGATGGGAGCGTTGCGATGCGATCCGCAGGCGAACATTTCGTAGCGGGAACCCCACAACAAGTTCAACTCACGCGAGAGAGACTGGCGCTCTGTCCAGAGCGGCTGCTCCTGACTGCCCTCGATGCCTCGGATACACACATGGAACCAGACACGGAATTGCAATCTGTTCCGCAAAACGTGGTGATGTTCATGCTGGACCATGCTCCGGTACGCATCTATCTCAATTTCTATACGCACCTGCCAACGGCTGTCGATTATTCCGGCCCGCTGGCGCGGAGCGGCTACTGGTCGTTTCTTGGCGACGTTACCAGGCGCACATATTACAGTCTGTGGTGGTTGGCTAAGGGAGGCATTCACCTCCCGATGCAATGGAACATCGAAAGCAACGGGCTGCCGGACCAAATGTATGTTCTTCGCAAACTCCAGATCGATGAACCTCTGAAGGAAGCCGACCTGACGATTCCGCAGGATGTGCGCGCCAAATTCGATCCCCACGCTCCAGACGCAACCACGGATAACGTCCCTCTTGGAAACCCCAGCCAACCAGCGAAGGAGTTGGCTCCGGGAATCGTATTTATCCCCGGAAGCTGGAATGCAACACTGGTGCAGCAGGACGGTGGAATCGTGATCGTGGAAGCCCCCATCTCCTCTGGCTACTCTGCCAAGGTCATCGCCGAGGCACATCGTCGAATCCCGGGCGAGCCCATTAAAGCAGTCATTACCACTTCGGATTCCTGGCCTCATTTGGCAGGCATACGCGAGTATGTCGCGCAGGGGATTCCGATCTATGCTTTGGACTTGGACCGGCCCATTCTGGAGCGTGTGATTGCCATGCCGTACACAAGCAGACCAGACACGCAACAGCGCACGCCACGCAAGCCTGATTTCCATCTGGTCCATGACAAAGCCATTCTCGGTACTGGGGCAAACCGCATCGAAATCTATCCCATTCACGGCGAAACCAGTGAGCGGCAGATGATGGTCTATTTCCCACAGCACCGTCTTCTCTATGGCAGCGATACCTTCCAGCAGATGCCGGACGGCTCATTTTTTGTTCCACAAACGGTCACCGAGCTGATGGACGCAGTTTCACGCGAGCATCTCGAAGTGGATCAATTCATCGCAATGCACATTGGCCCGACTCCCTGGTCTGAACTAGGAAGGGCGATTGCAGAGGCGGAAGACCAAGACACACCGAACGGTGTCCTTTAGTGCTTTCGTTTCGGCCATCCCCAGAGCAGTACGGCGCTTCTGAGTAAAGCGGGCGATCGGTTTGTAATCGGCAAATCTTCCATTTATCTCCCTCGGGAGCAGCTGAATGAACACTTGACAACTTGATTTGCACAAAGTGTTTTGGTCGTGACATTGATTGGCCACCACTCTGCCCGGATTTTGGCAAAGCCAGTACCGGCTGCAAGTGGTTGTACCTTGAGTAATTTCGACCGGCAATGAAGGAGCCATCATTGTCACGCCGGACGGCAAGATACATTATTTCGCCCACCGCTCATGTTCTGCTCACCGACCAGACGGCGTGGGAGGCGCTGATCGCTATGTCTCCCTTAAAAACACGGAGACGGGAGCGAAACGGACAATCTCAGACCAATCGTTAATGGCAGCGAGAAAGAAGATAATCCTGCCGTATCGTCCGATGTTAGCGATCACGAGAAAACGTAGAAATCTGAACAGCTGCCGAGGCCTGGCTACCGGTCCATCTTTTCGGTATGGCCAATTTTCGCCCGCACTCCGCAAGAGCAAATCGTCGGGGCTTCGCTTTGATTGCAAGCAACTGCGGCACGATCCCAAGCGTCCCGGCTGCCATAGCGTGTTGATGATTTTAAGGACCCCCGATGTTTAAATTTCTACGTTTTCAAATGAGCGTTGACATCCGATGGAAAGCAACGTTACTTTGGACGAAATGGCACGTTGAATGCTGTTCCTGAATTCGCAATCCTCGCACTGAAGTAAGCAAACCTTCGATGGCTGTCCCAAGCCATTGCATCCGGCACAAAGAAAGGCCCGTCGGGTGTGTAAAAGGTGGAGACGGCCTGAGTCTCGGGTCTTGCGTAACCACGAATGCAAAAGGAGAAATCCCACGAATTAAATTAATGATTGTGCTTCTCTCGCTGTGCTCTAAAAACCCTCTGTGTCTGTCAAAATCATCCAGTAAATCCTTTGCAGGAGCAATCGGTCCAAGCCCATGGCTCTTTGCGATAAACACGCCTTTCAAGAAGCTGCGGCAATTCTGGAAGAGCTAAGAACGATTCCTCAGATCGCTTTCGCGCGCGGATATGCACGCATCATCCATCAGAGGCGACATGAAGGGGATGTCCATGATTCCCTGGATGTCCCCTTCATGTAAGAAAATACCCGCCTTAATGTTGCCGCAGGCTTCGAAAACTGAATTGGCACCGACTGATGGGCACTGGCGGGCATTCTGCGATGTCTATCCTCAAAGAATGATTGGTTCACTCAGTTCTCAGGGCCCGCATCGGATCAATGGAGGCGGCGCGTCGGGCAGGGATAACACTCGCAGACAGTCCAACGGCAGCGACCAGCATGGCAACCGCTGCTAGAACGCTCGCGCTGGCGGGGTTGACACCGAAGAGAAACCCTTTGAGAAAACGGCCTTCGAGAGCGGCTCCTGCCAGACCGATAAGGATGCCGCCGGAAAGCAGAATCCCGCACTGGCAAAGAACCATCCATAGAATCGAGGAGCGCTGCGCACCGAGAGCCATGCGAATGCCAATCTCGCTGGTGCGCTGGCGGACTGTACAAGAGATGACCCCGAAGATGCCGACGGCCGCGAGGACAAGGGCAACGGCGGAGAACACCCCCAGCAGTAGCATGTTGAATCGCCAGCGATTGAGGGCTTCAGCAAATAGCTGACGCATCGTGCGCACTTCAGCAATGGGCTGCTGCCCATCCACATCCAGGACGGCAGCGGCCAGTTGGCTCTCGAATCCGGAGGAGTCTGCGGTGGTGCGAACCACCCAGCGAAGAGGAAGAATCTGGACAAGGAGGGATGCCAGATGCGGAGGTGCCTGCGCAAAGGGAGTATACATTGTTGGCACGGGAGGCTGGTCCACCTCGTCGGCGGTGATATCGGCGACTACGCCGACGATCTGCCGTGGCCGGTCCGCCCACTCGGGGCCAAGATTTTGGGCAATAACGATCTGCTTGCCGATGGGGCTCTCAGTGGGCCAGTAGCGGCTAGCCATTGCGCGGTTGATGACGACCACCCCGGGCGACCCCGGTGTGTCGTACGGCTCGATGGGGCGGCCCTCAAGAATAGGAATCTGCATCGCGAGAAAGTAACCGGCGCTCCCAAGCAGATAGTCGCTCTCGCCCGAAGCCTGCCCGGGAGCGAGACTGGACGCGCCGACAATGGTGAAAGGGAAATTGAGCGTTGGTTGCGTAGGCAGTGTGCTGACGCTGGCGGCGCTTTCAACGCCAGGGAGGCGGAGGATCTGCTGCTGCGTACTGTTGATGAATCGCTGCAAGGCCACAGGGTCCCGGTATTTCACGCCGGGGAGGGTGGTTTCAAAGGTCGTAAGGCGATCGTAGTTGAATCCGGGATTGAGCCGCTCCAGATTCATGAAACTTTGGAGGAGAAGACCAGCGGCCGCAAGGAGCATGAGACAGACGGCGGTTTCAACGATGATCAGAGCGGACGAAAGACGCCTTCGGTTTCGACCCGCAGTCGCGCGGCGAGAGAGGCTCGCGGGACGGGTGCTCCCCGCTTCACTCCGAGTGATGCGCAGAGCGGGCAGTACTCCGAAGAGGAGCCCGGTGCCTAAGGAAATGGAGACGGCAAAGAGAAGAATGCGCCAGTCGGCAGCGTCGGAGCCAAAGCGGGTAATGGTGACAGGGGCGGCAACGAGGAGAAGGCGGTCACAGAGCCAGGCAAGGATGGCGCCGGCTATGCCTCCTGCGAGCCCAAGAACCAGGTTTTCGGTGAGCAATTGGCGAAAGAGACGGAGTCGGCTCGCCCCAAGCGAGGCGCGAACAGCGATTTCCGCCGCGCGATCGCTGAATCGCGCCAGCAGGAGATTGGCAACGTTGACACAGGCGATAAGAAGGACAAGACCCACAGCTGCCGAGAACAGCAGCAATGCCGGACGCACGTCTTCCGTAACCCGCTGTTGGAGGGGTAAGAGGGCGACGGCACCGTTCGAGGGAAAGGCCGCAGGCAGTTGCGCGGCTAATTGCCGGCTGAGGGCCGTCATTTGCGCGCCAGCCTGCTGGCGCGTGACTCCGTGGTTCAGGCGGGCGATGCATTCGAGGGTGCCGCTGGGGTCACGGCTGGCGGAGGGCATGTGGAGCGGCGTCCAGAGCTCGATGGCTCCCATCGTAGGCTGAACAGCCAGGAATTGGAAGCCGGGAGGGAGTATGCCGATGACTGTACTTGGCTGACCATCGACTTCGATCGTTTTGCCAACGATGGCCGGGTTTCTGTCGTAGCGGCGATGCCAGAGGGAATCTGTCAGGAGGACAACATCCTGTGCGCCGGGGCGATCATCGCTCGAGGAGAGGTTGCGACCCAGCTGCGGCTCAACGCCGAGAACGCGAAAGAAGTTCGCGCTGACACGGAGCCCAGGAACGCGCTCTGCGTAGCCCCGCTGCGCGAGGTTGAACCCGACGGGCAGCACGGAGTAGGCAGCGATGGACTCCAGCACATCGTTGTGACCGCTCCAGACGAGGAAGAGAGGGACGGAGGCGGAATAACTGGAGGCCGCGGGCGTGATTTTTTCCAGTTGAACAATGCGATCGGGCTCGGGATAGGCGAGCGGCCGCAAAACAACAGTATCGATGATGCCGAAGATGGCTAGATTTGCGCCGATACCAATGGCAAGAGTGAGAACTGCTGCGATGGCAAAACCCGGAGAACGCCAGAGTTGCCGCACACCATAGCGAAGGTCCTGCAGAAAAGTTTCGAATGGGACTACGCCCCAGGTCTCGCGAGTCTGTTCTTTGATCAGTGCCGCATTGCCGAAAGTGCGTCGAGCCGCGCATCGGGCATTGTCTGGTGACAGTCCACGTTCCCGCTGTTCCTCTTCTTCTAGTTCCAGATCAGACCTTAGCTCCCGCTCCAGGTCTGAGTCCCTCTTCCTAATCTGCCACCAGTTCATCTTGACTGTCTCCGCAACCCGTTACATCACTTGTAACCCAGCGGCACCGTGTCATTCGCTTCGTAATGCCCGCATAGGTTCGACAGAGGCTGCCCGACGTGCGGGTATCAAGGCCGCCAATGACGAGCATACGAAGAGCAAGATGAGCGCACTAATCATCACGGACACATCCAGCGGCTTCACGTTGTAGAGCAGCCCGGAGAGCAATCGAGTCAGTCCCAGCGATGCTGCCAACCCTATTGTTCCGCCGAGTACAGTCAGCGAGAATGCGTGCCGCAGCGTCTTTAACAAGACGCTCTGACGTGTTGCACCGAGTGCCATGCGAATCGCGATCTCACTGGTCCGTTCCGACACGGAATAAGCCACCACTCCATAAATACCGAGCAAAGAAAGCGAGAGCGCGATCCCGGCAAAGCTTGTCAGAATAGCCGTGTTAAAGCGACGCGATGACTCTGTTGCAGCTACAATTTCGTCCATGGTTTTGACGTTTGCGACCGGGAGTAGAGGGTCAAACTGATGCACGGCGCTATTCACAGCGTTCACATGTGCAGTGGGTTCGCCCGTTGTTCGAATAACCAGATCCATATCACCAATCACGCCCATCATTGCTGCGTAGGGCCCGAGGTCGGCCGCGGCCTGCGCCAGAGGTTCATACATCTGGGGAACTGTGGCTTCGTCGCGGGCACCCTGTTTGATATCGCCAACCACCCCGACCACAGACATTGCAGGCATGGGTGACGCGTAGTCTAGACCCACCTTGATGCGCAGCCCTATCGGGTCTTTACCGGGAAAGTAACGGCTTGCCAGCGACTGACTGATGACAGTAACAAGCTGCGCGCCGGGTTGGTCGTCTGATGCACTGAGGTAGCGCCCACGGACTAACGGAATGCGAATGGCGTCGAAATAGTCCCCCTGCGTAAGATAATTTGACACGGTGATCATCCCTTCCCCCGGCGATGGTACATAGCCTTCGGGTGCAATCAGGCGTCCTGAGTTCTGGCCGATGATGGGAATATTTGAGGAAAAGCCAATCGATTTCACGCCAGGCTCACTGCCGAGCCTCTGCTGCAAGCTTGCGAAGAATGCATTCACCTTCAGCTGAGTTGGATAATCGTGTATAGGAAGTGCGAGCGAAGCAGTGAGTACATGCGACGATTGAAACCCCGGTTCCACCTCCAGCATCTTCGCGAAACTTCGAAGAAGAAGACCTGACGAGACAAGCAGAACCATGGCCAAACCTACCTCCAGCACCACCATGCCGCTTCTGAGATAAGTCTGACTTCGACCGTGACCTGCGCCTCGTCCGCCGTCTCGAAGAGAATCCAGCACTTCTCCACGCGTGCTCTGGATGGCCGGCGCGAGTCCGCATAGTAGTCCGGTTACGCCGGTCAGAAGCACCGCGGCGAGCAGGAGCGGCCAACTCACCTCGATCTCCGAAAGCCTCGGTAACGAGTCAGGAAGTCTGGCCGCTGCGAACCGAACCAGAACAACCGCCAAAGCCGTGCCTGCGGCACCTCCCAGGCAACTCAAGGCCACGCTTTCCGTGAGCAGCTGTCGGAAGAGCGTTTTGCGGGCAGCACCCAAGGCAATGCGCATTCCCAGTTCGCGCCTGCGGCTCGCGGCCCTTACCAACAGCAGGTTGGCCAAATTAGTGCATGCGATAAGCAGAATCAACGCCACCGCACCCAACAGGATGCGAAGAATCGGCCTCGCATTGTGAATCACTTCTTCGCTGAGAGGAACAAAGCCAGCGTGAAGCTTTACGCCGCTCTTAGGCGGATATTTAGCCTGTATCCCTGCCATCACGCGGTCCACGTCCTGCTGTGCCTGCAACATTGTGATGCCAGGTTCTAAGCTGGCTATCGCGCTATAGTCGAAGTTATCTCCTTCACTCTGCTTTTCTACGGGCGTGAAGCTCATGGGCACCCATAGGTCACGGTGACTGAGTCGGCCGGCGTCTAACGGAAATTCGAAGCTGCGCGGCATGACACCAATGATGGCGTATTGCCTTCGGTCCAGGTCGACGGTGGTTCCCAGCACGTTCGGGTCGGAGTGAAAGCGCTCCTTCCACAGCGCGTAGCTGATCACGGCCACCGGTGAAGCGCCGTCATCTTCCTGCTGCGTGAATGTGCGCCCCAACATTGGATCAATGCCGAGCAAGGGAAACAATGAGGCGGTGACTCGTTCCGCGCGGGCCTTGAAGGGAGCACCCGCACCGGTCAACTCGTATTCCGATCCGACGAAACCTCCAACCCTGGAGAAAGCCTTGTTTTCGCGCTCAAAGGTCAGCACATCGGGTGCAGTTACGCTCAGATCGTGCGAATCGCCTTCGATGTGCTCATGCAGGCTAATTAATTTCCCGGAATCCTTAAATGGCAGCGGCCGTAAAAGCACGGCAAGGACAACTGAGAACACGGCAGTTACCCCGCCAATACCGATTGCGAGAGTAAGAACAGCGGTTAGAGTAAACCCGGGTGCCCTAACTAGTTGACGCGAAGCGTAGCGCAGGTCTCGCAGAAGCCGATCGATCCACATTTCTCCCCAGGTCTCGCGGATCCGTTCTTTGATGAAAGTCGAATTCCCGAAGGCGCGCTGAGCGGCAAACTGAGCCTCTTCTGGCGGCAACCCGTTCTCTCGTTGCTCTTCTACTTCCAGCTCTAGATCAGACCGAAGCTCCCGCTCCAGGTCCGCATCTCGCTTCCCGATTTGCCACCATCTCATCTCAGCTCTCCTCAGCTACGGGCCACATCAGGCGCCTCACAGCATCTGCCATCTGCTTCCATTGTGATTCTTCGACGACGAGCTGTTTGCTGCCTTTGTCCTTCAATCGGTAGTATTTGTATTCCAGTTAGAGGTCGGGAGCGGTCTCCCATTGAGCGCTCACCCATCCTCGTTGTTCCAGCCGGTGCACCGCTGGATAGAGCGAACCGTGATGCATCTGCAGAAAATCCTTCGTGGTCCGCTGAATGTGCTTGCCGATCTGATGTCCAAGTGCAGGCCCATAGAGAAGCGTGCGCAAGATGAGCATGACAAAAGTACCCTGGAGAAGACCCGCGCGCTGTTGCTGTGCCTGCTTCGTTATAGAAGACATCCTACCCTCAATCTTGCGACGATAGTAGATGCTCGACCATCGCTTGTCAAGGGTGACGCCTAGACGATGGATTCTCTGAGGATGACTTCTTAGCACGTTTCCAGGCAGGGACCATCGTCTGCCGGGGTGATTTTCAGAGCGCATCTGCATACCGATTGACTTGTTTTACCGTCTCTCTCTGCAAGGGGTACATCGAATGGAGAGATTTCTGCAGGACGTTCATTTCGGAATCCGATCGCTTCTGATGTCGCCACGCTTTACCCTTGCAGCGGTGCTTACACTGGCTCTCGGAATTGGTGCTAATGCTGCGATGTTCAGCGTGATTGACTCCGTCCTGCTGAAATCCTGGCCTGTTCGTGATTCCAGTCGTCTGATCGTTGTCTCGCAACGCCAGGCAGATCAAAACAGTAACCTGTTTTCCACGCAGGATTTTCTCGATTGGAAGCATCAAGGTGGTCTGTCAGCCCAAATGGCAGCACATGTTTCCTGGGAGTTCAACCTCAGCGGAGTTGGAACTCAGCCCGAGCACGTAGCAGGTGGCGAGGTGTCGTCTGACTGGCTGCCTACGCTCGGTGTTGAACCAATGCTCGGTCGATTCTTCTCTTCACCGGAAGATGTAGCAGGAGCCGGCAACTTTGTTGTGCTCAGTCTTGCTCTATGGAGGGATAAATATGGCGCCAATCCTGGCATCGTCGGAAAGCCCATTCAACTTGATGGAGCGCCTTATACAGTGGTTGGAGTTATGCCCGCCGGATTCAACGGCTTTGATGGCAAGGAGTTGTTGTGGACACCGCTGCAGCTTCATCCCGGCGGCGGACCCGGCGCATCCCCGAATATTCACTGGCTCGGTGGCCTAATCCGCCTGCCGAATGGAGTCAGTCTCCGGCAGGTCCGCGACGAACTGGATGCCGTCGCAGCTCGCCTGCATCGCCAAGACCCAAGCGCGGATGTGGGATTTGGCGTTTACCTGCAAACACTCAATGACGCATTCACGAGGGATGCACGGCCCGCACTCCTCATGCTGATGGGCTGCGTCGGTTTCGTACTACTGATCGCCTGCGCCAATGTTGCCAATCTTCTGCTAGCTCGGGGAGCGACACGCCGGCGTGAAATGGCAGTCCGTACAGCGCTCGGCGCTTCCAGGCTTCGTATTGCTCGTCAACTGTTGACGGAAAGCGTGCTGCTGGCGGGAGCGGGCGGCGCCATGGGGATTGCAATTTCCTTCCTCCTGCTGCACGGGGTGCTTGCCATCCATACTCCTGAGGTTCCCCGCATCGAACAAACGGGCATTGATGGCGCGGTCCTGGCATATTCACTTCTGGTCTCAGTAGTGGTAGGCGTTCTCTTTGGATTGGCGCCCGCGATTGAAGCCACACGAGTGGATGTCGCGGATGGTTTACGAGAGCGCGGCAGCTCCACCGGTCGCGGCTTTGGCCGTCACCGCTCGGTTCTTGTTGTCACGGAAACTGCGCTTGCGTGCATGCTCTTGATTGGGACAGGGCTGGCGTTGAAGAGCCTGTGGTCTCTCAAGAGCGTGAAGCTCGGTTTTGTTCCTGAAAATGTTCTTACTTTCCGCGTTGCTGCGCCTTCCCAACTAAGAGGTGCGCGGATCTCAGAACTCTATCACGATATTGCTGAACGAGTGCGCGCTATCCCAGGCGTGGAATCAGCAGCAATAGCCCGCGATTTCCCCCTTGGTGGCACAGACCCTTCCATGCCGATTGATACGGAAGGAAAAACATCTGTTCCGGTGCCGGGAGAGATTGTGACTCGTTACCGGGCTATTGATGAAGATTATTTCCGTGCACTCGAAATACCTGTGCTTCAGGGACGGGCGTTCGATGAGCGCGACACGGCGGACTCCTCACCGGTGGCCATCGTGAGCGAAAGCCTTGCCCGCAAATACTGGCCGGGAGAAAGTGCAGTCGGCAAACGGATCAAACCGAAGTTTGCAGGTAGCTCATGGTGCGCCATTGTTGGAATCGTAGCCGACGTTCGTCACTGGGGCGCGGATGTGGTCACCGAACCGACTGCATATTACCCTTACACCCAGGTTCCTGACACTATGCGTTCGCTCATTGAGGCGAACATGGGCATTGCCGTCCGTAGTCGTCTGAAACAGAGAGATCTCCTCCATTCCATCCGTATGTCAGTGGCGAACGTCAACTCGCAACTCCCTGTGTACGAGACGAAGACGATGGAGTCTATGGTGACTGATTCCGATTCTCTGCGCAATTTCGATCTCCTGCTTCTGGCAGGGTTTTCTTTCTTGGCATTGGCTCTGGCAGCGGTCGGAGTGTATGCAGTGATGGCTTATTCAGTTTCGCAGCGCACCAGGGAGATTGGCATTCGCATCGCGCTTGGCGCGCATTCGCGCGATGTCCTGCGAATGATCCTTCGGCAAGGTGCGAGGCTGGCGATAGTCGGATCGGTCATCGGCGTCGTGGGGGCATTTTTTCTACGGAAGATCATGTCCAGCTTCTTGTACGGGCTGAGCGCCAATGATCCTCTTACTTTATGCGCAGTTCCCTGTTTTATGGTGCTTGTCATCATATTCGCATGTTGGCTGCCGGCCCGCAGGGCCACGAAGATAAATCCAATGGTGGCCTTGCGTTACGAATGATTTGCTCGTGAAGAATCGAGTCGGATTCTACGTAAATGTTTTACGGCCGACGTGAGACAGGATGTGTCACGGGCACAGACAGTCATTATCATTCCCGCGAATAACAGCAAAGAATATGCGCGGCTGCGTGAGTCAACAATGATATCCATGCTGGAGCAGAGGTAGTCGTTCTTAGTTTCTCAATTTAATTGCCAGTTGCCTCCAATTCATTCCTGCCGGAGGGCCAGCATCGGGTCAATCTTTGCCGCACGTCGGGCCGGAAGCCAACAGCCGAGGGCGGCAGTCAGCGTAACCAACCCAATTTCGATCCAGAGGCTGGCAACGTTTTCGGACCGGAGTCCTGGGAGCATTCCACGCAGAATTTGGATGGAACCCAGCGTGATTGCGATCCCACAGGTCAACCCAATAGTGGCAGTAACAAAGCCTTGGCGAAAGATCAACGCCTCGACACTGCCGCGCGTAGCCCCCAGCGCAATACGAATCCCGATTTCCTGCGTGCGTCGCGAGGTAACATACGTTGCCACTCCATAAACGCCGGCCGCCGCCATTGCAAGGGCAAGGCAACCGGTCAGAGCCAGGAGGAGCATTATGAACCGCCGATCTGCAAGAGAGTCATCAATGAGAGCTTGCATGGTCGCGCTTAGAAAGATAGGCTGATTGGGATCGATGCTGGAGATGACCTGACGGACAGCTCTTCGGATATCGGCTTCAGGCCGGTCGCTTCTCACCACCAGAAATACGGCCTTGTGCAAAGCACCCGCGGCAAGATAGACCGTCGCCTGTTGTTGCGATTCATCCATCGAAGCATGCCGGCTGTTTGATACGACGCCGACGACCCGTCTCCAATCATTCGGATTTTCAGGGGAGCAGAAAACGCAAACGGGCTTGCCGATTGCGTTCTCGTCTGGCCAGAGACGCTTTGCCACGGACTCACTCACAATAGCAGTGTTGCTAGAATCCTTCATGTCTTCTTGATTTAACCACCGCCCTTGCAGTAAACGAATTCCCATGGTCTCCAGATAGCCCGCGCTCACGTCATCGATCTCCGCGGCTATCTGGCCGCCTTGCGGCACTCCGCCCGCGTTTTTGCCAACCAGTCCACCAGTATTCTCACCGCTAAACGGCAGAGCGTCGTTGGTTCCTGCGGCCTCGATGCCGGGAAGCGCACGAACTGAATCTAAGGCGCTGCGGTAGAACGTTCCCCACTCCTCAGGAGTCCGGTATCGCACACGATCCGGAACTATAATGAACGCGATGACGCGCTTTGCGTCGAAGCCGAGATCGGTTCGGAGGAGTCCGGCAAAACTTGCCAAGAGTTGCCCTCCAATCACAACCAGAGCTAAGGCCAGTGCGACCTCTATGGCAACCAGAGCGCCGCGAACTCGATTGCTCCTAGCAATTCCACTGTGCGAGCGAAGGTCCTGATTCGCGTTGGCTCTCGTCTGACCTGCTCTGATGGCGGGAATCATCCCAAACAAAAGACCGTTGGCCAGTGCAACAACCAGTGAAAAGCCAAGAATTCCCCAGTCGGCGTGTGCTGTGCCCAGGCGAGGAACATTGACAGGCGCGATGCGCGGCAATGCTCTCCAGGCGACGAATGTAAGGACATAGGCTCCTATTCCGCCGAGCGCCGCGAGCACGCAGCTCTCCGTCAGCAGCTGGCGAACAATACGGGATCTGCTCGCACCCAGCGCCATGCGAACCGTAATTTCTCGCTGACGAACTAGCCCACGCGCCAGCAAAAGGTTTGCAACGTTCGCACAACCAATGAGAAGAAACATGGCGGCTGCCGCCATCAAGACCCACAGAGCATCTTTGACATTTCCGAGGGTCCGGTCGCGCAGAAGTCCCAGATGCAGGATGTGGTCGCGATTCGTTGAGGGAGACTCGCGGTCCAGATTGGCGCTGATGGTTGCAAGGTCCTGCTGAGCGTCGTTTAGCGATACGCCCGATCGCAATCTGGCCACGACGCCCACTCCCGCCGTCGGGGCTTGAGGCCTGCCGCTGCCATACGGCGCCCAGAAGTCAACGTAGGGAGAGGGAGTGTGAACGGCAGCGCGACGCAGCGGGAAATCAAATCCGCGCGGCATGACGCCGATGATGAGGCAGTTTTGACCGTCAATCGAGACGCTGTGTCCAACAATCGACGGGTCGGCATTGAAACGTCGAACCCAAAGCCCGTAGCTGAGGATCATCTCGTTAGCATGGCCGGGCCGATCTTCGTCAGGCAGAATGTTGCGCCCGAGCATTGGAGAGACACCCAGAGTGGGAAACAGGTTTGCGGTCATGCGCAAGCCGTAGAGGGCTTCGGGAGGTGTAGGACCGTTACCTGCAAGATTGAACATCTCGTTGCGGTAGACAGCAACCGACGCAAGGGTACGGGTCCGTCGAGCGGTCTCCTGAGCGTCATTCCAGAGGGCCCAGTCCGAATGCGAGGGCTCAAACTTGGGGAACTCTGTTCTGATCTGTACAAGTTCAGAAGGATGAGCGTAGGGCAAAGGCGTAAGCAGCACGGCTCTGACTGCCGTGAAGACCACCGCAGTTGCTCCTACGCTCAATGCGATCGAAACTAAGGCAATTCCCGTAACACCGGGCGTTCGCCGTAACATCCGAAAAGTATGGTGAAGATCGCGCATCGACGCCATTTCCTTCCGCCAGCATATTGCGATTTTATCTATTCGTCAAAGTCCACTTCCAGCCCGCAGGCGCGGCAGCAAAGGTTTCCGGCGTTTGCCAAGAGTATGTTTCGCGCTGTCGGGCCAAAAATGTTCTACACAATGCCGCGTGGCGCATGCGGCACGGTAATCATACCTATTGTTCATGGTTGGGCGAGACCGAGGCGCCGATGAAGGTACAACAGGAGCTGATGCGACATGCCTCCATCCAGATGACGGTGAACGACTACGGACACGCCATCTCATCATCGAAGAGAGAAGCGAATGGAAAGTTTGTGAAGATGATGTTCAAGGACAAGAAAGCGAGCGCCAACCCAGCTCTTTCTTATAAAAAGAATCTAAGAATCTCTCGGCGGTACCGAATAAGCTTTTTGGGTTGCGAGGACTGGATTTGAACCAGCGACCTTTGGGTAATGAATGGCCGAGCACACACGAATCTAATTGATTTGTTTTATCGCTCGCGGCGGCGCGACTAGTCGCGCCGCGCAGATCCTGGTCCAGCATGGTCACGCTCTTGCCATCTACGGTGAGCACCGGGATGTCATCGGTCTGCTGATCCTGCTGATCCGTACACTCACTCTTCTGGCGCTCAGCATAAAATGCCTCAGAGTCTTGCGATGCGCGAATCCTCGGTTGCTCGAACTGCCGCTTCGGTACATGGGCCCGGGTAAACTTCTCCAGCATCTTGACGCCGCCATCGAAAGACGATTTGGATGCTTCGATCGCCACCCGGCACCGTGCCTCCAGAGAGTACCTCTCATCGCGAGATTGAGCGCAGCATCGAGGGTGTGAAGACTCGACTTGTTTCCCGCGACGCTATAGCGGGTTCGACGCACTTCAACTGTTCCGAAGATCGTTTCCAGGTTGCGCGTATGCACCTGGGTTGGCTTTAGCGTCGTGCCTCCGGCGGCGGCTACTACTGGATGGCCGGCAACTTTATGAAGTATGGTGCGAGCGAATCGACGTTCGGATCGAAGAACGCGGGCGAGTTGCCCGTGGACTCGCCGGAACTGATCGATCTCTGCGCACCGCGCCTGGTTTTTGTCAGCATGGGTATTCCGGAGCATGGCGATGCAAAATGGCTGGACCATCAAGGCAGCTTCATGGCGGTGGTTGACTCTCAGCCTGTCTACCAACTACTGGGCGACAAGACCCTCGGCGTCTCCAGTGATTACAAAAATGCCAAGATGCCCCCGGTAAACGAAGGCCTGCTCGACGGCCACATCGCTTGGCGACAACACGATGGCGGACACACAGACGCACCAAACGTGAAGTACTTCATCGAATGGGTGAACAAGTTCATGGGCCGTACCATGCCCCCGGAATAGGAAACTCATTTCACCCTGGAAACAGCACCAGATGCCATTTTAGTGTCGTCAAGTGCATTATCATGACTGCACGACGACTGCTCCCTAACGCTTCGAATTGGCGAAATCCCCAACAACTGCAAGTGCTTACGGATTCAAGTAGGTCGAGAACTGGCGGGGGTTCAATTGCTGCTTTTAGGTTCACTGCTTCCGCGGAGGCGACGAGTGCATCCAGTCATACTTGTTCTCCAAGTCGATCATATTACACCCCTCATAATATCTGTTCCTTTCTTGTGCGCAGCCCGTCCTTCGTTGCAAGTGAATCAAATTCCCTCGCTTTCTGATCGAATCTCAATGTGATTGGATGACGGCCCGGCAGAGCTGCATAGATAGAGGAGGAGTTCTATGGATCGCAGGAGTTTCATCGAAAAGTCGTTAGCTGAGGGTGGCTCGGCGGTAGCAACCTTGGCTCAATCAAAATCAGTGTTCACAGCGAACCCACGCAAAATTCTGGTGCTGGGGGGAACGAGCTTTCTCGGACCGGCAACGGTCGAAGCCGCACTGATGGGCGGCCATGAGGTAACGCTCTTCAATCGCGGCCAGACCCATCCCGAACTATTTCCTCGGCTTGAAAAGCTCCGGGGCTTTCGCGCTGTTGATGCTCAACAGCAGAATATGAAATCGCTCGAAGGACAACGCCGTTGGGACGCAGTCATCGACGTATGGCCTTGCGAACCAACATTGGTCGCTAGCGCTGCGACTTTGTTGCAGGATCGAACCGACCACTATCTCTATGTGTCCTCGGTCGGAGCCTATGCCTCCTATAGGCAACCAGGCATAAATGAGGATTCGCCCGCCAGGGCATTCGATGGCAACGAGGAAGACTACTCATCGGCAAAGGCGGAAAGTGAGCGGAGGCTCAAAGCAATCGCCGGAAACAGGCTCACGGTCGTGCGCCCTAATGCAATTCATGGAATCAGAGACGTCTCTCCGGACATAATCTCCTGGCTTCTGGGTGCCCTGCGTGGAGGAACGCACATCGGGCCAGGCGACGGCAACGATTATGCTGAGGAGACTGTGGATGTGAAGGATGTCGCGCGATTTCTGATCGCCTCCATTGAGAGGGATATAACAGGAACATTCAATCTGACCGGACATCCGCTGACATTTCGGGATTACCTCGCGGCCTGCAACGAAGCAACCGGCTCTGACGCTCAATGGATTTGGATCCCAAAAGAGTTTCTTGCCCGGCATGGCATAGCGGACTGGAATCATTTCCTTGGCTGGAATACGGATCCGGCCGATCGGGGATTCAATCAGATCAGCAGTCAAAAAGCATCTGATGCCGGATGGAGCCGGCGGTCGTTCAAAGAAACAGCCCTGGATATCCTCGCATATTACCGCACGCCGAATTCCAAGATCGTGGACTGGCATCACCCGCAAATACCTTGGCAAGATCCGCTCACGCCCGAGAAGGAGCAAGCAGTATTAAGAGCTTGGAAGAGCACTCCTGCTTGAACCGCTCCCAACGACGCAGGGGAGATGCAAGATTCAGTCCGCTCATTGATGCTGAACGCGAAGCAGTCATTCCCACGCTCTATGCTGTAACCACTCTTGATTGCGCTCTGATGGAGAGCGTCTTCCATGATGTCCCGTACCGACCGGGACTTAAGACTGTATCCAAATCAAAATATGTCGAAGGCGCAATCTGCTCAACCCTGAGTCTGACCAGCGATCTTCCGCTCGTCGATCTGAGTTCGGTGGCGCCGCACAAACTAGGTGTCGCTCCAGCTGAAGCTTGACCCGGCGCTCAACGCGATCTTGACCTATGAGGCCGCAGCTCCCACGCCTCATCGATGGGCCAGCTGGTGCCACGACTGTATGCCTTTGAATCGTGAAGCCTCCGTGCCAGATCCCACGACTTTCATTAAATTTGGACTGGTATTGCTTGCCTGGACCGCTGAATCCGGTCGGAGGAGCGAACCTCTGAAACGGCAAACGCTTCATCCATAAATATAGTATTATCAATATTTTGCGGAGGGAATCTCTAGATCTTTGGATCTCTCATAAATAAGAATCAGGCCCAGAGGGGCAGGTATCGAGCATATTTCCGAGAGGTACCAACCCTCTCGTCAGCTTTGATCAGGACCCTCGCGTGCCGAGAACATGCCACTCATTACGTTCTGAAAAACATGCTGCTCGATGGCATCGAAGCCGCGCTCCTCGCCCAGCAGATAGATGAACGAGACCTTGGGCGAGTGAGACCAGATTTGCGAGAGCAGGTTCCAGCCCCGCTCGCCGGCTGAGCGGCAGGAGTGTCCGACTCTTACTTCGCAAGCACCGCGTCCTCGGACAATACGCTTCCCAGATACAACGTCAACACCTTTTTGAATTCAGCTACAACCAGGACTTTCCCTTTGGTATCTGCTTCCTCATAGAGTGCCATCATGCCTCTGACTATCTGGAGAGATGCCTTTGCAGCAAGTAGAGACTGTTCCATGGAAAGCGACGGATTCTTCGCCTGAAAGGCCTTTGCGATTGCGACTCGTGAAGCCTTTCGGGCTGCAGGGTCGCGGCGAAAGCGGATTGGCGCGGCCAGCAGGCTTAGATAAGCGGGACGCTCCTGGGCGAATTGGGTGATGCGCTTGATGAACTGATCGGCGAACTCGGCATGCGTCAGTGTCTCTGCCTGTTCCATCAAAGGCTTCCAATGCGCCTCGATCTCCTGGGCATACTGATTCACCAATGTGAACGCGATGGACTGTTTATCCGGAAAGTAGTTGTAGAGCGCGCCGATGGAAGACCCGCTTCGCTCCGCGATCGCCGTCACAGTCGCTGCTTCGTAGCCGAATTCGACAAAGATCTCCGCGGCCGCGTCCAGAATACCCGCCAACCGGCGCGTCGAGCGTTCCTGCTGCGGCGAGACCCGAACGGGATTTGACGAAATCGAGGGCATCCTCGTATTCTAAATCCAGAGAAGTCGAGGCTAGCCTCGATTTCAAACATTTTCAATAAAGAGGAACCATGGCAGAACTCCAGCTCGACCCTAAAAAGACCGCACTCGTCCTCATCGACCTGCAGAATGCCGTCGTCGGCATGCACCCCGCGCCTCATAGCTCTGCACAGGTCGTCGAAAACTCCAGGAAACTTGCCGAGGCCTTCCGCGTTCACGGCGCTCCAGTCGTCTACGTTCGCGTCAATCTCAACGACTTCATGGCGCTTCCCGTCGACGAGCCGTTCAACCTGGGCGATAAGCCGCTGCCTGCCGCAGCGTCGGAGATCGCTCCTTCCGCTGGTCTCCAACCCGGTGACGTCCTCGTCACCAAGCGGCATTGGGGCGCATTTGCCGGCACCGACCTGGAGCAGCAGCTCAAGTCCCGCGGGATCGACACGGTTGTCCTCACAGGCATCTCCACCAATGCAGGCGTCGAGTCTACCGCGCGTCAGGGTACCGGCCTGGGCTTTGCCTTCGTGCTCGTCGAAGATGCCTGCACCAGCCATAACGCCGAGCATCACCGTTTCGCCTTTGAAAATATCTTCCCGCGTCTCACTCGCGTTCGCTCTACCGATGAGGTCCTCGCCTCCCTTGCCTAAGATCTCTGCCGAATCCGGCGGGCTCGACCCATTGGTCTGGAAGATTACGGCCGTCGCGGTGCTCGGCGGATTTCTTTCGGCGCTCGATGCGACCATCGTCAACGTATCCCTCTCCAGTCTCGCCGTGGATCTGCACAGCAGCCTCACGGAGATTCAGTGGGTCACAAGCGGCTATCTCATGGCGCTCGCTCTCATGCTTCCGCTGAACGGCTGGCTGGTCGAGCGCATTGGAGCGAAGGCTCTCTACCTCTGGTGTTTCTCCGCGTTCACGCTCTCCTCAGCCCTGTGCGGCTTGGCCTGGTCGGCGAACGCGCTGATCGGATTTCGCATCCTGCAGGGCATGAGCGGCGGACTAATGGCGCCGATGGCGCAGATGATGATGGCGCGCGTTGCTGGAAAACA
>Ga0116129_1000679_pt1 | contig 20629 bp, 17 predicted proteins | sample June2015DPH_17_2_FD_89732 | JGI IMG/M metagenome (GOLD analysis project Ga0116129, IMG submission 89732) | Peatland microbial communities from SPRUCE experiment site at the Marcell Experimental Forest, Minnesota, USA - June2015DPH_17_10 | ecosystem: Environmental > Terrestrial > Soil > Wetlands...
TCGACGGCGGTTCGGGCCCGATAAGCGACGCCGCGGGTTCGGATGAGACGACGTTGGACGTGGCGCAATCAGGCGGCATCGCCACAGGCGCGAATATTGTCGTGTATGAGGCCCCGAACACCAGTCAGGCGTTCGTGGATGCCTTCGCACAGGCCGTGCATGACAACCGCGCTGACTCTCTCTCCACCAGCTTCGGCGAACCGGAGATCTTCGACGATGTGACGCTCGGCGGAACCGTCACGGATCCCTTTGACCGCGAGCAGGTGAGCACTTTGCAGGCCATGCATGAGCTGTTCGTGGTGGCCGCTTTGCAGGGGCAGAGCTTGTTCTCGGCAGCCGGTGACAGCGGGGCCTTCGACACCGTCAGGGACTTTGGGTTCGAACAAGGCTTCACCGATCCGCTGAGCGTTGACTATCCGGCCAGCGACTCGGCGATGACGGCGGCCGGCGGCACGACGCTGCCGGGTCCGCAGATGTTCAACACGCCGAGTGGAGTACTCACGATTGACAATCCGGTGGAACGCGTCTGGGGCTGGGACTATCTCGAGCCACTCTGCAACGCGCTGGGATTGCCTGATAGTTTGCTTGGTTTCTTCGAGTGCGGGATCTTCTCCGTCGGCTCAGGCGGAGGCGTCAGCTCGTTTTTCCCGATCCCGCTGAATCAACTCTTTATCCCCGGCACGCAGTTGTCCCAGCCAGGTCAGGTCTTCACGGAGACCGCGACCGCCACGAGTCCGGCGATGGTGCTTTTCACGTTTCCGGCCCACTTCCCGGGCCGCAACGTGCCGGACGTGTCGTTCAATGCCGATCCGGAGACCGGCTACGTCGTGGACTACACTTCGAGCGTTAATGGGTTCGAACAGGAGCACCTGGGGGGCACGAGTTTCGTCGCGCCACAGCTGAATGGCGTCACGGCACTGCTGGGCCAGAAAGCCGGTCATCGGCTGGGATTGCTCAACGTGGAGCTCTACAACCTGGAGCGTCTTGGCTTCTCGCTTGGACGGAATCCTGTCATCCGTACCATCTCGACCGGCGACAACTGGTTTTATAATGGCCGTCAGGGCTATGCACCGGCGTCGGGTGTTGGCACGCTCGATGTGTTCAACCTGTCCGAAGTGACGCATTGACAGCCATCTAGTCTGACTCGACCCCGTCCCTCACTCTTCACGAGGGACGGGGTCGCGACCTGGATCGGCCGAAGCCTAAATGCCGTAGAAATGGGGTGGCCATTTCGGCTTGGTCTTCAGAGCTGCATCGTTCCGCACAGGACACTGATGTCTGGCGGCAAGAATTGAAGCCGACATGAACCCAGCAGCGGGACGCTTACGCGCTCCAGCATACCGCCCCGACATCGATGGTCTTCGGGCGCTCGCCGTCATCCTTTTTACGGCGCGTTGTATGTGGCCCGCGCGCTCGAGCCATGCTTCGCGGATCGACGCTAGCCACGGCCGCCGGTTGGAGCGCGGTTGCTCGCAATCGCCCAGCGCATGATCGTCGCGTCCTAGTCACCTTTATAAAGATAATGTTATTCATAGAGATACATAATAAATGCATAAATAACATTAGTTCTAGGAATTGTTAATAGTTCCGCGACAACTTTATACCGAATTTGCTATATTGATGGTTGAGCGCCCTAAGGTCATCATGCTGCTGCCTGACGAAGCCACCATTCATTCGCTACGCCGTGACCTCGCTTTGCAGGTGTCGCGCGCCGTGCGTCAGCTAGGTGCGACGCAGATGGTGGCTGCGCAGCAATTAGGTGTACCTCAGCCTACGCTGAGTAAACTCATCAACGGCCGGGTCGATAATCTCTCGATCGAACTGCTCATCCGTATCGCAGTACGTGCGGGTCTTTCGCTTACGCTCCACACTGGCGACGTCGCGGAGGAAGCGGGCGTGTTTGTCTCCACCTCAGATCGACATCCAATACGCAGACGTGGCAAATCCCAATTGGCTGACGAGGCGCGGCACTCGCTAGAAGTGTCTGACAGACGCCTTACCCCCTCTCAGCGATTAGAAGCCTTTCTGGAACACAATCAATTACTCGCCGAACTTCATCAGGCAGGTCGAGTTGCAGAAAAGTTGCGTGCCACCAATGCTCGGCGTGCCCGATGAGAGCGAGTCGGCCAGGTCAATCCGCGCTTCTTCTCATAGATGTCATCAGAATCCTGCGGCGTGAGAATGTCGATTACCTGATCATTGGAGCCTTCGCGCTCTCGGTCCACGGCGTCGTACGTGCCTCACGAGATGCAGATGCCTTGCTACAGATTTCTCTCTCGGGGATCAAAAAGCTCCAAGAGATGTTCGGGGTCGCTGGGTTTCAGGTCGCGCTACGTCAGGGAGATGTCGATGATCCTATTCCAATGATGCTCGTGGTCAGCGACTCGCATGGAAATCAGGTTGATCTGCTCGGAGGCCTCCGGGGTCTTGATCCAAAAGTTTTTTCGCGAGGCATCGAAGTGCCGTTTCTAGGCGACACCCTTCGCTTCGTCGGACGGGAGGATTTCATTGCGATGAAATGCTTTGCAGATGGCCCACAGGACCTTTTAGATGCGAAAGATGCGTATCTCGGTGCCGAGGGGCCGGTAGATCTGGATCTGATGCGAAGGATCACTCGTCGGTTCGGTCGCGACGCCGCTGACAGGCTCGAGCGAATTCTATCAAGCTAGTCGATCGTCATTGCACTCGCAGCTCTGTCAGGAGCGCTAGGATGCGCGAGCGTGCAGGAAGCGGAAAAACTCCACCCCTTCGCGTAGGCGCCGCTTCGTCATGTCCCAACTCTTCATCATCTCAGCGGTGAGTTCGGCAATTTTCCTGGGCCGGAAGTAAAAGCGCCGATAGAGATTTTTCGGCCAGGAACCTTCATAAGCTTATGCCGATTCCTACTTAGTCACTGGCCGGCTGCCCTACTAGGCTTAAGGCAGTCGTAAGTCGAGGAAATTTCCATGGCTCAGTCAACAGGCCGCGAGAGCTGGCACTTCGACACGCTCGCGGTGCACGGCGGGTACTCGCCGGATCCGACCACCAAGGCCGTCGCAGTCCCGATCTACCAAACCGTCGCCTACGCGTTCGACAACGCCCAACACGGAGCCGACCTGTTTGACCTCAAAGTCCCGGGGAATATCTACACCCGCATCATGAATCCGACGCAGGATGTGCTCGAACAGCGCATCGCCGCTCTCGAAGGCGGCATTGCGGCGCTCGCCCTTGCGTCCGGACAGGCAGCGGTTACCTATTCGATTCTCACAATCGCCGAGGTCGGCGACAACATCGTCGCATCCAGCGCTCTCTACGGCGGCACCTATAATCTCTTCGCGCATACCCTGCCGCAGTATGGGATCGAAGTTCGGTTTGGCGACTACCGAAACCCGGAATCGTTTGCGCCGCTCATCGATGGAAAGACTAAAGCAGTATTCGTCGAGTCGTTGGGCAATCCACAGGGCAATGTTACGGATTTGTCGCGCATTGCCGCGATTGCGCACCGACAGGGCGTACCTCTTATCGTAGACAACACCGTACCCACTCCATATCTGTGCCGTCCCTTCGAGCACGGGGCCGACATCGTGGTGCATTCGTTGACCAAGTATCTTGGGGGGCACGGTACGAGCATCGGCGGAGCGATCGTCGACTCAGGAAAATTCCCTTGGGCCGAACACAAACACCGATTTCGACGCTTGAACGAGCCGGACGTGAGCTATCACGGCGTCGTCTACACCGAGGCACTAGGACCTGCGGCATACATCGGCCGGGCGCGCGTCGTTCCCTTGCGCAACACCGGAGCGGCGATATCACCCTTCAATGCCTTCTTGATCCTGCAAGGGATTGAGACCTTGTCGCTTCGCATGGACCGCATCAGCGAGAGTGCCTTGAAAGTTGCGCAATATCTCAAACAACACCCCAAGGTCGCCTGGGTGAACTACGCCGGGCTTCCGGAGCACGCAGACCATGCGCTGATCAAGCAATATCTCTCGGGCAAGGCTTCGGGCCTTCTCACCTTTGGCCTGAAGGGACCCAGCGGAGAAGGGCGGCAGCGCGGCGCTCGTTTTCTCGACGCGCTGCAGTTGTTTACCCGGCTCGTGAACATCGGAGACGTCCGCTCGCTCGCGACGCATCCGGCCTCGACGACACATCGTCAGTTGTCACCGGATGAGTTGGCAACCGCAGGAGTCTCCGAAGATACGGTGCGACTGTCGATAGGGCTCGAGTATTTCGAGGATCTACGCGTCGATATCGAGCACGCGCTGGCAGCTGCCTAAACGACACGTCGGCTAAGTTCCGGATCGAAATATGTCGGTACCTTTCAGAGGACAAGACACGCTTTTGCTGTAGAGGACATCCAGTCTAATGCTGGGCGCGCAGGCCCGGTAGGGTCTGGTAGGCTTCAGGACCATGAACCTGTCGATCAAGTTTTCAGCCCTCGCCATTCTTCATCTGCTCGCGATCCGGACATTAGCCGATGAACCGCCTCGACTTGATGTCTCTGTCGCAGATCCAAGCACGCCGCTGACATTCATCGCCTACGGTGATACGCGCTTTACTCAACGCGAAGGCGTGGCGAATGCCATAGCGCGCCGTGCGCTGGTCGCGAGGATGGCAAGCGAAAACCCGGCAGCGATTTTTATCGGGGGCGATCTTGTTTATGAGGGTGGCAGTCCTGAGGACTATGAAACTTACAAGAGTGAAACCGCCACGTGGTCGCAGGCCAAGATCCCGATATTCCCCGCGCTCGGTAACCATGAGTTTCGGGGCTGCGACAAGGATTTGAGCCCTTGTCTTGAGAACTGGTGGAGAGCCGCCGCCCCGAGTGGCGTGCGCTCCTTCCGCTGGTACTCCGTGACTGTCGGGCCGAAGGTCCTGGTACTCGTACTGGACTCAGATTCATCCCTCAAGCCCGGAAGCGAACAGCGGAGTTGGTTTGAACAGCAGATTACCCATACGGGTTCCCAAGTGGAATTCGTCTTGATCGTGCTGCATTACCCGCCCGTTCGGGACCCTATCTTTCCAAGAGCCAAGGACGAGAAGGAAATTGCGCGCTATCTGTCCAAGCATACGCGCTCGCTCCGCGCCAGGATCGTCGTTGTGGGCAGCCACATACACAACTACGAACGATTTCGCCGCGACGATAGCACTTATTTGGTTAGCGGCGGGGGAGGGGCAAAGCCCGTCCCGGTGCTTCGACTGTTTGGAGAGCTTTCCAAGCTCGATACCGCCGTGAACTTTCACTACATACGTTTCCGGCTCGAGAGCGGAATTCTGCAGGGGACCATGGTACGATTCGACTCCAACCGTCCTGGCGAGACCGCTTGGACGGAGCCGGATCGCTTCGAGGTCGAAGCCAAGGACAGCCGTGGACCGCATTTGTTTTCCGGGCCGCGGTAAATCCATTGCGCTGCGCACACGATGAAAAGTCGCATGGACGAAGCGTTGGCGACTCTAGTCCACGAAGGGGCAGAGATTGAATCGTGGTTTCGGATCAAGATCGAAGGACAGGGCTACCTTCTTTGGTACATGCGGGCTGAATCGATGAAGAAGGTCTTCGAGGTATCCCAGACTTTCAATCATCCGATCGCCTTCCTAGTCCTGGGTGCGCTTCCACTTCATTGCCTTGGCGATCCGATTTTGGAACACAACATGGCCGAGATGGCTCACACTTCGAGTGCGCTGGCACCCGCGGTGCTGGGATCAGTCTCGTTCCAAACCTCGTGCAAGCCGCAGGTCAAGGAAGAATTTAATCGCGCTGTTGCCCTGCTGCATTCGTTTTGGCTCGACGAAGCCGAAAGAACCTTTAAGGCGGTAGCGAAGCGGGATCCTAGCTGTGCCATGGCGCAGTGGGGAGTCGCCATGACCAATTTCAATCAGGTAAACGGTGGGCCCACATCGGCGGGAGTCGCGGCCGCAAACCAAGCTCTTGCCAAGGCTGACGTAGCGCGCGAAAAGGACGCAAGGGAAGCCGCGTACATCAATGCGCTACACAGTTTCTTCGATGGTTACGCAGAGAAGGATTTCCAGAGTTATGCCGAGCGATATGCCGGCGCAATGTCTCAAGTTGCAGCAGCATATCCGAACGATTTAGAAGCCCAGGTCTTCTATGCGCTCGCGCTGATCAACTCGGAGCCGCGCGATGATGTCGCGCTGGCCAACAAGAAAAAGGCGGTGGCGATCTTATATCCCCTGTTTCGTGCGCATCCGAACCATCCGGGCATCGCTCACTACATCATCCATGCTTGCGACAATCCGGGAATGGCGCAGGAGGGGATTGAAGCCGCCGTGCGTTATGCCGCTATCGCTCCAGCGGCACCCCATGCGCTCCATATGCCCTCCCATATCTTCATGAGGTTGGGGCTTTGGCAGGATGACATCCGTTCAAACCTCGCGTCCAAATCGGCTTCCGAAGATCCTGCGGTGCACGTGGGTGCGGAGGCGCGCTTGCATGCAATGGAGTTCCTGGAGTATGCGTATTTGCAAAGCGGCCAGGTTTCCCAGGCTGCGGCAATCGTTGCCGAGGCGCAAACGGTAAAGGAATCCGACGTTGATCCCCGTTTTCCCCACTATTATTCAATCGTTGAGGCTCTGTATCCCGCGTTATTCGCGATAGAAACTCAAGATTGGGGCACGGCCGCCAAATTGAAGCTCGAGGGTCCTAATTGGTTCACACAAGCCCAAGCACTGCTCGCCCACGCCGTTGCAGCCGGCCATTTGCATGATGCTAAGAGTGGGAAGGCTGCAACGGAGGCCATCGAGGCGTCGGTGGCTCCCTACCCTAAGCTGCAGGCAGGGTCTTCATATGCCACGTTGCCTGACGAGATTCGCGCGTGGGCGCGCTACGCACAAGGCGATCTTAAGGGAGCGATCGCCTTGCTGGAGCCCGTCGCGGATCGACAGGACAAGCTTGGCGAAGGCGGAATAGAGGTACCAGCGCGCGAGATGCTGGCTGACATGCTTCTTCTCAACGGGCAGTTTGCTGAAGCCCTACACGAGTATCAGGGTGTACTCGCAAGCGACCCGAACCGCTTCAACGCACTTCTTGCTGCTGGCCGAGCTGCCGAGGAGTTAGGCGAACGTGATGTCGCGGCGAACTACTACCGCACCTTGTTGGCAAATTGCACGAGCGCCAGCGGCAAGGCGTTGGAGGCGCTGCGCCACGCTCGGTCGGTCGTTAACGAAATGGCACCGGCTTCTGGGAACGCGAGTGGAACTTCCAATTGACCCGCCCTCTCTGCGCCGATGTGGCGACGCAGGAGCCGTATCGAGGGCGACAAGAGTCCACGTTCGGCCACTGGTTGTGTCGCCGCCGGCGACTAAGATGTGATCCAAGATGCGGATGTCGACGAGGCTCAGGGCGTCCTTTTATGGTTAGGACGTCGTAATGCGAAGGAGATTTCTGATTCCGCAGTAGCGCATACGTTTGGACAGGTTCTGCTGCCCATTATATTTGCGTAGGCTCACCTGGCGACACAATCGCAACAACTGCCATCAGCGACGGCGAGAAAGGCCGCCTTTAAAGGGTCACTTCCGGCTCATGGACAGTTAATGTGAAACACCTTGTTCATGATCTCCCAGTGCCCCTCCACTTTAAGCAGCGTGAATAAGTCTGTGTAGTTCGCGCCAGTCCAATTATCGAGTTCGAGGCGTACGGTCGCGATGGTGCCGGCGATATCGATGTTCACGATCCATCAATGTAGTGCTGGACTGTTCTGGCAATCGCCTCTTTCTCGGTCATCGAGTTACTCCACCGTGATTCACCTTTTCGGGCTCCGTGGCATTCTCATCGTTCGCCCCCTCCAGTGTCACAAAACATTCATGGAATGTCGGGAATAAAACGCCCGTACCGTAAGTCTTCGACCTTGAGAGGCACCGTATCGCTCCTGAAGCAATGCGGTTCCCGTGGTTTGAGGATTCGAGGTCAACCCATCAACCAGATTACGTCATGCGCGCGCAACCGATTTGTCTTTATATGGAGTAATGCTCATGCCCCTTTCGAAGAGGATTCTCGTCTGTTCTTGTCTTGCCGCGACTTTGGTCGCGTTGGGCACTGGCTTCGCCAGAGTCGAGGCGCAATCACCGAGTGCAGCGCCGACCGAAGCGCCGGCGGGGTTTAACACACCCAGCTTTAACGGTGCCCACAGTATCAGCAATGGATTAGTCGAACCGCCCGGGGATACGTTTGCTCGGGATCAGGCGGTCTACGAGGAAAACGAAACAGTCGCGGATGGCCTTGGGCCAGTGTACAACGCAACCTCCTGCGTCGTTTGCCATCAGAATCCGAACAGTGGGGCTGCCAGCCAGATGACAGAACTGCGGGTTGGGCATAATGATGCGAACGGCAATTTTGTAAACCCGACGATCTTCATCAACGATGGACAAACCACCATTGCCGGCAGATCCATCGTCAACGATCGCGCCATCGGTCCACAAGCCCAGGAAACCATACCCGAAACAGAAAGCATCCGCGCATTACGCGCTGCCCTCAACACCCTGGGGGACGGATTTGTGGAGGCCATTGATGATAGCACTCTGATCGCGATCGCTGCGGCGCAACCGAAGTTGAGCGAAGGGAGAGTGCATGGGGAAGTTGTGGAGGCTCCGATTTTCGAGGCCCCTGGACAGACCCGCGTTGGACGCTTTGGCTGGAAGGACCAGCACAGCAGCTTGCTCTCCTTTATTGCCGATGCCTACCTCAATGAGATGGGGATCACTAGCCGGCTACGCCCCACTGAAGTGACTACTGTTCTTCTGACCACGGTGGGTATTAACGATCAGCCGGATGAGCTTGGTCTGGCCGACATCGACCACTTTGCTCAATTCATACGCGGCACCATGGTTCCCCCTCGAGACACCGTGCTTGCTGCAAGCTCGGCCGCCATCAGGGGTCAAGCTCTGTTCACGCAGATCGGTTGTAATGTTTGCCATGTCCAATCCATTACCACGGCTCCAGCCGGGACTGTCGTGAATGGTGGAATGTTTGTTGTTCCAGTGGCTCTGGGGAATAAAATCATCCATCCCTATAGTGACTTTCTGCTGCATGACGTCGGCACCGGAGATGGGATTGTTCAGGTTGGGCCACAGGACACGGCCAACAAGTTAAGGACTGCGCCACTGTGGGGCTTGCGCGAAAAGGCTCGCTTCATGCACGACCTGAAATCGCTATCTCTGGAAGATGCCATCCATCGCCACGATGAGGAAGCACGCGACGCCGCCCGGCAGTTTAGAGAGTTGAGTCCGGAGGCCAGGGAAGCCTTGATTACCTTCTTGCACACGCTGTAAAGGTATTCACGAGTTATCAGGTGCCAGGGTGATGGGTGAACTTGCCCAAAACCCTGGCGCCGTTTTGCTTGATGGGGTCCCCTCATTTTTGGTGCAACAATCGGCGGTAGGATTTCTCGCTAATTGCAGAGATGCTATCGCACCCGGAGTTCAGGAGGATGCGATGGACACCTGGCAAGCCACGTTTTTGGGTTGAAGCAGTTCCCGCGTACACTGACGGCCTTCGAGATTGAGGCGTTTTTTAGGTTCACGCCGGGCGAACGCCAGGTCATTGAAGAACGCCGTCGGCCGGAGCTCAAGCTGGGGCTGGCGCTGCTAATGGGAATCTTGAAGGCATGCCTTATTCACATCGACAGCTGTTGCCTGGTCAGACCTTGTCACTACCCGACGAGCGCATCACGGCGGCATAACGGCGCAATACTTCCTGCGCGCGCCCGACTACCGGCGGGTCGACCATCCGGCCGCGGAATTCGAATGCACCTCGTCCCTGAGCCGAAGCTGCCTCCCATCCCGCGAGCAAATCCCTTGCATGCTTGAGTTCGTCCTTCGACGGCGTGAATAGCTCGTTCATCACCGTCACCTGGTTCGGATGTATCGCATACGAACCGACGAAACCCATCTCTCGCGCTAGGCGGATAAGATGTCGCAGTTGGTCAAGATCTCGAAACACGGATATCGATCCGGGAAAGCCGAACGGCAGAATGCCAGCTCGGCGGCAAGCGAACAGCATCTGCTGATTCGGCGCATATAGTGTCTCGGGCGTTGGATCCATGCCGGCCGACATCGAAAAGTCTTCCGAGCCCAGAATCATGCCCATCAGCCGCGGAGAGCTCGTAGCAATGTCATCCAACCGTGGCAGCGCGCGCACATGCTCGATTTGCGCTATCAGCAGCATTTGGCCGGGCGACAGCTGACGGTCTCTTTCCAACTCGCCGATGCGTGTATCGAGTGCTCGCACATCGTCGCCGCTCTCGACCTTGGGCACCATCAACGCGGCGACGCCGGGGATGACGGCAGCCTGCAGATCGTCGCCAACCAGCGCCGGCTCGCCGTTGATGCGCACCACGACTGCCGCACTTGACCGAGTGACAAGGCCGCCGGCGCGGGCCAACGAGCCACGCGCCGCCGATTTCTTAGCGAGCGGTACGCTATCTTCAAGGTCAAGAATGTAGGCGTCGGCTCCGCGCGTGTGCGCCGCCTCTACAAACTTCTCCTCGTGCGAGGGCACGAACAGCATGGAGCGCCAAATCGGCCAAGACGGATTCATGCGAGGCTCGCCGTGGCTTGCATGCCGAGCTGGTCATTGTGGTCAGCGGTCCACAGCGAGACCGTGCGGTCCTTTCGTTTGCCGAACAAGGGCAGAGGCGTGGTATCGAAGCCTGGCCGAATCGCGCGAAAGTCATAGCTCGCCACGCGGGCTTCGGGCAGCGCGGCCTGCAGAAGATCGAGCAGTAGCGTTGCCAGCAACGGTCCCTGAACCACCATCGCCGGATAAAACTCCTGATCCATCGCGTAGGGCGGATCGTAATGGATGCGATGGCTGTTGTAGGTGAGCGCCGAGTAGCGGAACAGCAGCACCGGCTCGGGCTGGATTACCCGCCGGAGATCGGCCGTCGCGGGCGCTGCATCTCCGGGCGGCGCCGGCGCCGGTGCGACTGGAATCTCGCGATACACCAAGTTCTGCTCCTCCTGGGCGAGAAACCGGCCAACCTGTTCCGAGCGACGAAATTCTGGCGCATATCGCCCCTGTTGCCTTCCGACACATCAACTTTCAGGGGATTTATCGCTTTCCGCTGGAGCGCTATCTGGACCGTCTCCTACCGTCAGTGCTCCCTCAAAAGATCACCGCCGGCGCGAAATGACTTATCCACAGGAAACCGTTACTTTTGGCGGGTTCGGTAAACACCCCTATATTCTACCGGGAATCGGCTATGGCGATGACTCGCTAGGGGGTATTCGGCGAACGCTCGGTATCGGGCGAGCCGATTGCAGATATCCAAAGTTTGCGAGACCCGAAAACTTCGCCTTCTGTCAGAATTACAGAATTGCTTCCCATCCAGGGTCGTGGAAAGGCAGGCGCGGAAATGACGAGCCGATACGTTATTTGGACGGCATTAACACCCGCGACATCGAAATGGGCGACAGCCTGAAGGTCGGCCTCTTTCATGGCGGGGAATTCGGGGGGGCGGCTGAATGGCATTGCCACAACTACCGTAATGCTCAGGAGGAACCGATATGAATAGTTTTCGGGAAGGACAAATTCAGGAAGCGGGTGCACAGCAGCCCTACCTCCGAAATGTGTGGTACGCGACGGCCTGGAGCAAGGATCTGACCGATGCGCCACTTCTCAAGATCATCCTCGAAGAAGAAATCGTACTATACCGCAAGAAGGACGGCAGCCCGGTCGCCTTAGGCAACCGTTGCCCTCACCGGTTCGCCCAGCTTCATGGCGGGAAAATCATAGGGGATAACCTCCAGTGCCCGTACCATGGCCTCCAGTTCGGACCCTCGGGGAACTGTGCCCACAATCCGCATAGTGAGCATCGACCAGCGGCTGCACATGTCAAAAGCTATCCGATCGCCGAACGCCATAGTCTGATCTGGCTATGGATGGGAGAGTCTGAGAGAGCTCTACCTGATCTTATCCCTGACTTCAGCGTTCTAGAGGATCCCGGCCATTCGGTCGTCCGCGGCACCCTGGATTTGGCGGCCGATTACCAACTCTACAATGACAATCTCCTTGACCTGAGTCATTCGGAGTTTGTGCATCCGGCTCTATTGGAAGAAGGAAATCTGGACCGAAGCGTCACGAAGGTCGAGGTGAAGGGAGCCACCGTGCATTTTATCCGCGATTCTGAAAAAGAACCGGCCACGGGTACCTTCCAACGTCTGATTTGCGAAGGTATGGGGGGTAAAGCGGGTGATATTGTGCACACTCGGCACCACATACGGTGGGATGCCCCCTCGAATCTCTATGCTGAAATCACGCAGTTTTGGCAGGATAAGAAATCAGTCTTCACGAATGTTCACGTTGCCACACCAACGCGGAGGGGTGCCTGTCAACTCTTGTGGTCGGCAGCGCGCACTTTCAGAATCGATGATGCAAAGTTGGACGAGTTTGTATTCGTGGGTATGTCACGCGTCCTCGGCAAGGAAGACGCGCCACCGATGGAATCACAGCAGACGTATATCGGCAACAGAGATTTACTTTCATTGAAGCCCATACTTTTGCCGACCGATGTTGCACCTGTTAAAGCGCGACGGATTCTCGCAAAGTTGATTGAGGAAGAAGGCGCTCGTCCGGGTTCTTCCACGCCTCGTAGCACCGTCCTATCCGAACATTCGACGCAATAAAGATGCGTGGCATCTTATTGGCGGGAAGGAGCGCATATTCTTGATAACTCTCCGATGTCCCGTTCGAGACCATGAAGCTTGTAGGAGATACCATGATCGGGCGTTTAGAGCGGAAGGTCTGCCTTGTTACGGGGAGCGGTGGTGCCATTGGTCGTGCCATAGCGATGACTTTTGCGCGTGAGGGGGCATTGGTAGTGGGGTGCGACTTTAACGCCGAAGGGGGCCAGGAAACCATCGAGGTGCTGGCTCGCGAAGGTCTGCAGATGAATTCATTTCATCCCTGCGACCTTACAAATCCAAATCAATGCCAGGAGCTTATAAAATTTGCTGTTCAACGCCACGGAAAAATCGACGTTCTCGTCAATAACGCCGGCAAAGCATACTTCAAATGGATGGATGACATCACCGACGACGACTGGGAGAGAACCATCAGCCACGAGTTGGATATCGTTTATCTGGTAACCAAAGCGGCCTGGCAGGAACTCGCCAAGGCAACGGGGACAATCGTAAATATGGCATCGACCGCGGGGCACATTAGCTTCAAGGCCCTTGGTGGTCTCGCCCACTGCGCCGCCAAAGGAGGAGTTATCGCAATGACGCGCCAGCTCGCAATGGAGGGGCGAAAGCACGGCATACGTGCCAATTCCATCTCGCCAGGCACTATCGAAACACCGTCCACCCGTCGGTTATTACAGGATCCGGCTTGGGCTGAAGCGATGCTCGGCAAAATTATGCGCGGAAAGCTAGGCCAGCCACAGGAGATCGCGGCAGTTGCTCTTTTCCTGGCATCGGATGAAAGCTCTTTTGTAAATGCGGCGGATATTGTCGCCGACGGTGGAACGACGGCCTGGTAGCCGCAATTAGAGTGCTCCCTCCCACCATATCGATTCTCCCGATTTTGGTAATCGGCTCAAGCGGAGCAAATGTCGACGTTGAATGCACTACTATTTGGCTGGTCAAGTATCCCGTGGTGAAATGTTGCGTCGCACAGTTTGGTTGTAAACGTCGCCGAGCGAGACATCGGATAACCGGTAATTGTGTGCAGTACTGGTGAAGTTAATGGAACCTGTCGACACCTCACTCCTGTTCACGCCCTTCAATCTCAGGCAAATCACCCTTCGAAATCGTTTTGTTGTGCCAGCCATGCAGCGCTGGAAGTGCCTTGGGGGAGTTCCAAGTCGAGAACAGTCCGCCTACTATCGCCGTCGGGTTGAAGGTGGTTTCTCGCTGATACTGGGAGAGCCTTGCGCAATCGACCACCCTTCTGCGTCGCAAAGAGAGAGTTGTTTACGGTTGGCGCCCGCCACCAAGGGCAATGACGCATGGCATCGCTGCGTAGGACAAGTCACGGAGGCTGGAGGACACATGATGTTTCAACTCTGGCACCAGGGAGCCCTACGTACAGAGGGTGGTACTGGTCCTTATGCTGATTTTCCAACTCTTAGTCCGTCCGGTCTTATTCAAGCCATGAAACCCAACGGCCGTGCCGCTAGCCTCTTAGAACTTGAGGAAATCAAAGAGGGTTATGTAAGAAGTGCGATCATGGCCCAAGAATTGGGGGCGGCGGGCGTTGAGCTTCACGGCGGTCACGGATTTCTGCTTGACCAATTTTTGTGGCCGGAAACCAATCATCGCACGGACGGTTACGGCGGCGAAAGCATGGCTAATCGGGTTCGCTTTCCGGTCGAAGTCGTCTCAGCTATCCGAGATGCCACGGGAGATAGCTTTGTGATCTCATTCAGGTTTTCTCAATGGAAGCCGCTCGACTATGTCGCCGGGCAGATAGCTAAGTCGCCAAGCGAACTGGGTGTCATGTTGAAAGCGCTGCGTGCCGCTGGTGTGGATCTTTTTAATGTCTCAGAGCGCCGTTTTTCTAAGCCGGAATGGCCAGGTAGCACACTCAGTCTGGGAGGATGGACAAAGTCATTAGTTCCTGATGCTGCCGTCATGACGGTCGGAGGTGTAGGGGTCAACAATGACGTGATAGAGGGCCTAATTCAGGGCGCTGAGACGACGAGTAACACTTCAGGAAGCCTAACCGAACTCGTTAGACGCATGGGTCTTGGAGAATTTGATTTAGTGGCAGTAGGTCGCGCAAGTATTGGTGACCCGGACTGGGTGAACAAAGTAGCTTCAGGCGACTACGAAGATATCTTGCCCTTTGACCGAAAGAAGCTTATCGCGGATATGGGTTGGGAGAGCGCCGATTCAGAAGTGGCTTGGACCAAGCAAGAGCTGGAGCGACGCCGACGAGAAGCCGGTAGTGCCTAACAGAACACGTCTAATATTTATGGGAAGGGGGAGGGTTCATGCGCTGTCTTATTGCAGGCGTTAAGGATGGCCAATCGTGCATCATTGAAACCATTTCCTGCGATGGAGGCGGACCGGATGCCGTCATTCATGAATTATTCGAGATAGCTACACTTCCTCCCCAGGCCAGACCCGCAGGGCTCGGTGCATTTCTTGATCTTGGGCTGCCTGCGGGGGGCTTGCGATGGCGTTTGATAAATTTCCCTCCTAATTGGGAGTACCCAACTATGCATCACACCGACTCGGTTGATTGCAACACCGTTATTAGGGGTCAGACTGATCTTATCCTCGCAGATGGAGCGCACACGCTTGTGGCCGGTGACTGTGCCGTTGTGCCGGGTGTGGATCACACTTGGAAAGTGGGCCCGGAAGGTTGCACGGTGGTCTATACGCTCATTGGAACTCCGCGGCGCCTAATTTGAATACCCATAACGTCGTTGCCTGCTTCGTCGGCCCGATCTCGGGCGTCAACGGTTGCCTCGTGACCTCCATCGGATTGCCGCCGCCGCTTGTAATCGCCACGTATTGAACGCCATTTGCTGCAAAGCTGATTGGTGTTGCGCTGGGTGCGCTATCGAGACGAACTTGCCAAAGAACCTTACCTGTGGCGCTGTCGGATGCGCGAAAGTATCGGTCGTGCCCGCCTTCGAACACTAATCCGCCTGCCATACCCAACGCGGAACTTGCTTCTGTAGCACGCTGCTTGCGCCACCACTCGATTTTGCGATTGGCCAAGTTGATCGCCACAACACCGCCATAGTTGGCCTCGCCGTTGGAATTGGGCTTCAATCCGTAGGTAATGTCAAAAAGTTCACCTCGTAGCCATGTTAGATCCATGCAGCCAAGTGAGGCCGCGACATAGAGCAATTGCGTGGCCGGGTCATAAGACGTGCTGTTCCAGTTTCGGACACCGATTGAGTGTGGGCATATGAGCTTCGGATGTTTGGAATCTGGTTCGAGCGCAGGATCGGTCGTCTTCCAGCCCGTCACGGGATCGATGGCGGTGACGAGAGTCTGTATGCCCAGGTCATGGGAGAAGATATATTTGCCTGTCTTGGCATCGAGAACATCAAGGATGCCCAGCTTGCCCATGGTCATAACCACTTTGCGGGGATGACCGTCGACTGGAAGCGTCGTGATCATGCGCTCGAATGCCCAATCATAATCCCACACGTCGCGCGCCATGTGTTGAAAGTGCCAGACCAACTTGCCTGTATCTGGATTCAGGGCCAGAGTCGTATCGGTGTACAGTCCGGAGTTGGCGGGCCTGCGTGTGGGATCGGGCAACATCAGCGCAGCGATGTGGTAGGTTTGCCCGGTGCCGAAATAGACCAGATTATTTTCCGGATCATAGGTTCCCGCCGTCCAGACGGAGGCACCGAAGCGCAGATTGAGGGGCGCGCCGTTCCACGTGTCGCCATCGGGCTCGCCTGGCCGGGGGATTGTGCGAAAGCGCCATAGCTCCGCGCCTGTCTTGGCGTCGAGCGCGACAATGAAACATCCGCCCGGCTCGCCGATGCCGCCACATCCCGCCATGCCTTGAATCACCTTGCCATGTACTACGATCGGCCCGCCGGTAATGCGCAAGGTGCGCTGAAACCCGGTTATCATGTGATCCCAGACGACCTTGCCCGTATGAATATCGAGCGCTATCAGGTGATTGTCGCTCGTCGGCACGTAAAGACGATCCTCGAAGATCGCCATGTAGCGTGGTTGGGTAACCGGCGGCCCCATCTGCAATACGGTCGCTTGCCGCGAGAACGACCATAGGGTGTCGCCGGTAGTAGCTTCTAGGGCGAGCACTGTGCCGTTACTATTAACGAAGAGAACGCCGTCGTGGACTAGCGGCGATATTTCGTTGGTTCCCGACGGGAGGGCAAGACTCCACCCGACCGTTAGCCTGCTCACGTTTTGACGATTGATTTGACTGAGGGGGCTGAAGCCCAAGCCGTCGTCGGTCCGACGCCAGCTAAGCCAGTCCTCGGCTGGTGGCTGGCGAAGCATCGCTTCATCGACCGGCGTAAGCCCCGTTAGTATCTTGGCGCGTCGTGCGATCTCAGCGCGATACGGCGCGTCTTCGTTATCCTCCGCGGCCCCGACCCCCCCTCCTGATTCGACGCCCGCTGCTGGTGCGCCTGCCCGGGACGGAGTCGCGGCGGCTGGGACAGTCGCCGCCTGCTTTGCGGTGCTCATTTTATTCTCGTGCAGAATAAAAGCCGCGATTTGGCTATAAACTTGCTCAGGCAGACCGCCTGGATTGGCAGGCGGCATCAATTTAGCGATGTAGTCGCGTAATGCGTCACCGCCTTTGGCGCCCCATTTCGCTCGAAAGGCCTCATTCTTTAGCGACGGCCCAAACGGGCCCGCCAGAGTCTCGCCATGACAACTCGCGCAGTTGGAGAGATAATCTTTGGCGCCAGAAGAGGGTGATACCGCTTCAGACGCGTGTGCGCTTTCCGCCGACAATAGGCCCATCGAAACCAGGGCAAGTATCGCAGTATTCACAAGCGGTCCTCGAAGGCAGTGCGCAAGCGCCGACTGCACAGCACAAAGTAGCAACCGGTGACTCTCCGAGAAATGTAGTCGCATGCTGGCCATCTCCACCCTTCACATTTGCAGTTCTATAGAAATTCGCACCGCCCTACCTCTGTGCCATCCAAGTCAGGTGTGGCCGAGGCAGCGTACCCACCGTTCCGGCAGCGCAGCTGTGTAGAGTGGCAGGTTAATAGCGAAGGCTGATACATTATTATTCGAATACCCGCAATCGGCGTAGCCGATCCCCTGAATCGGACGATTCCATGTGCATTTCATTGGCGGGTGGCCGATCATATTTTGAGAGAACGACGCCGCAATAATTCGCGGCGAGGAGATCAAAATGGACAGCGTTGAGAATGGCCGCGATCAAAAGAACGATGCCGCTCCACTTTATCTTCGTAATGCATGGTACGCCACGGCATGGGGGAAAGATTTGGGCAGCACGCCTCTGCCGAAGATCCTACTCGAGGAGGAAATTGTCCTCTATCGGATGAAGAATGGCACTCCCGTAGCTTTGGGTGATCGCTGTCCTCACCGGTTTGCTGAGCTTCACGGAGGAAAGATTGTTGGGGACAATATCCAATGTCCCTACCATGGATTGCAGTTTGACTCATCGGGCGCTTGCGCATTCAATCCGCATGGCGGGCATCGCCCAGCATCGGCAAAGGTCAGGAGTTATCCCGTCGTCGAACGCCATAGTCTGATTTGGCTATGGATGGGAGCGCCCGAGAAGGCCGATCCGGCACGCATCCCTAACTTTCACGTCCTTGAAGACCCCGGTCATGCAGTTGTCAGGGGGCAGATCGAGATCGCAGCAGAGTATCAACTTTATACCGACAATCTTTTAGATCTCAGTCATACCGAGTATCTCCATCCGTCGTTCCAGGTCCCTGGAACCTTGGATCGCTGTACGACGCAAACGGTGCAGGACGGCGACACCGTACATTTCATTCGCGATTTTCCCGAAGACATCGCCATAGGGCCTCTGCAGAAGACGATGTGTGAAGGAGTAGGCGGCAAAGAGAACGATACCATAAGCATCCATCAAGATGTTTCGTGGGAAGCGCCGGCGAATATGTGTCTTTCGACCACGCAAACGAGCAAGGGCCGTAAAGCAGCAAGGATATATGCCGTTCATATCGTAGTGCCGACGCGCCGCGGTAGGTCACAACTATTGTGGACTTTGGTGAGGGATTGGAAAATCTCCGATCCTCAGATGACCGAGCAGCTTCTCAGCTCGCTCACACGGATAATCAGCACCGAGGACATTCCCCCCATCGAATCTCAGCAGTCCTATGTCAAGAACCGAGAGCTGCTGTCATTGAAGCCTGTATTGATGAAGACTGATGACGCTCCGGTACGGGCGCGACGAATTCTCCACCGAATGATCCGGGAAGAACAGGAAAGTCAAAGTGCGGACATGACCGTCTCGACGCGCCGCCCGGAGTTGGACTTCGGATACGCGGCGCCGGGCGCGGCAAAATAGAAGGCCCAAGCCGGAGTCTGCGTTCGCTACCCGAGTCAGAGCTCGCCCGCAGATCTTGCTCGAGAACCGGCTTTCCCGGAATCTGATAGGGCGTCCGCGGGCGGAATACGTATGAGCAGTATGATCAATGCGGAACACAAATATGAAGCCGCGCCCACGTAAATGGCGAGGTGATAACTTCCGTAATGATCGAACATGGCGGCGAAGCCTAAGCCTCCTAGTGACAGTCCGCTGCCGACCACAATGGCAAGAATACCGAATAGCGCTGAATAAGACCGCAAGCCAAATATACGTAGCGTGAAGAAAGCGAGGAAATCCGCCTCCGCGCCTTGCGTAACGCCAATCAAGATCACTGAAATGGTGGCGCCGATCCAAGAGGAACCGAGGGTTGGCGATGCCAAAAGCAACGCCCCTGCCACGCCGAAAGCCATGCAAACACCCGCTACCAGCGGCGGTCGTCGTACGCGATCGAGAAAAATGCCCGCAGCAATGCGGCTTATGCCCATAGACAAGGCATATGTGGAAACGAGCGCGGCAGCCTCTGTCGTCGTAAAACCATAACTTACAAAAAGAGGCTGCATATGATGCATGAAACCTCCAATAGGGAGGATGGCGCACGCAAGGAAGATGAGAAGTATCCAAAATCGAACATCACGGGCACCATCTCGAACCGTAACTCCACGCAATAGGTTCGGCGTGGTAGCGCGAACATGAACAATATCCGGCCGCTCGCGGAACCAGATGATAACAATGGGAAGCGCAGCTGCCGCAATGGCCCCTGCGAGTACAAAATAGCCGCCGCGCCAGCCATAACGCGCGATTACGTGGGCCAGCAAAGGAATGATAATTACACTGACCGCAGAAAGGCCACTGGTGGTCAATCCAAATGCGGTCCCTGCATTCTTCATGAACCAGGTAGCTATACCCTTGGCATAGACGATGGTGTTACTAATCGCCGCGACGACGGCGATATAAGCGGCGACGCTATAAAATGCGATCGGATCGGGTGGCACAACCGCAAACATGAGGTAGCCGATGCAGAGAAGAATAAGACCTGCAATAGCGATTGGTCTTGCTCCAAAACGGTCGATTAGGATACCTGCAAAGGGATACATAAATGACGAAGCCAGGCCGATGATGGGCCCGACGGAAACCGCTGTCCGAGACCAACCCAAGTCCGTTTGCATCGGGATGATGAACATGCCCGCAGTGACTGCAAAAAGATTCCACGTCATGCCAGCGCCGAAGGACGCTGCGAGGACTACACGCCATCCGTCCCGCCATTCGTCGATTTGGGAAAACTGACTGGTCGTATCTGTGGCCGATGCGGACGATGAAGGATGACTCATGCCGGGCGGCCTACTTTCGAACAGAATGTTGCGCAGATAATATCAGGCCTCTCTACGGTAGGTCCCGGGCCTTCCGATTTGGAGAATAGGAAGAAGCGATAAGGTTTCATACCGGCAAACGGCTAGGATTCAAATTGCAACGATTCGAATTAAAACCCTCATGGGTTAACAGTTGCGGTTCGATCTTGTTGGCAGCTTGGAACGACAAAAAAATCGGCCGGGCCGGCGGCATATGACGAGGGGGAAACATGCATCTCGTAGAGCGCTCGCGTCTCGTTGCGTATTGGTCTTTAGAAATCGCGCTTATGGTGTTTTTGTCATCGGTTAGCCA
>Ga0116129_1000680_pt1 | contig 20557 bp, 15 predicted proteins | sample June2015DPH_17_2_FD_89732 | JGI IMG/M metagenome (GOLD analysis project Ga0116129, IMG submission 89732) | Peatland microbial communities from SPRUCE experiment site at the Marcell Experimental Forest, Minnesota, USA - June2015DPH_17_10 | ecosystem: Environmental > Terrestrial > Soil > Wetlands...
AGGACGTTCTCGGACAGCAGCGAAATACCGGGCGGGCAATCGAGAAACAGCACGGCGTAGCGCTCGCTCAGGGCGCGGCTCATTTTCAGCAGGCGCTCGGTCGGGTTTTTGCGCGTGCTCAAGTGCAGGTCGAAGTTGCGGTAGGAGAAGTCGGCGGGTAGGACGTCGAAGTTTTCATAGCCGGTGGCGACCAGCAGCTCGGTCAATTCGCGCTTTCCCGCCACGAGCTTCTTGGCCGATGCGTGATCGACGGATTCGCAGCGCAAGGTATAGCTCGCCGCCCCCTGGGGGTCCAAATCCCACAGCAGCGTGGGGCGTCCGCTCATTGCGCAGAGATACGCCAGATTCACGGCGGTCGTCGTTTTGCCTACGCCGCCTTTGATGTTGGTGACGGCGATGATTTTCATCAATCGAAACTGAATGTTGCGGCGAGCTTCAATGAGGCTGGGTCGAACACCGCGAGCAGCGGATGGGCGCGGCCGGTGAAGGCCAGGGCGTTCACTTGATCCGTCGGGATTCGCGCCGCGAGCATGCGGGCTTTGAGCATTTTTTTTTGGTTGGGCGAGAAGAACCTGATGTCGTCCACCCTCTGCAGCTGTGCGCGCAGCGCCGGCAAGCCTTTGTCAAAGCTTTGGTAATAGATGGGCATGGCAATGACATCGGATCCGCCGGTCACCGCGGACGCGATGATTTTCTGGGATTGCGTGGGATCATCAGGCAGCGGAGCCCAGATCCAGCGCGGCAGGCTATACCAGTGAGGCGCCAGATTCGGGTTGCGCTTGCGGCCGAGCGCCGCATCCGCCGGCTCGATGTCGTAGGCCTGCACGAGACTCAAACAGTTCACCGAGAAAGCGTAGTACAGCGGCCGGCCTTTCCACAGGGAAACGCTGCCGTAGCCTAGCGCGACCAGCTGCACCAGGACGATGATGGCGATGTCGCGGCCGAGCGTGCGGCGAGATTTTTTCGGGCTGGCGATCAGGAAGGTCAGCAGCGACCCCATGATGAGCGCCATGACCGCGGCACTCGATGACAGATGCAACAACAGCGCCTTGAACCTGAACTTCATACATCCTCATTTACCAAAGAATTCAGCCAGGTCGGAGGCGCGCAGGAATTCGTCGGCGCAGCCCTCGAGGCCGGCGGCATCGGCGGCGTCGAAGCGAGAGCGCTTGGGGCTGTCCAGATCCAGCACTCCCCAGAGGCGGTCACCCTGGATCAGAGGTACCACGATCTCGGATTGCGAGGCGGTGTCGCAGGCGATATGCCCGGGAAATTCATGGACATCCGGCACGACGAGGGTCTGACGGCGCAGCGCGGCAGCGCCGCAGACCCCCTTGCCCAGGGCGATGCGCACGCAGGCGACCTTGCCTTGAAACGGACCGAGCACCAGTTCGTCCTGGCGAAGAAAATAGAACCCGGCCCAGTTGAGGTCCGGCAGCCCCCAAAACAGCAGCGCAGCCATGTTGGCTGCGTTCGCCAACGCGCTTCGCTCGGCGGCGAACAGCGCCGTCAATTGCTGACGCAACTCGCTGTATGCAGGGGGCGACGCAGCGTCGCGGTCGGCTTGCATTGCTGCGTTCAAATTTCCAGCCTGTACACGCGCGCCGCCGTTTGGGCGAACAGCGCCGACTTCTCGGCCGCCGAGCAGCTCCGGGCCAGCCGCTTGAATGCGTTCCACAAAACTGGATAGGTGCAGCCGCCCAGGTCGACGGGAAAATTGCTCTCGAACATGCAGCGATTCACGCCGAATGCGTCGATGCAGGTTTCTATGTAGGGCTTCCATTCGGCTGCCAGCTGGCTCGAGTGGGCGGCCGGAGACTGCAGGAACGATGGAAAATTGCAGAACGCCATCCCTAACCCGCCAAGCTTCACCACCACGTTGGGCAACGCGGCCAGCTTGCGGATGTTGTCACGCCAGATGCCAAAACGCTCCTCGCGCTTGCCCTGGTAGCTGGCGACTCCCAAGGGTGTGCCGACATGATCGAGCACAACGGGGGTGCCGGGAAACGCGCGCACCAGGTCGATCAGCTCGGGAAGCTGCGGTTCCAACAGCCAGGCGTCGAATGACAGGCCGAACTTGGCGAGTTGCGCAAAGCCTTCGCGGAACGCCGTAGAAGAATAGAGATGGGGCGGCGTGCCCGCCAGGGGTCCGAGCACGGCCGAGTCGACATCGTAGGAGGCGCTGTGCCGAATGCCGCGAAAACGCCCGCCGCCCGCCTTGAGGTGCGCGTCGAGGACTTCGCCGACGGCGGCCCCCTGCGTCAAGTCGACATGACCGACAATGCCGGCGCAGGCGCGCACCTCGCCGTAGCGACCGCTGGCGCACATGGCTGCCACGCCGTTGACGAATTCCGTCTCGCCGATGGGCCTGAGGCTTTCCGGGCCCTGCGCCTTGTACATGGCTCCGCATTGCACGAAAACGGTCGCTCGAACGTTGTGCCCGGTGTTCAAGTCGGCGAGCAGGTCGTGAAGCAGATAACGCGTCGCGCGGCGAATCACCGCATCGAAACCGTGGCTTGGATCCTGCCGATGAGCGAATATCACTGCAGGCCAATCCCAGAGGTGGTGATGAGGGTCGATAATGGGCAGGTCCGGCTCCAGAATGGTCTCGGCGGGTGTCGCGGCGATCGTCATTATTTGTTTCCCATTTCTGCGCGAGTGGATTTTAGGACATCGGGGGCGTTTGAGCGATGACGGCGGTAAGAATTGGCGATTATCATCGCAGGCTGAGTCCTACAGCACATTGGGCGACGCGGCGACGAGAGCTTTCCCGGCGAACAGTCTAGTGTGGGAGCTTGCGCAGCGCCTTGCTGACGGAAATTGTTGAACATGCTGGATCAAGAGGGCCCAAGGTGCTGACCGACCAAGATATCTACCTATTTCGCGAGGGTACCAACGGGCGGCTCTATGAGTCGCTGGGAAGCCACCTCGTCGAGGATGGCAATGCCGCCCATTTTGGCGTCTGGGCGCCGAATGCATCGCGGGTATCCGTGATCGGCGATTGGAACGGCTGGAACCCCGAAGCCAATGCGCTCGCGGTGCGCGGCGACGAGTCGGGCATATGGGAAGGGGTGATCCCGGGCGCGCGTCACGGCCACGCCTACAAATATCGGATCACCTCGCGCGCCGGCGGCTACACCGTGGACAAGGCCGACCCCTTCGCGACGCTTTGCGAACGGCCGCCCGCGACCGCATCGCGCGTCTGGTCGCTCGAGCATCAATGGCAGGACGGTGCTTGGATGGGCTCGCGGGGTTCGAAAAACGGCTTGGCGGCGCCGATGTCGATTTACGAGCTGCACTTAGGTTCGTGGCGGCGCGCGAACGGCGAGTTCCGGAACTATCGCGATATCGCCGATGCACTGGCCGAGTACATCAACGAGTTGGGGTTCACTCACGTGGAATTGATGCCCATCACCGAGCATCCGTTCTACGGTTCCTGGGGCTATCAGACCACCGGCTACTTCGCCCCCACGGCGCGCTACGGCACGCCGCAGGACCTGATGTATTTCGTGGATCACCTGCACTCGCGCGGCATCGGCGTGATTCTCGATTGGGTACCGTCGCACTTTCCCTCGGACGCGCACGGATTGTCGTACTTCGACGGCACGCATCTGTTCGAGCACGCCGATCCGCGCCAAGGTTTTCACCCCGAGTGGAATTCGGCCATATTCAATTTTGGGCGCAACGAGGTGCGCAGCTTCCTGCTTTCTTCCGCGCTGTTCTGGTTCGCCAAATACCACATCGACGCGATCCGCGTGGATGCGGTGGCCTCGATGTTGTACTTGGACTATGCGCGCAAGGATGGCGAGTGGATCCCGAATCGCTACGGCGGGCGCGAGAATCTCGGGGCCATCGATTTTCTGCGCATGCTGAATCAAGCGGTGTACCGCGACTATCCGGACGCCGCGATGATCGCCGAGGAGTCCACGGCCTGGCCGATGGTCTCCAGACCGACGGATGTGGGCGGCTTAGGCTTCGGACTCAAATGGAACATGGGGTGGATGCACGACACGCTGCAGTACATGAAGCAGGACCCTGTGCATCGCAAGTATCACCATGGCCAGCTGACCTTTTCGTTGATCTACGCCTTCAACGAGAATTTCGTGCTGCCGCTGTCGCACGATGAAGTGGTGTACGGCAAGGGCTCGTTGATCGGCAAGATGCCGGGCGACGATTGGCAGATGTTCGCCAACCTGCGCGCGCTGTACGGCTACATGTGGGCGCATCCGGGCAAGAAGCTGTTGTTCATGGGCGGCGAATTCGGGCAGCGCCGCGAATGGACGCACGAGGGCGAACTCGAGTGGTGGGTGGCCGATCTGCCGGAGCATGCCGGCGTGAAGCGGCTGATCGGCGACTTGAATCGCGTTTACGTACGCGAGCCGTCCTTGCACGAGCTGGATTTCTCCGCGGATGGTTTCGAGTGGATCGACGTGAACAATGGCGAGATGAGCGTGCTGGCGTTCCTGCGCAAGTCCGCGGGCGGCGGCGCGCCGATATTGGTGGTCTGCAATTTCACGCCGGTGCCCCGCCCCAATTACATGCTGGGCGTGCCGGCGCGCGGCATCTGGCGCGAACTCATCAATACGGATGCACGCGACTACGGGGGTTCGGGATGGGGCAATCTGGGCGGCGTCGAGTCCGTTCCGGTAAGCGCGCACGGGCGCGTCGAGTCGATCACCCTCTCGGTGCCGCCGCTTGCCACCGTGATGTTGCGCTGGGAGCCCCGTGGCTAGACCGCGGCGCAAGGCCGTCGCGTCGTCGGGCGACGCAGCACCGCGCCCAAAGCCCAGCACAAAGATCGCCACTCCCGGGATAGCGGCGGAGGCAGCTGCCGGCACGGGTGGGGCGGCAGAGGGAAGGGTGCGCGCGGTGATCGACGCGGTGCTGCCGGTGATCGACGCCGGCCGGTTCGCGGTGAAGAGCATCGCCGGACGGACTTTCCCGGTTACAGCGCACTGTTTTGCCGACGGCCATGACAAATTATGCGTGGTGCTGCAATGGCAGGCGCTGGGCGCCGCCGGCGGTGTTCAGGAAGTGGAGATGCGGGCGCAGCCGAACGATGTGTGGAGCGCCGAATTCACACCGCCTGCGCCGGGCCGGTATCGCTATACGGTCGTGGCGTGGGTGGATCATTTCGAAACCTGGCGCGGCGAACTCGACAGGCGCGAGGACCGAACGGATGTCGGTGTGGCTCTGCTGGTGGGCAGCGCGCTCATCGAGGAAGCTGCAGTCCGGGCCGCGGGCAGCGACGCGGTCATTCTCAGAGAGTGGGCGGAGCAGCTGCGCGGTGCAGCCGAGACTGATGCGCCGGCCGGTGATGCGGCCGGCGGCGATACGGCGGCCGGTGTAGCGGTGGCCGCCCAAGCGCAAACCGACACGACGTCGCTGAAGGCGCTGGCGTTGGACCCGGCGCGGGCGGCCGTGGCGGCGCGCTACGCGGACAGGTCATTGGCCGTCGTGTATTCCCTGGAGCTGATCGTGGATCGCAAGCGTGCCGAATACAGCAGTTGGTACGAGCTGTTTCCGCGCAGCGCCGCCACGGAACTCGGGGCTCATGGAACTTTCCGCGACGTGGAGTCGCGTCTGCCCTATCTTGCCGAGATGGGGTTCGACGTTCTGTATTTTCCACCCATTCATCCCATCGGCCGGGTGAACCGCAAGGGCAAGAACAACGCCTTGCAGGCGCGCCCGGACGATGTGGGCAGTCCTTGGGCGATCGGCGCGTCCGAGGGCGGCCACAAGGACATCCTGCCGCAGCTCGGCGGCTTCGATGAGTTCCGGCAGCTGGTGGCCAAGGCGCGCGAGCACGGCATGGAGATCGCCCTGGACATTGCGTTCCAGTGCGCGCCGGATCATCCCTACGTGTCGCAGCATCCGGACTGGTTCAAGCGCCGCCCCGATGGCAGTGTGCAGTACGCGGAAAATCCGCCGAAGAAGTATCAGGACATCTATCCGTTCGACTTCGAAAGCCGCGATTGGCGCGCGCTCTGGAACGAATTGAAGAGCGTGGTGGCATTCTGGGTCGGGCAGGGGGTGAGCATACTGCGCGTCGACAATCCGCACACCAAGGCATTCGCCTTCTGGGAATGGCTGATTGGCGAGATCAAGCGCGATAATCCCGGCGTGATTTTTCTCGCCGAAGCATTTACCCGCCCCAAGGTAATGCATCGTCTCGCCAAGCTGGGATTCTCGCAGTCCTATACGTATTTCACCTGGCGCAACAGCAAGCAGGAGCTGACCGAGTATTTCACCGAGCTTAGCTCAGGCCCCGGGCGCGATTACTACCGGCCCAATGTCTGGCCGAACACGCCGGACATCCTGCCGGAAACCCTGCAAACCGGCCTGCGCGCGATGTTTGCGTCACGCCTGGTGCTTGCCACGACCTTGGCCGCGAATTTCGGGCTGTATGGGCCGGCCTTCGAGCTGATGGAGAGCGCGCCGCGCGAGCCGGGCAGCGAGGAGTACCTCGATTCGGAGAAATATCAGCTGCGCCACTGGTCGCTGCAGCGGCCCGACAGCCTTTGCTCACTGATCGCGCGCATGAACCGCATCCGACGCGAGAATAGTGCGCTGCAGTCGAACGACAGCCTGCAGTTCTGCAGCGTCGACAACGATCAGCTGATAGCCTATTTGAAAATGGACGCATCTTGCGGCAATGTGATCCTGACCGTCGTCAATCTCGATCCGCACGGCGCGCAATCCGGTTGGGTGGATCTTGACATCGACGCGCTGAATTTCTCCGCCGATCAGCCTTATCAGGTGCATGATCTATTGAGCGATCAACGCTATGTATGGCGCGGACGGCACAACTATGTGCTCATCGATCCGCAGCGCGCGCCCGCGCACGTGTTCAGGCTGCGCCGGCGCGTGCGCAGCGAGCAGGACTTCGACTATTACTCGTGATGAGCGCCCGATGAACGACGTGCAAGCACCAGCCGCCGATGCCACCGCCAGCGGCCTGGATACCGATGACCCGCTTTGGTACAAAGACGCCGTCATCTATCAAGTCAACGTCAAGTCGTTCTTCGACTCCAACGACGACGGCATCGGCGATTTCAAGGGATTGACCTCGAAGCTGGAATACATCCGGGACTTGGGCGTCAACACCATCTGGCTGATGCCGTTTTATCCCTCGCCGCTCAAGGATGACGGCTACGACATCGCCGATTATCAGAATGTGCATCCGCAGTTCGGCACGCTGGACGACTTTCGCGCCATGCTGCGCGAGGCGCACCGTCTCGGATTGAAGGTCGTGACCGAGCTGGTCATCAATCACACCTCGGACCAGCATCCGTGGTTCCAGGCGGCACGCAAGGCGCCTTTGGGATCGGCGCAACGCGACTTCTACGTATGGAGCGACACGGACCAGAAGTACCTGGGTACGCGCATCATCTTCACCGACACCGAGACCTCGAACTGGACCTTCGACCCGCTCGCCAAGGCTTATTACTGGCATCGCTTCTTCAGTCATCAGCCGGATCTGAACTTCGACAATCCGCGCGTCATGGAGGCCGTGCTGCAGATCATGCGCTTCTGGCTCGACATGGGCGTCGATGGGTTCAGGCTCGATGCGATTCCCTACCTGGTGGAACGCGAGGGCACCAACAACGAAAACTTGCGGGAAACGCACGCCGTCATCAAGCAGCTGCGTGCCGCCATCGAAGCCTCGTACCGCAATCGATTCCTGCTGGCGGAAGCCAATCAATGGCCGGAGGACGTGCGCGAGTATTTCGGAGACGGCGACGAGTGCCACATGGCTTACCACTTCCCGCTCATGCCGCGCATCTACATGGCCATCGCCCAGGAGGATCGCTATCCGATCGTCGAGATCATGCAGCAGACGCCGGACATACCGGATGCCTGCCAATGGGCGATATTCCTGCGCAATCACGATGAGCTGACGCTGGAAATGGTGACGAGCAAGGAGCGCGACTACATGTACACGACGTACGCCGCCGATTTGCAGGCGCGCATCAACCTAGGCATCAGGCGCCGCCTGGCGCCGCTGATGGAAAACGACCTGGACCGGATCAAGCTGATGAACAGCTTGCTGTTGTCCATGCCGGGATCTCCCATTGTGTACTACGGCGATGAGATCGGCATGGGCGACAACTTCTTCATCGGCGATCGCAACGGCGTACGCACGCCGATGCAATGGAGCCCGGACCGCAATGCCGGCTTCTCGCGCGCCGATCCGCAGCGGCTGTATCTGCCGCCCATCATGGATGCGGTGTACGGCTACCCGTCCACCAACGTCGAGGCGCAGTCGCGCGACCCGAGCTCGCTGCTTTCCTGGACCAAGCGCATGCTGGCGGTGCGCAAGTCCAGCCGGGGCTTCGGCCGCGGCGCGCGCAAGTTCCTGAAGCCGGGCAATCGCAAGATCCTGGCTTACTTGCGCGAGTTCGGCGAGGACACGATTCTGTGCGTGGCGAACCTGTCGCGTTCGGCGCAGCCCGCGGAGCTGAATCTCGCGGCCTTCAAGGGCCGGGTGCCGGTGGAAATGCTGGGCAAGACCACCTTTCCGCCGATCGGCGAGCTGCCGTACTTCCTGACGCTGAGCGGCTACGGTTTCTACTGGTTCAGGCTGTCCACCGATGCCGTGGCGCCCGCCTGGCACGAGCACGTGGTGTCGGTGGACGAGCGGCCCACCTTGGTGCTGTTCGATGGCTGGCTCAGCCTGTTTCGCGAGCGCGTGGTGCCATGGCGCATCGGCATGGCGGAGAAGACACGTCAGCAGTTCGAAACCGACACGCTGCCGCGCTACATCGAGACGCAACGCTGGTACTCGGCGAAGGGTACGGGCATAGAGCGCGCGCGCATCGTCGAGCAGGCCCTGTGGACGGAGGCGAAACTGACCTGGCTGCTGGCCATGGTGGATCTGGACACGGGGGCCGCCGGCGAGCGCATGAGCTACTTCATGCCGCTGGCGCTTGCCTGGGAAGACCGCGACGAGGAGCGCGTGCGCGACCTCTCGAGCGCCGCGCTGGCGAAGATTCGCCAACAAGCCGACGTCGGCGTGATGGGCGACGCATTTGCCGACGAGCCTTTTTGCCGGGCGGTGGTCCAGGCCATGGCGACGCGGCGCGAAATTCCTTCCGCCCAGGGCAAGTTCGTGTTCCGCCCGACCGTCGCGTTCAACGACATTGCCGGGCGCGACTACGCAAGCTTGAACGTCGAGCGGCCGCGCGGTTCGAGTTCCAACACCGTGGTGGCCATGGGCGAACGGCTCATGCTCAAGGGCTACCGCCGGCTGCGGGTGGGCCTCAATCCAGAGCTCGAGATGGGCCTGTACCTCACCGAAGTGGCACATTTCCCGAACTGCGCACCATTGGCGGGGGTGGTCGAGTATGTGGGCAACGATGGCCAGGTGCGCCTCCTGGGAATGCTGCAGGCATTTGTCGCCAACCAGGGTGACGGCTGGACCTATGCGCTCGAGTACTTGAAACGCCACCTGGAGCAATACCGCACCACTCCTGCGAGCGATGCGCTGCCGGCCAATGCACACGAGGCGTTTCTCGCGATGATGCGGGTGCTGGCGACGCGCACCGCGGAGTTGCACCGCGCGCTGGCGCAACCGGTAAAGGATCCCGCCTTCGCGCCGCAGCCGCTGTCGCGCCCCGAGATCGCGGCCTACCGGCAGCGCGCCTCGGACGAGGCCAAGCAGGCGCTCGATCTTTTGGCCGCGAACCTCGAGGCCGTGGTCGGCGCCGACCGCGAACGCGCCACGGCGGTGCTCGAGCGGCGCGCCGCCATTCTCGCGCGCATAGAATCGATGGACGCGGAATCCGAAACCGGTCTAAAGATCCGCGTGCACGGCGATTACCACCTCGGCCAGGTGCTGGTGACGCGCAACGATTTCGTCATCATCGATTTCGAAGGCGAGCCGGGCCACAGTCTGGAGACGCGGCGCGCCAAACACTCGCCGCTGCGCGATGTCGCGGGGATGCTGAGATCCTTTGCCTACGCGCAGCAGAGCGCGCTGCGCAGCATCGCGCACAACGAGGCCGAGGCGGCGCGTCTCGCGCCTCTGGCGCGCGCCTGGGAGATGGAGGTGCGCGACGCGTTCCTCGCCGCCTACGATGCCGCTGCGCAAGGCAGTCCGCCGCTCTACAGCGCGCTCGAGCCAGGGGAGGGTCTGCTCGGTCTGTTCGAGCTGGAAAAAGTCTTGTACGAATTGCGCTATGAGATCGGCAACCGGCCGACCTGGGCCGGAATTCCGTTGCAGGGAATTCTCGATTGGGACGCCGATCAGTGAGGAGCTGACATGCAAAGTTTTGACATGCTGTTGGACACCACGCGGGAATTCATGCGCCAGACCGCGGCGTTCCTGCCGCACCTGGTGATGGCGCTGGTGGTGGTGGTGATCGGCTATCTGATCGCCAGGGTGGCGCGCTTCGCCGTGGAGCGGGCTCTGCGCGCGGTGAATCTCAATGTGCTGACCGAGCGTGCCGGCACGGATAACTTTCTGGCGCAGGCGGGCTTGCGCGGCGACACCTGCACGCTGTTCGGGCTGCTGGCGTTCTGGCTGGTGGTGCTGGAAACCTTGGTCGAGGCGTTCCGCAGCTTGGGATTGACCTATATCACCGACCTGCTGCATCGGCTGGTGCTGTTCACGCCCAATGTGCTGATCGCCATGCTGGTGGTGATCTTCGGTTCCTACTGCGCGCGCTTCGTCGGCATGGCCATCGAGAATTTTTGCCGGGAGGCCCAAGTGCCCGACGGCGACATGCTGTCGCGCATCGCGCGCTACGTCATCATGATCTTCGTCATCATGATCGCCTTGAGCCAGGTGGAGATCGGCGGGGAGATCGTGCAGCACACCTTCCTCATCATTCTGGCCGGCCTGATGCTGGCGCTGGCGCTGGCGTTCGGGTTGGGCGGCCGTGACTGGGCGGCAGCGCTGCTGCAGCGTTGGTGGCCGCATGGCAGGAAGGACGAGGATCTCTGAGCGCGGCTTTCGCGCATGCCATGCCGTTCGGCGCCGAGATTACCGCCGGCGGCCGCACCCGCTTTCGATTGTGGGCGCCTTCCTGCGCCAACGTGCAGCTGCAATTGGGCGAGGGCGAGACCGGCAGCGTCCATGCGATGCAGCGCCTGGCCGGCGGCTGGCATGAAATCAGCGCCGGCGCCGCCGCGGGGTCGCGCTATAAGTTCTTGGTGCAGACACGAGACGGCGGCACGATGGCGGTGCCGGATCCGGCCAGCCGCAGCAATCCGGACGGCGTGCATGGTGCCAGCGAGGTGGTCGACCCGCGCCGCTACCGTTGGCAGTCGCGCGACTGGCGCGGCCGGCCCTTTGCGGAAGCGGTTATATACGAGTTGCACGTGGGCAGCTTTACCGCGGAGGGCAGCTTCGCCGCGGCCGCGCGGCGTTTGCCGGAACTGCTCGCTCTGGGAGCAACCGCCCTGCAATTGATGCCGCTGGCCGCATTTCCAGGACGGCGCAATTGGGGCTACGACGGGGTGATGCAATTCGCGCCGGCCGCTTGTTACGGCACGCCTGAGGAGTTGAAAGCCTTCATCGATCGCGCCCACTCCTTGCAGCTGATGGTGTTTCTGGACGTGGTGTACAACCACTTCGGTCCCGACGGCAACTACCTGTACGCCTACTGTCCCGAGTTCTTCGATGATTCACAGCGCACACCGTGGGGCGCTGCGATCAATTTCGACGGGCGCGACAGCACGACGGTGCGCGAGTTCTTCGTCAACAACGCGCTGTTCTGGACCCAAGAGTATCGATTCGACGGTCTGCGCTTGGATGCCGTACACGCGATGCACGACGCATCCACGCCGCACATCATTTGCGAAATTGCGGCGCGCATGCGCCAGGCCGCAGGCGCCACTCGCGAGCTGCACGTGGTTTTGGAGAACAACAGGAACGAAGCGCACCATCTGCGGCGCGCAGCGCGCGGCACGCCGATCTGCGCCACCGCGCAATGGGACGACGACGTTCATCATGCGCTGCACGTGGCTTGCAGCGGCGAGTCGGACGGCTACTATGCGGATTTCGCGCAAAAACCGCTCGAGAGTCTCGGCCGTGCGCTGGCCGAAGGGTTTGCCTATCAAGGCGAGTACTCCACGTATCGCGGCCGGGCGCGCGGCGAGCTTAGCGGCGACTTGCCACCGAGCGCGTTCGTCGGATTTCTACAGAATCACGACATGGTCGGCAACCGCGCGTTCGGCGAGCGCATCCAGGACTATGCGAACCTGCCGCTGCTGACGGCCGCCTACGCGTGCCTGCTGTTGTCGCCGCAGGTGCCGATGCTGTTCATGGGCGAGGAATTCGCCGCATCCACGCCGTTCCTGTTCTTTTGCGATTTTGGCGCCGAGCTGGCCGCGGCGGTCACGCAAGGCAGGCGGCGCGAGTTCAGGCGCTTTGCCGCCTTTGCCGATGACGCCGCGGTGGCCCGCATTCCGGATCCGAATGCCGACACGACCTTTGCAGCATGCAAACTACATTGGGAGGAGCGCGAGCAGCCCGGGCACCGGGATCGTCTGGACTTGATTCGCGGGCTGCTGGAGGTGCGCCGCCGTCATGTCACGCCGCAGGCGGCGCAATTCAAGGGTGCCGGGCGCTACTGGGTGAAGGACGGACTGCTGTACATCAGCTGGCAGCATTCTTCGGGCGATGCCTGGTCCCTGCAGGTCAATTTCACGGCGCAGACGATTTATGCGCAAGTACCGGAACAGAGCCAGTATGCCGCGGGCGTGAGCAGCGCCGCAGACGGGCGGGCGTGCAGCGGGCCGGGCCCAAGCGGGCATGCATGGATCGAGTCCGGCGGCGTGACCGCGGCGTGGACCCGGGCCGCCATGCCGCGGTTAGCCTGATACAGGCCTAGGCCGCCGCCTTAGGCTGCCGCCCGCTGCGCGGGCAGCTCTTCGAGCGCCCGCGCGAACACATCCTCGATTTTCTCCGCCCAGACGATTTCGAGCCGCGCTCTGACGCTCTCGGGAATATCCTCGAGATCACGCCGGTTGCGCGCCGGCAGGATCACGGTGCGTATGCCGGCACGCGCCGCGGCCACGCACTTCTCTTTGACGCCGCCGATGGGCATGACCACGCCGCGCAGGCTGATCTCGCCGGTCATGGCGACATCGGAGCGCACGGTGCGCTGCGACAGCAGCGAAGCCAGCGAGGTGGCGATGGACACGCCGGCACTCGGTCCATCCTTCGGGATGGCGCCCGCCGGGACATGGATGTGCAGGTCGCTGTTGTCCAGGATCGACGCGTCGAATCCCAACCGATCGGCCAGCGACTTGACCAGCGTCACCGCGGCCTGCGCGCTCTCCTTCATCACCTCGCCGAGTTGGCCGGTAAGAATGAGCTTGCCGCTGCCGCGCACGCGGCTCGACTCGATGAACAGAATGTCACCGCCCGCCGGCGTCCAGGCCAGCCCGGTGGCGACGCCGGGAACGCTGGTACGTAGTGCGACGTCGCTCTCGAAGCGCGCGGCGCCGAGGATGCGCTCTACATCGGCCGCGTCGATGGCGACGTTCTGCGCATCGCCCGAGGCGATGCTGACCGCTGCGCTGCGCAGCAATCCGCCGAGTTGGCGCTCCAGATTTCTCACGCCCGCCTCGCGTGTGTAATCGATGATGACCCGGCGCAGCGCCTCGTCGGAAATCTGCACTTGTTCGGCCGTCAGACCGTTGGCCTTGAGCTGCCTGGTCAGCAGGTAGCGGCGTGCGATCTGCAGCTTTTCCTCTTCCGTATAGCCGGACAGTTCGATGATTTCCATACGGTCGCGCAGCGGTGCGGGAATGGCATCCAGCACATTGGCGGTTGCGATGAACAGCACCTTCGACAAATCGAAGGGCACGCCGAGATAGTTGTCGCGGAAGCTGTTGTTCTGCTCCGGATCCAGCACCTCGAGCAGCGCCGAGAACGGGTCGCCTTGATAGCTGGCCGAGAGCTTGTCGACTTCGTCGAGCATCAGCACGGGATTGCGGCGGCCGGCCTTGCGCAGGGCTTGCGCGATGTTCCCCGGCAATGACCCTATGTAGGTGCGCCGGTGGCCGCGGATCTCCGCCTCATCGTGCACGCCGCCGAGACTGACACGACCGAACTTGAGTCCGATCGCTTTCGCGATGCTCTGTCCCAGCGAGGTTTTACCCACGCCCGGCGGCCCGACGAAACAAAGTATCGGACTACGGCCTTCCGGATTCAGCTTGCGCACCGCCAAGAACTCCAGGATGCGGCGCTTGATCTTCGTCAGCCCGTAGTGATCCTCGTCGAGTATCTTGCGCGCCTGCTCGATGTCCACTTGCTCGGGATCAAGCTTGGCCCAGGGCATGGCCAGCAGCCAGTCAAGATAGGTGCGCGTCATGGAGTATTCGGCCGCTTGCTCGGGCATGCGCTCCAGCCGATTGAGTTCGCGCTGCGCCTGCTCCTCGACTTCCGGCGGCATGCCGGCCTCCTTGACGGCCCTTTTGAGCTCTTCGAGTTCCGCGGTTGGGGAGCCGGATTCACCCAGTTCCTTTTGGATTTGATGCATGCGCTCGCGCAGCACCGCCTCCTTCTGGCGCTCATCGAAGGCCTCGCGGGTCTTCTCGTCGATCTGCCTGGATACCTTCAGCACCTCGATACGCCGCCCGAGGAAGGCCAGCACGCGGTCCAGCCGCGCCTTCAAGTCGAAGGTGCCGAGGATTTCCTGTTTCTCGGTGAGCTTCAAGTCCATGAAGCTGGCGACCATGTCGGCCAGCGCGGGGATGGATTCGATGCCGCGAATCGCATTCGCCAGTTCGCCCGGCGCCTGCGGCAGCAAGCGCAGCGCTTCGCTGGCCTTGTCACGCAGATTCAGGCCGCGCGCTTCGATCTCGCGATCGAACTCGACCGCTTCCTTGTGAGCTTCGATGCGCGCGATCAGGAAAGGCTCGCGGCTGACGTAGTCCAGCACCGTGAAGCGTTCCTCGCCCTGGCAAATCAAGTGATGCGTGCCGTCCGGTGCCGTGATGAAACGCACGATGGAGGCGGCGGTGCCGACGTGATACAGGCCGTCCGGACCCAGTTCGGCGTCGGGCTCCTTCTGCAGCAGCAGGCCGACGCGGCGTTGCGTACGCACCGCCTCCTGCGCCGCGGCCAGCGACAGCTGGCCCTCGACGGCAATGGGCAGGACCACCCCCGGGAACAGCACGGCGTTGCGCACCGGCAATATGATCAAGACGTCCTCAGAAGCGCTCATGGCCCCTCCCGCGTCAAATGCAAATACAAGCAGCCATGCTCGAGACGGCGCTCGATCAAGGCATAGCGGCCGGGTGGCAAATCGACGCGCCGCCGCATCCGTCCGTAGGGAATTTCCATGCGCACGACGTTCATGCCGGCGCTGCCTGGAGCCACGGTGGTATCGACCCAAATCCCGCTGGGCGTGATTTGTACGCTGACTTCTTCGGCGCGCGCGCCGGGCAGCGCCACGACCACGCGCACCTGCGTGTCATCGGCAAATATGTCGATGGGCGGCTCCCACACCGGCCGGTTCGCGGGTGCACTCAATAAATCGAAGAATTGCCGGTGCTTGCGCTCGGCCTCATCGAGAAGCGCGCAGGCTTCGGCCCACATCCAGGATCTGCGTCGAGAAATATCCATGTCGACTGAATGCGGCCGACAGGCGCGACTTCAAGGGTCGGGGGGGACCTATGGAGGGGAGCCCTAGTTCACGCGCGGGGCAGGCCGGTCGGCGACGCGGACCGTATAGCCGCCGGATTTCTCGTCGGCTCGCAAGGTCAGCAAACCGCGCTTCTCCGCGTCGGCCAAAAGGTCGTTGAATGACCTGAATCCATAGGCGCGCTCATTGAAGCCCGGATTACGGCGCTTGATGGCTTGTTTGATCATCGACCCCCAGATTGGTTCATTCTCGCCGCGCTCCTCGGCAACCGCCTCGAGCGTGTCGACGATCAGTTCCAGCGCGTCGTGCACGTCCGGACCCTTGTTCTCAGGCGCGGTTCCCTCGGCGGCCGCAGCGGCGGTGTTCGGCGCGCGCTGCGCTGCCGCGACGCGGCGGCGCGACTTGTTGGGTTCCTTGCGCACCAAATCGTCGTAGTAAATGAACTCATCGCAATTGTTGATGAAAAGATCCGAGGTGGAATTCTTGACGCCGACGCCGATCACCGTCTTGGCGTTTTCGCGCAGCTTGCTAACCAAGGGCGAGAAGTCGGAATCGCCGCTCAAGATCACGAACGTGTCGACGTGCCCCTTGGTATAGCAGAGGTCGAGCGCGTCGACGACCATGCGGATATCGGCCGAATTCTTGCCCGACTGTCTGACGTGAGGGATCTCGATGAGCTCGAATGCCGCTTCGTGCAGGCCACGCTTGAAATCCTTGTAACGGTCGAAATCGCAATACGCCTTCTTCACCACGATATGGCCCTTGAGCAGCAGGCGCTCCAGCACTTTCTCGACGTCGAAGCTCGGGTACTTGGCGTCGCGCGCCCCGAGCGCAATATTTTCCAGGTCGAGGAACACCGCCATGGTGGCGTCGGAAGGTATCGGCATGAAAATTACCTCGAGGCCATGGCCTCCTAGAACCAGTTGTAGTTGAAGCTTACGCTGATTCGCTCAGCGTCGGCCGTGTTTGCGGCTACCTCGTGGCGCAGCCAGCTCTCGAACAGCAGCAGTCGTCCGGGCGTGGCGGGAAAGGTGACCCAGGGCCGCGACTCGCGTTGTGCAGCGGCCTTGCGCGGCGGCGCCGCCATGAACCGGTCCAAACGCGGATCCTCGAACTTGAGGCCAGGGGAGCCGGAGGGCACGCGCACGTAGTAGGTGCCGCTCACGCTCGCCAGTGGATGCAGATGCAGCCCGTGCACGGTCCCGGCCGGCATGATGTTGACCCAACAATCGGTCATCTCGAGCCGCCGGCCGGTGAGCTCCCATTCCAGGGCCGCGGCAAACGCCGCGACGTGCCGATCGAGCCGGGACTGCAGCTGACGGAACGTGGGGGAAACCTGCTGCAAGCGATGCGCGGAACCGTAAGAGGTATAACCGCCCGGATAGTTGCGCCTCGACCAACGCCGGCCGGCGAGATCGTCGGCGCGCAGCTGGCGGCATTCCTTGATGAGTTGGCGATTCAACTCGCCGCTGCCGTTTCTGTGCAAGGCGGCGGCATAGACGCGCGTCGCAAACAACGCATGGACGGTCATTGAGGAATAGGCGAGCTCGAGGCGGCTGAACCTGCGGGGGCGCGCGCGTCGCTGGCGCCGTAGAGACGGCCGGGATGAGGGAATCCCAAGGCATGTGCCAGCGCCGCATCGGCCGGCGCAACACCGATGACCTCGGCCGCATTGCCGGTGCCCCAGGGCTGCAGCGGCACGACGTCATAGCCCATGGCGGTCAAGGATTGCCGGGTCGGCTCCGTGATCGCCATGGGCTCGCCGGCGAGGGTGTCGGGCAGCCATTGGTGATGGATCCGCGGGGCGTCCACGGCCGCCTGCAAGTTCATGCCGTAGTCGATGACATTGACAATGATTTGCAGCACCGTGGTGATGATGCGCGAGCCGCCGGGCGTGCCGACTATCAGCAGCGGCTTGCCGTCTTTGAGCACGATGGTCGGCGTCATGGAACTCAAGGGGCGCTTCCCCGGTGCGATTGCATTGGCCTGGCCTTGTACCAGGCCGAACATATTGGGGGAGCCCGGTTTCGCGGCGAAATCATCCATCTCATCGTTCAGGAAGAAGCCGGTGTCGCCGGCGATCACCTTGGCGCCGAAGTCATCGTTGATGGTGAACGTCACCGCCACGGCGTTGCCGAATCGATCCATCACGGAGTAGTGCGTGGTGGTGGCGTGTTCGGCGGCGGCCGGCTCACCGCCGAGCGCCGCGGACGGCGTCGCATGGTGCGGCTGTATGTGGGCGCGGATCGACTGCATGTGCAGCGGCGACAACAGGCGCACCACCGGATTGTCGATGAACGCGGGATCGCCAAGATAGGTGTTGCGATCCCGATATGCGTAGCGCATGGCTTCCGTCATCAAATGCAGCGACTCGCCGGAGCCGCGGCCGAGCGCCCGCAGATCGTAGCCTTCGAGAACCTGCAACATCTCGCACAGGGTGACGCCCCCGGAGCTCGGCGGCGGCGCGGAGATCACCGTGTATGATCGATAGGTGCAGGTAATCGGCACCGATTCGGTAACCGTATATTTTTCGAAATCAGCCTTGGTCAACAATCCGCCGTGGGCTTTGCTGGCGCGTACCACGGCGTTCGCGATTGCGCCGCGGTAGAAGGCATCGGCGCCGCCCTCGCTGATTATGCTCAAGGTCGACGCCAGGTTCTTCTGAACCAGCCGGTCGCCGGCTTTGTACGGCGCGCCGCGATCGAGAAAAATAGCCGCCACATTCGGTTGCGCGCGGAATGCCGCGGTCGCATCGGCGAGCACATCGACGTCTCCCTGGGTCAGCACGAAACCTTGTTGCGCGAGCCGAATCGCCGGTGCCAGCAAAGTCGCGCGGGGCAGCGTGCCGTATCTTTGCAGCACCGTGTCGAATCCGAGCACCGTGCCGGGCACACCCACGGCAAGGTAGCCGTCGCGGCTCTTGGCGGCGATGGGATTGCCTGCAGCGTCGAGAAACATGCCGGCGCGCGCCGCCAAGGGGGCCTTCTCGCGAAAATTGATGAAGGTGTCCTTGCCGCCGGCCAAATGGATGGTCATGAAGCCGCCGCCGCCGATGTTGCCGCAGCAGGGATGAGTGACGGCGAGCGCGTAGCCGACCGCGACCGCTGCATCGATGGCGTTGCCGCCCTGCGCGAGGATTGCGGCGCCCACCTCCGATGCGGCGTGTTGAGCGGTCACGACCATATCGCCGGAGGACTCGAGCGCAAGCGGCGGCGCCGCTTGCGCCGCTGAAGTTGCACATGCCGCGAGCAGCGGCAGCAATCTGAAAAACGCCAGTGAGCGGTTCGACATCGGGTTAGATTAGCGCAAGCGCGGGCTTGCCCGTAAGTTTCTAGCGGCGCGCCGCCGCATCGCGCCTGAGCGCCTGCGACATGCAGTGCACGGCGCCGCCGCCGTTGCCGATCATCGCAACATCCGGGTCGTAAACCGTCAGGCCCTCGGCGCGGCAGGCGGCGATCAAATTCTTGCTCGATGCCGGTACCAGCACCCGTTCATTGCCGAGCGCCACCACATTGCTGCCCAGGCGCATAGCATCGGCGTAGGGAATATCGATGACACGGATGTGCTTGGACTTCAGCCATTGGAGCAGTTCCGGTTCGACCGCTTCCACACAGACTACGGCCAGACCTTCCGCGACCATGCCCAGCTGCACATCGAGGTGCAGGAAGTGCGCATCGAAGGCATAGGTATGAAATTCCCAGCCTTCGGCCTCGAACCATTGCTGCAGCTGGCGCACCGCCGGCTCGATGGATCTTTCGCCCGAGTACCCGCAGAGCGCCACCCCGGGCTGCAACACCATGAAGTCTCCGCCCTCGACATTGCCGGCGGTGATCAAATCGTAGATCGGAATCTCATGCTGCAGGTAGAAGCGCAGGCAGGCGGCGTATTCGCCGCGGCGATATGGTTTTTGCAGCTGCATGATGACGGCGCCCCACGGCGTCATGACGCTGCTGTCGCGCGCGAAGATTTGATAGGGCAGGCCGGGCTCCGGCGGCAGGATATGCACGTTGACGGCCGCTTGACGGAAAGCGTCCAGCATTTCCTGGTACTGGCGCCGTGCCACCGGCAACTCGAATCGCAAACCCAGACGCTCGGAACGCTCGGCGACTGAGTTGCCGGCCTGCCATGCAAAGTGATCCACGGGTCCCAGCAGCACGTCGCGCAGCACGCCGTATTCGCTGTCCACCCCCCAGCGCTGCGGGCGGGGGGTGCCGCCGCCGTCAATCCGAGTGCGTAGCTGCACGTGCGGGGCTACGAGGTGGAAATTCGATAAATGACATTGTTACCGTCTTCGCTCAGTAATAACGAGCCGTCGCCGAGTTCCACGGTTGCGACCGGACGGCCCCAGACGCTGGTGTCGTCGACGATGAAGCCGGTGAGAAAGTCCTGGTACTCGCCGGTGGGTTCGCCGTTCTTCATGCGCACGCGCACCAGCTTGTAGCCGGTGCGCAAACTGCGGTTCCAGGAGCCGTGAAACGTCACGAAGGCGTCGCCCACATAATCCGGCGGAAACGCCGATTTTCCGGAATGCGCGACGTAAAATGTCATGCCGAGCGCGGCCGAGTGCGCCAAGCCCGCAAGCGATCCCCAGCGACCTGTGTTTAGCCAGCAGCATGAACGCAATATATCTCACTCCGACCCGGAGGTTGCACTGAGATTGCCGCTGCCCGCAGAATCGAGCGCTCATGTCGTTGTTCGAAAGTACTTTGGCGCTGCTGGCAATTGCCGTCGTGCTGCTGCAGTTGGCGCGCCACTTGCGCGCGCCGTATCCCGCGCTGCTGGCATTGGCCGGCGGCTGCGTGGCAGCGCTGCCGTTCGCGCCGCAACTGCATATCGAGCCCCGGCTCGCCTTGGCGCTGTTCGTGGCGCCGGCGGTCATGGATGCCGCCTTCGACATGCCGCCGCGTGAACTGTTACGCAATTGGCTGCCGCTGGTGTCCTTGGCCGTCGTATTG
>Ga0116129_1000681_pt1 | contig 20554 bp, 18 predicted proteins | sample June2015DPH_17_2_FD_89732 | JGI IMG/M metagenome (GOLD analysis project Ga0116129, IMG submission 89732) | Peatland microbial communities from SPRUCE experiment site at the Marcell Experimental Forest, Minnesota, USA - June2015DPH_17_10 | ecosystem: Environmental > Terrestrial > Soil > Wetlands...
CCGAGCGTTCGCCGCGGATGTTGAGGGTGGCGAGCGCATTGACCTGCCCGGCCTTCGGCACGCCGACGATCATGCCGAACTGTTGCTGCACGTTGGGATCGGAGGCGGTCGCCTCCATGCGGCCGTATTCCAGCGCCGGCCCTTTATAGGTGTCGAGATCGGGCAGGATTTCGGAGGCTTTGACGGTTTCGGTCGGAAAACGCAACCGCGTTCCGCCGCGTACCGCGCCGGTTACCGGCGGGATCGCGGCGCCGTCTTGCGTGACCAGCACGCTCGCGACCCCATTATAGGCGCGCACACGCTCGATGTAGTGTCGGACCACGGCGATGCAGGTCGTCTCGCCTGATTGGATCGCCTCGTGCAATGCGCCGATCGTCGCCTCCTCGAGACGAAACGGCTTGTCCGATGCACCGCGCTTATCCGACATATCGTCACCCTTGCTGGCGTAAGGAAAATATATTGCGTGGCATGCTGTTGGAGCGATTTCAGGTTGAATCGGATCGTAAGGCTCGGATGCTTGATTGACGCTTTACGCCCGCGTCAGGCCTTAAGGTCGTCGAAGTGCTTTGGCCCCTGCATGAAGCGCTCGATCCACCAGTTGAAGAGGACGTAGCGCAGAACCTCGCCGTCGGTGCGACCGTAGAGACCGGTAGCTTTCAACACCTCGAGCGCGCGACACTCTTGAGCATCAAGCGGCACCGAAAGCTCAGTCGTCCGGATCGGCACATTAATGAAATCCGCTGCATAGCCGGGATCGCGCCGCAGCGCGCGATCGGCCTTGATGGTCTTGTTCTTGAAGTCCGCGGGCGTGCGTTGGGTAACGAGTTTCGGAAACTCCGGAACCGCAGCGAGCGCGTCGTCGTCCGACTCGAAAATCGTGAGCGCGATCGGCTTGAAAGAGAAATCGCTGGTCGCCATCACGTCGGCGCCGCAGACGTTCGGCACAGCGAGGACGTCGAACAGCGCCAGAAGCTCGACATAGTCGCCCTTCTTGGCCATCTGTCGTGCGATGAACGGGCGGCCGGCGCGGTCGATGCCGGTATGCATGAAGAAATTGAAGGAGTCGTATACGTCGTCCGGCGTCAGGCCGTATTCGCGCTGGGCTTCTGCCTGCATGTCGTAGCAGTTCGTGTGCACCGGCAGGCCGTAATGATATTCGTAGAGGAATGCGCTGCAGCGTGGGTAGAGGGGGTCGTTGGTTCCTGCCGTATCCTCCAGAATGTGCATCATCGGGCGTTCGCGCGGCGGCGCGGACCATAGGAAGTCGCCCTTCGTCGGGTGCAGGCCGTGCAGGTGCCTGGTCCGCCCGGTATGGAAGAACTCCTTGTAGTCGTGAAGATTGAAGCAGTTGAAGTCTACGCACTGGCCGCCCTCGATCTGCTCGATGCGCAAGACCATGCCGCGCCGAAGTTCGAGCGCTTTGCCGGTACCGGGCTCGATCCTCAGTTGCGCATGGAGTCGCCGCTCTGCCATCATGCGCCTCCCTGCGATTTCCCTTCGGGAATGACAGCGCCGTGACGGGCGAAGAATTCCCGGAGAGCGACGCGCACCAATCCCTCGCGATCGCCCGCGCCGGCGCGGGCGATCGTCGCATCAATCAATTCGAGTTGCTGCTGATTGAGCACCAGCTGAACCGACTTTTCCCCTTGCGCCATTCGTCCTCCAAAGATCATTCGCCGGCGCGACGCCGGACGATCGCCTGATCGAGCGTGACGGCTACGATGAGCGCCGCACCGATCACCATGAGTTGCGTATAAGACGAAACGTTGAGCAAGTTGAGGCCATTGGACAGGATGCTGACGAACGCGACGCCGAACGCCACCCCCACCACCGAACCGCGGCCACCGAACAGCGACACCCCACCGAGCACCACGGCGGCCACCGACTCGAGCGGCAGGCTTGTCCCCAATGTCGGCTGGCCGGAGGCAACCCGGGAGGTGAGGATCAAAGCGCCGACCGCGGCGCAAAAGCCGCAGATCACGTAGGCGGCAACCTTGACGCGATCGACATTGATGCCGGAGAGCCGCGCCGCCTCCTCGTTGCCGCCCACCGCATAGATGTGCCGGCCGAGGCGCACATAGCGCAAGACGAAATGCGAGACGGCAAGCACCAACAGCGCAATGACGACCGGCACCGGAACGCCCGCCGTCAACTCATAGGCGAGCTCGCCGAATCGCTGAGGCAGCCCCGAGACGGCGACACCGCTGCTCAGATTGAGCGCAAGCCCGGACATGATCGACAGCATGGCGAGCGTCGCGATGAAGGGAAAGACCTTGAACCGGGTGATAAGAATACCGTTTACCAGCCCTACGGCCGCGCCGGCCAGCAGCCCTTCGGCTGCACCGATCGCGACGCCCTGCCCCCGCATGCCGAAGGCCGTGACCACGCTGACAAGCGCAACCGTCGAGCCGACGGAAAGGTCGAGGCCCGCCGTCAGGATCGTGAAAGTCTGGCCGAACGAGACCGCTGCGAGCGCCGCGGCAGCGACACCGATATTGCGAAAGTTCTGGACAGTCGCAAACACCGGCGACGTCGCCGAAAACAGAATGACGAGCGCAATCACGGCGAGCGGCAGCCCGATATCCCTGGCATTGTTGCGCAAGAAATTGCGCAGCCACTCCTGCCGTGGCGCAATGGCACCGGCGCGCTTGATTTCGCCGCCCGCGGAATTCGCCATATTTCACCTAAGCATAAACGCGAGATCGGCATCCGCCCGTCGCCGGGACGGCTTCGAGGCCGGTTGCCAAGACCGGATCATTGCGTGACCTCCCGTGGGGCATCGTTCGTCACATGCGCCGCGAAGGCAGCAGCGAGGATGCGGCGTTCGTCGAAATTCGCCGCCTCCAACTCGTCCCGCACCCGGCCGCCCGACATCACAATCATGCGATGGCATAAGTTCATGAGTTCCGGGAGCTCCGACGAGACGACGATCACGGCGGCACCCTGTTCCGCCAGCTGGTGCATCAGGCGATAGACTTCAGCCTTGGCGCCGACATCGATGCCGCGGGTCGGCTCGTCGAAGATCATGATGTCGGCCTTCGACAGCACCCATTTGCCGATGACGAGCTTCTGTTGGTTGCCGCCCGAAATGGTGCGGGCCGGGGCCTCCAGGTTGCCGCGGAACTGAAGCCGCGACGCGACGTCCTGGGCGGCGCGGCGGAGACGACCCCATGATACCAAGCCCCAGGCCCCGTAACGCTCGAGCGACGCCAGAGCCAGGTTCTCGTAGCCTGGCAGGGTCAAAACCAACCCCTGCTCCTTACGATCCTCGGGCAAGTAGGCCAGCCCAGCGGCGATCGCGTCCGCGGGCGTGCGGATGGCAAGCATGCGGCCGTCCTTGACGACGGTGCCGCGTTCGAGCGGATCGGCGCCGAAGATCGCGCGCATGACCTCGGTCCGGCCGGCCCCGATCAGTCCGGCGACGCCCAAAATCTCTCGTGCTCGCACCGAAAAGCTCACGTCCTCGAAGGCGCCCTGCCGCGTCAGCCCCTGGACGGCGAAGACCGTCTCGCCGCGCACATCGCCGCGAGATGGAAACAACTCGTCGAGCGGTCGCCCGACCATCAGCTCGATGAGCTGCGCCGTATCTTTGATCGCCTTAGCCGGCAGCGTCGCAATGTGATGGCCGCCGCGCAGGACCGTGATGCGATCGGCGAGACCGCGCACCTCGTTGAGCCGATGCGAGACATAGAGGATCGCGGTGCCCTTCTCGCGCAACCTGCGGAGGATGCGCAGGAGCGCCTCCGCCTCCTTATCCGAGAGCGCGGCGGTCGGCTCATCCAGGACGATGACCGGCGCATCCCTTATCAGCGCGCGCGCGATTTCGACGATCTGCTTTTGAGCGGTGGAGAGCGTCTCCATGGGCGCACGCGGGTCGATCGCAACCGCCAGGCCCAATCCTTGCAGGGTTTCCTGCGCGATGCGCACCGCGCGGCGACGTGAATAGAGCTGCCTCCCCCATCCGACGGTCGGCTCGTTGCCGAGCACGACGTTCTCGGCGACGCTGAGCCCGGGAACGACCATCAATTCCTGGAAGATGGTGGCGATGCCGCAGCGGCGCGCATCGTGAGGCGAGTGGAACTGCACCTCCTGCCCTCGCACCAGGATTCTGCCGCGGTTCGGGCGCGTGTCGCCGGAGAGGATGCGGATAAGTGTCGATTTTCCCGCGCCGTTCTCGCCCACCAGCGCGTGGACTTCGCCGGCGCGCAGGTCGAGCGAGACACCGGCCAGCGCCCTTACGCCGGGATATTCCTTGGCGATATCCTCAAGCGCGATCGTCGGAGTCATCGCCGTTTTTCGGGGATGTGCGCGATCGCTTCGACCTCAAGCAGGATATCAGACGTCGGCAGCAGTTCGACCACGCGGACCACCGTGCTGGCCGGCGGATTCCGGAAGAACTTCGCCCGGACGTCGTTGTAGATCGGAAAGTCACGCAGGCTGCAGAAATACTGCGTCAGCTTGACCACATCGTCGAGCGTGCCGCCGGCCGCCGCAACGGTGCTGCGCAGCCGGTCGAGCACGAACCAGGATTGCGCCTTGATCGGTCCGTCCTTCGAGTCGGTCGACATCTCTCCTGTCTCGCCCGCCTGGCTGCGCAGGTCCGCCGGCAGGTCGGCATAGCCGCGGATGACGATCCCGCGATCGGGATCCGCGGCGGTGATTCCGGAAAAGATGACGAGGTCGCCGGCGCGGCGAAACGGCGCGTATCGCGACAACGGCTTTGCTACGTTATATTCGCCTGCCATCGCTTCTTCCCTTCGACTTTCCTAACTCCTGTCGGCGAACCGCGCACCAACGCCTCCTCAGAGATCAGGACATTTGCAGCGATGGCGACAAGTCCCAGCCGGCGTCGTGCAGCATGCGCGTCACCGACTCCCGCGTCTCCGCCGCGATCTGTTCCGGGTCCACCGCGACCAGCTTGCCGTTGCGCTTGAGGATGCGGCCGTCGACGATCACGGTATCGACATTTTGCGGTAGGCCCGAGAGCACCAGAACATCGACGGGATCACCGGCCTCGATCATGTTGAGATCGTTCATGCGCACCATGATGAGATCGGCGCGTTTGCCCGGCGTGATCGATCCGGTCTTGTCGGCAAGGCCGAGATCTCGCGCGCCGTCGAGCGTCGCCATCTGCAGCATCCGGCGCGGCGTCAGGTCCGCGTTCTCGACGCGCGCGATTTCGGTCGAGAGGGTGACGCGCATCTGGGAGATCATATCGGCGTTGCTCGGCGTCGCGGTGGTGTCGATCGAGAGGCTTACCAATACGCCGGCGGCCAGCATTTCGGAAACCTTGGGGAATCCCATCGTGCGCATCTCGGTCTGGGGACTCAATGAGAGATGCGTTCCGGTCTCGGCCATCGCTTCAATGTCGGCCGGCGCCGCATGAACCGCATGAACGATTTGAATATCGGGTCCGAGCAGGCCTTTCTGCTTCATCGAGGCGATGTTGCAGCCGCGGCAGCCGGCCTCGCGCATGCAGCGGTCGCAATGCATGGTGATAGGCAGGCCGGCGTTGCGGGCAGCATCCCATTCGCGCTGATAGATTTCGGGCCCGGTCCGGAACGGCCCGCGGACCGCGATGCCGAGCGTGACGCGATGATCGGTCGCCTGCGGCACCCATTGCGCGCGAAACCGTTCGAGATCGTCCAGGTCCATGAGCCGGTGCGGCGCGAAGTTATCCGGACAGCCATAGGAAAAACGGCCGCGTATGCCCATGTCGAGTTGGGCGAGGATATTGGCGTCCGCGTCCTGCGGCGTTCGCAGATTGTGGTCCCAGTTGTGGACCGTGGTGATGCCGGAATTGAGCGCCTCCGCCAATGCGAGACGAGCCGCCCGATAGAAATCGACCGGCCGGTAATAGGGCGCAAGTCCACGCTTCACTGCAAAATAGTCGCGGCCGGGACCGGCCCCGATCAAGCCGCGCATGAAGCTGTTCCAGAGATGCCAATGGGTATCGACGAATCCCGGCAGCAGCAGCATGCCGGCACCGGCGATGGTCGGAGCATCCGCGGCCGACAGCCCGTTGCCGACCGCGATGATTTCGCCATCGCGCACCAGCACGTCGGCGCGCGGCAGGTCGCCGAGCGCCGGGTCCATGGTGGCGACGTAGGCACCTCGGATGACGAAATCACCGCGTGCGGGAAGCCGTCCCGCGGACCTGTCCGCGTCGCGGAGCGCGTCGACCATTCTCTGCTCCTTCAGGCGCGGCCCGCGGCTAAAATCAGGGCGTCCAGCCCTTGGGCGCCTGCATGCCGGTACGGTCGACTTTATCGAGATTGTCGCGGGTGACGATGATGAGCGGCACTTGCACAATCGGCTTGGCCGGCTTCTGGCCCTTGATAAGCTGGTCCGCGAGCCGGATCTCGATCCGGCCGATGAGGACCGGTTGCTGGGCCACGATATAATCGGCGCAGCCCGCCCGCATCATCTCCTCTGCGGCCGAGCCGAGCACGGAAAACAGCACTTTGATCTTGCCGCATTTGCCGACCGCCTGGACCGCGCGCGCGATGCCGACGCCGTAGGTGTCGTCCGCTCCGTAGAGAAGGTCGATATTGGGGAAGCGCTGCAGGAAATCGCTCGATAGGGAGAGCACGACCGCCACATCCTGTTCGCTGGTCTGCTCGGCCGCGACCTTGATGTTGCTGCCGGCGATGTCTTCCTTGAAGCAGCGCAGGCGGTCGGTCGCCCAAAATGCGCCCGGTGGTCCCGCCAGGATGGCGATGGTGCCCCCGTTGGGCAGCAACTTCTTCGCGCCCGCGGCGAGCTCGTGCCCGATGGTGCAATGACTGGAGGTCGCGGCGGCATCGGGCGGGACATCGCTTGCCACCGTCGGGGTGGCGGCTCCGACGACGGGTATCTTAGCCTGCTTCGCCTGCCTTACGACGCCGTTGAAGGCGGCGGGGTCGGCGGGATCGAGAATTATCGCCTTCACCTGCTGCACGATGAGGTTCGATACCTGGGTGACTTCCTTGTCGACATTGGCGTAGCCACCGGCGTCCTGAATGACGACATCGTAGCCGAGCTTCTTGGCTTCATCCGTGATGCCGTACAGCTCCGGCGTGTACCATTCGCCTTTGGTGTTCGGCATCGCCGCCCCAATGGTGCCGTTCGGACCCGCGGCAAACGCAACGCCGCCTCCGATTGCGCAAACAAGAGCAAGTGCTGCGAACTCTGATCGAGCGAATATCAACGCGTTCATAATCACCTCCCAAAGCAACAACGGCGTGCTAGCTGCCGCAAAAATCTAGCATGATCCATGCCAAACGGTAAGCGCGGGACGCATTCCACGGTTCACGCAGCGGGGGGCAGCGATGCGGTCTGACGGGGATCAACTGGAAGTAGCGCAGCGTAAGGAAGTTGCGCCTCGAATAGCGCGGCGGCCGACAGCAACGCGGCCTCGCCACGCGGCTTGCCGACGAGTTGCAGTCCGACCGGAAGACCGGCGGCGGTGAACCCGCACGGCACCGAAATGGCAGGACAGGCTGTCAACGTGATGGCGAGCGTGAGCCGCAGCCATGCGAAGAAATCCGGCAGCGCGACGCCTTCGACCTCCATCACGTGACGTTGTCGAACATCAAACGGCGGCACCATGACGGTCGGGGTGATCAGAAGATCGCAGCTCCGGAACAGCTCGGCCATGCTTTGATAGAGCGCGCTGCGGGCGAGTTCGGCCAGCGCGATCTCGCGCGCCGTGTGGCCCAAGCCGCGTTGGCTATAATGGACGATCTCGGGGCTCAGCTTGTCGCGATGGCGTTCAAGAATATCCATCGTACCGCCGACCCGCTGCATGTTGCGAAGGACCTGGAAAGTCTGCTCGGCCTGACTGAAATCCGGACAGCGCTCCTCGACGGCGACGCCGAGAGCGGCAAATGTCGTGACCGCGCGCTCGCACACGGCGCGCACGTTCGGGTGGAGCGGCGAGATACCCAGATCGGGGCTCCAGGCGACCCGACGGGGGGCGACCGGCTCCAGTGCGGCGCGCAGGAACGGCACCGCCGGCGCCGCAAGCGACAGCGGATCCTCCGGATGCTCCCCCACCATGGCGTCGAGCATCAACGCCGCATCCGCGACATTGCGCGCCAGCGGACCATCGACATCGAGCGTGCCGAAGCCAAGCGGGCGCGGTCCATGGGCCACCCGGCCCGGGCTCGGCCGCAATCCCACGATCGAGCAGAACGACGCGGGCAGACGGATGGAGCCGGCCATGTCGCTGCCGGTGGCGAGCCAGGCCTCGCCGCTTGCAATCGCCGCGGCGGAACCGCCCGACGATCCGCCGGTGGTAACGCTTGTATTCCAGGGGTTGCAGGTATGACCGAATACGTCGTTGACGGTGGTCCCGCCGGCGCCGAATTCAGGCGTGTTGGACTTGGCGATGACGATCGCGCCATTCGCCTCAAGCCGTTCGACCAGGATGTCGGAGCGTGCAGCGATCCGGTCGGCAAAGACGCGCGACCCTTCGGTCCACCGCACGCCGGCAACCGCCGTCAGGTCCTTGACGACGATCGGCAGGCCGTAAAGGAAGCCCGGTCCCGCGGCAGCCGCGCGCCCGTTCATAAGACGCCGCGCTTGGACCCGGGCGCGTTCGAAGCAGCGGATCGGAAGCGCGTTGAGGGCAGGTTCGAGTTCGGCAATACGCCGCTCCGCCACGTCGACGAGTTCAAGCGGCGTCGTCTCGCCCCGACGCAGCAGGTCGACGGCACTCCGCGCGGACAGACGATAAAGCGGTTCCGGCATTCAGGACCTATTCCGCGGCAGCGTCCGCTTGTCGACAAGTTCGCTTGTGTCATCCTATGCTCACCAGCCTCCACCTGTCGAATTTTCGGACGTCGACGATTTCACGGCCTCCTTTACTTGTGCTCAGCGATCGAGAGAACCATGTCGGCGTAACGAGGTGATCATGACGACCACGGCAACATCAGCTCAAAACGACGCGGAGTTTTTTGCGCAACGCGGTTTTGGTCAGCGCATCGGATTCGGCGAACGGCCGGCGCTCGTCATTATCGATATCCTGAAGGCCTTTACCGACGAGAAGGCGATGCTGGGCGCCAATCTCGACAAGGAAATCGCCGCCATCAGTCCGCTGCTCGCCGCGGCGCATGAGCGCGGCATCCCGGTGATCTTTTCAACCGTGCGCTACGATGATTCAGACATCAAAGATGCCGGCATATGGGCGCTGAAGATGAAGGGAGTGACCACGCTCAAGGCCGACGGCGATGGCTGGGAGATCGATCCGCGGCTCGACTTCCGCAAGACGGACACGCTGCTCTTCAAGAAATATGCGTCCTGCTTCTTCGGCACCGATCTCGTGCCCCGGCTTCTCGCGCACCAGATCGACACGCTCGTCATCACGGGCTGCACCACCAGCGGCTGCGTGCGGGCGACGGCGGTCGATGCCTGCCAGAACGGCTTCCGCCCGATCGTGGTGCGCGAGGCCGTCGGCGACCGTTCCGCCGCCGCGCACGCACAGAGTTTATTCGATCTCGACGCCAAATATGCCGATGTCGTATCGCAACGGGACGCGCTCGCATATCTCGAACGGATCGGCCACAACTCGGTCGCGCCGGCCTAGCGCGATCGATATCTTGATGAATCACGCACGGCTCGTCTCAAGAGGACATCCCGATGGACAATAAACTCTACGATTATTCTCCGATCGTCTCCCGCCCGAAGCTCGCCTGGCCGAACGGTGCCCGGTTGGCCTTCTACATCGGGCTCAACATCGAACATTTCGAAGTCGATAAGCCTGCAACCAGCGTCTTCGCGGCGACCGCGGGCTTCGCTCCCGATCCGCTCAATTACGGCTGGCGCGACTACGGGGTGCGCGTCGGTATCTGGCGGATGATGGACGCGCTCGACAAATACGGCATGCGGGCGTCGGTCCTGCTCAACGCCGACGTATGCAAGCATTACCCGCAGATCATAGAGGCCGGCCGCAAGCGGAACTGGGCCTGGCTCGCCCACGGCAAGAACAACTCGACTTTCCAGGTGGGGATGAATGTCGAAGACGAGCGCAAATATCTCAAAGACGTCGTGGACACGATCACGGCATCGACCGGACAGGCGATCAAGGGGTGGCTTGGTCCGGCACTCACCGAGACGTTCGAAACGCCACGGCTCCTCAAAGAACTGGGGCTTACTTACGTCCTGGACTGGTGCGCCGACGATCAGCCCTTCGCGTTGAACCTGCCCGGCATGATGTCGGTGCCCTATTCGCTCGACGTCAACGACATCACGATGTGCGTCGGCAAGAGTCCGTCAGGCGAAGATTTCTGTCAGATGATCACCGACCAGTTCGACCAACTCTACAAGGACAGCGAGCAGTCGGGCCGGGTCATGGCGCTCTGCTTGCATCCTTTCGTCAGCAGCCAGCCGCACCGGCAGAAATATCTTGAAAAGGCGCTCGAACACATCTCACGGCGTCCGGGCATGTGGTTGACCACGAGCGACGAGATCGCGGCGCATTACGCGGCGAATTATATGCGGTGATCGAGGCGAGCAGCGCACGCCACGACCGTTATCCCGTCGATCCGCACCGGCACGACGTGAAAGACATTCGTCAGGTCCACAGCGCCCGGGACGCGATCCGTGCGCCCTCGGCGAGGCTTTTGAACTTGGCCCACACGATCTCGGGTTCGACTTCCGGGCGCTGACCCGGCACCAGCGTCGAAGCAAAACCGCAATCGGTTCCAGCGATCACGCGTTCGCGCCCGACCACCTTGGCCAGCCGCACGATGCGCTCGGCCACCAATTCGGGATGCTCGACGATGACGGAAGCATGGGTGATGCACCCCGGGATCAGCACCTTGTCGTCCGGCAGTTTGACGTGTTCCCAGACGCGCCATTCATGCTCGTGGCGCGGGTTCGCCATTTCGAAGGAATAGAAACCGGCCCGGATGGTCACGATGATATCGGCGAGGTCCTTCATTTCCATGTCGCTGGTGCGCGGGCCGGCGTTGATGCCGTAGCAGGTGTGATGGCGCACCCGCTCAGGCGGGATGTTGCGCAGCGCGTGGTTCAGAGCCTCGACCCGCTGGCGTGCCCAGGCGCGTGCCTTCTCGACGTTTTCGTCGGGGGTGAGCATGTAATGCATGGCAAAGCGCGGATCGTCGATCTGCACCTGGAAACCGGCCGCGACGATCGCCTCGTATTCCTCGCGCATCGCCTCCGCCACCGCGAACACGTGCTCCTCGTCGCTCTTGTAGTAGCGATTCTCCATGAACCCGGCGCAGCTCGACGGCGAAACCGACGGCATGAAGACGTCGGCTGGATTTATTCCCTGCAATGCGCGCTTGAGATTTTGCAGATCGGCCGCGAGTGCGTCCTGCCCGACATATTTGATCGGCCCGGTGCAGGCCCATCTCGGCCACGCCGAGCCCGAATGGGCGCCATCGCGATAGAACGCTGGAAACGCAACGTTCTCGCGGGTTCGCCGCTCGCCGGCCTTGGGCGCAATCGGCTCGATGCCGGCCAAACGATCGGCCGCATAGGCCTGGAAGCTGGTCTTCGACTGTTCGCCATCGCTGACGATATCGATGCCGAGGCCGGCCTGGGTCTTCACCGTCGCGGCGACGGCCTCGGTGGTCTGGCGCGCAAGGTCGCCCGCGTCATAAGGCTTCTTTGACATCCTGGCGAACAGCAGCGCGGAGAGCGCGTCGGGACGCGGCAGGCTGCCGGTATGCGTCGTCAGGATTCGCCGGTGACGCTCGTCGAGCCGAGACATTATTGGTACTCCCTTGTGATGTCATGAGGTGTCTGCCGCCGGGATCGGCCGGCTTGCGGCCTGGAGGATTCATCAGTCCTGCCGCAGGCCGAATTCCTGGATCGTCGCCGCCACGTCGTCGAGCGTTTCTTTGATGATCAGTTCGAGTTGCTCCGGGGTCGACGAAATGGCGATCGAGCCGGCGTTCTCGATCATGGTTCGGTATTCAGGTGTCGCGACGACCGCTGCGATCTCGCGATCGAGCCGGTCGATGATCGGTTGCGGGGTGCCGGCGACGGCACAGATGCCGAGCCAGCCGTAGCGGACGTAGTCGATGCCAGCTTCCTTCAGGGTCGGAACCTGCGGCACGCTCTGCAGCCGCATCGGTGCCGAGATGGCGAGCAACCGGAGTTGCCGGCTTTCATATTGCGGCATGACGGCAAGGGTCGGCGAGACGTAGAAGTCGACCCGCCCGGCGATCAATTCCTGCACGACCTGCGGTCCGCCCCGGAACGGAATCCGGTTCATGGTGATGCCGGCGAGCTTTTCGAGCTGCCGCGCCAGGATCTCCTGGGCCGAGCCGGCGCCGATCACCGCATAGCTGACCTCGCCCGGATGGGCTTTGGCGTATTGCACGAACGACGCGAAGTCGTCGGCCGGGATCGAAGAGGACAGCGCCAGCCCGTAGTAATATTTGGCGATCAGCGAGATCGGCGCGATCTCGCTCAGCTTGAAGCCGGCATTCTTGTAGACCGCCGTATTGATGGCTTCGAAATGCGTGCAGAGCAGCAGGTTGTAGCCATCCTTCGGCTGCGACAGCACGTCCCTGGCGGCGATCATTCCGGCCGCCGCGGGTTTGTTTTCGACCAACACCCGCTGCCCCAGCCTTTCACCCAGCTTTTCGGCGATGAAACGGGCGGGAATGTCGGTCGGGCCGCCGGCACCGAAGCCGACCACCAGCCGGATAGGCTTGCCGGGATAGTCCGCCGCGACGGCCGTCGCCACGCCGGAGACGGCGGCGAGCCCGATGCAGATCATTGCGGCCATGCGCACCATGTCGGCGAACCTCCGCGTCACTGGATTCTCGCGAACGCCATGCCGAAATAGCGCCGGAACTCCGTTTGCCGAAACCGATTGTGTTAAACATGGACCGCGCGGGGTGACAAGGCACGATAATCCGCCGTGCGGGCTGCGGCCCACTGGACCAGGATGACGATATCACCGTGGCTTGATACGACGCGCGATGCGCCCGGCGCTGCGGGCCGTGTCCCGGCTGTCACGGCGGCGCGTCCTCGCGCAATATCGTGCTCACGATGCTTGAATCGAGCGCCTCGAATTCGTGATAGCCGATGAGTTGGTAGAGCTCCTGACGGGTTTGCATGCGCCCGACCATATTGTGGGCGCCGCCATCGCGCTTGAGTGCCGCGAACAGCTCTTGCTGGGCCTTGTTGGCGATCCGCAGCGAACTGACGGGCCATATCACCATGCGGTAGCCCATGTGTTCGAACTCGGAGGCCGTGAAAAACGGGGTGCGGCCGAATTCCGTCATATTCGCCAGCAGAGGAGCATCGACACGGCTCGCGAAAGCGCGAAACATCTCGGCATCGACCAGCGCTTCCGGGAAGATCGCGTCAGCCCCGGCGGCCAGATAGATCTTTGCCCGCGATACGGCCCCGTCGATGCCTTCGCTGGCGGCGGCGTCGGTTCGGGCGATGATGAAGAGGTGCCGTCGTGCCGTCCGGGCGGCTGCGATCTTGGCGGCCATGTCGTGCGGGTTCGCAAGCTTCTTGTCGTTCAGGTGACCGCACTTCTTGGGCAGAAGCTGGTCCTCGATGTGGACGGCGGCCGCTCCGGCGTCCTCGAAACAGCGCACCATGTGCATCACGTTAAGGGCCTCGCCGTATCCGGTATCGCCATCCACCAGCACCGGCAACTGGGAGGCGCGCGCAACATGGCGAATGAAGAAACACACGTCATCGACGGTGATCAACCCGAGATCGGGCAGACCCATGGAGGCCGACATGGCTGCGCCGGAAAGATAGAGGGCTTCAAATCCAGCGGCCTTGGCTTGGAGTGCGGCCATGCCGTTGTGTGTGCCTGGCATGCACAAGATCCCGGAGCCGTCGAGGAGGCGGCGAAATCGCGCTCCCGCGGACATGTCGGCAACATCGGCACCCACAAGATAGGTCATGGCTCATGCTCGCAATTCGACGGGGACCGACTTGGCGCTTTGTTTCAGATCCCTGCTCGGCTCAATCCGTGCTTGGAGGCTTCATCAGGGAAAACAGCTCGTCGACGGTGGTTTGGGCGGCCTGGCGCACGCGACTGGCGTCGTGACCGCCGAGGATCCTGACCTGGTTCACCACCGCTTTGATTTCGTCACGAAAGTCGCTCAGAAACGACAAGGGGTCCGGAGAATTGTTCGCAACTCTTGCGATCAGCCCCGTCAGCAGTATCTGACATGCGATCATACGGCCGTTCAATTCGTCCATCGTGCTGTCCCAACGCTGAAGCGGTCGATACCGCAAGAGAAGCCAGCAGCTTTGATAGGTGGTACGCTGATGGAGCAATCCATGGCAATCATAAATTGATGAACGGCCCTGTTCTCGAATTATGACAATTAAAATCCGGCGAATTGGGGTTCTGCGATCGGCGCAAAAGAACCTATCGGACGGTACCCCGCCGGACTATACTGGCGCCGAATAACTGCCGGTCCTGCAGTTTCCGATTCCTGACCCTGCGGGGAAACCGTGAAAGTTCCGCGCCGTCGATTTCTCCATCTGGCAGCGGGCGCCGTTGCCCTCCCGGCCATCTCGCGCGACGCGTGGTCGCAAGCCTATCCGACCCGTCCCGTGCGTATCGTGGTCGGACTGTCCGCCGGCGGCTCGGTCGATATCGTCATGCGCCTGATGAGCCAATGGCTGTCGGAGCGGCTCGGTCAGCAATTCATCGTCGAGAACCGGCCGGGCGCCGCCAGCAACATCGCCACCGAGGCCGTCGTGCGATCGCCCCCGGACGGCTACACACTGCTCGTCGTCCTTGCCGCCAACGCGATCAATGCGAGCCTTTACGAGAAGCTGAATTTCAATCTAATCCGCGACATCGCGCTGATCGCCGGCATGGTCCGCGTGGCCAACGTCATGGAGGTGAACCCGTCGGTTCCGGCCCGGACGGTGCCGGAGTTCATCGCCTATGCCAAGGCCAATCCGGGCAAGCTCAGTTTTGCGTCGAGCGGCAAGGGCACTTCGGCCCATGTGGTCGGCGAGCTGTTCAAGATGATGGCCGGCATCGATTTGGTCCATGTGCCCTATCGCGGCGGAGCGCCGGCGCTGATCGACCTGCTTGGTGGGCAGGTCCATGTCATGTTCGACACCATCCCCCAGTCGATCGAGTACATCAAGGACGGCAAGCTGCGCGCACTGGCGGTCACCACGGCAACGCGTTCGGAAGCGCTGCCGGACGTTCCGACCATGGGCGAATTCGTGCCGGGCTTAGAGGCGGGCAGTTGGTGGGGGGTCGGCGCGCCGACCAACACGCCCCTCGAGATCATCGACAGGCTCAACCTGGAGATCAATGCCGGTCTCGCCGATCCGAAGATAAAGAAGCGACTCGCCGAACTGGGCACGACACCCTTGCTCTTTACCCCGGCCCAGTTCGGCACATTCGTGGAAGCCGAAACCGAGAAGTGGGCGAAGGTGGTCAGGTTCTCCGGCGCCAATCGGGATTGATCGGGTAATTCCGCCGCCGACAATCGCCCGACGGGTCACCCAAGGTCAGCGAATGCTTTCCCCTTCCAGCCTACCCGGCTCCCGGCCGAGCCCAATTGTCGTTTCATCAGGGGCCTTGCGACCTCGTGCGCGCAATCGATGAAAAGCTTTGCCACCGGGCTGATGGTCCGATTTTTCAACGTAATGATCGCGACCGCGAACGGCTGAATCGGAAGTTCAATCGGCAATCTCTTGACCGCGAAACGCTCGGTGTAAAAGCTCAGGAGCCGGTCGCCGAAATGTCCGACGAAACGGCCGCTTTCGAGCAATTGAAGGAAAAGGTGCGCGGTCGTCGTCGTCACCGCAATGCGCGGCGCTCCTAAGCCGCTCGCCAGGAAAGCGTCTCCAATCAGCGATCCGACCAAGGACGGAGCCACGCACCAGGGCTCGTCGACCAACTCCGCCAGCGCGACCTTGCGCCGGTGAGCCCAGCGGCTTTTCGTCCCGACCACCACGCGCAGGTGGTCTTGAAACAGAATCGTCGCCTCGAAGTCCTCGCTGATGGACGGGCCTAGCAGCGGAACGAGCGCGAACTCGATGCGGCGCTCGGGCAGGTCGCGGTCAAGCAGCGTCGCACTGTCCGCCTGCACCACGCGAAAGGAGATGCGCGGATATTGCCGGCACAGGCGATCGATCACCGCGGCGCCTAGTCCCGCGAGCAGTGGTTCCGTGCAGCCGATCCGCAATTCTCCTGCCGTCGGGTCGGCCAGGAACTTGATCTCGTCCAAGCTCGTTTTCAGATCGTCGAATATCGCGAGGCTGCGTTTGAGCAAGGCGCGGCCGTAGAGCGTCAGCTCAACGCCCTGGGGACTGCGATCGAACAGGCGCACGGCGAGCATGTCTTCGAGATCGGCGATGACTTTTGATATCACCGGCTGGGAGATCGAAAGATGCTTGGCGGCTTTCGCCATGCTGCCCCACTCCGCCACCGCCATGACGACCTTGAGGTGTTGCAACTTGAGCCGGTGACCGATGAGTTCGGTTTGCACCATGTCCATCCCCTATTCGTGCAGACTATAGCGATATAGAAAAATAGCACTACCCTCCTATAACGCCAAGAGCGCACCATACCGGTCACATTGGAGAGTGCCGGCGACCGTGAGATCGAAGAGATCGGCGTGAGTTGCCTCCGGGCTCAGGCACCTGCCTCCATCCAATTAAGAGTGTGGGAGGGGCCTGTTTGATGTCGTGCAGGGTCAGGCGTGATGCACGTGCGATTCAGGCCCACTCCAATCTCGTAACCGTCGTGGCGTTTTGTTGTTTTGGAATTATTCCAGAGGCGCATTCGCAAACGGTGCCGGCCGAGCAACCGCAAGCCCCACCAGCCCCCGCGGAGCAGCCGCCGCCCGCTACTCCACAGGCTCCCGCGGGGCGGCCGTCGGACACGCTGCCGACCGTGACGGTTCAAGCACCGCGATGGCAGACGCCCAAACGAGCCGCTGCCGCTCGCCCGGCGAGGACGCCGCCGCGAACCGCGACAACACCGCAACCACAGCCGCAGGCTTCACCGCCAGCGGTCGGCGGCATGGAAGGCAACGTGGCGAACGGCTATCGGGCCACATCCGTCGCCAATATCGGGCCGTTCGCGAACGTCAATCTTCAAGACACGCCGTATTCGATTTCGGTCACGCCCGGCGCGCTATTCGAAAACAATAACGCCCACACCGTGTCCGATGCCCTCAAGACGAATCCGACCGTCGTGCCGCTGATCGAATCGAATGGTCCCTCTTCCGGACTCTCACGCGTCCTAATTCGTGGCTTTACGGCTGCCGATCAGGACGAACTCCGCGACGGCATCACCGACCGCAGCTTCACGTTTCCGCCGATCGAGAATGTCGATCATATCGAGGTGCTCAACGGGCTTTCGGGTTTCCTTTACGGGTTCTCGGAGCCCGGCGGAATAGTCAACTTCGTCTCCAAGCAGCCGCCCGCGAAGCCGTTCGCCGAACTCAGCACCGGCGTTTATGGAGGCGCCATCGGGTATGTTCAAGCCGATGTCGGCGGCCCTGTCGATCAGGCGGGCCGCGTGCGTTATCGCGCAAACTTTTATCAGGAGGACGGCGACACCACGATCGATAAGGGGACGCAGCAGCGGACACTTTTTTCCGGGATTCTGAGTTACCAACTCGGCGATAGCTCGTCCCTGTCGTTCGACTACTACCATCAGGACTACAAGGTGACCGGCATCCGGGTTGACTTCGCGCCGTTCGTTTCAAACGGGGTTTCAATTGTGCCCGCCGCCTTCAATCCCGCAAAGCAATACGGCCAGCCGTGGACGTTCAACAGCTCGGAAAAGGATCTGGTGGGCACGAAATTCGTGTCGGAACTGAATGATGTCTTCACATTCAGAACGGCCGTCCGGTACGGCGATATGTGGCGCGAGAACACATATATCGACGCGCTTTTGACAAACGCCGCCGGAAGTTACACCGAGAAAACGACGCAGACGGTACGGCAAAACGAGAGCACGGTGGCTGGATATTCTCTCGTCGACGCAAAATTCGACACAGCGAGCATTCATCACCTGGTCACGTTCGGTTATACGGATTCATATTTTTATTTTACGCGAGGACCAAACGTAACGACGACATTGGGAAATTCGACCGTCGACTCGCCCGCTCAATTCGCTGAGCCCACCGGCACAATCCCCAGTATCACCAATTTTCAGGCGCAGAATCTGGGCAATATTCTGATCGGAGACTCGGTCAAGTTCAATCCGTTCTGGTCCGCCATTGTCGGCGTGAACGATGCCCGGCTGAACCAGACCGGCGGCGGAGTGAACGGCCCCGCGAGCACCGTTCTCGGCACGCCGATTTTCAATCAAGACAAGGTTACACCCAGTATCTCGCTTTTGTTCAAACCTGCCTCGGCGATCACCCTGTATGGCACGTATCTGCAGGCGCTCGAGCTTGGCGACACCGCGCCGAATACGGCGAATGGCATACCCGTCGTCAACGCAGGAGAGGTCTTGCCGCCGGCCGTCAGCACACAGTACGAGGCCGGCGCGAAGATGAATTTGGGAAGGGTCGATCTGACCGCGGCGTTTTTCAATATCAACAAAGTCAACGCCGAGACCAACCCAAATACCAATGTTTTTATTCAGGACGGACGAGAGGTGCATCAAGGCGTCGAAGTCATCGGCAAGGGAAAGCTGACCGACCAGCTCACTTTTGTCGGCGGCTTCACGCTCATGGATGCCAGAATCGAGCAGGCGACCGCTCTACCGGCGTCAGACGGAAAAATCCCGCTAGGTGTCGCCGAACAGGAGGCACGGGCGTATTTCGAATACGCGATTCCTCCGTCGCTGATGTCCGATCTCACCCTTTCGGCCGGCGTAAATTATTTTGGCAAGCGCCCGGTCGACGTATTGAACACCGGCTTCTTGCAGCCGGCAACGACGTTCGACATGGGCTTGCGTTACCAGCCCGTTGTCGACGGTCGTAAGCTCACCTTCAACCTCACCGTGTCCAACGTTTTCAATGAGGCGTATTGGGCATCTTTCAACGTCGGCGCGACCGCGTCAGGCATGCTGTTGGGAGCACCGCGGGTCATTTCGTTTTCGGCAAAGATTCCACTGCTCTAGATGTTGTTCTTGCAGAAACATAGTTTCGACGACATGGAGCCGAGCCATGGGGCATAAGATATCGATCGGGCTCGGCCTGATGGGCTTTATCTTTTCAGGAGCGGCGGCGTATTGGCGGTGGATCGATCTCTGTGAGGAATCGGGCATCGACTCGCTGTGGCAAACTGATCGGCTGATCGGCGAGCAGCCGCACCTGGAATGCCTGGCCACGATGGCAGCGCTGGCGGGTCGGACCCGGCGCCTGAAGTTCGGAATGAATGTGCTGTCGCTCAGCCAACGCGATCCCGTTCTGGTCGCCAAACAATGCGCCACGATCGACGTTTTGTCCGAAGGGCGCCTGCTGCCGCAGTTCGGCGTCGGCAGCGATCGGGCGCCCGAGTGGACGGTAATGAATCTCGATATGAAAACGCGCGCCGCCAGGATGGACGAAGGGCTGGAGATCATCCGCCGCCTGTGGACCGAGGACAAGGTCGACTTTGCCGGACAGCATTATCGTCTGTCGGGAGCGTCCATCTCGCCCAAGCCCGTGCAGGCGGAGCTGCCGATGTGGATCGGCGGCGCCTCGGAGGCGGCGGTCCGCCGCACGGTGCGCTGGGGCACGGGATGGCACGGCGGCGCCGAGGCACCCGCCATCGCCGGGGCGGTCGTGGCGAAAGTCCGCGCCGCGCTGCCGGCGGCTGGCCGCACCATCGACGCCGATCACTATGGGGCCGGCTTTCCGTTTCGCTTCGGCAAGGCGGAAGACGATCCCGATATCGGGCGCTCGATGCAAGGGTATCGGGATTACCGCGGGCTCGACCCGGCCGGTTATTTCGCGATCGGGGATGCCGATACGATCTTCGAGCGGATCACCGAATATGTGGATGCGGGCGTCTCGAAACTGGTCCTGAGACCCCACGGCCGGCGCGACGACGATCTGATGAACCAGACCCGGCGTCTGTTGCGCGAAGTGCTGCCGCGGGTGGCGGCGCGTTGGCCGAGGTCGGTTGCACCGTCGTGACCGGCGAACGAAGCGATCAGGGCGATTTCCGAACAGGAGGATCCATGATATTCGGGTTTTTCGATACGTGCAGCCGTCACCCCGACCCGGCCAATCAACGTTTCGTATTGGCCGACAAGATGGCGCCGGTTCGCGGCGGCATCCAACGCATATTGTCTGCTGCAGAACGCCTCCAAGCGCCGATGCTATCGACCACCTGTCTTGGCATCCAGCGGTGCAACGAGGGCATGTGCGCGCGTTCGACCTGCGCCGCGACGGCGGCGGACGGTGCAGCGGCGTCTGGCGAGGTCAAGGAGGGGACAGCCTTCGTGGCGATGAATGCCACCGCGGCCGAGGTGGCGGCTGCCCTCAATCACCGCCAGATCGTCCTGGAGCGTCGCTCCTGCAAGACAGCGGAAGACAACGTGCGGCTGCGGACCATAGACGTGTTCGGCGTCAACAAGAACGCGGCGACGATCGTGCGCAGCTTGGGCGACAGGCACTGGCTCGTGTTCGGCGCCGGCTTC
>Ga0116129_1000682_pt1 | contig 20543 bp, 22 predicted proteins | sample June2015DPH_17_2_FD_89732 | JGI IMG/M metagenome (GOLD analysis project Ga0116129, IMG submission 89732) | Peatland microbial communities from SPRUCE experiment site at the Marcell Experimental Forest, Minnesota, USA - June2015DPH_17_10 | ecosystem: Environmental > Terrestrial > Soil > Wetlands...
AGCCCGTAGCTCAAAGCCGTGCCGGTTGCGGCAATGGACAAAAACGTGTCGAGCAGTTCCCGGGAATATGACGCCAGCACGGGGCGCCGATAAAAGCCTGCCGCATCCATCCACTCCGCGCGGCGCTTTCCAAATCCTAAAAACAGCGTAATGAACATGCCGGTCAAAATCAACCAGCCGGACGGCGGGATGCGGATTCCCCAGGTGCCGGCCAAGATGCGCAACATGAAGCCGGAGGAGATACAAAAGACGTCGATGACCGGTTGATGTTTGAGACGTAGGGAATACGCCACGTTGATCAACAGATAGATCATGACGATGCATAAGACACGAATATCCGCGAAGCCCGCCGCGATTGCCGACAGGCCGAAACAAACGGCGGCGGCTGCGAAACTCTGAGGTACGGTCACGGCGCCGCTGACCAGCGGTCGATTGCGCTTGGTGGGGTGATTCCTATCCGCTTCGCGGTCCAGATAATCGTTGAGGACGTAGACGCTCGATCCCATCAGGCTGAAGGCGCCGAATGTCAGCGCAAGCGTCCATAGCAATTTAGGGTCCTGCCATCGCCCGCCAAAGAGCATCCCGGCGCAGACAAACACATTTTTCAGCCATTGCCTGGGGCGCAACAGGCGTACGATGGCGGGCACATTGAGCGGCAGCGTAGCAGCGTGCAAGCGGTTTCTTACCTCCTGAGGATCAGCGTGCAGTATTCACTTGTTTCAGCATTGCGTCACGTCGAGTAATGGTGCCTGACGAGAACCTCGCGCGTCTTTCGCCGGCCCCACCGTGGTACTACGACGCAGGCGTGTTGCTGGGTAGCTGCATCTACCTCTATATCAACCTCTTTGCGGGGTTGAGAACGCCCTTTCTTTTGGGCGGCGATCAGGTGCTCTTCTGGGTGAATGCGCAGCGGCTGCTGCACGGCGAACTCATCTATCGCGATTTCCTGGAATTCACTCCGCCCGGTACGGACTTGCTATATCTGGGGGCATTTGGCCTGCTGGGCTCGCGGATTTGGATACCCAACCTGGTAGTCCTGCTGCTGGGCGTCGTCCTGTGCTGGCTTTGCTTCCACATCGCCCGCTCGATCATGAAACCGGTGCAAGCGGCACTTGCGGCCGCGCTGCTCATGGTTCTCGACTACGGCAAAATGCTCAATGGGACGCACCATTGGTTCAGCGTGCTGGCGGTGATGGGAGCGCTCGCGGTTCTTCTGAAAGCGAGAACACCGGCGAGAATCGTGATTGCCGGGACTCTGTGCGGGGCAGCCTCATTTTTTACGCAGACGAGGGGACCGATCGCGGCGCTGGGCATCGCGGGATTCCTGATTTGGGACCAGTTTCAATGTCAAACGAAGCAGTCGGGGGCCGCTCAGTTAAAACGCCAAGCGCTGCTATTTCTGCCGCTGGCCGCGGCGTGGTTGGCCCTCAGCAGCTATTTCATTGCCAAAGTCGGTTTCCAGCAACTTTGGTATTTTCAAGTTAGCTACGTGCTGCGCTACGTAACCAGCGGCTTAAATGACCTGAGTTTCGGATCGCCGGAAATTCTTGCATGGCTGCGAACGCCGACCGGCTCTGAATTCCTGCTCGTCTATTGCGCGCTTCCGGTCATTTATGCGATTTCTTTGTGGAGGTGCCGGAAGGGCTCACCGGATGCTGCGCCGGCCGAGGTGAAGCAGCGCATCGTGCTTCTGGCGTTGGTAGGCTCGGCAATGTTTCTGGAGGTGGCCCAGAGTCCGAATTGGATCAGACTCTATTGCGTCGCGGCGCCGGGCATCATCCTGCTCGCGTGGCTGTTGGCGGCAGCTCTGACGGGAACGGTACGGCGCTATGCCACGATGTTGCTGGGGGCTGGGTTGATTTGTCTTGCCGCTCAACAAACATGGTCGAGGCATGTTCACCAGGCAATGGTTCAGGATCTACCGGCCGGCAAAGTCGCGACTGCTGCACCGACCGGCGAGAAATTGGCTTGGCTAGCCCGTCATACGACACCGGGTCAGTGCCTTTTTGAGGCGCGCTGGGTGGACCTCTATTTGCCCTTGGCACTCCATAATCCGGTGTTCACGGATATGCTCGAGGGCGGCCACAAGTCTCGCCCTGAGTTCATCGATCTGAGCATGCGTCAATTGCAGGCACAGCGTGTGCAATATATTATTTGGTCGCATCGCCTGGAGTCGCCGGCCTATCCGTTCGCGAAGTTTCACGAGTTTTTGACGGACCGCTATCAGCGGGTCTTGATATTCCCCGATCAGGATGAGGTTTGGGAGCGCAAGTAATCGCCGGAATCCTTCACGAGCTTTCGCAGTCGAGACGTCATCGGCAGCTCGATGAACCGGTAGCATAAGCAGCCTGCCGCTGCGCAAAGCACCAGCGCCAACGCCATGAACAACGCGGACGATGCCCACGTTGCCAGCGGGAATAAACGGGCCCACGGCCGCGCGAGCGCATCGAGCACGAACTCGTGTATCAAATAAATCGAGTAGGAGGCATTACCGAGCTCCAGGAATGTCCGGTTTTGAACGGCACAGATCCTGGGGTTCAGGCAGCCCGCGACTATGAGGAGCGCCCCGCTCATGATCATGAGCCGCGAGTGCAGCGAGCCGATGCAGTAGAAACCAAACACGATGAGGAACAGGGACAGTGGCAACCAATCCCGCGAGCCGTCCCGCAGCCAGCCGTGAGCCAGAATCATTCCGGTGACGAAGTCGAGCAGCAACGCGCTGCTGTAGAAGGAGGCCACGGGACTCGCGAAGGGACCGAAGGCTCTGCCGATGAGAGCCAGCGATCCTAGGACCACGGCGAGCCCCGGGAGGCGAACTCGACGGGGCGCCGCGATCGAGAGCGCGAACAAGGCATAGAAGAACATCTCATAGTTGAGGGTCCAGCCGTTATCCAGGATCGGCCATGCGCCGCCGCCCCGGGGCGAAGCGTAGGGGACGAATAACAGGCTCTTCGCAATGTCGATCGGTGGATACCCAGCCTCGAGATGGGACGAGTTCGCGAACGCCGCGCAGACGATCACTGCGAGCGTCGCCAGCCAATAAAGCGGTACCACGCGCACGATGCGCAGAAGGAAGAAGGCCTGCGGCGTCATCTCATTCCTCGCCGTCGTCACCACCATGATGAAACCACTGATGATGAAGAACAGGTCGACGGCGGAACCACCGAAGTAAGGAGCCCCCAGGCGCTCCGCAATGCCCGGTATGATGTACCGCGCATGCACCCATACGACCATCAGGGCGGACACCGCGCGCAGGTATTGAATCGAGAGAATCAAGGCAGCGTCCGCCAGCGCCGGTATCCGCTACCGCAATGCAACCTCGTAAATCGCCAGCCGCGCATGTGACCCGGGCTTGTCGAATTCGGCAATTTGACGCAGGTTGATTTCATCGGCACTCAATCGGCCAAAGCTCGACTCCAAATCGCCTTGCAACAGCTGCTCCGGGACGATGATCCATACCGGAGCGACGCGCAGCAGATTCGCCAAACGTGCCTCGTTGCTGTGCAGAACTTCACCATTGCCTCCATAGTAGATCGATTTGACATGCCCCAGCCATTCCGCGGGCAAATAACTGAGCAGCTGGTAGGCGCTGTAACCGTCCAGTGAATAAATCATCCTGGGCGCAACAGGCGCCGCAACCACGAATTTTGCGGCCTCGGGGTAGCCGAAGCCGGAACCCGGTGCCTCGAAGTACTGAAATCGGTCCACGGGCGACCAGTTTGCAGAGGCAGGGTCGAGGACGATCAGTGCGGATTGATGGCCGAGATAACCGGCGCAGACTACCAATGCCCCGACTTCGACCGGCAGCCGGAATTGACGGCAATGCAGCGCGAGGCTGCGCCAACCCGATACGGCGCATACGATGAGCGGCGGGACAGTGAACAGCAAATAGCGCGAAAACCAAAAATCGGCAAAAAATCCTATCGCAAGCATCGGCAGCGCGCCTGCTGCGATCAGCCAACGTTGGCGCCAATCATTGAAAAGCGCGCCGGCGGCGAGCCCAATCAACCCGATCACCGTGACAGGCCATGATAACTGCGTCGTGAGTTCACCGATCAGAGTGGGGCGCGGAACGCCCATCACCGCCGCGATATCTCGATAGCGTCCCATGCCGATCCCGATGAAATCCTGCAGTCCGAATCCGGGCGATTGGCCGCGTTGCAATCGAAGTACTGCCGTGATGAGCACGACCGACGCCAACAAGGCTACCGGCGCATACGCCGCGAGCACCCTGGTCAAGCCGGGTCGGCGCAACAAACGCCCACGCTCCTGCGAAGGCATCAGCAGGAGCGCCAACGGCATCGAGATGAGAAAGACAAAGCCGACCGGAAATTTGCAGAACGCCGCCAACACCAGACCGACGGCGAGCATGAGGGTGTGCCGTCCGGTGGGCGATTCGATGAACTCGATGATGCTTGCGAGCACCCAAATGCCGGCTGCGCACATGAACATGTCCGACAATGCGAGCCGCTGCAGGTACACCACAAACGGGCAAATGGCAAAAAGCGCGCCGCTCACGAACGCCGTGCTGCGGTCGCTCACCTGTCGTGCGAGCCTATAGGTCAGTACTGCGCCGAGCATCCCCGCCAAAACATGCAACGCGCGTGCCGCACTGAGCGGATGAAAGCCCAGCCTGACCAGAGGCACCATCGGCCATGCCTCGAGCGGCTTCCCATCATTCAGCGGTTGCAGCCATTCTCCCGCCTCGATCACCCTCCAGATCCAGCGTAACTGGTCCCCTTCATCCGGGAACACAGGGAGCGCCAACAGGTGCACAAAGGCAAACGAACCGAGGAGCAGCAACGCGGCCATCGGCAAGATGTCATCCTGGTACTTGTTCACGACCGAGAGTTCGATCGGTCGGATCAGGGAGTTGCCGCGCGGACCATCGTAGCCGGCGCTTCGCGCGTCGGTCCGGCTCGATTCCAAATGAAATAGACGCAGGCGCTGAACATGATCAAAAGCACGAAGAGGCGTGGATACGCCAGTACCGTCAGCCCTCCTTGTCCCTCGAAGCGCTGGGTATGTCCGTAGGGAAGAAATCCGATCAGCGCGTAGGTGCCCAAAATGAAATACCCGGCTACGTGCTCGCGCTTGCAGAAAAAGTAGTGAACGAGCAGTCCGACGGGCAACCAGAGCAGAACGAAGTGGTATGTTGCGGTTGCCGGCGCTTCGAGCAATGTGAGAACTCCCAATATTCCTATGGACGGCGCCGCCGCGGTGGCGATGCCGCTTCTTGCGAGCTTGATGAGCGTCGCAAGCGCGGCGAACATGATCGAGACCTTCACAGCCAATACGCCGATTATTTGCAGAGCAGGAAACGCAATCCAAGGTCGCGGATTGAGAGCCGCATCGTACACAAACAGCCGGCGAAAGAGCGTATCAAACGATTGAAAACTCGCGGTATAGGGATCCTGCTCGCTCAACACGCCGACCAGATGGTTGCCGAGAACCGAGGAAAGGAAGGTTTCGTGAATTTTCCAGCCCAGTACGCCGACGCTCAGCAGGGCTACGGACAATACGACGAGTCCTCCGCCCAGCACCACTTTCCAATCCTTGCGGAACGCAAAGTAGACGAGTATCACTGCGGGAAAGTACTTGAGAGGCAGGAACAATCCGAAACACACTCCCGCCAACACAGGTCTACCTTTAAGATAAGCGTAGTACCCGGCGATGCATGACAATGACACGATGATGTAGGGCTGCCCGAAACGTAATGTGTTGGTGACGGCGTAACCCGACAATAAAACGAATACCGTTGATTCGACCAACGTCCAGGAAAGCATCCTCGTCAGCAGCAGGATCGCACCGGCAAGGCACAGAACACTCACGCCGGTCATTATTCTCAGAGCATCGAGCGGCTCGAATCGAGCGAGAGGTACGAGCAGCAACGCCGTCGGCGGTGGAAAGGGCGAGAACTTCCCTATGCCATCTTCCCGGCCGATCCGGTAGTGGCGCATCTGCTGTTGAAACCACACATTATCGTATAACCGCTCGACCGGTCCACCGTCCGCCACGATCTTGGCCGCAGTAAAATAGCCGGGAAAATCGCTATCTACCTTGGACAAGGCCGGCACGATGCCGCGCACGATCAGGGCGGCGGTGAGCGCGGCAAGGAGCAGAATCGCGGCGGATCGGTTATAGAATAGTTGCATGATGCACAATACTACTTGCGGTCGAATTTGCTCGTCATTTGACGCCGATGAATTAAGGACAGGAAGTTGCGCTACCTCGTAACCGGTTGTGCCGGGTTCATTGGCAGTACATTAACCGAACGGCTATTATCGGACGGCCACGTAGTGGTTGGGTATGACAATTTTTCCACCGGCCAAGAGAGATTTCTCGAGACGGCACGCAAATCCGCCCATTTTCACCTGGTACGCGCCGACATTTTGGATTCGGCCGCATTGAGGGAGAGCATGAAGGGGGCGGAATTCGTATTTCACCTCGCTGCGAATGCGGACGTTCGCTTTGGCCTGCAACACCCCGACAGGGATCTGGAGCAAAACACCATTGCAACCCACCACGTACTGAATGCGATGCGCCAGAATGGCATCGGTAACATCGCATTTTCTTCCACCGGCTCCGTATACGGCGAAGCCTCGATCATCCCCACACCGGAAGATGCACCATTTCCGATCCAGACGTCGTTGTACGGCGCATCCAAGTCTGCTTGCGAGGGGCTGATCGCGGCCTACTGCGCGGGATTCGGCTTTCAATCGCACATTTTTCGCTTCGTCTCAATTTTGGGCGAGCGTTACTCGCACGGCCACGTGCTGGATTTCTACAAGCAACTTCGCAACGACCCCGGCAGACTTCGCGTGCTCGGCAACGGCCGGCAACGCAAGTCCTATCTTTACGTGCATGACTGCATCGAGGCCATGTTGGTGGCCATACGTTGCTCGAACGATCGGGTGAATATCTTCAATTTGGGCACCGATGCCTATTGCGACGTCAATGACTCGATCGGCTGGATTTGCGGGGCGCTGGGGGTCACGCCAGAGATCGAGTACAGCGGCGGTGATCGAGGCTGGATCGGTGATAATCCGTTCATTTTCCTCGATACGAACAGGATTCGAGCACTGGGGTGGGAGCCCAAACTCACCATTCGAGAGAGCGTTCTCAAGACAGTCGAATACCTTCGCTCGAATCCATGGATTGCGGATGAGCGTCGATGATTCCGGATGAAGGTCCATGAAGATCTGTGTTCTGGGCCTTTGGCATCTCGGTTCAGTGACTGCGGCCGGATTGGCCACGTTGGGACATCAAGTCGTCGGGGTTGATTTCGATGAACCAAGAGTCGCGAATCTGCGCAAGGGTATTGCGCCTATTTTCGAACCCGGCCTCGATGCATTGATCGACCGGGGCGTTGCGTCGGGCAATTTGCGCTTCTCGTCGGACCTGGGCGATTCAATCAAGGACATCGATATCCTGTGGGTTGCGTACGACACCCCGGTCGATGATCAAGACAATGCCGATACGGATTTTGTCACGTCGGAAGTGGGGCGCGCACTTCTCGAGATGAATGCGCAAGTCCTGGTGCTCATTTCTTCGCAACTCCCGGTCGGTTCGGTTCGCCGCTTGGAACGAGCGTTCGCCTCGAATAACGGCGCATTGCGGTTGAAGATTGCGTATTGCCCGGAAAATCTGCGCCTGGGAACCGCCGTGCAGAACTTTCTGCACCCCGAGCGGATTGTCGTGGGTACGAGGTCGAACTTGGACAAAGAGCTCCTGCACAGGCTTTTGAGTCCGATCAGCGGGTCGATCGAATGGATGTCGATCGAATCCGCGGAAATGACCAAGCACGCAATCAACGCCTTTTTTGCCACGTCGATAACCTTCGCGAATGAAATCGCGTCGATTTGTGAATCGGTTGGCGCGGATGCGAAGGAAGTCGAACGGGGCCTGAAGACCGAGGGTCGGATAGGTCCGCTGGCTTATTTATCGCCCGGCGGAGCATTTTCCGGTGGGACGTTGGCGCGTGATGTGGCCTACCTCAACCGGACGGCCCTCGAGGTTGGCGTGGATGCTCGGCTGCTTTCCTCCGTGCTTCCCAGCAACCAAGCACACAAGCAATGGGCTCTCAAGAAGCTGCGGCTGCTGTTTGCCGATATGTCGCGCATCACGGTTGCCGTGTGGGGGCTCACCTACAAGCCGGGCACCGATACGCTGATCCGCTCGATGTCGGTGGAACTCTGCGATTGGATGCTCGGCGAAGGTGCGACAGTCCATGTCCATGACCCCATGGCGAGGAACCTGCCAGCCCGTTGGCACTCATCAGTGGAACGCTATGACGATCCTGTCGCTGCGGTCCGCGGCGCGCATGCCCTGATCATGTCTACTCCATGGCCGCTCTATCGGACCATTTCCGCCGATCAACTGTTGCAAAGCGGCGACCGGCTCGTGGTACTGGATGCCAACCGATTCTTATCGAATTTGGCTGTCGCCCGGGACGGGCTGACGTACTTCGCGGTGGGCGTGCCCAACAAGGAGCCTTGAACACAATGGCCAAAGTACTTGCGGACCGATGCGCAATCATCACCGGTGCCAGCCAGGGTCTGGGATTCGAGATTGCGAAAAAGTATCTTGAAGCCGGCGCGAACCTGACGATCTGCGCGCGCAACGAATCGCTGCTCGAAAGATCGTCGCAGGCGCTCCGCAAGCTTGCGGGACATGGCCAGTCGGTGATTGCGCTGCCTGCCGACATTTCCAAATCCCGCGACGCAGCCAGGCTGGTCGACAAAACACTCGAGGAATTCGGCCGTCTGGATATTCTGGTCAACAATGCCGCGGTCGCGGGCCCCTGCGGCGCGACTGAGAGCGTCGATTGGGACGAGTGGGTACATGCGATCGAAATCAATCTGCTCGGGCCCGTCTTGCTGAGCCGCGCAGTTCTGCCGCACTTCAAGCGGGCGGGCCATGGCAAGATCATCCAGCTGTCGGGTGGCGGTGCCACGAGTCCACTGCCCAACTTGAGCGCCTACGCGGCATCCAAAGCCGCCATCGTACGCTTCGTCGAAACGCTCGCCGAAGAGACTCGCCGGCACCACATAGACGTCAACGCCATCGCACCCGGCGCGCTCAACACGCGCATGCTCGACGAATTCATAGCAGCAGGTCCCGAGAAAGTGGGGCGAACGTTTCATGAGCGTTCCCTGCAACAAAAGCAGGACGGCGGCGTGCCGCTGCACAAAGGCGCCGACCTGGCCGTATTTCTCGGTTCGGCTTTGAGCGATGGCATCACGGGCAAACTGATCAGTGCGGTCTGGGACCGCTGGAATACAATGCCGCAGCACCTGGATGATTTGAACCGTACTGATGTCTACACCTTGCGCCGCATCGTACCCAGGGATCGCGGCCTGACGTGGGGGGATGGGGATTGAACATCGGTATCATCGGCTGCGGGGCGGTAGGCCAAAAACGGGCTCAGCACCTGGCGGAGGCGAAACTGGTCCACTGCGTCGATCGAGATCCGGCGCGCGCAGCCGCGGTCGCATCCCAAAGCCGAGGCTGTGTCAGCGGCGCCGACTGGCGCCGGTTATTGGAGCGCGCCGATGTCGAGGCGGTAGTCATCGCCACGCTGCCGGATTCGCAGCCTGAAATCGTGCGTGCCGCCATCACGGCCGGAAAGCACGTGCTGGTCGAGAAACCCGCGGCGCGCCATGTCGAGGAGTTGCTGGCGCTGCCGCAACTGGCTGCGGAACACGATGTTCGCGTGCGTGTGGGCTTCAATCACCGCTATCACCGAGCTTTGCAGCAGGCCAGGCGGTTGGTGGACTCAGGGATATTGGGACCGTTGATGTTCGTCCGCGCCCGCTATGGGCACGGCGGACGCCCCGGCTACGAGACCGAGTGGCGCGCTCAACCGCAGCGCTCAGGGGGCGGTGAATTGATCGATCAAGGCGTTCACCTGATCGATTTGGCGCGCTGGTTCTTCGGTGAATTCGTCGAAGTGGACGGTTTCGCGCACGCTTATTACTGGGACATGCCGGTCGACGACAACGGCTTCATGCTGCTGAAGACGGCGACGAAACAAGTGGCGTTTCTACATGTCAGCTGCACGGAGTGGAAAAACACCTTCTCCTGGGAGCTGTTCGGCCGCGACGGCAAGTTACAGGTGGATGGATTGGGCGGAAGCTATGGCGTAGAGAGACTGGCTTGCTACAAGAATCTACCCGGAATGGGCCCGCCCGAGACCACCATCTGGGAATACCCGATGGCGGACAATTCATGGACGGTGGAAATGACGCAGTTCATCGAGGACATTCGTAGCGGTCGTGAGCCGGATCCAGGATTGAATGATGCGATCGCGGCGCTGCGCGTGGTGGCCAAAGTTTACGGGGATTCCGGATATGATCATCGCGCGTAGCCCGTTGCGCATCACCCTGGGCGGCGGCGGCACCGACCTCGCGTCCTACTACGGCGAACATGAGGGATTCCTGGTTGCCGCCGCGATCGACAAGTACGTTTACGTCACGGTCATGCGGCCGTTCAAACCGGGCATTTACCTGAAATATTCGGCGTTGGAGCAAGTGGCCGCGGTGGCGGATGTAAAACATCCGATCATTCGCGAAGCACTGCAACTGCTGCATCTGGATGCACCGCAGATCGAAATCACCACGCTTGCGGACATTCCGGCAGGAACAGGTCTTGGATCTTCCGGCAGCTTTACCACGGCGCTCTTGAAGGCGCTTTTCACGCACTGCCGCAAAGTCGCTCATTCACAGGAGTTGGCCGAACTCGCCTGCGATATAGAAATCAACCGCTTAGGCGAGCCTATTGGGAAACAAGACCAATACATCGCGGCCTTCGGCGGCATCACCTGCCTGACGTTCCATAAGGATCATCGGGTCACGGCGCAACCGCTCGGCGTTTCCATGGAAACGATGTTCGATCTCGAGGACAATTTGCTGCTGTTTTTCACCGGTTTCAACCGCGATGCGGGCAGCGTTCTGAAGGACCAGCACGTCCGTTCCCAGGCCCGGGATGCAGGTATGCTTCGCAATCTCGACTACGTCAAGGAGCTCGGCTACCGTAGCAAGCAAGCCCTGGAATCCGGCGATCTGGTGCGATTCGGCGAGTTGATGCACGAGCACTGGGAATACAAAAAGCGTCGTTCTGACGCGGTCAGCAACCAACAGATAGACACATGGTACTCACTAGCCATGAAGAATGGTGCGATTGGCGGCAAGCTGGTGGGCGCAGGCGGCGGCGGCTTCCTGATGTTCTATGCAAGGGACCGGAACCGATTGCGGCAGGCGATGATCGAGGCGGGCTTGCAGGAAGTGCGCTTTCGCTTCGACTTCGAAGGCACCAAAGTCGTTCTGTCCTGACGATGCTGCCCGTTGCCATACTCGCCGGCGGTTTGGCAACGCGGCTGCATCCCCTGACGGAACGCGTTCCCAAGGCTCTGCTTCGCATTGCCGGCCGGCCGTTCATATTGCATCAACTCGAACTGCTGCGCGGCCAGGGACTGAGGCGGGTCGTGCTGTGCGTCGGGCACCTCGGCGAGCAGATAAAGGCGACCGTGGGCGATGGCAGCGCGTTCGGCGTCACCATCGACTACTCGTTCGACGGCAGCGAACTCCTTGGCACGGGGGGCGCCCTGAAACGGGCTCTGCCCTTGCTGGGAGATGCGTTTTTTGTTTTAAATGGCGATTCGTATTTGACATGCTCTTTTGCCAGCGTGCAGTCGGCCTTCTTCGACGCCGGACGCCCGGCGTTGATGACGGTACTGCGCAATGACAACCGCTGGGATAGGAGCAATGTTCGTTACAAAAACGGTGATCTGATCGAATACGACAAACAATCCCATGGGTCCGACATGTCGCATATCGACTACGGAGTATCGGTTCTTTCGAGGACCGTCTTTGTGAACTACGAGGAGTCGAGGGTGCTCGACCTCGCGGACATTTGCCGGGATCTATCGAGGGGCGGCCAGTTGGCGGCGCTCGAGGTTTCGGAACGCTTCTACGAAATCGGCTCAACGCAGGGTATCAGGGACACCGAAGAGTTTTTGTCGCGGAAATTGCTCCCCGCATGACGTATACCGAAAAGCATCTAGAAGAAGCTGCAGCGATTCTGCAGATGTTGGACGTTGCCGCCATAGAGAAGGTTGTCAACTTGCTGGCGGAAGTAAAGGCATCCGGCGGCCGCGTTTTTTTTCTAGGCGTGGGCGGGAGCGCCGCCAACTGCTCGCACGCGGTGAATGACTTTCGCAAACTCGTCGGGATGGAGTGCTACGCTCCGACCGACAATGTTGCCGAACTCACCGCGCGGATCAACGATGACGGTTGGGAAAGTACATTCGTCGAATGGCTCAAAGTCAGCCGGCTCGGCAAGCAAGACGCCGTGTTTATTTTTTCAGTGGGCGGCGGCAGCGTCGATAAGAATGTCAGCCCGAATTTGGTCGCGGCAGCCAACTACGCTAAGGAGATTGGTGCAAAGATAATCGGCATACTGGGCCGTGATGGCGGCTTCACCGGCAGGGTCGCGCAGGCGGCCGTCATCGTTCCGACGGTCAATCCGCAGACCGTTACGCCGCACACCGAAGCGTTCCAAGCCGTCATCTGGCATCTGTTGGTTTCCCACCCGCTGCTCAAAATGAGCGCGACGAAATGGGAATCGCTGCAATCATGACGCGCCCGGCGGTCTTTCTGGATCGCGATGGGGTCATAAACCGCGCGTTCGTTCGTGACGGAATGCCGTTTCCGCCTGAGTCGCTGCTGGATCTCGAAATCTTGCCCGGCGTTTCCGATGCGTTGATTGCACTGAAGGCCCGCGGCTACCTGGTCATCGTGGTGACGAATCAACCCGATGTTGCCCGAGGCACGACTTCGCAGCACGTGATCGACGGCATTCACGGCCGGCTCAAGGACGAGCTTGCAATTGATGCGATTCTGACTTGTTTTCACGACGACGCGGACGATTGCAGCTGCAGAAAGCCGAGGCCCGGTCTCTTGCTGCAAGCGGCCCGGCGCTTTGGTATCGATTTACCGGCGAGCTTCATGGTCGGCGATCGCTGGCGCGATGTGCAAGCCGGCAAGCATGCGGGCTGCAGAACTTTCTTTGTGGATCGTGGCTACGGAGAGCCCCCGCCCACGTCGTACGACTTTCGCGTTGCATCCTTGATCGAAGCATCCAGAATAATTCTGCAGCCGCTGCATTCGCCATGATTTCACTCAGCGAGCTCAACGTGAAGGTCTTTGCCGACGGGGCGGACAAGGCGGGCATGCTCGACATGTATGCCAGGCCGTATGTCAAAGGACTGACCACCAATCCCACGCTGATGCGCAAAGCCGGAATTGCCGACTACCGCGCTTTCGCCAGAGACATTCTCGCCGAAATCAACGACAAGCCGGTTTGTTTCGAGGTGCTCGCCGACGACTTCGCGGAAATGGAGCGGCAAGCCATGGAAATCGCCCACTGGGCCGACAATGTCTACGTGAAAATTCCGATTACCAATACCAAACGCGAGGCTTGCCGCGCACTGGTGGCGCGATTGACGGGTCGCCAGGTCAAGCTCAACGTGACGGCCATCATGACCCTGGCGCAAGTGAGAGAAATCCTGCCGGCGCTCAATCCGGCCACGGCGAGCTACGTGTCGGTTTTTGCCGGCCGCATCGCGGATACCGGAATAGACCCATTGCCGCTGATGAAGGAGGCCGTTCAGCTTCTCAAGATAAATGCAAAATCCGAGCTGGTTTGGGCCAGCTCACGCGAAATATTCAACATCTTTCAGGCAAACGCGATCGGCTGCCACGTGATTACCGTGACTAACGATATCCTGAACAAGCTAGCGCTGATCGGCCATGACTTGAATGAATACTCCCTGGAAACGGTGAAGATGTTCTATGACGATGCGCGGCGCGCGGGCTTTTCGCTGTAGTTCATTCCCTGCGGCTGCGGCTGCGCCTGCGTGGGCCGGCCAAGCGCGGCAAATCGAACTCTTGCGATGGCGATGATCCAGGTCGCGGGATCCCTGAAGATTCGAATCTTCTTCCCTTCGTCGAATCCCCGGGATTTGTACGATACCGGTACTTCCAGCGGAGTGTAGCCCGCTCGAATCAATTTCCCCAATAACTCGAAATCGAAATCGAACCGATCACAGGAGAAAGTCATTCCACTGATGCAATCCGAACGAAACACTTTGTACATCGACGTCGGATCGGTCAGGCGGGATGCAAATACCACGTTGAAAAAGGCGTGAAACAACATGCCGCCAACATTCATGAAGCTCGATTGCAAACTGCGGCGCCCAAATCTGCGAATTCTCCAGCGCTCCGGTCCCATGTGCCGACTTCCGAGCACAAATGCTGTTCGCCCCTCGATGATCGGTTTGAGCAGATGCGGATAGTCGGCAACGTCGTATTCCAAATCCGCGTCCTGAATGAGCAGAATGTCTCCGGTCGCGGCGGCCAGTCCCTGCCGGACCGCATGGCCCTTGCCCTTTGGGCCGGACTCGAAGATGGCTTGGATTCGGGCCGAGGGATCATCCGCGTGGCGGGCGACGAATTCCCGCACGAGTTCGCGAGAACCGTCGGTCGAGTTGCTCTCGACGATGATGATCTCTTTGGCGGCTTCCGGGAGCGATTGCCTCCAAACACGCTCCAGAAGCACCGCTACGGTGCTCGCTTCGTTGAAAACGGCAATGATGACCGATACTTTCATGGTTACCTGGATGGAGCGCGCAAACGAGATTTCCGCCGGCGCCGTGCGCGAGGCTCAAATGAGTGGGTACCTCGCAATTGGGGATAAGTTGTACCCGGCCCGACTGTTTCCATGCCTGTTGCGTCGCGGGGGTGCATATGGTCGAGCACGCCTTTCAACCAGGAGAAAATGTATTCGCTTTTTTGGTCGACCGCCATGCGGTCGCTCCATATTAATTAACAGCAGCCTGAAACCGCAATTACCTCCGCTCGGACTCACTTGGATTAAAAATGACTATGCTATGGTACCGGTCATATACCGGGTCAAACCTCCAAATGGGGCAACGCGGCTGAACTGTGGACATGTCTAGCCAGTGTAACGATTCCAAGCTGAGCCGGCGGCAGAACACTATATGAGCGACATATTGCTCACTCATGGCTATTTCCTTTTCGAGGACGAGAAGGAAATGCAAATCATGCGGCCGTACCCCCCCCTTGGGCTGCTGTACATATCGGCGTTCTTGCGCCGCGAAGGTTTCGACGTCGAGGTCTTCGACTCGACATTCGCGCAGCGCCACCAGCTTTTCGATCGCCTGGCCAAGGGCGGCGGTGTAATCGGGCTCTACACCAACTTGATGACGCGAAAACCCGTGTTGGAGATCGTCGCCGCTGCGAAGGCCCACAACTGGACGGTGATACTGGGCGGTCCGGAAGCGGCGAATTACCCCAACGAATATCTTAAGTCCGGAGCCGACGTCATCGTGACGGGCGAAGGTGAAACCACCCTGTCGGAATTGCTTCCTGCGCTGGCCGCGCGCGGGCCGCACAACTTGAACGGAATAGCCGGCACGACATTTCGCAATGAGGAAGGCACGGTGGTGACGAATCCAGAGCGCACGAAAATTGCGGATCTGGATTCAATACCATGGCCTGATCGCGGACAAATCGATCAGGCTCGCTACGTAGACGTATGGCGTGAAAAGCATGGCATGGGCAGCGTGAATATGATCACGGCGCGCGGCTGTCCGTACAAATGCAACTGGTGCTCACATGCGGTTTTCGGGTACACGCATCGCCGCCGCAACTACCTCGATAGTGCCGCGGAGCTTGCGCACATCAACGAATGCTACCGGCCGGATCAAGTCTGGTATGCGGACGACGTGTTTACGATCAGTCATCCATGGCTGTTCGGATACGCGAAGGAGTTGAAACGGCGCAATTTGCGCCTGCCGTTCGAAACCATCTCGCGCGCCGACCGCATGATGAAGGATGAAGTGCTGCAGACGCTTGCCGACATGGGCTGCTATCGAATCTGGATCGGCTCCGAGAGCGGCAGCCAACGCATCCTCGACGGAATGGAGCGCGGCGTCAAAGTAGATCAAGTCTTATGGGCGGTCAAAGCGGCGAAACGCTACGGGATCCAAGTGGGCATGTTTCTGATGTGGGGATATCCGGGAGAAGAAATCGAAGACATTGCGGCGACGGTCGACCTGGTAAGTAAGTGCCAACCGGACATTCATCTGACCACGGTCGCCTATCCAATCAAGAACACCGGCTTTTTCCGCAAGACGGCCGATTCGGTCGTCAGCGAGAAACAGTGGTCCGAGGCGACGGATCGCGACTACCGAATCAAAGGGCGTCATTCGCGCGCATACTACAAGCAAGCCGATTCGTGGTTGAATAACCAGGTCGAGGCCACCCGTCTCGACGGCACGAATCCCGCCGAAGCGGCGTTGAGACGATCCGCTGCAATGGACGCGCGCGAACGGATGCTGACGACCTCCTTGGAAACGGAAACGGAGGCGTAAACTGCGAACCACAATCTGCGCCTTCGATGCGATGGCGGGCGCCTATGACAGCCAGTTCACCGCGACCACCATCGGCGCAATGATGCGCCGGGCCGTCTGGTCCCGGTGCGCTGCACGATTCGCAGCCGGTTCGAAGGTACTCGAGATGAACTGCGGCACGGGCGAAGATGCGCTGTGGCTCGCGCGCCGGGGCGTGCAGGTGCTCGCCACGGATGTTTCCCCAGCCATGCTGCGGGTGGCCCAGGACAAATTGGCTGCCTTACCGGGAAGCCCGCCCGCGCGGTTTCAACGGCTTGCGTGGGAGGAACTGGACACACTAGGCGAAGGGCCGTTCGACGGGACGCTGTCGAATTTCGGGGGATTGAACTGCGTGGCCGACCCGCGCGCAGCCGCGCGCCTGCTAGCGGCAAAACTTCGGCCCGGCGCGGTCGCAATCTTGTGCATCATGGGTCCCGTAGTACCCTGGGAATGGGTCTGGTTTCTGGCACAAGGCGATCGAACCAGGGCGTTCCGGCGCCTGCGGCCCGACGGCACGCAGTGGTCGGGCATTACCATCCGCTATCCGTCCATTGCCAAAATCCGCCAAGCGTTCGCGCCTGATTTTCGGCTGTTGCGCGCATCCGCCATCGGAGCGCTCCTGCCGCCTCCCTACACGGAGAGATTGACGGGCCGTTATCCACGCGTGATGGCCGCGCTCGATCGCTTTGAGCGTCGCTTCGAAACCCTGTGGCCTTTGCCGATGCTCGCCGATCACTATCTGGTGGAGTTCGAACGCACTTGAGGTCCGGTGAGGCACGGCGCGAGCCGATCCATCAAGCCCGCTTTTCAAAGAGCAGAAAAATGAATCGGGATGTGGCCATGTGCAGCCACGCATAGCGGCCGCCGGGTGCCGCGTTCAGGCCGCTCGAGCGTTGCGCTGCGTGGTCCGGAAGTCCCCGAAAAACATGCACCAAGTCGAAGTAGGGGCGGCTCAATGAGGCGAAATCGGCGCGGCGCCGCCGGGCAACCGTCCCCTCGGGGCTGGGCAGGAAATAGTGTCCGTCGCGCCACAGGCGAGGCACCCTGCGCCACCACCAGGGAAATCTCATGTCGCCGATGAAGCAAGGATTCAAAACGCTGGCGAGAACTTTACCGTTCGGACGCGTGAGGGCATGCAATTTCGCGAACAACTCATTCAGATCCATGACCAGGCTCAACGGCGCGAAGTTGGAGATGACCATATCGGCGAGACCGTCCAGGCTTCTGGTCTTGCCGTCCAGAAACTCCCGATAGCTGCCGCTGTGCAGGGTAATCCGCCCGGCGTCGATCAAGTCCCGGCAAGACGTGGCGAAATACTCACGCATCTTAGGATTGGCATCATAGGCGTGCACTGTGTGGCCATGTTCGGCGAAAAAGCGCGCATCGAGCCCCGGCCCGGCACCGAAGTCGAATAGCGTGGCCGGCGGCGGTGCAATTCTCAAGACGAGGTCCCGAAATGCCGAGCGTGCGCGGCGATCCGCTTCGAGCCTGGTGATTTGTCGGACGTACTCCGCCCCCGTGGGTGCTGGGACGGCGCGATTGGAACTCATGCGTTGATTCTGACCTGGCTGGAGTCACCGTGGAATAGGTGGCTTCAACTCATTGATTTAGTTAAGCTCGCGCCTCCATGAATACAGTCCCAGACGGCCTTGGGGTCGATAAGGTCCACGTGTGGCGGGGCGAGCTACATGTCCTCAAGGGGGTGAGCCTGCAGGCGGCACGTGGCGAACTGCTGCATATCTCGGGTCCGAACGGCGCCGGCAAGAGCACGCTGTTACGGGTGCTGACCGGACTGTTGCACCCGGAATCAGGCAACGTGACCTGGTGCGCCAAACCGATACAGCGCTGCCGCAGCGAGTACCAAGCACAAATGGCCTATGCCTCGCATGAGCCGGCGCTCAAGGGCGATTTATCCGCGGTGGAGAATCTACGCTTTTCCGTCGGCTTGAAACGCCGCATTGACATCGCGGAAATGCGCGACACGCTGCGCCGCACCGGCGTCCTGCAGTGCGCCGATTTGCCGGCGCGGGTGCTCTCGGCGGGCCAGCGGCGCCGCGTCGCCATGGCGCGCGTGCTCGCCATGCAAGCCGCATTGTGGCTGCTGGATGAGCCCTTTACCAACCTGGACAGCCAGGGCAGCGACTTGATGGCGCAGCTGTTGCAAGCGCACATTGCAGGCGGCGGCCTGGCGGTGGTCGTCGCCCATCATGATTTGACGCTGCAATGCCCGCAACGGCGCTTGGAATTGGCCGCGTGAGCATCGGCAGCGTCGAGGCCTTTGCGCTGGTGGTGCGCCGTGAGCTACGTCTCAGTTTCAGCAGACCTCAGCAATTATTGCAGCCCCTGGTGTTCTTCCTGATAGTGACCACGCTGTTCCCGTTGGGCCTGAACCTGCAACCCTCGCTGCTGCGAGACATGGCGCCCGGTGTGCTTTGGGTGGCGGCACTGTTATCGTCGCTGTTATCTCTGGACGCCTTGTTCAAAAGCGACGCGGATGACGGCACCCTGGATCAGCTGGCGCTCAGCGGCCAAGGCCTGGCGGTCATTGTGATGGCCAAGACCTTTGCCCATTGGCTGGTGACCGGCGCCGCGCTGGTATTGATGGCTCCCCTCGTGGCGGTGGCTCTCAACATTCCCGGCATCGCTTTTGCGACAATGCTAGGGAGTCTGACCATGGGTACGTTGACGTTGAGTTGGCTCGGCGCCATTGGCGCCGGCCTGACGGTCGGATTGCGCCGCGGCAACGTGCTCTTATCGCTGATCGTCTTGCCGCTGGCAACACCGCTGCTGATCTTCGGCGCCGCCGCGACCGACCGGGCGATTTCGAACTCGAGCGTGGCCGGGGCGTTGTACTTGCTGGCGGCACTGTGTGTGCTGACCTGCACCTTGGCGCCGCTCGCAGCGACGGCCGCCTTGCGCATTACGCTGGAGTAGGGTTTCGCCGGAGTAGGGGTTTCAAAGAGCGGACATGTGGACTTGGTTCTATAAACTCGCCTCGCCGCCCTATGTGTACGCGGTCGCGGCGGCGCTCGCGCCCTGGTTCCTGGGGCTCGCGGCCCTGACCATCGGCTACGGCGTGATCGACGGCTTGGTGTTTGCACCGCCTGATTATCAACAGGGCGACGCTTTTCGAATCATTTACGTGCACGCGCCGGGCGCCTGGATGTCAACATTCGTCTACACCATGATGGCCGTGGCCGGCGCCATCGGCCTCATCTGGCGCATCAAGATGGGCCACGCCGTGGCCGCGGCTTGCGCGCCCATCGGCGCCTCATTCACGGTATTGGCGTTGGCCACCGGTTCGCTGTGGGGCAAGCCGATGTGGGGCACCTATTGGGCCTGGGATCCGCGCCTGACCTCGGAGCTGATCCTGCTGTTCTTGTATTTCGGCGCCATGTCGCTGCGTAGTGCCTTCGAGGATGCGGCGCAGGGCGATCGTGCGGCCGCCTTGCTCGCGGTGGTCGGGGTCGTCAACGTTCCCATCATTCACTACTCCGTGGTGTGGTGGAACTCCCTACACCAAGGCGCCACGGTCGCCAAACTGGGCAAACCGTCCATGGATGCGAGCATGCTGTGGCCGCTGTTGTCGATGTTTTTGGGTTTCATGCTGTTTTTCGCTGCGGTGCTCTGTACCCGCCTGCGGGGCGAAATCCTGAATCGCGAGCGCCAGGCAAGCTGGGTGCGCGGCGCGGTAAACTCATGAGCGGCGGCGGATTTTGGGCCATGGGCGGTTATGCGCGCTATGTCTGGCCGTGTTTTGCGCTCGCATTTCTGGTTCTTGCGTGGAATTTATGGGCGGCACGCCAGTATCATGCGGCCGCGCGACTGCGCGCCAGCCGCGCCTTGGCAATGGCGGCAAGTGAAAAGGCGGACCAGCCATCATGACTCCTAGACGTAAACGTTTATTCGTGGTGCTCGCCATCCTGGGCGGCGTGACGGCGTCGGTGTCCCTGGCCGTGATGGCCTCGCGCGAGAACATCATGTTTTATTACGACCCCTCGCAGGTGGCGGCGGGCCAGGCGCCGGCTACGAAGCGCTTTCGCATCGGCGGCATGGTGGTGAAGGGCAG
>Ga0116129_1000683_pt1 | contig 20523 bp, 17 predicted proteins | sample June2015DPH_17_2_FD_89732 | JGI IMG/M metagenome (GOLD analysis project Ga0116129, IMG submission 89732) | Peatland microbial communities from SPRUCE experiment site at the Marcell Experimental Forest, Minnesota, USA - June2015DPH_17_10 | ecosystem: Environmental > Terrestrial > Soil > Wetlands...
GATCTTCGGCATTGGCAAGACCCTCGATCAGTGACGGCAGAAACTCGACAAAGGAATTGCGGGTCGCCTCCACCCGGAACACGCGATAATCGCCATCGAGCCATTGCCGTACGGTCGCGGCCACCGCGATCGGCTTCTTGAACCCTAGCGAGGCAAGATGATCGAGCAGGCGCGGATCGTCAGGCCCAGTCGTGTAATCCACCTCCGGCAACTTGGCGGTTCCCGCAGGGTCACCTTCAAAGAGCTTGGCATAGTGTCCCTGCACGATGGCGAGATGCTTGAGCAGGTCATCGGCAAACGCGGCGCGGCTTTCATAGCCGAAAAACCGGGCAAACTGCTCGACGGCCTGGGAGTCATCGGGCAGCACATGGGTTTGCTCGTCGGCCACCATTTGGAGGCGGTGTTCGACACGGCGCAGGAATTCGTAGGCCGCGGCAAGCTGGTCGCGCGCTTCAAACGTGATCCAGTTGCTTGAGGCCAGCCGATCGAGCGCTTGAAGCGTCGGCCGCACCCGCAATTCCGGATTCCGGCCGCCGGTAATCAACTGCTGGGTCTGGGCAAAGAATTCGATTTCGCGGATGCCGCCGCGCCCGATTTTGACATTATGGCCTTCGACCGCGATTTCGCTTTGCCCGCGATAGGTCTGCATCTGCCGCTTCATGTCATGCACATCGGTCAGCGCGGCGAAATCCAGATGCTTGCGCCAGACGAAAGGCGCAAGCTCCGCCATCAGTGCCTCCCCGGCCCGCAAGTCGCCGGCGCATGGGCGCGCCTTGATCATGGCGGCGCGCTCCCATGTGCGGCCTTCGCGCGCATAATAGTGCAGCGCAGATGCGGTCGAGATCGCCAGTGGCGTCGAGGCCGGATCGGGACGCAGCCGCAAGTCGACCCGGAAGACGTATCCCTCGCCGCTACGTTGCTGCAACATCCTCGACAGCCCCTGCGCCATGCGAACGAAGAACGGCTGCGGTTCGATGTCGGAGGCAAGTGAGGACACCTCGGCGTCGTAAAAAACGATCAGGTCGATATCGCTGGAAAAATTCAATTCTCCCGCGCCCATCTTGCCCATCGCCAGCACGATCAGGCCGCTCCCCTCCTCCGGCCGATCCGGATTCGGCGGCAGCATCCTTCCTCGCGTGGTCTCCTGCCGCAGCAGGAAATGCAATGCCGACTGCACCGAGGTGACGGCAAGATCGGTCAGCGCAGCCGTTACCTGCATAACCGGCCACACGCCGCCGACGTCGCACAGCGCGATCAAGAGCGCAGCCTCGGCTTTCGCGTGGCGGAGCGCTTGCATCGCCTGCGCTTCGCTCGCGGCCGTCCATACATGCTGGCGGGTTTCCTCGGTCAGCTCGGTCAAATGCCGATCGGGCTCGCTTTGCAATATCCTGAGCGTGCGGGCCGCATCGGACCGGATCAGCTCAAACAGATAAGGCGAAGATTCCGCGACGCTTGCAAAGATTTGCCTGGCATGGGGAAAATAGCCGAATAACTCTTCGAACCCGGCGGCCTGGCCAAGTGAGATATCCGACAGCCAGCCCGAAAGCCGCAGCGTCGCCTTATCCGGGTCGGCAAGACGCGGGGCGGTGACAAAACGTGCCGCAAGCGAAGCGGATTGGACATTCGCATCACGGATTCCGCGAAGTATCATGGCGAATGTCGATCCAGAAGAAGCGCAAAACAACATCAGATCGGTGCCAGCAAGCGACCCGCGGCTACCCGATCACGCTGCTTTCTGTGGCATATCCTGCGTTTGAGCCGCAAGCCTGTCGCTGCTGCCGGACAATGCGGGAATCGCGAGTGTGGCAATAAGCCCCGGACGGGCGTCGTCGAGCCGGAGGTCGCCACCATGCAGCGTCGCAACCGCCGACGCCAGGCTTAATCCAAGGCCGGAACCCGGCTGCGTTCGGCTTGCCTCCAGGCGAACAAATCTCTCCACCGCGTGTTTGCGATCGGCCGCCGGAATCCCCGGCCCGCGATCGGTAACACTAAGCAGCACCCGATCGCCGTCGCGCCGGGCCTCGATCAGAATCTCCTTGCGATCTGCTTCAGCGATGGTGCCAGCACCCGCCGGCAGTGTGGCAACGATGGGTTTGCCGTATTTGATGGCATTCTCGACCAGGTTCGCCAGGGCCTGGCTGATCAACTCACGATTGGCGTGAACCGGCGCCGTTTCGGCCTTTACCCGCAGCGTCAAGCCGTCGTCTTCAGCGAGCGGTTCATAGAGCTCGTGAATGCCACGAGCGACGTCGGCCGCGTCAAAGTCATCCATATTGCCGCGGGCTTGCCCGGATTCGGCGCGTGCGATCATCAACAAGGCATTGAAGGTCCGAATCAGGCCGTCCGATTCCTCGATGGTCCGCTCCAGCGCGGAGCGGTACTCGGCCTCGGTTCTGGCTTTCGCAAGCGCTTCCTCGGCGCGGTTGCGCAAACGCGTCAGCGGTGTTTTCAGGTCGTGGGCGATGTTGTCGGAGACTTCCTTCAGCCCCATCATCAGCGCCTCGATGCGCTCCAGCATCGCGTTGAGATTTCCGGCGAGGCGATCGAGTTCGTCGCCGCTGCGTCCAACCGGAAGACGTCCGCTCAAGTCGCCGGCCATGATGCGCTGAGCCGTGCCGGTCATGGCATCGATCCGCCGCAACACACGCCGCGCAACAAAGATGCCGCCGCCAAGGCCAAGCACCACCACGACCAGCAATGAAAACTGCGCGGCCTTGGCGACAATGCCGAACAGCCGCCGGCGCTCCTCAAGGTCGCGCCCGATCAAGAGCCTGAAGCCGCTGGGGAGTTCCGTGACGCGAACCAGGGCGAAATGATTGCTGGAATCCTGCTCGTCGAGCCGCCGGTAGGCGGTTTCCGACCATCCCGTTGTGGACATGACCCCCGGCGCCAGCGAGCCGACATTGCCGGCAATGGCCTGGCCTGCCGGCGTGGTGACGAGATAGAGGTTGGCGCCGGGCCGAAGTGCGCGATTTTCGATGGTGTTAACCAGACCACGCAGGCCGCGCCGGCCGAAGATATCGCTGATCTCGCCGGTTTCCGCGTTCACCGTGGTCGTGATCTGCTCGGTGATCAGGTGGCGGGTATTCCAGGCAAAAAAGCCCAGAAGGAACGCGGCGAACAGCGCGAACAGAAACAGATAGACCAGCGTCAAACGAAACGCCGTCGTTCGGATCAGCTTACCGAATGCCGTCACGGATCATGTATCCCGCGCCGCGAATGGTATGAAGCAACGGCCGCTCGAAACCCTTATCGATCTTGGAACGCAGCCGCGAAATATGCACGTCGATCACGTTGGTCTGCGGATCGAAGTGATAATCCCAGACATTTTCCAGAAGCATGGTCCGCGTTACCACCTGGCCTGCATGCTTCATCAGATATTCCAGGAGCCGGAATTCACGCGGCTGCAACGTCAACTCTTCCTTGCCGCGCATCACGCGATGGGAGAGCCGGTCGAGCTCGAGGTCGCCGACGCGATAGGTGGTGTCCTCGGCCGGTCCGCCGCGGCGGCGCGACAACACTTCGATCCGGGCCAGCAGTTCGGCAAACGAATAGGGTTTGGGCAGATAATCGTCGCCACCGGCCCGCAAGCCCTTGATGCGGTCGTCGACCTGGCCGAGCGCCGAGAGAATCAGGACGGGGGTGCGATTGCCCTTCTCGCGGAGCGCGCCGATCAGCGACAGGCCATCGCGTTTGGGGAGCATGCGATCGACCACGAGCACGTCGTAATCGCCCCCCTCGGCAAGCGCCAACCCTTCCTCGCCATCACCTGCAAGATCGGCCACATATCCGACTTCACGGAACGCCTTGACAAGATAGTCGGCGGACTCGCGGTCGTCTTCGATAATCAAAAGTCGCATCTGGGTGTCGGTAGCGATCGCGGTCACGTGAGAACTTCCATCACCATGGCGCGGCCGGGGCCCTCATGCAAGGCGATCGGACGCGCCCCTTTGAGCCAGTAGAGCCAAAAAAGCGGGCGGTGAAGCTGGGGGGACCTCACCGCCCTTTGACCTTCCGACGGAGGGGGGCGTTTTCCACCGGAAGGTAGTCAAGGAAGCGGGCATACGACCCGCTCCCAAGGAAAGCGCCATCGGCGGGGGCGATTATGCCGACGGTACCTTCCCATTTCGCTAGTGGAGTGGATTTGACATTCGCTACCTATAGCCGCGCGTTCATCCTGCGAATGTCAAATCCAAAGCTCCACTAGAAGCTTACATTTGCTAGTGGTCCTTTGATTCTAACATTTGCAAAATGTGCAGCCACATAGGGGATGCAAATGTTAGAATCGGACCACCAGGCACCCGGCGTTTAGCCCTTCGCCAGCGGGACCGCGACAAAGCGCGAGGATCCGCCGCTCTTGACCCGCATCAGGACGCTATTCTTGTTGTCGCTACGCGCGGCGGTGATGGCCTCCCGCACGTCTCCGACATTGGCAACGCTCTTTCCGGCAACTTCCAGAATGACGTCGCCCTCCTTGAAGCCACGTTCGGCCGCCGCACTCTTCGGATCGACGTCGGTTACCACAACACCCTCCTTGCCGGCGCCGGCAACGGTATTGGCCGGCGCAAGGGTCAACCCGAGCTTCGGCACATCGGTTCCACGGCTGGCGCTGCCCTTGTCGTTATTGTCGGTGTCGGCTTTGGCTTCGAGCGTGTTCGGCAACTGGCCGAGATTAAGGGCAATCATCTTGTCCTGGCCCTTGTGCAATACACTGAGCTTGACGGCGGTACCGGGCGGCAGACTGCCAATGGTGCGGGCGAGTTCGCGGGCATCCTTGACCGTTTCGCCGTTCACCGCCGTAATCACGTCGCCAGCTTCGATTCCGGCCTTCGCAGCCGGCCCGTTTGTCTGCGGTTCGGCGACCATCGCGCCTTCCGCCTTCTTCATGCCGAGGCTGTCGGCGATATCAGCCGTGACCGGCTGAATCTGGACGCCGATCCAACCGCGGCTCACCGAGCCCTTGTCCTTGAGCTGGGCAATGACGCTTTTCACGGTCGCAGCCGGGATCGAGAACGCAATGCCGACGCTGCCGCCAGACGGCGAATAGATCGCAGTATTGACGCCCATCACCTCGCCTTCCGTATTGAAGGCCGGACCGCCGGAGTTGCCCTTGTTCACGGGCGCGTCGATCTGGATGAAATCGTCATAGGGGCCATTACCGATGTCGCGTCCGCTGGCCGACACGATGCCGGCGGTCACGGTGCCGCCAAGCCCGAAGGGATTGCCGACTGCAAGCACCCAGTCGCCGATCCGTGGCTTGCCGTCGGAAAGCTTGGCAAACGGGAAGTTCGAACCGCCCTCGACCTTGATCAGCGCGAGATCGGTCCGGGCGTCGGTTCCAATCACCTTGGCGCTGTAGGTCTTGCCGTCGTCGGTCGTCACTTCGACCTTGTCGGCACCATCGACCACGTGGTTGTTGGTCACCGCAAAGCCGTCAGGCGAAATAAAGAAGCCGGAACCCTGGCCGGTCACCGCGCCATGGCCGCGCGGAATGGCGCGCAAGCCGGGCGGAAGATCCCCGCCGCCAAAGCGGCGGAAAAAACGCTCCATCGGAGATCCCGGCTGGAACGGCGACGAGTCGTCGTTGTCGCCGCTGTCGTTCTTGGCAACCTTCTCGTTGATATTCACCTTCACCGAAATCACGGACGGTTTGACGCGCTCGACGATGTCGGCAAACCCAATGGGTTGAGCGACCTTGCTGACTTCATTGTTGACCTGCGCGTGCGCGGCGGTGCTGAAGATGTCGACCGGACCAGGCGACGAACCAAAGCCGTAAACGGCGACACCGAGGCCGGCAACGACCGACGCCATGAGCGCGAATCTGCGTGCCGACAAAAGCGAGCGGCGCGGCGCTCGATAAGACGGGAGTGAGGAAAGATAGATCGGGCGGTCAGTCATAAAAGCTTCTCCAGAGCCAATCAGTGGTGGTGCGGGGGGCTGCACCTGTAGATGCCAAACATGGGGATTTGCGCCTTACCGTGCGCTGGCGACGGAGTTAAACTTTGGTAATGAACGCCCCGCAGTGTGCGGCGGATTATCGCAGGGCCAGATCACGCCGCTTTTGGCTTCCCGTTTTATTTTTCGGAAGCCGGTTCCGCGGCGATCAGGCTATTGATCCGCGCCTCTTCATCGGGCGTCAGACTAAACAGCGCGGCGTCCTGTTCTGCATCGGACCGGGCGCGACGGCGGCCCTGCATCCATAACGCAATACCACCGACTGCCAGCGTCAGCGGCGTCAAAAACCAGAGCAACCAGGTGTGCGGGTTGAGCCTGGGCTTCAGGAGCACGAATTCGCCGTAGCGCGCGACCAGAAAATCGATCACCTGTGCATCGCTGTCGCCGGCTGCAATCCGCTCGCGAACGAGGATCCGCAGGTCCCGCGCCAGCGGCGCCTCGGAATCGTCGATCGACTGGTTCTGGCACACCATGCAGCGCAACTCGCGCGACAGATCCCGCGCCCGCGTCTCCTTGGCCGCATCCGACATGATCTCGTCCGGCTGCACGGCATGGGCCGTGGTCGCCACCATCGCAACAATCGCCAATGCGAGAAGGAGAGCTCGTTTCAAGGCATCACTCCGCCGCCTGCAATCCGCGATAGGATTTCGCAGGTTTCGGTGCGCCGACGCGCAGGCGCCGGTCCGACAGCGACAGCGCGCCGCCGAACGCCATGAGCACCGGACCGAACCATATCAATAGCACGAGAGGCTTGTGATAGATGCGCACGGCGATGGAGCCGTCAGCGCCGACGTCGCCAAGCGAAATGTAAAGCTGGCTGGCCCCGCGCGACAGCAACGCAGCTTCGGTTGTGGTGGCGCCGCGCGTGGTGAAGTTACGTTTTGACGGCGTCATGGTAGCGATCACACGACCGTCGATCAAAACACCGAACTTCGCCACCATTTCGCGGTAGTTAGGACCCTGTTGCGAAGTCAGACTTTCGAGCTTGAGGCTGTAGCCGGCGATGCTGGTGACATCGCCAGCTCTCATCGACCTGATATTCTCGCTATTCCATGAAGTCTCGCAGACGATACCGATCAGCGCGATCCCGACGCCGGCATGGGCAAACATCGTGCCCCAAGCCGAGCGCGGCAATCCGCGTGCCCGCCGTATCGCGATGTCGAGCGGCAACCGAAACAGACCAATACGTTCGACGGTATCGATCACGGCGCCAGCGATCACAAACAGCGCAAGACCGATCGCGAGCGGCGCAAAGGTGCTGCCGCCAAGCGTCCAGGCCCACACCAGCGCCATGACGATCAATGCTGCAACACCGGCTGCTGTCAGGCGCTGAGCGGCGCCAAGCAGATCGCCGCGCTTCCAGGCCAGTAGCGGACCAAAGGGCAAGGCAAGCAATAGCGGGACGAACAGCGGTCCGAAGGTGAGATTGAAGAACGGCGCACCGACCGAAATCTTCTCCCCCGTCATCACTTCCAGCGCGAGCGGATAAAGCGTCCCGACAAAGACCGTCGCACACGCGGTGGTCAGCAATAGATTGTTGAGGACGAGCGCGCCTTCGCGCGAAATCGGCGCGAACAGACCGCCCTGCTTGAGCGACGACGCCCGAAAGGCATAGAGCGAAAGGCTACCGCCGATGAAGATGCACAGGATCAGGAGAATGAACACGCCACGCCGTGGATCGTTGGCAAAAGCATGGACCGACGTCAGTACGCCCGATCGGACCAGGAAGGTGCCGAGCAAGGACAGCGAGAAGGCCAGGATCGACAGCAGGATGGTCCAGACCTTGAGCGCATTGCGCTTCTCCATTACGACCAGCGAATGCAACAACGCGGTGCCGGCGAGCCAGGGCATCAGCGACGCGTTCTCGACCGGATCCCAGAACCACCAGCCACCCCAGCCGAGTTCGTAATAGGCCCAGTAGGAGCCCATCGCGATGCCGAGCGTGAGGAATATCCAGGCGACCAGCGTCCACGGCCGCACCCAGCGCGCCCATGCTGCGTCGATCCGGCCTTCGATCAGCGCCGCGATCGCAAAGGAAAATGAAATCGAGAAGCCGACATAACCGAGATAAAGCATCGGCGGATGCACGGCGAGGCCGATGTCCTGCAAGACAGGATTGAGGTCCTGGCCTTCGATCGGAGGGTTGGCGATCCGCAGAAATGGATTGGAGGTCGTCAGGATGAAGAGATAGAAAGCGCTCGCGATCCAGGCCTGCACCGCCAGCACATGGGCGCGAAGCGATATCGGCAGGTTGTTGCCGAAGATCGCAACCAGGCCGCCGAACAGCGCCAGGATCGACACCCAGAGCAGCATCGAGCCCTCGTGGTTACCCCAGACGCCGGTGATCTTGTAGATCAAGGGCTTCATCGAATGCGAATTCTCGAACACGTTGACGACGGAAAAATCCGAGGAAACGTGCAGCGTAACCAGCGCCGCAAACGAGGCGGCCACGAACAGAAGCTGCGCCACCGCCGTCGAACGCGCGACATTCATCAATGAAAATTCACGCCAGCGCGCCCCCAGTACCGGCACGGTCGACTGAATCAAAGCCAGCCCGAAAGCCAGCACGAGTGCGTAGTGTCCGCTTTCGGCAATCACTGCACTGCCCCCTGCTCACGCTGCGACGCGCGGACGGCCGGCGCATTGCCGCCTTTGGATGCCGCGCCGTATTCCTCTTTCCAAAGCCCCTGCTTCTTCAGGGCATCGGCAACATCCTTGGGCATGTAGTTCTCGTCATGCTTGGCAAGCACCGTGTCGGCCTTGAATACGCCCGAGGCGTCGAGCGCGCCTTCCGCGACAATGCCCTGCCCTTCACGAAACAGGTCGGGCAAAATTCCCTGATAGGAAACCGGCAAGGCAGCGCTTCCGTCCCCGACTTCGAAAGTGACCTTCAGATCCTCACCGTGTACGAGCGATCCGGGCTGCACGAGCCCGCCGAGCCGAAACCGCTTGCCTGGCTGAATATGCTTTTCCGCAACCATCTTCGGCGTCGAGAAAAACACGATTGAATCGCGCATCGCGTTCAGCACCAGCGCCGCAGCCATCGTGAGCACTGCGAGCGAGCCGCCGATAACAGTTAAACGCCGCTGCCTGCGTGTCATTGATTGCCTCTGTTGCGCCGATCCTATCCGAAACACGTTTCAAGGTTTCGGCACCATGCGCGCTGCGATTTGACGCAAGATGTTAACCACACATACCGCGCTACCCTGCTCATCGCACTCATCCATCGAGCCCCAAATTCTTCAGGCCCTCGTTGAGCTGCTGTAGCCGCTCGGTATCCTTGGAAACAGCTTGCCGCGCATCGATTGATGCTGCCTTGGCTTTATCGGCCTCACCCAACACCATATAGGCGTTCACCAGCCGCAGCCATCCCTCGACGTCATCGCCATTCTGCTTCAGCCGGGTAGCGAGACGCTCGACCATGCTGTGGATCATCGCGCTGCGATCCGTCTCGCTCATATCCTTCGCCGCACTCACGGCGTCATTCGACAGCGCCGGGGCTGGAGAACCGCCCACCCGAACAAGTGCCGCCTGAACCAGCGGACGCCAGGGTGCGTTTGCCGGCGCCTTCTCAAGCATCGTGCGCCAGATCGACGCCGCCTCGGCAGAGTGGCCGTCCTGCTCGGCAGCCAGCCCGAGGAAGTAATTGGCCTTCACCTCCTCGGCATTCAGCGCGACCGCGCGCTCGAACTCGGCCTTGGCTTCGCCAGTGACCACACCGCCCGCCGCACCGACCAGGGCTTCGCCAAGATCGGCCCGCCGGGCGGCGCTTTCGCCGTTATAAGTGATCGAATTGCGGAAGGCGCGGATTGCATCATCCAGACGCCCAAGCCGCGCGAACACCGGCGCGATCACGCTCCAGCCCCGGCCGTCGGTTGGGTTTTCTGCCAGGTGCTGCTCGACCTGCGCGATGAGATTGTCGAGTGGTTGCGTTCCGTCGGGAGTCCGGCTGCGCTCAGCCAGCGGAAAATCAGGCAAATCGGGCGAGCCGAGCGGGTAATAAAGTGCGACCGCGATCGCGGGCAGCCCCAGAAGAGCCACGACAGCAGCCACCCGGCGCAACCTGACATTCGTTCCCGCGGGCGCCTCGCGCTGATTGTCGGTCGCCGCAAGCAACCGGCGGCTGATCTCGACGCGCGCGGCCGCGGCTTCGGGCGGGTTAATGAGACCCACGGAAACGTCGCGCTCAACTTCGGTGAGCTGATCCCGGTATACCGCTGCCTCGCCTCCGCCCTCTTGGGTGCGGTTGCCGCGGCCGAGCGGCCAGAGCACGGCAAATATCGCCGCGGCCGTCATCAGCGCGAACACAAACCACAGCATCATCGAACGGGTTCCGGTGAAACAGCGCACATCAAAATGGCGCCTTGATGCGCTTTACACCACAGGCGCCAGGTGCGGGCAATTGACAATTATCAATTTGATGAGACAGGCATAAAATATTGATATAATTCACGAAAAACTTATTGTCGACGTCCGGCATTTTGCCATTCCGCGAACCCCGCTTGACCGGGTGCGGATTATCCCGCGCGCGACGATTTGCGTTCACCTGTCACCGCATTTTCGGCAGCCCTGCTCATCAGCGACGCGTAATCGGCCCCGAACAGCACGTCACAGAAGCGGATCGCCGCCGCCACCTGCATCTGGCGGTAGGCCCGCCCCTTGCCTTCGCTGCCGCGGAGCGATTGCACCAGCGCCTCCGTCGACTGTTCGACATAGTGCTGGAGATCCGAGTACGTCCGCATCGTGACTTCGTTGATCGCCAGTTCGCTCGCATAGGTACGGCACACCGCGACAAATTCGATCAAGGCGGTGGTTTCGTCGACGTCGACTGAATTGATCTGACCTGCCGCCGCAATGTCTTTGTCAGCGCGCTGGCGCAGCAGACGCCTGACCCGGCCGGGAACGCTATCGATTTCCGATTGCAGCGTGCTGGATATGTCGGCGCGGATCGAAGCCAGTTGCCTGCCCCAGGCTGAATCGTTGCGCAGATCGAGTTCGGTCCTCAGGCCGCGCACACCGTCGTGAAGGGTTTTTAGCTGCTCGGCGACTTCGCCGAAGCGGCCGCGCTTGATATCGACCCGCAGGGTCGCCGCCAGGCAGAACAGATCATGCAGCACAATGGTTACGGCGATGCCATAGGGCGTCGAGGCAACGCGCATCTCGTCGTCGGAAGCCGCCATGCGTATCGCCAGGCGAATGATTTGCCACGGCGCGGCCAATCGCTGCATCACCATCGACAGCGCAAAGGGCAGCAACTGCGGCGTCTGCAACGAGGGAACATTCAGCGCCGCGATCACCGCCTCGATCTGCGCATCGTTGAAGACCCGCATGTAGCTGGGAAGCCGGCTGTTGAGTGCGTCGACCGCTTCACGTGCGTGCAATACGCAGGCGATCGACGGCAGGTCTTCGATCACGTCCGTCGGGCCGACGCGGGAGAGTGCGCGACGGTTGTCGGTGCCCGACGCCACGATGGCCTGCAGCGCCTCGGCTGCAGCAAACTGAAGTTTCCGTGCGGCGGCTTCGATCTCGGGCGAGGTGCCGCTCTCGGGGCCGCGGGCGAGTGCCGCCTCGAATCCGCTCGCCAGTACCGGTGTTCCCTCGCGGGCCAGCCACTGCCAGACTGGTAGCAGCGAGGAGCGGCGAATCTGGCCCGATCGCACCGCCACGTTGCCTTCGACCAATAGCGGTTCCAATGGCCGGAACAGAAGCCGGGTCGGGTTATCCGTGCGCGGCCGCGCGTCGCCGTCGGCGCCGCGCGCGATCTTGCGCAGTTGCTCAAGCACGAAAGTGGCGATCGTGGTCTCCTCACCACGATCGATGGCGCGTTCGAACTCCCGCATCAGCAGCGCCTGCGAGCGCGGCGGAAGCTGGGCGAGATAGTCTCTCAGCCGTTCGGTTGATGTCTGGCTCATGCGCCCGGACTGCAAGCTTGTGTGGCGCGGACGGCAAAAATACGTCCACGGGGCATAGTAGAAGCTACCGCGTTAAGAAGTCGTTTAGGATGATCAATCTTAAGGTGTAATTCTGAACATAAATCTATTATAAGTTGTATTTCCGGCGCATATTTATTTTATGCCGCCGGTAGAAAGAGTTCCGCCCGTAATCCTCCGATCGGGGCCCGGCCGAGGGCAAGGCTGCCGCCGTAAAGAGACGCGAGATCGACCACGATCGACAGGCCAAGGCCCGAACCCGGCTTGGACTCATCAAGCCTCTGGCCCCTGCGGGACACCTGGGCCCGCTCCTTCTCCGAAAGGCCACGCCCGTCGTCATCGACGATGATTCGCAGCATCGGTGTTGCGCCGGGCTTGGCGGGCTGCTCAACCAGAACCTCGATAAAGACCCGCGAGGCTGCCCACTTGCAGGCGTTGTCGACGAGATTGCCGGCCATCTCCTCGAGATCCTGGCGTTCACCGCGAAACCTGGCCTTTGGACCCGCGGAAACCTCGATGGCGACGCCGCGGTCGCGATGGATCTTCTCCATGGTGCGGCGCAAGGCATCGACGACCGGCCCTACCTCCGTGACCGTGCCGACGATGGTAAGACGCGCGGCAATTCGCGCGCGCTCCAGATGATGGGTGACCTGATCACGCATCACGTCCGCTTGTTCAAGAACCTTCGTAGCAAACAGATCGGAAGAATGAGCCGTCGCCTCGTTGACGATCACGGACAAGGGCGTCTTGATCGCATGGGCCAGGTTGCCGACATGGGTGCGAGCGCGTTCGACGATTTCCCGGTTGGCGTCGATCAGGGCGTTGGTCTCGCGCGCGAGCGGCGCGATCTCGACGGGGAATTCGCCTTCGAGCCGTTCGGCGCGACCGGACCTGATATCGGCGATCGAATCCGAGATACGCTTGAGCGGGGCCAATCCGAAACGGACCTGGAAAATCGTGGTCAGGACCAGGACGATCGAAAGAGCGACGAACGTGCCGCCGAGATAGTAGTCGAAGTTGCGGGTCTCGTCGAAAATCTCGGACGCATCGCCTGCGACATCGACAAGGAATTTGCCATCGGCGCCGAGATCGACCGGCCGCTCCACCATCCGCAGCGTTTGCCCTTCGGGGCCTTCGACATAGCCGAGGCGAATACCGGCTGCACTCAACTCGGCGCCGTGATCCTCCAGTTTCGGCAGCTTCTTGTCCCACAGCGAACGCGAAGCGCGCACCTCCTCCTTGTCGCTATCGGTGCGGATGATCTGCCAGTACCATCCCGACAGCGGCAATTCGAACAGCGGTTCGCCCAGCGACTGGAACTGATGATCGGGCGGCTCGTCGGGCGTCGCCACCTCGGCGACCAGCGTGCGCAGATAGAGGTTGAGGCGGCGGTCGAAGGCGCGCTCAGTGGCATCGCGGTAGACGGATGACAGGATGACGCCCGTGATCAGCAGAATAACCACCACCCAGGCGGTCGCAGACAGAAACAACCGGGTCGCAAGCGAGCTGCGGCGCATCAGGGTATCATCCCGAACGATTTTCCGTCGCGCCGTGTCTGCATGGCGAAATCCCTGACGTCAAAGGGCCTTGCCTGAGCAGAGCACGGAATGAACGGCGCGATCAACCGCCCGGCGCCGGCGGCGTCAGCAGATAACCGAGCCCCCTGACGGTCTGGATGATATCGACCTCGAGCTTCTTGCGGATACGGCCGACGAAAACCTCGATCGTATTCGAGTCGCGGTCGAAATCCTGATCATAGAGATGCTCAACCAGTTCGGTTCTGGAGACCACCCGCCCGGTATGATGCATGAGGTAGGCCAGCAGACGATATTCGTGCGACGTCATCTTGATCGGGTTGCCGGACACGCTGACGCGGCCGGTGCGGGTATCAAGCGAAACCGGACCGCATGTCAGTTCGGACTGGGCATGGCCGGTCGAGCGGCGCAGCAGCGCGCGAATTCGCGCCAGGATTTCCTCAAGATGAAAAGGCTTGGCCACATAGTCGTCAGCACCGGCATCGAAGCCTTGAACCTTGTCGCTCCAACGGTCGCGCGCGGTCAGAATGAGGACCGGCATCGAGCGCCCGTTGCGCCGCCAGGATTCCAGCACCGAGATGCCGTCCATCTTCGGCAAGCCGATATCAAGCACGACCGCGTCATACGGTTCGCTGTCGCCGAGAAAGTGCCCCTCTTCGCCGTCGAAGGCGCGATCGACCACGTATCCGGCGTCCGTCAGCGCTGTGGTGAGCTGGCGATTGAGGTCCGGATCATCCTCGACGACAAGTAAGCGCACGCAGGTCTCCAAAAGTGAGCCACAATCTATGGCGCAAGATGAGCGCCACCGTCGTGAATGGGTTATGAACGGCGGTAGCCCGCAAGATTACTTTTTCTTCACAACAGCTTTCAACGGCATTCCTGTCGCAGAGCGGGAAAGCAAGTTGCAGATTCGTTAACGCCCTGCCGGGGCTCCCTTGATGACGATGAAGTCGCTCGGACCACCCGGCCTGTCGTCGTCGAAAACGCCGATTGTCAGCCGCCCGGTTCGCCAGGCCAGCGTGTCCAGATTGGTTCGGCCCTCGTAAAGCAACGGGCCATCCGGGTCGTTATCGTGGCCATGGACGACATGCAGATTGCCGAAGCCGCCGGAATGCCCCTTGGGATAGCGCTTCCACAACAGCGTCTCCTCGCTTTGGCGATCCAGAGAAACGCTGGGATCAACACCGGCATGAACATAGAGACGATGAGTATCGAGGTAGAGCAGTCGCAGATGATCGAGCCAGTCGATGTGGGATTGCGGCACGTCGGCCGGATTGCCCCCGTAAGAAACCAGCGCCGTGTCGCCGCCTTTCGCCAGCCAGTTCGCCATTTTCGAATTGCCCCGCAGCGCATCGACCATCATGGCATCGTGATTGCCCTTCAATGCCACCAGCGCAAACCTTTCGCCGACACCCGCCATCAGCCGGTCGATCACCTCCTTGCTCGCCGGTCCCTTGTCGACGTAGTCGCCGATCGTGACGATGGTGTCCGTTCCGCTTTTCGATCGCGCGGCAATTTCGGCGAGGCCGTTCTCCAGAAGATCAAGCCGGCCATGGATGTCCGGAATGACGAAGGTCTGGCTCACGGCTGACTTTGCACTCGCTGGTTCAATGTTTACTTGCGCAACCTGCTTCACGCAGATGCCCGTTCAACACCAGAATTGGAGGAACTGCCGGTAAACGCAAGATCCTGGCAAAGCCGCGGCTAATCGTCCGGGCTTCGCTTGCAGCGGAACCGGGGTTCAAACCGGTTGAGATCGAGCCTGATGTGGCTTACCAACAAGGCATGATTCAGAGAACATCCCTCATCGTAGGCTGGCTGGCGCTCGCCTTCATCGCCTTCGCCACACTGTCGCCGATTGAAGCGCGGCCTTCGATCGCGAGCTCACATCTGGAACATTTCACCGCTTTCGCGCTGATCGGCCTTGCGTTCGCGCTGGCCTATCCCAACCGCATATTGCTGGTTGTCACCGTCGTGGTGGGAGCGGCGCTCGGCCTGGAAGCGCTTCAACTCCTGACGCCGGACCGCCATGCCCGCGCCACGGACGCGCTGGTAAAGTCGCTGGGCGGCATCAGTGGAATTTGCGCCGGGCAACTGGCGTACTTCCTGCTCCGCGCCAAACCGATCCAGGCCGATCGCTCGATCTGAGCTCATAGTTTGCCGGTGCGGCCGCGGCAGGAATTTCAATTTCAGGCCGGGCCTGGAACCCGCTCAACCCTGCCTCTGGAAGCCGCAGCTTTTGGTAGCCGCAACGCGCGTCGCGCGAAGCGTCAAAAAGCCCGGCGAGGATGTCCGAAGGTCGAGATCCGCGGCGAGAGCGTGGCGAACTGCGTCCGACGCCGCCACCGCCATTCGCAAGTGACGTATCCGACAAGGAAGCCCGCGATGAAAATCGAACACTGAAGGAGAAGGTTGAGCATGGATTGCATCCGGTTATCCCCCCACCCTTCTTCATTTTCATCGCCCGGAATGGGGCGAGATGATGATTTGAAGTGCTGAAAACCTGCCCGGCCTGCTACATCTTGCAGTGATCAGAAACGATCGAGGCAAACCTTCGCTGACCGCGATCATGCGCGATTCGTGATGCCTAGAGAACCGGAATAACACGGGCACCGGAATAGCACGGTATCGGCGATCAACCGGCGCGCGCAATCAGGGATCGGATGAAAGTTCCGCCAGACGGTTACGTACGGAAGAACACGAACCAGACGACACCCAGGATCAAAACGGCAAGGCCGGTAGAAATCGCCAATAGCGCGAGCACCGATGGTCCGGGCTCGGCCTGCCGCGCCTCAGTCGGAGTTTCAACAATCTGACGTTGTCGGTGCACTGTCATGATAGCCTCAATCTATTCGCAGGCTAAGCCGCTCTCTGCCGCGGCACGGTAGAGCAACGCGTGATTTCCAATCATGTTCCTTGGCTTGCCGCGGCGCGATGGAGCGCCGGGCAGCACACCAAAAGCCGACCAACTCCGCGCCCGACGCATCCGGCTGCTGCCTGCCATGGCGGCGCAACCCATTCGGGTTAACGCCGTTATCAGAATCCCGCCTCGGCTTGTTTTAAACCCTGCCCTGCGGTGATACCGTTGGGTTTTTCGCCTGTTGCGTTTAAGGAGTATCCCATGGCCCCCCGCGCCAATTGGAAGGGTTTCCTGCGCCTTTCGCTGGTGACTTGCCCTGTCGCGCTCTACCCCGCGACGTCGGACACCGAAAAAGTCAGCTTCAATCAGATCAACCGCAAGACCGGCCACCGGATCAAATACGCCAAGGTCGATGCCGATACCGGCGAGGAAGTCACCTCCGAGGACATCATCAAGGGCTACAAGGTCGACACCGATACCTACATCGAGCTCACAAAGGACGAACTCGACGACCTCGCGCTCGAATCGACCCACACCATCGACATCGACGAGTTCGTCCCGAAGACCGATATCGACAGCCGCTATCTGATCCGCCCTTATTATCTCGTCCCGGACGGCAAGGTCGGCCACGATGCGTTCGCCGTGATCCGCGAAACCGTTCGCAGCATGAACAAGGTGGCGATCGGCCGCCTGGTATTGACCAACCGCGAGCACATTGTCGCGCTGGAACCGCTGGGCAAGGGCCTGATGGGAACGCTGTTGCGCTACCCCTACGAAGTGCGGAGCGAAAAGGAATATTTCGACGACATCCAGGACGTCAAAGTCACGAAGGACATGCTGGATCTCGCCAAGCACATCGTCGAGAAGAAATCCTCATCGTTTGAGCCCGACAAGTTCGAGGATCATTACGAATCCGCCTTGATTGATCTGATCAACAAAAAGCGCAGCGGCATTCGACCCGCGGCCAAGGCCGCTCCCAAAACCGGCGGCAACGTCATCAATCTGATGGACGCGCTCAAGCGCAGCCTGGCCAACGAACGGCAGGAGCCTCCCCCCGCTTCCAAGGTCAAGGGCAAGAGGCCGAAGAAACGCATCGAAGGCCAGCGCGAGATGCTGTTGCCGATCAGCGGCAAGCGCGCAGCCAAAGAGGAAGCAAAAGCCCCGGTGGCGAAGAAGCCTGTACGCAGTTCGGTTCGATCGAAGAAGGCGGGATAGAGCGAGCTAGCACGCCGTTATTTCAGCGACGTATTGATCGAGCTGAATTTGGTGTTGAGGGTGCTGCCGATGCCGTTGACGGCCGTGATAATGACGATGCTGAGACCGACGGCGATCAGACAATATTCGATTGCCGTTGCACCGGACTCGTCGTTCAAAAATCGTGAAATCAGATGGAGCATCCAAAACCCCCGCTCGTAGACGCCGAGCGCTTGCACTACCTCAACTGGTACCGATGTCTAAATTCCATTGGTTACGGGTACATTGAAAAACAACCTGAATGGCCCCTTAATCGGAACGGCCTTCAGTATGCGGTTTTTTGATAACCCCTTATCCGATATCGGAAATCGGCGTCTCTTTTGAGCGCCGCTTTGATCGGTTACGGCAGATCTAAAACTTTCGTTTAAAGGCGCACGCTGGTTGAGCGGGCCGATCGAGGAGGCTCGTCGTTTCAATCCCCGCGCAGGGGCAGCCGAGCGGATCTATCCCGCGATTTCGACCGGCTGTGCGGGACCCGACAGCGGCCTCTCCTCCATCAGACCCATGCAAATCGACGCAACGACCATCATCGCGGCGGCAGCACCGAACACGTATCGGAACGCGGCGATCATATCGGCGGCCGGAAGCAAACTCACCGCGCCGTGCTGCTCACCCGAAAGCGGGACGTCGGCACCGAGCGCCGTCAGCAGAATGGCCGAGAACACCGCAACCGTGAAGGACGCCATCAATGCGCGAAAGAAGTTGGTTGCTCCCGTGATGGTGCCGACCTGCGATCGCGCAACCGCATTTTGCGACGAAACGGTCGAGACCGGAAAGGCTGTGCCCAGGCCCAATGCGAATATCGACAGCAGCGTCAGCAACCCCCATAGCGGCATCGGCGCGAACGCCAGCGCCGCCGCGGTGACGGCGGCCACGATGGTTCCGATGATCGCAACCCGCTTGTAGTGCCGGGAGCGCGCCATGGCGCGCCCGGCAATCGCGGCGCCGCCGGTTGAAACCGCAGCCAGTGGGATCAGCGCCAAACCTGCTTCGCTCGCGCTGAGGTGATAGACCCCCTCATAGTAAAGCGGCAGATAGACGGTCAGTCCGAGCATTGCACCCATGGCGCAGCCGCCGCAAACCATCGCGTAAGGCACGACCGTGCCGCCCATCAACGAGAGCGGCAGGAATGGCTCGTCGGCCTGCAAGGCGTGCCACACAAAGGCAAACGCCAGTGCAACCGAAGCGCCGGCCATCGCCATGAGGACGGGTGACAGCCAGGCGTAACGGCTGCCGCCCCAGGTCAATACCAGCATCACGACGACGGCGGCCGCCATCAGCAGAATCCCGCCGAGCCAATCGACCTTGCGGCGCCGATGAAAAACCGGGATTCGCCCCATCTTCGGCAACAGCATGGCGAGCGACGTCAGCCCGAGCGGCACATTGATCCAGAAGATCATCGACCAGTGGAGATGTTCGGCAAAGACACCGCCGATGATCGGGCCGCCGATGCCTGCGGCCATCCACACGCCGCTGAAATAGGCCTGGTACTGGCCACGCTCGCGAGGCGTGACAACGTCGGCAATCACGGTCTGAACGAGCGGCAGAATGCCTCCGCCGCCCAATCCCTGAAGGCCGCGGGCGATGATGAGGATCGTCATGCTGGGAGCGATTGCACACAGTATCGAGCCAACGACGAACATGCTCATCGAGGTGACGATCATGGCGCGGCGGCCATAGATGTCGCTCAGGGTGCCGAACACCGGCGCGACCGCCGTCGACGCCAGCAAGTAGGCGGTAATCACCCACGACAGGCTCGAAACGTCTTTGAATTGCCGGCCGATGGTCGGTAACGCCGTGGCAACGATGGTCTGGTCGAGCGCGGCCAGAAACATCGTGAGCATCAGGCTCGTCAAAATGGTGCGGACCTCGCCTGGCGTCAGCGGCACAGGCGGCGCAATCGGCGGCGCGTCGCTGATATCAGGGATATCCGCAGGCACGACCGTGGGTTCGTCGGCAAGGATTTCGGACAATGTCTGCTGATCGGCCGATGGACGGCCCTGACGTTCGAACTTGTTCATGTGGAGGTGGTGTTGGAAAAATGGGGCGGCTCGCCGCCAGGAAACACGTTTTCTATTTAGGGGACGAATCGAGGCTGCGACAGCGGGTCGGGCGCATGGGTGCGTCCCAAGGAACGCGGCTTGGCTCTGAAATTCACTACTAGTGGAGTGGATTTGACATTCGCTACCCCCTGGCCGCGCATTCGCTATGCGAATGTCAAATCCAAAACTCCACTAGAAACCTATATTTGCTAGTGGTCCTTTGATTCTAACATTTGCAAAAGTGCCTGCCAGACCGGGATGCAAATGTTAGAATCGGACCACTAGCGCGAGGGTATCGGGCGCTTTTTCAGCCGGGCGCGTTTGGGCAGCAACGCCGGCCACTGCACGATATGGTCTTCGAGATCTTCGTCGGCGATTTCGTTCTCGGTTCCCTGCACGCGTCCGCGCACGGAAACGCCGGCCTCATGAACCGTAGTGGGATCGCCCGAAATCAGCGGATGCCACCAATAGAGGTCGCGGCCTTCGGCCACCAGGCGGTAACCGCAACTCGGCGGCAGCCAATTGAGCGTTCGAACGTTGTCCGGCGTCAGTCTGACACAGTCGGGAACCTGCTCGGAACGGTGCGCATAATCCTTGCAGGCGCAAAGGCCTGCATCCAGAAGCTCGCAGGACACGTGAGTGAAATAGATTTTGCCGGTATCTTCGTCCTCAAGCTTTTCCAGGCAGCAGCGGGCGCAGCCATCACACAGGCTCTCCCACTCCGCATTCGACATCTCTTCCAACGTCTTGGTTTTCCAAAAGAATCCCTCTTGTCCGGAGGGCGACTGGGGCTTTTTGGTCATGAGCTTTTGAATGTTTCGCTGGCTTCGGGGTTCTAGAGCTCCGATTCCGAAGTTCGCATGATATCGCAGCAACCTCTGATGCGAACTTCGGAATCAAAGGAGCTCTAGCAACTTATTGATTCTAGTGCAGCTTTGAATTTGAAA
>Ga0116129_1000685_pt1 | contig 20518 bp, 21 predicted proteins | sample June2015DPH_17_2_FD_89732 | JGI IMG/M metagenome (GOLD analysis project Ga0116129, IMG submission 89732) | Peatland microbial communities from SPRUCE experiment site at the Marcell Experimental Forest, Minnesota, USA - June2015DPH_17_10 | ecosystem: Environmental > Terrestrial > Soil > Wetlands...
CGTGTCGGAGCGGCCACCGTTGGCTCACTCGCTCTTCGTCCGTTCGGTTTGCTCCCCGCGCTCGCGCAGAGCGGAGCCGACTATCGCGCGCTGGTGTGCGTGTTCCTGTTCGGAGGCAACGATTCGAACAATACGGTGATCCCGATGGATGATGTGAATTATAAGGCGTATCAGTCGATCCGCGGCAGCCTGGCGTTGAGCGGCAGCAACCTGACGCCGATCGTCACCAGCAATACCGGAGCCCCGTTCGCCTTTCACGATAAGCTGGCCGAAGTCGCCAGTCTTTTCTCAAGCAAAGAACTATCGGTGGTCGCCAACGTGGGACCTCTGGTGCAGCCGTTGACTCGCTCGCAGTATCAAGCCGCGCAGGCCGCGACGATTCCACTCAATCTGTTTTCTCACGCCGATCAGCAACTTGCCTGGCAGACGTCAATGGCGCAAGGTCACAGCCCCACCGGATGGGCCGGCCGCGCGGCGGACTACATCGCGTCTGCGAGCATCAACTCGTCCAGCTTCCCGACGTTCTTTTCGGTCGCTGGCAACTCTCTTGAAGGAACCGGCGCGAGCACCCAGCAAGTCGCGCTCGCTCCCGGACAGTCGATGAAACTGAACGGACCCGCGGCAGGCATCAGCGCCATTGACAGCTTGCTCACCACCAACAGTGGCATGTCGCTGGTGCAGGCTGCCAATGATACTCTCTCGCACAGCATCACCGACGCCGCGGCGCTGGCGACCGCGCTCTCGAAGTCGACCAAACTGAAGACGATCTTCCCCACTACCAGCATCGGCGAGCAGTTGCAGCAGGTCGCGCAAATTATTCAGGTGCAGCAGTATCTCGGAATGCGCCGCCAGATCTTCTTCTGCTCCCTGGGCGGTTTCGATACACATGCCGGCGAACTTGAGGCGCACAACACTCTCTATCCACAATTGAGTCCCGCGCTCGCCGCATTCTACGCTGCCACGCAGGAGCTGAACATGGCGCAAAACGTCACCACTTTCACTGAATCCGACTTCAGCCGGACCTTTCAACCCACCACCACCGATGGCAGCGATCATGCCTGGGGCAGCCATCACCTGGTGCTCGGCGGAGCAGTGCAAGGGGGCCAAATCTTCGGCCAATTCCCAACTTTCGAACTGGGCGGCCCTAATGACACCGATACTCGCGGCCGCTGGATCCCGACCACGTCCATCGATCAATACGGAGCCACGCTCTGCTCCTGGTTCGGAATCCCAGCAAGCGCCCTGGCCGCGGTATTCCCGAACCTAGCGAATTTCCCGACCTCAAATCTGGGCTTCCTGACCCCGCCCGCATCGTAAGCAATTTGGGCAGGGTATTGCGGTATTTTTAAAAGCATGCCCGTCGAATCCGCCAAAGAACTCTTTCGCCATAGCTTAGCCACGCTCGCCTACCGAGGGGGGAAAGCCTTCGGCGGCGCGCCAGACGCGTTTTCCGATTTTCGAGTTGCCCCGGGCTCCCGCACAGCGGGCGAGATTCTCGCTCACATCGGCGATGTGCTCGATTGGGCGCTGATCATGGCCAAGGATAAACACGTGTGGCATGAATCAGCGCCACAGGCCTGGAACCAGGATGTCGAGCGGTTTTTCAAAGTGCTCGCAGAGCTCGATGCTTTTATTGCCAGCGATGCACCTTTGCAGGCTCCGCTTGATAAGCTGTTCCAGGGACCGGTGGCCGATGCGCTCACGCATGTCGGGCAGATTGCGATGATGCGGCGGCTGGCGGAGGCTCCTCTGAAAGGCGAGAATTTCTTCCGTGCCGATATCCTTATAGGGCGAATTTCACCCGCGTAAACTCCCGCCGCGCTCGTACTCCTCACGCTAAAGCTTCCCGCGACCCCGGCCGATTACCTATTGGGACTATGTGTCTCCGAGTCCTATGAACAGGACTTTGGAAAGATCGGCTTGCAGGAGGGTCGTAACGCGGTATGAATCGAGCTAAGTGGCTTATTTTAATAATGTTATTCGCTTGTGGAGGAGCCTGGGCTCAAACGATCAGCAGCGTCATGGTCGGCACCGTGCCTAGCGGTATCTCCTTCTCGGTCGACGGCGTGAACTATGTTTCCACCCAGACCTTTCTATGGCCGGAAGGCAGCAAGCATGTCGTGCAGTTCTTGTTCACCATTGGCCCCGCCGGCACTCCCCTGCCCTATCAATCCTCGCTCGATGGCAAAACGGAGTACTTTTTTTCCGGATGGACCGCGAATGGAACAAGCCTCGGGAGCGGACTTCCCGCAGTGACCCTTACGGCCGAACCCAGCCTTACCTCCGTCATCGCGACGTTGAGCATACAATACCAGGTCGTCGTCAGCTTCCCGGCTGGCAGCGCCGCGTCCTGTTCGGGAGCACCGGGCAATCCCAGCACCACCGGCACCGGATACCAGGGTGGAATCGCCTATTTCAACGGCACCTGCCTTGCCACCACCACGACACTCTTCTTACCGGCCGGAACGATCTCGCTGGTCGAATATCCTTACCCCGGCTGGGTATTTTACGGCTGGGTGGTCAACGGTTATAACAACGGAGCAATCGGCACCTACACTCTTAAGGGCCCCTCCACGTTCACCCCACAATTTTCGATCGCGAAACGAGTCAATTTCATGACCAATCCGCCGGGCTATACGGTGCTGGTGGATCGCACCATATCGCAGACGCCTCTGCTGCCTGCCTCGAACGGCGCCACCTGTAACCCGTCCACGAATTTGCTTCCGCCGCTGCCGCCGGCCGGATTCCCGGCGTTATGCATTGGCTCTTTCGATTTCCTTCCGGGGAGCACCCACACCATCGGTGCCAACACACCGCAGCAGGATTCCAAAGGCAATTACTGGGTGTTCGAGGGATACACCAACGGCTTGGGCCAGAACGCAAATTACGTGGTGGATGACGCCTATAACGTTGCAACCACGCTGACCGCGAGCTTCGTTCCGGGCGTTCACGTGCAATTAATCACCAGCCAAAACGGACTGAAATTGACCGTCGATGGGACCACCAACTTTGGTGGAGGCTATAGCTTCATTTGGGGCCAGGGGGAGACGCATACCATCAGCGCTCCCGCCACTCAGGTCGATTCAAATGGACGGACATGGTCGTTTGTCAGTTGGTCCAACGGCGGACCGGCAACGCAGACCATAACCCTGCCGACCACCAGCACCGTGCTGACGCTGACGGCGAACTTCGCCGAACTTCCGCAGGTCACCATCAACAGTGCGCCACAGGGCTTGCAATTCATGGTGGACGGATCAAATTGTACGACGCCTTGTGTGGTGAACCATGCTTCCGGATACGTGATGCCCGTGATCGCGCCCACCGCCATTCCGTCGAGTTCGGTGTCACGGATCAGCTTTACTTCGTGGTCGGACGGATCGACAGCGGCAGCGCGCACCGTCACCTTCGGCCAGACCACCCAGGTTTTATCAGCGACCTATCAGACCCAGTACGCAGTGATCACTACCTTGAGCCCCGCGGGATCGTCCGCGGTGACCTTCAGCCCGCCCACGCCCGACGGTTTCTTTCCCATCAACACGCAGGTGACGGTCACCGCGGTTCCCGCCAACGGCTACAAATTCGTGAAGTGGGCGGGCGACCTGTCCGGCGCCTACCCAACGGGATATTTGACGATGAGCAGTCCGCATGCGATCACCGCGTTTTCGCAATCGGTGCCGACCATCTCTCCAGCCGGCATCTTGAGCGCGACCGGTCCCACGCCGGATGGAGCGATGGCGCCCGGCTCGATCATTTCGATCTACGGGCAGAATCTCGCCTCGACGCTTCAGGTTGTGTCCACCAATCCGTTGCCGCAGACGATGGGAAATGTGACGGTAACGATCGGTAATTATCTTCTGCCGTTGTCCTTCGTTTCGCCCGAGCAGATCAACGCCCAACTGCCTGTTGAACTGGTGGACGGAAACTATACGCTGCTGGTCCATCAGACAGGCCAACCGGATGTGTCAGGCTCGCTGGTGGTCGCGAGAGATGCGCCGGGGATGTTTACCCAGGCCAACTCCCAAAACCTGCCGCTGGTGCTGGCGCTGCATCACGATGGCTCCTTAATCACATTCACCAGTCCGGCAATTCGTGGGGAGCAGATTTCAATCTACGGAACCGGTTTCGGTCCTTATGAAAACGCCACGCTCGACGGATTCTTTGCTCCGGCAACGCCGACGAACAGTGTCGCCGATCCAGTCATTTTGAATGTCGGGGGGATCAACAAAACGCCCGATTTCGCTGGTGCGGCGCCGGGAGCGGTCGGTCTCACGCTCATCAAACTGACCATTACCGACGACCTTCCGACCGCAACGACAGTCAATTTGTTCGCGACCGTGAATTCGACATCGAGCACCACGCTCCTGCTTCCGCTGCAATAACTTCGACGGGCGCCGGAACTTGCTCGTGTCAAGGTTCCGGCGGCCCTGGCCACGGCCCTCGCGCCGCTTCGAGCGCCGAGCCCAATTCAAGCAGCACATTTTCTTCCCAGGGCCGTCCGACGATTTGCACGCCCACCGGCATCCCCTCATCATCGAGAATGAATGGAATCGTCAGCGCAGGCAATCCCAACAGATTGAAGGTTGTCGACGGCATCATCGCCTGGAACAATCCGATCGCCTTCGTTTCGGTCGCAAATTTGCGCTCGCGGTGACGGAACGCCACGATGCTCGATACAGGCATCAGCAGAAACGGGACGTCTTTCATCTGCTCGATTAATCTGCGTCGCATCAGGTCGCGTGCCGCGAGCGCTTCCATGACCTGCCAACCAGTAGCAGACGGCCGTTCCGCAAGCCTGTCAAGATTCTCTGTGTAAGTCCAGTGCGCCTCCGCTTCCCTACCCGCAATCCGCTCCTTCGCGGCCCGGGCGGGTAATTCGGCAAAGAAAAAGCTCCACAGATTCGGCGCGCGCTCCAGCCCTTCCGGTCGAAATTCATCGACCGCGAATCCGGCGCTTGCCAGCGCGGCCGCGGCTCTTTGAACGGCACGTCGAATCGCAGGCTGCACGGGAGTCTCGTAAAACGTTTCAAACACACCGATTCGCGCACGTTCCGGCTTAGGAGCCCGATCCTCTACCGGAGCACTACTTGGATCGCGCTCGTCATAGCCAGCCAACACCTCGAACAACAGCCGCACATCGGCAACCGACCGAGCCATCGGACCGGCAACCGTAATACCCAACGACGCCTCCGGCGGCCGATAGCCGATCAGCGAAATGCGCCCTGGCGTCGGCTTCAATCCGGCGATGCCACAGAAATGCGCCGGCACCCGGATGGACCCTCCTCCGTCGCTGCCCACTCCACCCGGCGAACATCCGCTGGCGATCGCCGTCGCTTCCCCGCCCGAGGATCCGCCCGGAGTGCGCTCGACATCCCACGGATTATTCGTTCGCCCGGTAATGTAGTTGTCGGTCTCGTAACTCGTCATAAACTCCGGGGTGTTCGTTTTCCCCAGGATGATCGCGCCTGCGCGGCGCAAGCGAAGCACGACGGCGGAATCCGCGGCTGCCGGTTCCTCCGGCGCGAAATAGCTGCCTAGCCTTGTGGGCATTCCCGCTATGTCGAAGCTATCTTTAACGGTTACCGGAACGCCGTGCAGCGGACCCATCTTCAACCCCTGATCGGCACGGCGGGCCGAAGCTCTCGCCTGGTCGGCCAGCACCATTGTGAACGCATTGTAGTGCGGATTCACTGCTTCGATGCGGTCCAAATGCGCATCGACCAGTTCGAGCGAAGACAAAGCGCCGGAGCGCGCGAGCGACGCCATTTCAGTCAACGGCAGGCGATAAATCACAGGTTTCTCTCTTTTAGTCCGACGGAAAATCCGGCACTTGCTTGATGCCGGCATGATATTCGGATTCCACCTTCATGCAGTAGCGCACTTCTCCCAGCACCGCTTTGCCATTGAACCGGACCTGCACCAGTGTCTTCGGCAGTAGCAGCCGGCTGGTGTGGACCTTCAAGCCTGTCCTTGAAATCTCGATTACCCGAACGTCATGCGGAGGCCCCACCGAAGTCACCGGATCAAGCAACTTCAGCCGCGCCGGAAAATCGACCGCAACGCGCGGCTCAGCCCGCCCTTCGGCGCCCCTCCATTGCGTGTGGAGCGCGATTTCGGCCAACCGCAGCTGGCATTCTTCGCACCTCTCCAGGTGAGTTTGTATAACCGCGGCTTCCGCCGCCGCAAGCTGCCCACCTACATACTGTTCCAAATCGAGAGCGCTGGAGTGAGAGAGCATCGTGGAACTCAACTTGCTAATTCTACTGTATGACGACCATGCGACTCGGAAATAGTCTGTCGCCAGTGTGCTCCAACGGCTCAGTTGAGCCAGAGTTACCACATGATCCCTTTATTTTTCGCGCTGCTGCTGGCACAAGATAAAACCAACGTCGTCGTCAATGCGCTCACTAACGAACCGCTCCGGAAAGGGCACATTGTGCTCGACGATAGAAAGACCCGTTACGCAGTTACTTCCGGCACCGAAGGAACGTTTCGATTTGAGGGAATCGAGCCGGGCAACTATCGCCCAGAAGCGCAGCGCGATGGCTTTCTTGATGCGAGCAACGATCCATGGCTCGAAGTCGCATCCGGCCAGCAGGTGAAAGACATCGTCATTAAGCTGCTGCCGGAGAGTGTCATTGCCGGGCACGTGATCGATGAAGATGGCGATCCTATTGCGGCAGCGGGCGTAAGCTACGAGCGCGCGATTAGGGTGGTATGACACGGCCACCTGCGACTGCCCAGGAAGATGGAACCTTCTCCTGGGAAAATATGGCGCCACAGCACTACTGGCTGGCCTACGCGCCGCCTGAAGGCGACATAAAGTCGATTCTGCTGAACCATCAGCCGATTGAGAAGATGGCGATCGATCTGAGCTCCGGCGCGAGCGCGACACTCGAAATTGTGGTGTCGCCGAACGCGGCAACGGTCTCTGTAGTGGTCCATAATGCCAACGGTAATCCGACATCGAAAGGCATGGCTGTTCTCTGGAACGACTTGGAGCTGTACCTGCGCGAGACGGACGCCAATGGCGCCGTGAAATTCACGAATCTCGCGCCCGGAGAATATCGCATCGCCGCCTGGGAAAATGCCGAGCTCGCGTATTTGTCAATTCCCGAATTCCGCACCCGCTTCGACGCAAAAAAAATCACGCTGGCCGAAGGATCGCACGAAACCATTGAGGTAAAGCTAATCTCCAAATCCGCCAGTGACGCCGAGATCGCAAAGCTTCAGTGATCTATGCGTAGCCCGCGTGCCACCGCACCGAGCTTCTTATTGTGCGTCCAAAGCTTGCACCCGGATAGCAATGCTGACGCCACCAGTTGGGCATCGGTCCAACCAATTCCTTTTCCCCAAAGCTTCGCGATTCGATCACAAACATAGTGTCCTGTCCATCCGCCGCGGCGGAGAACGGTAATTGTTGCAGGTCGGCGAGAACCTCCTCGCGACACTTTAGATTTCCGCAAGCCAACTCCCCGATCACTGCCGGATGCATCAACAGTTCGCCATCGGAAAGAAGCGCTTGCAGTCTTGGATCACTCCGCCGGAAGTGAGCAATCCATACAGAGGTATCAACTAATACGGTCACTTGGCGACTCGCGGCCGCCTTCTTGGGATCGGCCGCAGTTTGGGCATCGTCCCGCCCAGTGCAGCCAGCCGCCGCGCTCTCGCGCTCAACTAGGGTTTTGAGAGCAGCATGCACCAGCGCCGTCTTCTCTTCGATTCCAGTCAGCCATCTCGCCCCGTCGATCAGATCGCCATCCAGGTTGAGCGTCGTCCTCATGCATATCACTATGCATCATTCCTCCACCTTCAGCGTCAACCCCTCCCCCGACACTTCTATATGCACCACATCTCCCGGAATAATCGAACCAGCCGATACCATCGCCGCCAGGGGCTGCGTCAGGTGCCGTAGGATGACCCGTTTCAGCTCCCTAGCCCCATACTCCTGGCTCGTCCCTTTTCTTAGCAGAAACGCCCGAGCCTCGTCGTTTACATCGATCTCGAACGCCCGCTCCATCAATCTGCGAGAGATGTGCAACTCCAGCGCCTCAATCTGCTGATCGACAATGATCGCCAGCGATTTCGCCCCCAGCGGCTGATAAGTGATCACCGCATCGATCCGATTCACGAACTCCGGAGAGAACTTGCGCCGCACCGCGTTCATGCCGATGCCTTCCAGTTTCTTCGCTGAATTGCGAGGACTGGCCACCATCGTCTCGAATCCAAAATCCGGACGAAGGTGTTTGCGCATCGCCTCCGTTCCCAGATTGCTGGTCAGAAAAATAATAGTCCGCTCGAAGCTGACAGTCGTGTTGTCGCCCAGCCGCAACGCCGCTTTATCGAGCACGCCCAGCAGCAGCCGCGTCATGCTCGGCGCGGCTTTTTCAATCTCGTCGAACAGCACCAGCGATAGGCTGCACTGATCGCTGGTCACTCCGTTCAGTTTCTGTTGCGAGAGCATTGGCTGCGTCTCGCGGTGGCCCAGATATCCCGGCGGCGCGCCGATCAGCTTGGCAACCTCGTGCTCCATCTGGAATTCGCCGCAGTCTACCTTCAGCATGTGCTTTTCGCTGCCATGCAAAGCCTGCGCGAGAACTTCCACAGTCCGAGTCTTTCCCGTTCCGGTTGGACCCAGCAGCAGGAAAACACCCACCGGCCGGCCTTCCGGGGCTAATCCCGCCTCGTGCATCTGCACGTAAGGAACAATCTGCGTGAGGGCTTGTGGCTGCCCCACTACCCGATCGGAGAGCTGACGGAGCAAATCGCCTTCCGCGCGCCGAAGTTTCGTGGAGACTGGCATTTCGCCCGAGTGTAGAAGCTCTGGCGGCTGCCCAACCCGTCTGAAACCGCTAAGACTGTGAAAAGCGGGTCAATAGCACGTCGCGGATCCGAGCGCTTGCCTGCCCATCCCCATAAGGATTGTGAATCCGAGCGCGTCTCAAATACTCTTCGTGATCATCCAGAAGTCGCGCTGCCTCCGCCACGATCGTATCCTCATTGGTGCCGGTAAGCCGCGCCGTTCCCGCCTCCACCGCCTCCGGCCGCTCGGTCTTTTCACGCATAACAAGAACCGGCTTGCCCAGCGACGGACCTTCTTCCTGGATGCCGCCGGAATCGGTCAGCAAAATATACGAGCGCCGCATCAGATCGACAAACGCCACATACTCCAGCGGTTCGATTAACCGGATATTGGGAACATCGCACAGGTGCCCATTGACGATGCGCTGCACTTCAGGATTTGGATGAACCGGATAAACAATTTCGACATCGGTCCGCAGGGCAAGGCGCCGCAAAGCTCGGCAAACACCCAAAAGACCGCTGCCAAAGTTTTCCCGCCGATGAGCCGTGACCAGAATCATTTTCTTCGCACTGGCATGATAGGACGGAAGCCCGTCCCGCACCGCGAGCACCGCATCGATCCCAGTATTGCCCGTGACAAAAATCGTGTCCCGCGAGATCCCCTCGCGCCGCAGATTCTCCGCCGCGGATTCGGTAGCGGCGAAATGCAGTGCCGCCAATCGCGACGTCAGCACCCGGTTCATCTCCTCGGGAAACGGCTGCCGAAAGTCGCCCGTTCGCAATCCCGCTTCCACGTGCGCCACCGGAATCGATTGATAAAACGCCGCCAGGGCACCGCAGAAGGTGGTGGTGGTGTCGCCTTGCACGATCACGCAATCCGACCGCTCACGATCGAGCACCGGCCCCAGCGCCCCCAGAACCCTCGACGCCGATTCGCTGAGTGTTTGCCCCGTCCGCATTACATCTAGATCGTAATCCGGCTGAATGGAAAACGCCGCCAGCACCTGGTCGAGCATTTCGCGATGCTGCCCGCTCACCACCACTCGCACTTCGAAACGAGGATCTCCCCGCAGACACCGCACGACTGGAGCAAGTTTAATCGCCTCAGGGCGAGTGCCGAAGACGAACAGCGTTTTCAATTTACTTATGACGATAAGTGATGCGGCCCTTGGTCAGATCGTAAGGCGAAAGCTCCAGTGTCACGCGATCGCCCGCCAGGACGCGAATTCGATTGCGCCGGAGCTTGCCCGCCAAGTGCGCAAGCACCGTGCGTTCCTGGTCAAGCTGGACGCTGAACAGGCCGCTCGGAAATTTCTCAACTACAGTACCCGTGACTTCAATGCTATCTTCTTTACTCATTAGCCTCCTGTGTTGAGTATAACCCGCGCTCGCTTTGATAATCTGATAGCCTCGTGGAATTATGAGTAAATTCGCAACGATTGCCTTCCTCGCCGTCGTTTTCGCCATCGGTAATCGAAAGCCATAACAGCAGCCGAAGCTGTGAAGCGGAATTTCGACTACATCAACGCCAAGGTTTTGGAAATGGCGGAGGATTTCCCGGCGGATAAGTACGATTACAAGCTCAAGCCCGAAATGCGGATCTTCGGCGCTGTGATCGTCCACATCGCGTCCGGCGATATCTTCGCATCGAAGGCCGGCAAGGGCGAAAAAGTGAAGTGGGACGACCAGGACCGGATCCCACCCAATTCCCCACCAAAGCAGCCTGCGTCAAACTTCTAAAAGATTCGATTGATGCGGCGAATGCGGCGATAAAGTTAAATCCCGAAGGCCCTGAGAAAAATACGCAGCCTTTCTTATCGGTGCTTCAACCACCTAAGAACATTACGGTCTTTTAGTCGCGTACTATCGCGCCAACGGCCTGGTCCCCCTGGAATCCCAGCGGAAGAAATAGCGCCACCGCGTTCTACCGGCTTCTGCTTCGCAATAGCAGAAACGCTCTTTCATCTCCCATCGGCGAGCTCGGATCAGAATCGGACGAACCCGAGTTGGCCGACCCGCAGACCTCCCAACCCGTCCGTTCCACCAGCCGCAGCAGTCCAGGCGGCGAAAATACCCAGTAATTGGTCGAATCCTGATTGCACTCCGCCTTATCCAGCAAGTAGGCCAGCGGAGCCTCATCCAGCCGCAGACGATGGTCCGGACTCCACCGCGCCACCCGCGTGCTGAGGAGACAAAATCGCGAATGCGCTGCCAGCGTTTCGAGAACCGCGAACGGATTCTTCAGATGATAGAGCGTGCCCAGGAACAACGCCAACCCATGGTTATCCTTGAGGCACAGCCTGTGGTCTATGTTGGTATCATCGATGCGTACCTTTGAGTGGAAATGCTCCGCCAGCAGCCGAATACCCTGCATTCTGTTCATGTTGGTTGTGGAGGAGTCGATCGCGTTCACCGCGAATCCCAGCGATTCAAAGAAGAAACTCAGCGCTCCGTCAGCCGCGCCGACATCCAAAACCGTCTTCCCGTCAACGATTTCCGCCAAAGACAACCCGGCGGCCCGAAGCAGCCTCTGCAAATAAAATAGGTTCGCAAAGCAATCATATGGATACCACTCGACGTCGGCGACGCCCTGCTTAGCGTCTTCAAATCGCCGCCGAAATCGCAATCCTTGTCGAACCAAGGCACTAAATCGAACAAATGGGTCCATAGATCGTAGGAGAGCGCCGGCAGATCCCAGTCTACCTCGTGGTCGATTTCTCGTTGGGAATCACTCGCTGTTAGCGGCCTAAAAGAAGAAGTGCTTGGTCCAATCCACAAGCATGTGCAGCGTTGCTGACGACAGCACGGTGGACGCCTTCCGGAAAACGATTCCATAAGCCACGCCGGCAATGGTCGCGAGAATCGCGTAGCGCCAGTTGGGCAAGGGTTGAGGTCCATTGTCGAGGTGTGCGCAGCCGAAGATGACTGCGGCGATCAACAATGTGCGGGTGTTCGAGCCGAAGCGCAGCATCAGGAAGTTTTGAATAAGCGAGCGGAACAGAATCTCTTCCGGCAGCGCGGTCCCGGCGAAAATCAAGCCAATTGCCGACATCATCCGACCGGCGGATTGCACCGGAACATGCGGCGCCGGTATGAATCCGAGAGCCATGCCGGCGAGAGCGAGAATGGGCGCGATGATGGTGAACCCTGCAATCGGCAGCCAGTAATCGGCGGCGCGGCGCGGCAGGTTGAATTTCATACCGGGGAAGGCGCGGAATCCGGCGAAGAGAATCAAGGCCAGAAGAATGGCGATTCCATACGCCACGCTGTGGAGAAACCCCTGCGCCGGCCGCGGAATCAGACTGGCGCCGGCGGAGAATTCGAGCGGCAGCCAGAGCAGCAGGATGATGAGGAAATCGACCGTCGCCGGTCGCTCTATCGGACCACGCCCCCACCCGTACGCGCATAAAACAGGGGCAGCAGTGTAAGCAAACATCAACAGTGCGAGCTGCGCACTGAATACTCCGGCAAGCGCGGCCGCTCCGCTGAAAATCGCAGTAAAAAGCGGGGGCGCGGCAAAGATTAAAACAGGCCGCCGCTGGAACGCCGCGATGAGCAGCCGCTTCGGCGCAGACGCGAGAAAAGCAAAGACGGCGGCCAGCAACAGAGCGAGAACCGCGGTTTTCTCCACACCGATATGGTGCCACGAGACAATGGAGCAGCATGACTTCTTGTCTCAAATTCTACGCGGCGCTTCTCCTGCTGGCGGCACCGGCGGGCGCGGGAATCTGCTCCGCCGACGGCGAGCCCCGGCACGAATTTCAATTCATGGCCGGCTACTCGCCTGTCTCCACTACCCTGATCGGAACCACCACGGATCGACGCTTCGTGATGGCGGGATTCGGATATAGCTATCGCTGCTGGGTCTGGTCCGGCGCATCGATCTCCTATACCGGCGAGATCCTGCCGGCAGCCATCCTGCTGCAGCCGGGACAATATCTGCCGCAGTATGTAGCACCGCATGCTGTTTATGGGTTCGGGATCACGCCTCTCGGGTTCACGGCGGAATTTGCGCGCGGCCACAGAGTGTATCCATTTCTTCAAACGAACGAGGGAATTATTGCCTCTAGCGAGCCGATCCCCATCAATGTAATCGGCGCCACCGGGCTGAATTTTATGATTGACCTCGGCGGAGGAGTGCGCATCCGAACGAGCCGCCGGCGGGCGATCAGTCTGGGCTATAAATATTTACACGTCTCGAACGGCTTTACCAGCCCGGTGAATCCGGGAGTAGATAACAACGTGTTCTACGCCGGATTCTCCCTCCTTCGCTAGAGCCAACGCTCGGAGTCATAATTATTTGCGAATGTCCGCATGCTTACGAGATCGCTGAAAAACTCGCTGGCAGGCGGACTGCAAGGTGTTGATTTGCGTTGGTGGCGAAGGCGGTTCCGCCTGCGATTCGACGTGCCTCGAGAGTTTTTCAGCCTCTTACGCATGGCGGTTCCGTGTTGGCGGCGACGACTCCGGTTACCACCAGCAGCGTTTTGATACACTTCCTGTTCGTGCCTATCCTTCTGATGGTATTGTCTTTTCTGCTGCTGGCGGGCTGCTCCCACCCCGGTTCGGACAAGACACTGACCATTGCCGTGAACGCAGGCGTGGAGGGCAGCGCGCTGAAGGCTGCCGCCGCCGAGTGGGGCCAGCAACACAACACGCGCATTGAGGTGGTTGAGCTTCCCTACGCCAACTTGTTCGAAAAGGAATCGCTCGATCTCCAAAGCCGCACCGGCGCTTACGACGTGATCATGCTCGACGACCCGTGGTTTCCGAAACTGGTCGCCGACGGAGGCTTGGCGCAGATTCCCCGCCCGCCCGACGCCGACTTCCTGCCCAGTTGCCTGGCGGTTTGCCGGCATGCGGAAAAGTTCTACGCGCTGCCGTATGTCGGCAACTCACAGCTTTTTTTCTATCGCAAGGATTTGTTCGAGAAGTATAAACTCGGCATGCCGGATCGCTGGGAGAAGGTTCGCGACGCGGCGAAGACCATTGGCGCGGGTGAAAAAATGTTCGGCTATGTCATGCGCGCCGCCCCCGGCAACTCCGCCGTCACCGATTTCATGCCGTTGCTATGGGCTTTCGGCGGCGACATTTTCGATGCGCAGGGTAAGCCTAATCTCGCGAGTCCGGAAGCGATTGACGCGCTCCGTTTAATGGTCGAACTGGGCAAGTCCTCGCCGCCGGGATATGCGGGCTTCAACGCGGCGGAAGTCTCCGCGCAATTGCTGCAAGGAACCGCCGCGATGAGCATCAACTGGCCGGCCTGGATCGCGGCCATGGACGATCCTTCGAAATCGAAAGTCCCGGGCATGATCGAATTTGCGCCGATGCCCGCTGCGCGCGTCCCCGGTGTCGCGGAACTGGGCGCGTGGCTGCTCGCCGTTCCGGTTTCGTCCCCGCATCGCGACGCCGCTTTCGATTTTATCTACTGGGCCACCGAAGCCGCGCCAATGACCGAAGCGGCGCTGCGCGGCAATCCTCCCACCCGGCGCAGCGTATTTCAATCCTCGGACCTGGTGAAAAAGTTCCGGGCGTTTCCCGCCCAACTGGCCTCGCTTGCAGGAGCCCGTCCTCGACCGCGCACCGCGCAGTGGAACGAAATTGAGAATGCTTTCGGCGTTAGCCTGTCGCAAGCCAATTCGGGAGCGCTCTCGCCCGAAGCGGCGATGCAGCAGGCGAATCGCGAGATCGCGGCGATCCTTGAGCGGAGCAAATGACTCGCCGCATCCCGGGCTTGCCATGGGTCGCGCCGGCGCTGCTGGTATTGGCGGCGCTCTCCCTCTATCCGCTGCTCTACCTCATTAAAGTCAGCCTGACCGGCGCGCACGGCTTCACGTTCGATCACTATATACGCCTGTTCCACGATCGATTATTCGTAGTCGCAGCCGCGCAGACACTGCTCTATGCGGCGGTGGCGTTGACGCTCGAATTTTTTCTCGGATTGGCGCTGGCCCTCCTGGTCGATTCGCTGGCGCGGGGCCGTGCCTTGATCCGAGTCAGCCTGCTGGCCCCGATGCTGCTGCCGCCGGTGGTCGCTGCGGTGATCTGGCGGCTAATCTACAATCCCGAATTTGGTGCGTTGAACGGCTTGCTGCGCCAGCTTGGATTCCACACCGCGAGCCTGACCTGGACCAGCGGACGATCGACGGCGTTGCTCTCGGTGATCCTGGTCGACGTTTGGGAGTGGACTCCCTTCCTGTTCCTGTTGCTGACTGCCGGATTACAAGCCATTCCCGCGGAGCCTCTCGAAGCCGCCCGTGTCGACGGGGCCAGCTATTGGCAAACGTTACGCGACGTGATCCTGCCGGAGATGAAGCCCGCCATCATGCTCGCGCTGCTCCTGCGCTCGATGGACCTGCTGCGGATCTTCGACCAGATCTTTCTTCTCACCCAAGGCGGACCGGGTTCCGCCACGGAAACGGTCAGCCTCTATATTTACCGCACCGCGTTTCGATTTTCGAACTTCGGATACGCCGCGGCTATGTCCTTTGTCGGGCTGGTGATCACGATGCTGGCCGCGCGCGGGCTAATGCGCCTGATCAGAGTGTCATGAAGGTGTTCCTCAAGTACGCGGCCGCGCTCCTCGCAATGGCGCTTGCTTTAGCGCCGATCTATTGGCTGATCACCATCTCTCTCAAGCGTGAGATCGACCAATTCGCATCTCCGCCGTTGTGGTTCAGCTTCACGCCTACCCTCCGCCACTACGTCGCGATCTTCCGTCAGGCAGCTTTCGGGAGATACTTTCTCAACTCGATCATCGTCTCCACCGGCTCCACTTTAATCGCGCTGGTGTTGGGACTCCCCGCCGCGTATGGACTCGTCCGCTTCCCTTGGCCGCGCGATTGGGCAAAGGGCATCAGCTTCTGGATTCTATCGAACCGCATGCTTCCGCCGATCGTGACCATCATTCCTATGTTCCTCATGCTGCGCGAAGTTCATCTGTTGAATTCGCTCGCCGGCCTCATCCTGGTTGACGTTGGACTGAACTTGCCCTTCGTGGTCTGGATGATGCGCGGATTCGTCGAAGAACTGCCGCGCGAAATCGAAGAAGCGGCGCTGCTCGACGGCGAATCTCGCATGGGAGTCCTGCTGCGCATCGTTCTGCCGCTGGTCCGGCCCGGTCTCGCCGCGACCGCCGTTTTCTGCTTGATCGTGGCCTGGAACGAGTTTCTCTTCGCGCTGATTCTTTCGCAAACGGAATCGGCCATGACGCTTCCCGTCGGCATCGCCGCCCACGTCACCCAATACGAGATTCAGTGGGGAGCCATGAGTGCCGCCGGAGTCATCGCCATGCTTCCCGTTCTGATTTTCGCCGCCGCCGCGCAGCGATACTTCGTCCGCGGCCTCTCGCTCGGCGCGCTCAAAGGTTAATGATGAGAGACATTGCTAAAAAACGATTGCAATCCGGGTGGGGCAGGCGGTTTTGCCTGCCAGTCTCAAGAGACCAGCCATGAGCTTGCAAGTCGAGAACATCACCAAACGATTCGGCGCGAAGGACGCACTTCGCGGCGTCTCGCTCGAAGCCCGCGAAGGAGAATTTGTGGTCCTGCTCGGCCCCTCCGGCTGCGGAAAATCCACGCTTCTCCGCATTATCGCAGGATTAGAGGAGCCCGACGAGGGCACCGTGCGCCTCCGTGGCAAGGACATCACGCGCGTCGAGCCCCGTCACCGCGACGTGGCGATGGTTTTTCAGGGCTACGCGCTCTATCCACACATGACCATCGCCGAAAACATCGGTTACCCACTGCGGATCCGCCGCCGCTCCGCCTCTGAAATTTCCTCTGAAGTGCAGCGCATCGCCGCGCGCCTCGGCCTCGCGCATCTGCTGCCGAACCTGCCCAAACAGCTCTCCGGTGGCGAACGCCAGCGTGTCGCGCTGGCCCGAGCCATCATCCGCCATCCCCAAGCCTTCCTGATGGACGAGCCTCTCTCCAACCTCGATTCGCGCCTCCGCATCGATATGCGCGCCGAGTTGAAGCATCTCCAGCATGAGCTTTCTGTGGTCACGATCTACGTTACCCACGATCAAACTGAGGCCATGACGCTCGCCCACCGCATCGCCGTCATCAAGGACGGCCTGCTTCAGCAGTACGATACGCCCTCCGAAGTGTATCGCCGCCCCGCGAATTTGTTTGTAGCCGGATTTGTCGGCAGTCCCGCAATGAATCTGCTACCTGGCACTCTCGAATCCGGCGCGTTTCGCCGCGCAGGCTTGTGCGTCGAGCCCACTCCGCAGCAACTCGCGCTCATCAGAACCCGCCGCGAGATCACACTCGGCATCCGTCCCGAGGACATCGAATTTTCCCCCATCAGCCAGCCCGACTGGACCCCCGCCCGCGTCTGGGTCACCGAGGACCTCGGCAACGAAACTCTAATCCGCCTCTCGCTCGATGACACTCACCTCACACTTCGCGCCCCCGCCGGCGTGCAGGCCGATTTCGATACCCCGGGCTGGTTTCGCATCCGGCAGGAACAAATTCACTGGTTCGACACCAACACCACCGAAGCCATCCATTGACGCCGCCCTTTAAATTCTGCTGTAATAAGCGCGTAAAGGAGCAAAATGCGCCATCTATTTCTCACACTCGCGGCCGCCTGCCTCACCGCCGCTCTCGCTCTCAGCGCCGACGTGCCCAACGGGACCCCCGGCAAAGTTCCGCTTCGTTCCGCCGGAGCCCTCGCCTTCGGCAACGATGGAGTTCTCTTCATCGGCGATTCTCTCGGCGGTTCCGTGGTCGCCGTCAATACCCGCGATACCAAAGCCTCCGCCAAAGCGTCCGCCGTCGATATTAAAGGCATCAATGAAAAGGCCGCCGCCCTGCTTGGCACCAGCGCCGATCAGATCCTGATTAACGACGTCAAGGTAAACCCCATTTCGAAGAATATTTATTTGTCGGTCTCGCGAGGTAAGGGTCCCGACGCCATCCCCGTCATTCTCCGCATCGACGCGGCTGGAAAGCTCTCTGAGTTCTCGCTCGACAACGTTCAATTCTCCTCCGCCTCCCTTGCCGATGCGCCCGCGTCGAAACCCGGCCCTCGCGGCGATCCTCGCAACGATGCCATTACCGAGATCGCGTTTGTGAACGGAGCCGTCCTCGTGGCCGGCCTCTCGAACCAGGAATTCGCCTCCGACCTCCGCTCCATTCCATACCCTTTCAAGGGCGAAGCCTCCGGCGCGGGCATCAAAATGTATCACGGCTCCCACGGACGCTACGAAACCCAATCGCCGATCCGTACCTTCGTTGCGTACACCATCGGCAACCAGCAGTTCCTTCTCGCCGCCTACACCTGCACCCCGCTCGTAAAGATTCCCGTCAGCGAATTGAAGCCCGGCGCAAAGGTCGAAGGCACCACCATCGCGGAGCTTGGCGCCGGCAACCGCCCCCTCGATCTCATCGCCTACCGCAAGGATAATCACGACTATCTGTTGCTCGCCAACAGCAACCGCGGCGTCATGAAACTGGACGCGGCGAATCTGGAGCAGTATCAGCCCATCGTCGCCCACACCGAAGCCACCGGCGTTCCTTACACCACGCTAGCCGACTTCAAAGGCGTGAAGCATCTCACCCGGCTCGACGATTCCAGCGCGCTCATGCTCTTTGATAACGCCGGGTCCATGGACCTGCGCGCCGTGTCTCTTCCCTAAATCAGGTGCAACTATTCTCTCTCGCGGCAGCGATGCTAGCCTTCTTGAGCACCGCCGCCGCGGGAAATATATCGATAAAACTGGAAGCCGGCGCGTTCCGCGTAATTGGCCTGACCGAAGCGGCTAAGCCCGCCGAAGGATGGGCGTCCGTGGTCGCCATCTATGCGGGCAATAGCGACGTGCCCATGTTGGGATCGTACGCCTTCGAAAATCGAGCCCTTGCCTTTCATCCCCGCTTTCCTCTCGCCGCAGGGGTTCGTTATCGCGCCGTTTTCAAAGGAATCGAAACCGTGGAAGTGGCCTTCGACGGCCCGCCGATTCCGACCAATCCCCTCACCCGAGTCGACAGCATCTATCCTTCCGCCGATATTCTGCCCAGCAACGCGCTCCGTTTTTATATTTATTTTTCCGCTCCCATGAGTCGCGGCGAAGCGTGGCGCCATATCCATCTCATCGACGCCGCCACCAACCAGCCCGTCGATATGCCTTTTCTCGAATTGGATCAGGAGCTATGGGATCAGAACAACCAGCGCCTGACCGTCTTGTTCGATCCCGGCCGGATCAAGCGCGGTCTGGTTCCCACTAATACCATAGGTCCCGCGATCGTCGAAGGTAAGCATTATAAACTGGTCGTCGATCGCGATTTTCATGACGCCCGCGGCGTCAGCCTGCTAGCCGGCTTCGAAAAATCCTTCCGCGGAGGTCCTTCCAATCGTATTCCGCCAGAGCCCAAGAACTGGCGTATTACCGCGCCCCATGCCGGAACGACCCAGCCGCTCGTGATCACTTTTCCCAAGCCGATGGACTACGTTCTGCTCCAGCGCATGATCGGAATCTTCGACGCACAACGCGAAATTCAGGGCCGAATCTCAGTCGCCGCCAACGAGACAGAATGGCGTTTCACGCCGGCCGAGCCCTGGAAACCCGGATCCTACCGCATCACCGCCGACAACGTCCTCGAAGACATTTCCGGCAACCACCTGGACCGTCCCTTCGACGTAGATATGTTCGAAACCGTGACCAAACACATCGTCACCAACACCACGTCAATCCCGTTCGAAATCCGCTAGGTCCGCGGTCTTGACATTCCCCCGCAAGCAGATTCAGACCAAACCCCCGCCCTCTTGCGTCTTGTGGGGCCGCCATTTTTGGCGGCAGCCGTCCTTTTCAGGCGGCTCCGCATTTCAAAATCCGCTAGCCTACGGGCGCCGCTCCACCACCACAGTGCACTTGGTAACCACTCCGGCAATCGCGCCCACCGCCGCCAGCACCGGCGCCGCGACCACGCCAATCGCGGCCAGAGTAACCGGAATCTCCACCAGTGTGATCCCCTGTTCGTTCTTGATGATGATGCGCTGCACGTTCCCCTCGTGGATCAGTTCTTTAACTTTCTCCACCAGATTCGCCCCCATCACATGGACTTCTTCAACCACCTTTTGAAAGTTCAAAGTATCCTCCCCCTTAACTCTAACGTGGCGCAAGCTTGAAACTTTTTCGCCTCCCATTGCCGTCTAATCACAACAATGGCCCTCACCAAGGCATGCCTGTCCCTGTGCGTTCTCGGCGCGATCGCCCTCGCTCAGCCCTCCGGAACCGGCGTGATCTCTGGCACCGTCGTCGAAGCCTCCAGCGGAGACCCCGTGCGGAAAGCCGTCGTCACCGCCACCTGGCACGGGACGCCTCGCTCCTGGGCCACCACCCGTACCGACAGTTCCGGACGATTCATTTTCGAAAGCCTTCCGCCGGGCAACTACGATCTGCGCGCTACCAAAACTGGTCTCGGCACCGCGATTTATGGCGCCGATAGCGTCCGCGAACTGGGGGACTTCATCACCCTCGCCGATGGCGAAACTCATAGCGGCGTAAAGCTCCGCTTCCTCCGTTCCGGCACCATCTCCGGCCGCGTCTTCGACCCCGATGGCGACCCCATCCCCGGCGTCAACGTAGTCCTGCTTCGTCCCGGCCGTAATCTCGGTGAGCGCACCTTCATGAACTACCGAAACGCCCCCACCGACGATCGTGGCGAGTATAAAATCACCATGGTCGATCCCGGCGAATATTATCTGCGTTGCA
>Ga0116129_1000686_pt1 | contig 20517 bp, 16 predicted proteins | sample June2015DPH_17_2_FD_89732 | JGI IMG/M metagenome (GOLD analysis project Ga0116129, IMG submission 89732) | Peatland microbial communities from SPRUCE experiment site at the Marcell Experimental Forest, Minnesota, USA - June2015DPH_17_10 | ecosystem: Environmental > Terrestrial > Soil > Wetlands...
CGCCGACGTGCTTCCGGTCTTTAAGGCTCAGGAGGATTGGGAAGGTGGCGCCAATGCCTGGCGCGGAGCCGGCGGCCCCATCCACATCCGCCGCCCCAAAGATCCTCATCCCACAGCACCAGCCTTCCTCGATGCAGCCCGCCAGATGGGCATGCCGATTCTGGATGACGTGAACGGACCGATGGTCCCCGGCGCAGGCTACATCAACATGAACATCGCCGCGGATGGTACTCGCGTGAGCGCCGTCAACGCCTTTCTGCGCCCGGCGCTGTCGAGGCCGAACCTCACCCTGCTGCTCAACACGGCCGTGGTGAAGCTGAACTTCAAAGGGACTCGATGCATGGGCGTCAAGGTGATGACTGGCGGCAACGTGACGGATATCGCGGCCGGGAAGGAAGTGATTCTTACCGCCGGGTCCATCCATAGCCCCAAGCTTCTGATGCTCTCAGGCGTCGGGGAAGCAACGGCGCTTCGCAGTCTTGGAATCGATGTCGTTGAGAACCTGCCCGGCGTTGGCGGGAATCTTCAGGACCATGTGCTCGTCTCCGGCGTCGTGTTCAAGTACAAAGGCAAGATGCCGGACCGGCCGGCCGATAGCAATGCCGTCGAGGCAGAGGCGTACTTGTCGAGTGCCGCGTCGAGTGACACCGACATTAATCTTGTCCTCGAACAATTGCCCATCGCTACTCCCGAAGCGGCCGCGCGCTTTGGTGCCCTTCCGGAGGACGCGTTCACGATCGCGCCGGCTCTTGTGCAGCCAACCAGCCGAGGCGCTGTCCGCTTGGCGAGCAATAATTTTCAGGATGCCGCTGTGATCGATGGCAACTATCTCGGCACGGATCAGGATTTTGCGGCCATTGTGCGCGCCATTGAAGCCGCGCGTGAGATCGGAAATCAACGCGCCTTTGACAGTGTGCGTGAGATCGAAGTCATGCCTGGCCCCAACGCGACCGCCGAAGACATCCGGGAACTTGCCCGGCTTGGCTCGGCGAGCTTCGGACATGCCGTCGGCACATGCAAAATGGGCGTGGACCATCGCGCGGTCGTCGACCCACAGCTCCGGGTGTACGGCCTTACCGGCTTGCGCGTGGCCGACGCGTCCGTCATGCCGCGAATCATTACCGGGCCAACGAATGCCCCAACTCATATGATTGCCGGCCGCGCAGCCAAGCTGATTCTCGGCTAGCATGACCATCGACACCCATCACCACATATTGCCCGACTTTTTCTGGCACGCGACCGAGAACGCGAATGCTCCCGTCGGAGGACTTGCGCCGCTTCACTGGACCAAGGAAGCAAGTATCTCGTTCATGGATGACGCCGGCATCGACGTTGCCGTGGTCTCTTTGAGTTCACCCGGCGTGCACACGGGAGCCTTGGCGCGCCGCTGCAATGAATTCTCGGCCGAACTCATCCATCGAAGGCCGGACCGCTTCGGAGGTTTCGCCTGCCTTCCCCTACCGGATGTCGATGCGTCCTTAGAAGAGCTCTCCTACGCGCTCGACGTCCTCCGCCTCGATGGCTTCGTTCTCTTCACCAATTCCAACGGCGTGTACCTCGGAGATCCTGTGTTGGAGCCAGTCTTCGAAGAATTGGAGCGCCGCAAAGCCGTCGTTTATGTGCATCCTAATCCTTCACCGGACGCGGTTGCCCATTCGTTAGGACTCCCCGACAATCTGCTCGACTTCCCGACAGACACCAATCGGGCCGTCGCTCAGATGCATTACACAAACAGATTCGCACGCTCACCAAACGTGAAGTATATTTTCTCTCACGCCGGAGGTTCGATTCCCTATCTTGCCACACGCTTCGCGATCGTCGACGAGATGGGATTCATCCCGGGCGGCGACCAGCGAGGCTCTGCTGCCGACATGTTCCGCCGCATTTATTGGGACACAGCGCTTGCCGCCAGCGATCCTGTCCTCCGCATGCTGCGCGACGTGGCGGGAATCGATCAAGTCCTGTATGGCACGGATTTTCCGTATCTACGCCGCGACTTGGCTATAAACACCAAACAACACGTCTTGCAAAGCTCTGAGTTGAATGATTTGGAAAAGCGTGCCATTCTCGGAGTCAACGCGTCGGGCCTTTTTCCGGCGACTCCGTCCTTCGCGAAAGGAAAATAGAATGCGACCCACCATCCATCCGCTCAGCGACGAAGACTCGGTCGCGGTCGCCGCTTTGCGATCGGTAGTCGCACCCATGAAAGGCAAGCTCGAAGGAACCGCTGCCCGCAGTCTGTTCGACGACATCATGGAACGGGTCGCAGTCCCGGAGGGCGTAACCTTTGAAGCCGCGACCGTCGGAGGAATATCCGGCGGGTGGGCCAAGCCGGCGCGTGCTCAAAAAGGCGTCGCGATCCTTCACGTCCATGGCGGCTGGTTCAATTGGGGAACCGCTCAGGCCTACCGGAATTTCGCCGGACACATCGCTTTGAGCGCCGGCGCCGATGCTTTTATTCCAGATTATCGGCTCGCTCCCGAGCATCCGTTTCCCGCTGCCGTTCGGGACCTCGAAGCATGCTATCGCGGACTGGTTGACCAGGGAATCACCAGGATTGCCCTAACGGGCGACTCGGCTGGAGGCGATCTGGCCCTGGTGCTTCTGTCAACAGCATCTGTAGTGGGCGCAGTCCTATTCTCTCCGATCACCGACCTCGCGCTCACAGGCGAGAGCTTCGACACGCGAGCGCAAGCAGATCCGTACTTCACCAAATCCCAAGCCGCGGGCCTCGTCCGGTCCTATTTGGGCGAGACCGATCCGAAGAATCCCCTGGCCTCGCCTCTCTACGCCGATCTGACCGGCCTGCCGCCAATCCGCATTCACGTGGGAGACGACGAAGTATTGTTGGACGACTCGCGCCGCTATATAGAACGCGCCGTCGCGGCGGGTGTCGACGCCAAACTGGACCTATGGATGGGAATGCCGCACGGCTTCGTCACCAATGTCGGCGGATTCAACGCTGCCACGCAGGCGCTCAAGGCAAGCGGAGCATTTCTAGCCGAGCGGCTGGGAGCACGAAATGGGTAAACACATCAGCATCTCTCCCGAACAAGCAGCGGATCGCCTCGCGATTCGAGAGCTCGTGGAGGCCTATGGACACTGCGCCGATCGCAGTAGATAGAGCTAATCGGTCCTCAACGCATCCATTGGCGAAATGGAAGCAGCGCGGCGGGCGGGAATGACGGCGGCGAAAAATGCGCAGATCGCCAATGTGCCGGCGGCGACGATCAGCGCGAGTGGATCCCAGCTGGATACGCCATAGAGTTGCGCAGATAGCAGGCGCCCGGCTCCGATGGCCAAGGGAACGCCGAATATCAGGCCCAGCAGCACCCGGAAGGACGCCCCACGCAGCACCAGCCCCATTACGCTTGCCCGATCCGCGCCCAATGCTATCCGCAGTCCAATTTCATTGGTCCGCTGCGCGACAGAATATGCTGTGACGCCGTATAATCCGACCGCCGCGAGCAGGAGCGCTACGATTCCGAATAAGCCGGCCAGGCTGGCGACGGCGCGCTCCTGATCGAAGGAGAGAGACACCTGCTCCTGCATCGTTCGGACGCTGATCAGCGTGAGGTTCGGGTCCACTGCGGCCAGCAGTTTTGTGAGCACCGGTTCCAGAGCACCGGGCTGCAAAGAGGTCTTGAGCATGATGCCGGAAATGAAGTGAGTGCTCGACTCTACCCGCTGCATCATTGCATCCTTATAGTCGACGCTTTGCGCCAGCGGCACGAAGAACGTCGGCCGCGCGGGGCGACTCAACGCAAAGCCGGCGAACTTCGCGTCGCGGACCACACCGACGATCCGGTAGGTGGAGGCATATTCCGGGAGATCCAAGCCGAAGTGCTGATCGAGAGGGTCCTCGCTGTCCTTAAAGAAGCGTTTGACGAAGGCTTGATTGACAATCGCTACGGGAGCGGTGGTCTCGTTGTCGGCATTCGTGAAGCCCCGGCCTCGAAGCATCGTCATGCCGAACTCTTGCATATAATCCGTGCTGACGCGATCCCAGGATGAAACCCAGTTGCCATTCGTATCCGGCCCGGGATGACCCGCAACGAACACAAATTCTCCCCAATTGTCCGTGAGAGGGTTGTATAGAGCGAGTCCCGACCCCTGCACGCCGGGCAGAGCCTTGAGCTTGCGCTCCAGTTCGCGATTGAGCGCGGTCAGCTTCGGTACGGTGTAACCGGCGTGCGGCGTCCGGATGGAAACCAGTGTGCGTCCTTGAAGCTGGTAGCCGAAATCCTGGTGTTCGAGATTGCCGAGGCTGCGGGCCAGCATGGTGGCTCCCGCGACAAGAACAACCGAGAGGGCGGCTTGCACAACGAGAAGACTCTTGGTGGCCAGCGAAGAACGATTCCCCGCGCTCCGGCTGGTGCCGCGTAGCGCATTGGCAGGATCGATGCGTGCACCAAACCATGCGGGAGCCGCGCCGAACAGGATCCCGGTGAGCAAGGCAAGTCCCATCGCAAATCCGAACACCAGGAGCGAAGGCGCAACGCTGATGGGAAGAAAATGGGCATTCCGGAAGGCTAGCGCGAGCAAAAGCCGCGCCGCGGCGCTTGCCACCACCAATCCGGCGATGCTCCCAGCAACGGCCAGCACGATGCTTTCGGTGAGCGCTTGCATGACGATCTGCTTGCGGCTGGCGCCAATCGCCAGGCGAACAGCCGTCTGGCCGCGCTGCCCTGCCGAGCGTGCGAGCAGCAGGTTCGCGACGTTAGCGCAGGCGATTAGCAGGACCAGTCCGCAAACCCCGAAGAGAATTTGGAGGCTGCGTTTGTAGTTCTCCTTCCACTCGGCGACGCCGGAGCCCGCGGGCACTATATTGATTACTTGCCTGGGGAGAGCCTTGATCACATCGGGCATCCAGTTAGAGGGGTACCCGGATTCGTTTTGGATCCACTGCTTCAAAGTGGCCGTCAAGCGCGGAGCGATCCCGGCCGTCGTCGCGCCGCGACGCAGGCGTCCGATCACGCGAAGCCACGCTGACGGCGATTGGCGCAGCAACGAGGCGGACGGATTAACGATGGGCTCCTGCTGGATCGGGATCCACAGGTCGGGAGGATCGCCGCGCAGGGTGTCCCCGAAAAACCCGGGCGGCGCGATTCCGATCACGGTGAATGGCTGTCCCTCGATGAAGAACGGGGAACCAATGACGGAGGGGTCGGAGCCGAAGTTCGATTCCCAAGCGTGATAGCTGAGGACAATCACCGGCGCGCCTCCCGGAGCGTCATCCGCCGGCATAAGAACCCGTCCCGCGAAAGAAGACACTCCGAAGGTGGAAAAGTAATTCCCGGTGATGTACTCTGCGCGCAGAGGCCTGGCTGCCTCCTGCCCTTTTGCGCGCCGCACGCTGAGGCGCCCCCCGCCCGCCTGAAATGCAGTCATTTCTTCAAACTCCGGCGCGGCGTCGCGAAGATGCTGGTAGAGCGGGTAGGAGAACATCCCCCATACGTCCTGCGTACCGCCTTCGACGCAACAGTCATCGCCGTCGCCGATACGATACAGGCTTGCGGGATCCAAAACCGGAAGAGAGCGAAGCATCACGGCATCGACCAGTGTGAAGATCGCGGTGGTTCCGCCGATTCCAAGTGCCAGTGTGAGCACCGCCGCCGCCGTAAACACAGGCGACATGCGGAGCCGCCGCACCGCATAACGCACATTGCTGATCAGAGTTCTCATGGTCGCTGTCATTCGTACTACTTGAGCTGGGGCCAATCGTTACAGAAAATTGCACCTTGTTCGGAAACGGACACCCCCTCCAGGGATCAAACCGGCTGGAGTCGTAATCCTAGAATGATCATCCGCACCGATGCCGGCCATCCAGTAGTCAATCTTTTTCTGGCAACCCTTTGTTGTTTACCCGTCTGGGCACAAACTGCTCCAGTTGCCACGATCTCCGCCGCGCCAGGTACCGTCGTGCGTTGGGGTGCGGAGGGGACCACTCGCTGCGGGATGAAGGGCCGATCCTGGGCTGCGGTGAAAGGCACTTGCTACTATCCGATCGATCTCGGCCAGACTCCAGGAGCGCGAATCTCGATTTCGCGCTCGGGCGCGGGCCACAGCCACTTCGGCCACATCATTATCGAAGCCATGGATTACGGCACCGAAGATATTACGCTTCCTGACATTCCGCAGGCCAATCCGTCCGCTGCGGACTTACAGCGTGATGAGCGCGATCGCATGAAATTGGCCAAAATTTTCAATCGCAAAGAAGGGCTGCCGAAGTTCACTCTGCCGCTGGCGCCGCCCGCGCACCCGCTGCCTCCCGCAAAATCGTTTGGAGTGAATCGTATTTTCAACGGCAAGCCGGCCTCCCAGCCGCACACTGGAATCGATTACGCGACGCCTGTCGGCAGTCCCGTCTTAGCCGTTGCGGATGGAACCGTAAGGATGGCCGAAGATATGTTTTTCGAGGGCAACGCCGTGTTCATCGACCACGGAGACGGTCTCATCAGCATGTATTTCCATCTCGCTGAGATAAAGGTCCAGGTTGGCGACGAAGTCAAAAGGGGCGATGTGCTGGGCCGCGTCGGGTCCACTGGCCGAGCCACCGGGCCACATCTATTTTTTGGCATTCGTTGGCACGATGCGCGCATTAATCCGCAGTTCGTGCTGGAAGATCCCGCCAAGATCCCGAGCATAAACTAGTCCGTGCTACTGAACTTTCACGATGGGACCGCTCGACGTGAACACGCTGAACTGGCCTACATCCAGTCCCGATGAAGCCGGCTGGGCGATCTGGCTATCCACCACCCCGGAGATCTGGAATCCCACGCCGGGCACGTCAAGCGCTCCATAACCGTTGGTAGGCAATAGGTTGAGAATTGCCGAGGGGATCGTAAATTGTGTCGCCGACGCCGGCGCCGTGCATACAAATTGAACGTAGGCGTTCTGGCTCGAACTCAGCACCACGGCGCTGTATCCGAAAATGCTCACCGCCGTAAAGGCGGAACTGTTCGTCCAGGTCACCGTAAGATCCTGCGCGCGATTCACCGTGCTGGGGAAACCCACGAAAGCGATCGGCGCCGGAAGCGTGGCGGACCAACTGAAGGCCGGAACTTGGCTCCCGCCATTGCCGTTCGAAACGGTGACAGTGCCCGGTGAAATGAAGCTGGTTCCCAAGTCGGCGCCATACGTTCCGGTCGAAGTCGCGCTCTCGGTGACCGAGGATTGATTGTCACCGATCACCAGCGACGAACCCGTACTCAGGTGCGCCAGCGGCGGCACTACCGGATCCGTAAGGATCAGTTTCGAACCCGCTGCTTGTTCGTAAGCGATACAGCTCCCGATCGAAGGGCCGTAGTTTCCCCCATAGGACCGGATCAAGCTGTTGAGGGGATAATTTGCGAAGCTCCCAACCATGGTTTGATCGTTCGACGCGACGCCGCTCAGATCGACCAACCCGATATTCAAAGACCCGTTGGTAACTGCCTTACTCAGATTGGCCGTCGTCAGGTAGCCGTACGGCTCGCCGCAGGTACTCTGCCCCAGCGGCGCGATCGACGTGGAAACCACGTTACTCGCCACTCCATTCACCACGACCGCAATCGACGTCTTGCATCCACCGCTTATCCCCGCCGGTACGGCAATATTAATCTGGTCGAGCCCAGGAGACCCGCTTCGCCCAGCGTACCCCGGCGTCACCAGTTGATTTTCGATCAGCACCTGCACACCGGGGAAGTTGGTCGCCGTAGTTGGTGGCTCCGTTTCATTCCCGCTCACCGCCCCCAGACCGGTTCCCCACACGATCAGTGTGTCTCCTGGATGGGCCGGGTTCACATACGTAATGGGATTGTAAGACAGATCCGTCACCACTGCCGGACCTGTGCCGCCCTCGTTAAGCGTCAAAATACCAAACGAACCCAAGACCACGCGGATCGCGATGGAAGCCGTTGCGCCCCCATAGGTTACCGTCAGTGTGCCAGTTCCCACTGGCGTCGCCGATGGCAAAAGAGCGGCCACCTGGTACGACAACGTGTAGATCATAATGCAATCCTGCGTCAGGGACCCCACCTTTACCTGCACCGACGTTCCTCCGAGACTCGTCGGCAAGGGATAGCTGCCCGCCTGCTGAAGCGTGGCCGGTCCCAGCCCGGTCCCCGTGATCGCGAAAACCGCGCCTTGCGAGATCCCCGAATTGGGAAGCGACGGTGGAATCCAGCTCCCGGCATTATAAACTCCGGCAATCGAGGGTGCGGCTCCAAGGCTGGCCACGTATCCAAACATGAAAGCGGTAAGAGAAAACAGTCGCACGCTAGGTTTATACTCCGCTCCCTTCCCAAATAAGAAGCTACAGCAGGTTGGTAACGTACGTTACATTACCTTGATGTGATTGACATCACACGATTTTCTGGAATCCGCTGTTTTACATAAAGTATTCTTTCGCGGTGTGACACCGATTCGACGACATCATTTTACAAGGGTGCCCCATGCAGTTATCGCATGATCACCGATTCGGAACGCAACCAGATCGCCTTTTCCGAGCCCATGACGGCTTTTAGACTAGCCCGGTATTGCGTTCGATCGTCTTGATCACCGAGTCCATCTTGCCGCTCAACACCTGTTTGGCGAGGCTAAGGGTGAAGCCCGTAACCGCATGGAAGGGAAGATGCGAAGGCAGCGATAGCGCGTATGGATCGACCACCACGTCGACGACGACGGGGCCGCTCTGATGCGCGAGCGCCACAGCGAGCCCTTCTCTCACATCGCCCGGTTCTTCGATGCGGATGCCCTTCGCGCCCATGGCATCGGCGACCTTTGCGAAATTCGGGTTCTTGAAATCGACGCCAAACGGGACCACGCCGGCTTCCTGCATCTCGATATTCACGAAATCGAGCGATTCATTGTTGAGGATGATCTGAACGACAGGCGTCTTCCGCTGCACCTGCGTCAGCAGGTCACCGAGCCCGAGCATGGTGAACCCGCCGTCGCCGCACAACGCGATGGTCTGGCGGCCGGGGTAGGCGAGTTGCGCCCCGAAGGCGTTGGGCGCGGCGTTGGCCATCGACGCCCACGAGAACGACCCGAAAATCCGCCGGCCCGTTCCGCCTTTCAAATGGCGCGCCGCCCAGATGCAAGCCGTCCCCGTGTCCACGAAAAATAACGCGTCATCGGAGGCTAGGTCGCTCAGCGTCGCCGCCAGGAATTCCGGACGGATTGGCTTAATCCCCGGCCCCTTTTCGACATAGTGCTGCAAGAGTTCATGGAACGAAGTGGTCTCCGCGATATGCTTCTCGAGGAAACGGCTGTCGGCCTTGTCGCCGACCTTTCCAAGCAGCGCTTCCAAGGTCGTCTTTACGTCGCCGACGAGTCCCAGATCGACGGCAGTGCGCCGTCCGATATGCTTTGGGTTCCTGTCGATCTGGACTTTTTTAACGTCGCCGCCCGGAAGGAACTCCGAAAATGGAAAATCGGTGCCGAGCAGCAACAGCAGATCGGCGTCGTGGATGGCTTTATAAGCTCCCCCGTAACCCAGCAGCCCCGTCATCCCGGCGGCATAGGGATTGTCATGCTCAAGCCATTGCTTGCCGCGAAAGGAATATCCCACCGGGGCCTTCAGCCTGGCCGCGAGTTGGAGCACCTCATCCCGGGCATCGCGGCAGCCGTCTCCGCCGAAAATCGCCACCTTCTTGGCGGCCTCGATCATTGCGGCTAGTTTGTCGATATCCGCGTCGGCCGGGCGAAATAGAGGCGGAGTGGGAATCGTAAACTCATAAGCAGACTCACCTGGGGCGTTCGCCGACGCGATGTCGCCGGGCAACGAGATCACGGTTGGTCCCTTATCTGCGACGGCGGTCAAGATCGCGGTCGTGAAAACGGCCCGTGCCTGTTCAGGGTTGACCACGCGGCCGATATAGAGGCACGCCGTATCGAAAAATTTGTAAGGGTTCAATTCTTCGAGGGCGGCGGTGTCCATAAGCTTCGTCTCGACATCGCCGGCGATGGCGATAATCGCGGCTCCCTCCTTGCGCGCATCCATCAGTCCGTTGAAAAGATGGGTCACGCCTGGCCCGGCGGTTCCGCATACCGCAACTGGATTGCCGGTCAGGTACGCTTCGGCGACCGCCGCGAATACGCCGTACTCTTCATGGCGAACGTGGATGAACTCAATCTTCCCGTTGCGCCGCAGCGCGTCGATCGCCGGGTTCAGCGCATCCCCGACGATCCCATAGCAGCGTTTGACTCCGGCCTTCGCCAGCATCTCCCACATCACATCCGCGACTTTTCTTGCCATGGAAACTCCTTCTTTTTGAAAGCTGACTACCCGTGCGCCGTCTCCGTGGACGGTATTCTCAAACGGGCCACGGCCTGATCGTACCAGAAGAACATCTCAAGTTCGAACTTAACCTGCGCGCGGAATGGCCGAAACCATGTGCCTAGATCCTCGTGACGACAGGCATGCTGATCCTGTTGTCCACTTCCTTTCCACGCTGGGTTCGATATTCCACTGAAGTGTTGCGCCGGAGTTGGGGAAAAATAGCTCTCGGCCACCAGATTGGGGGCTTATGCGTTCCGCCAGGAAGGGTGTTCTATCCGGGTAGCCACAGATAGCGCTCTGATGGTCCCGGGCGTGTTCCGGGTAACCTTGAATTTTTAGGGCTCGGCGTTTACGTTGAATGCATAGCCCTGCGGAGGACGATTCACGCCTCTGCTTCGAGTGAATTTAAGTGTGTCGTCTTTTACCCGCTGCTTCTATTGCTTATCGGGTCCGCTGTGCCCAGGCCGACCATTCAGACCACGACTCAATCGGTGCCCCAATCGGCCTCGGCGCCACTGTCTCCAGCAAAGATCGGCATTGGCTAGACTCGCAAGTGAAGCATTCCCATGATCCCCGGATCATGGGAGATGGAAAATGGAAGAAAAATCCTCCATGCCCCGTCTCATTCATTGGTGGCTCATCTGAGCGATCGCGAGATCAACGCCGCGATCATCGAAGCTTGTCGCCAGGGCGACAGGGACGCCTTTCGTGCGCTCTACGACATATATAAGGATCAGGTATATTCAATCTCGCTGTATTTCTTTCATGGCGATCAAGCCGCAGCCAGCGATGTCACGCAGCACGTATTTCTTAAGTTGATGACCGGCATCGGCCGGTTTCGCGGAGACGCGGAATTTTCCACTTGGCTCTACCGGCTGGTTGTAAACGCGTGCATGGACGCTGCCAGGCGCCGGAAGCCGGCGGCGGAGATCTCGGATCGCCATCTGGAAATGTTCGCCGCGCCGGATTCGCAGGAGGAGGCCTACGCCCGTCGACAGATGGCGAGTTCCGTCCGCGCAGGCGTGTCGGCGTTGCCGCCGAAATTTAGAATCGCCGTTCTATTGCGCCATTTCGAGGATCTGTCCTACGAACAGATGGCGAAGATTTTGGGCTGTTCCATGGGGACTGTGGCTTCCCGGCTAAGCCGGGGACACAAAATCCTGGCGGAGCGGCTGAAGGGGCTCATGGAATGAAGATATTTACCAGGCATGTCTCGCGCGAGTTGGCAGCCTATTTCGATGGCGAACTCATGCGGCCAACCGCTGCGAAAGTCGAACGTCACATCGGACAGTGCGCCTTGTGCCAGGCCGAGTATCAGCAGGTCCAACGGGGAATGGCCATGGTCGAGCAGCTTCCGTCCGTCGTGGCACCCGACGAGATATGGCAATCGATCGATGTTACGCTGAATGCCGAGCCTCGCGAAAAGCAGATCTGGCAGTGGGCGTTGGCCGCAACTGCGGTGCTGGTCCTCGTCGGCATTGCATATTGGCGCGCCGGACTTGGTTCGGGTGCGCAATGGGACGTCGTCCGGTTGGATGGTAGACCGGTCGTGGGTGCGAAATACATCAGTGGAACCGGCAAAATCGCCCCCGGCGAGTGGATGGAAACGGACTCGTCCTCGCGCGCCGGAATTAAAATCGGCGACATTGGATCCGTCGAGGTCGAGCCGAATACGCGGGTACGTGTCGTGACCGCGAAACCGGGCGAACACCGGCTGGCGCTGGCGCGAGGGGAGATCCGCGCGAAGATCTCGGCGCCGCCCAGGCTGTTCTTCGTCGACACAGCGGCTGGCACTGCCGTGGATCTTGGCTGCGAGTACTCACTCGATACAGACGAGAATGGTACGGGCCTACTGCGCGTCACCAAAGGATGGGTGTCGTTTCAGTGGAAGGGGTTGGAATCTCTGGTACCGGCCGGCGCGAGTTGTCACATCCGGTCCCGTATCGGCCCTGGTATTCCCTACTTCGACGATGCGCCGGAGGCCCTGAAACAGGCTCTCGCACAAGGTGGAGATGCCGCTTTGAGCACCATTCTTGGTGAATCGCGCATCCGTGACACGCTTACTCTGTGGCATCTGCTTTCGCGTGTTAATCCGAACGAACGAGAGCGCGTGTATGATCGTATCGCCGCCCTGACACCCGTCCCGGCGGGAGTCTCGCGCGAGCAGGCACTCAGGCTGGATCAGGAAACGCTGAAGCATTGGAAAGAAGAATTAGCCTGGACGTGGTAATTCGGGAAGAAAATGCCGGCGCCCAGCGTCCAATGGTTTGGAAAGGAGCTTTTCGATGTTGCGACTTGGTCTTGCGGCGTCTGCAGCCGCGCTATTGGTGGTGGCGGAAGGTTTTACTTTCACCATCGGCAGCCCTGTGGCATCGCAGGAGTTTCAGATGAAGTCAGCGGCGTTCGTGTTCCGCACGGAAGGCTGCGTGGAACCCGCGAAGGCCCAAATCGGCGGCACCGCGGAAGGATTGGTGAAGGGCACGCGGCGGTCGGTTGTTCTCAAGGTCGCCACCGGCGCTAGACCGGGGGTCTACGCTGTTTACCAGAACTGGCCCGCCGAGGGCGACTGGGTCGTGAATCTGAAAGGCACGTGCGCCAATGCGAGCGCCGGCGCGGTCGTGCCGATCGGCCCGAAGGGCTTCATCCGCGAATCCTCGAAATTCTATTCTCGTCCGGCCACTGACGCGGAAGTCGAAACTTCGCTCAAAACGCTCGCACAAGGAGGAAACAAATGAAATCGTCCGCTTTTACCTTCGTTCTGGCCGTCTCGGCCGCGCTGATTCTGATCGCGGCCGATACGGGCAAGGTGCAGTCCAACGGCTTGACGATCCACGAGTGGGGAACCTTCACTTCGGTCGCCGGCGCGGATGGCTCCGCTGTCGATTGGGACGCCCTCGGTTGCAAGAGCGATCTGCCGGAATTCGTCAACGCCGCCGGATACCGGGGGTTCAAGTTCAGGCTTGAAGGACCCGTGCGCATGGAGACGCCGGTGATGTACTTTTACAGTCCGGGCGAGGTGGTCGCCCATGTCCAGGTGCGTTTTCCATACGGGGTGATCACCGAATGGTATCCCAATGCCGACAATGCGATTTATCAGTCGAAGAGCCTGATGGACCGGATGCATATTCATTCGCCCGAGAGCGCGATCTACCAGACGAAAAGCCTGATCGACCCTCCGCCCGCCGGGCTGGACGCGTCGCTGGTCCGTCTGGGGCCAAACCTCAACGGGATCGACACTTCGCTGCGCCACCTCATGGGTGAGATCGGCTGGAGCGGCGTCAAAGTGCAGCCCGCATCGGCTCCGGATTTCCCGATCGAGAGCGCTCCTAGCCGTTACTACGCCGCGCGCGCCACAGATGCCGCTCCGGTGTCAGTCGGCAATCAACATGAAAAATTCCTGTTTTATCGCGGCGTGGGAGGCTTCCAGCCGCCTCTTTCGGCGCGTCTCGTGGATGAAAAGGTGACCGTCGAAAATCGCGGTTCCGATCCGGTGCCTGCCGTGTTCCTGTTCGAGAATCACGAAGGACGACGCGGCTATCGCAACGCAGGTACATTGACGAACGCGGTAACGCTCGACAGGCCTTTGCTCGACGGTTCCTTCTCGCAATTGCTGCACGATCTGGAAACTACTCTCATCGCGCAGGGCCTGTTCCCGAAGGAAGCGCAAGCGATGATTGACACGTGGAGAGACTCCTGGTTTGAGGAAGGCTCGCGCCTGATCTACATTGTCCCCTCGCAAGCAATCGAAGCCATTCTGCCGCTCCAGGTCGAACCTGCTCCTTTGCAGACTGCCCGCGTGTTCGTTGGGCGAATTTGAACTGATTACTCCAGAAACCAAGCATACGGTAGAACAAGCGCTGGCCAAGGGCGACTGGTCCACCGTCGAGAGCTACAGCCGTTTCCTGGGTCCGATTCTCCAGCGTATTTCAGCGCAGGATCCAGCGCTGGCGAGGCAGATCGAACAATTTCGCCGTAGCAATCCGCGGTGCCAGTAACGCGATGGATAGCTGATGGAAAAGTCTGGCGAATCGCCCACCGGCCACCAAAGATCCCTTGCTCCCTAGCGGACTTCTTCGCCAGCCGGTATTCTTTCTCCTCGAGACTGATCTGCGTCCGGATCATGCTATCACGTCACTTTGAGGACAACGCCACGGGACTCCAGAATGGCTCCGCCGCCGCGACAAATTCGATCGGCACATCGGAAATGAAAGTCTTCAGCCACTCCGCGCAATACTTCATGCCCGCCTGTTCCGATACCACATGCCCCAGCACGATCAGCGCCTTCTTTTGACCCGCCGCAATAGCGTCTTGCGCGTACTCGATCACTTCCCACTCCCGCGCTTCGCCGACAATAACCACATCCACGTCGGGCCGGGCGAATAACTGAATTCCGGGATCCCGGCTGGCATATCCCCAATTGGCCGCGACCCTCTGGACGCTCAGGTTAGGATCGCCTACCACGCGCATTGTGCGAATCTTCAGCCGCGACTGAATCTCCTTGGCCAAACGCTCCAATGTCAACGGCGGGAACGAGAACATTCTCGGGCTTTTCGCATCGGCGTTTTTCTCCCACCCTAGCTCCCGCATCATCCCCGTCGCGATGCCGTCGGGATGATGGGCGTGCCAATGATCGTGGAAGCGAAACACAACCATGTTGTTTTTCTTTATAAAATCGGCCTTGAATCGGTACGTCGGATCCTGCGCCAGCCCGTCGAGAGTGTCCTGATGCAGCCAGAACGTCGGCTCATGCGTGATCACGAAATTCCTCCCCGCGGCCGCTGCGCGCTGAATGACGTCGAGTGTCGCCATCATGGTGGTGGCGATTCCCTTGACCGGGGTTTCCGCCTCTCCGGCCACAATTCGGTCCACCGTTTCGGCGCGCCATGGGACGCCTACGTTCTGTTTGATCCGGTCGATGATCTGACCGGCGCTGGGGGCCGTATCTCCCCAAGCCAGTCCCGCTCCAGCAAGAAGAAGGCTGCGGCGCGAAACTTTGAATGGATCCATAATTGCCGAAATTATAGCATCCAAATCGATCCAACCGACTCTAATCATTAGGTATCGAAAATGAGCACTATGTTGACAGAGATTGGGTACAATTGAGGTGTCTCGCATGGCTCCAGCCCTTCCTAAATCGGTGCACATAACCGCTTCCTCGTTACTTGACCAGATCGGCAACACGCCGCTGATCCGGCTAAAGAAGCTTGATTCCGAGTTTCCGGGCGTCGAAATTCACGCGAAAGCGGAGTTTTTCAACCCCGGCGGCTCGGTGAAGGACCGCGCGGGCCTCAACATGATCCTCGATGGGGAGCGCTCCGGACGCCTTACGCACGACAAAATCCTGCTCGACGCGACGTCGGGCAACACCGGCATCGCCTATGCCATGATCGGGGCCATCAAGGGTTATAAAATCAAGCTCTGCCTGCCCGCCAACGCGTCGCATGAACGCAAACAGATCCTCACGGCATACGGCGCGGAAATGGTTTTTTCCGATCCCGCCGAAAGCTCCGACGGAGCCATTCGGCTCTGCCGCGAGATTTACGAAGCGGATCCCGACCGCTATTTTTATCCCGATCAATACAACAATCCCGCCAACTGGAAGGCTCATTTCGATGGCACCGCGGTGGAGCTGATGGAGCAGACCGCCGGTTCGATTACCCACTTCGTCGCCTCCATGGGAACCAGTGGAACCTTTATGGGCACTTCGCGCCGCCTGAAGCGCGACATGCCGGGAATTCAATGCATTTCCGCCCAGCCGTCCTCGGGTTTTCACGGGCTCGAAGGCCTGAAGCACATGCCGACGGCGATCGTGCCCGGCATTTACGATCCCTCCATCGCCGACGACAACTTGTGGATCGAAACCGAAGACGCCTATCGCATGACGCGCTGGCTCGGCCGGAATGAAGGACTGCTGGTAGGAATGTCGTCCGGCGCAAACGTCCATGCTGCCACGGAGGTCGCACGCCGGATCGTCGAAAAAGGCGATACCGGTGTGGTTGTGACCATCCTCGCCGACGGCGCGACGAAATATCTTAGCGAGTCATTCTGGAATGATCAAGATTAATCCTGAAGCGTGGAGGACCATGGTCGGCCATGCTCAGTCCACGTTTCCCGACGAGTGCTGTGGCGTGATGGTCGGCAGTATTGACGGCGAGAGCAAAGTTGTCACCACCGCGATCACGCTTGAAAACGCCTATAAAGGCAAGCAGGAAGACCGCTATGAGATTCGACCCGAGGATCTGCTCGCCGCCGATAAGAAAGCGCGCGCGCAAGGGCTGGACCTGATCGGCATCTTCCATTCGCACCCCGATTGCGACGCGTATTTTTCCAAAACCGATCTCGAAAATTCGTGTCCCTGGTATTCGTTCGTCGTACTATCGGTGAAGGGCGGAAAGTTCGATCACGCGAACAGCTTCCTGCCGAACGCCGACCAAACCGCCGCCGAGAAAGAAGAATTGATATGGCCAAAGTCCTGATCCCTACGCCGCTGCGCCAGTTCGCAGGCAAGCAAGATTCGGTTGAGCTGGCAGGCTCGACCGTTGGTGAAGTGTTGAGCGCGCTCACCGCGCAGTTCCCCGATCTGAAGAAGCAGATTTTCAACGACGAAGGAAAATTGCGTAGCTTCGTTAACGTCTATTTGAACGATGAGGATATTCGCTATCTCAAAAAGGACGCGACCGCTGTTGCGCCTTCGGACACGCTCTCCATCGTCCCCAGCATCGCCGGCGGCAGCACCGTCGCGGAGCCGCCCGTGACCGCTCTTTCGAAGGACGAAATCCTGCGCTATTCGCGCCACCTGATCATGCCCGAAGTCGGTATGGAAGGACAGATCAAGCTCAAGAACGCGAAAGTTCTGCTGGTAGGCGCGGGAGGGCTGGGCGCGCCGCTCGGCTTGTATCTGGCGGCAGCCGGCGTGGGGCGAATCGGCGTGGTCGACTTCGACGTGGTCGATTTCACGAACTTGCAGCGGCAGGTGATTCACGGCACCAAGGACGTGGGCCGCAAGAAGCTCGACTCGGCGCGCGACAGCATGAGGGACATCAATCCCAATGTGCAGATCGATGGCTACGATGTCGCGCTGAGCAGCGAAAACGCGCTCGAAATTATCGCCGGCTACGATATGGTGGTCGACGGCACCGACAATTTCCCCACCCGCTATCTGGTCAACGACGCCTGTGTCATCTTGAAAAAGCCGAACGTTTACGGCTCGATTTTCCGCTTCGAAGGGCAGGCGACGGTCTTCGCCTATCCGGGCGGACCATGTTATCGCTGCCTCTACCCGGAGCCGCCGCCTCCCGGCTTGGTCCCGAGCTGCGCCGAAGGCGGCGTGTTAGGAATCCTGCCCGGCACCATCGGCCTGATCCAAGCAACGGAAGCCGTCAAACTGATCCTCGGCGTGGGTGAGCCGCTGGTAGGACGGCTGCTGTTATACGACGCCCTCGCCATGCGTTTCCGCGAACTGAAACTGCGCCGCGATCCCGAATGCCCCGTCTGCGGCGATCATCCGACCGTCACCAAGCTCATCGATTACCAGCAATTCTGCGGCATCTCTCAGCATGTGCCGGAGCCCGAATTCGTCGAAGGCGACATCACGCCCGTCGAGGTGAAAGCCAAGCTCGACCGCGGCGACAAATTTCAATTCATCGACGTCCGCGAGCCGCACGAGTATCAGATTTGCAGCATTCCCGGGACGAAGCTGATCCCGTTAGGCGAACTTCCGAAGCGAGTGAGCGAGCTCGATCCGAGTGTGGAATTAGTAGCCCATTGCAAGAGTGGCATGCGTAGCGGTAAAGCAATCGACCTGCTGAAGCAATCGGGATTCAAAAAGGTCCGCAACATGAAGGGCGGCATTCTAGCCTGGAGCGATCAAGTCGACCCGAGCGTCCCGAAGTACTAGAGTTTTCTCGAAGCCGTTCCAAGCCGCGCGATACATCGTCGCGGCTCTTGGCAGCAGTCAGCCAGCGGGGGAGCCTGCCCGCTAGGCTCTGATTTGCCCATCCGAATTTATTGGGCCGTCTTTCGCGAAGCTTCGCGGAGACATAGCTCTCAAGAAAGGTGAGATGTCTTTCATTGAGCGCCCAGAGCACGTGGCGGCCGCAAGGGTTTGTAGCCAAAGATCCAAGCATTTATGCCAATCGCTTCTGTACGAATAAGCGGGCAAGGATTTCACATCCCGCTCATCGGAGTATCCGCAATGAACGCATACGCACTTCTGCTTGATTGTGGCGCAATCATCGGCGAAATGCACGTCGGCGCTTCGCCGGCAGAAAGGGCAGTTGACAAGGAGGTTGCGACCAAAGGAAATTAACACTCGCCGGGATCCTTAAATCTTGTGGCGGGATCTCCCATTATTTGTAAACCTCCCGCCGATGCGCGATCCGGGTCACATTGACTGTTTTCACTTCGTCGTCAATCTCATATACAATGCGATGATCACCGACGCGGATTCGCCATTCATCGTGGCCTCCCGCCAGTTTCTTGCATCCGTGAGGTCGAGGAGCCGTTGCCAACTGTTCAAGGCGAGGAATAATTCGCGAAACGACATTCGCCGGAAGCTTGCGCAATTCTTTCTCGGCGCTCGATGTCAGCGAGACCAGATAGTTATTCACCAGAGAGCTTGCCGCTCTTCACGAGGCCAGCCTTTACCTTTTCAAGAGGAATTCTTTTCTCGCCACGCCGCGACCGGGACACGAGCAAATCCTCGATATCCTCCCACAACTCGCGGTGCAGCTTGAGGTCAATCTGCACCGCGACCTTGCGGCCCTTCTCATCCGTGACGTACTGGATTCCGCTCATGGCTCAATTCTCGCACGCAGAAGGCGCAAGCTCCTCTCCACGAACCTTGCGCCTCTGCGTGAAATTTCTTACTTTCCGGCGTTAAATCTCTTCTCCGCCTCCGCCCAATTCACCACACTCCACCACGCCCCAATGTACTCCGGCCGCCGATTCTGATACTTCAAATAGTATGCGTGCTCCCACACATCCAGGCCGATCACTGGGAATTTCCCTTCCATTACCGGCGAATCCTGATTCGCCGTCGACGTGATCTCCACGCCGCTGCCGGTCTTCAGCAACCATGCCCACCCCGACCCGAACCGAGTCGTCGCCGCCGCGTTGAACTTTTCTTTAAACGCGTCGAAGCTGCTGAATGAGCCATTAATCGCCGCTGCCAGATTTCCCACCGGCGCACCACCCGCGCCCGGTCCTAGAATCGTCCAGAACATCGAATGATTGATGTGGCCCCCGCCGTTGTTTCGAACGGCCGTCTTAATCGCTTCGGGCACGATCGCCAGGTTGTTCGCCAGCAGTTCTTCCACCGTTTTCCCGGCCAGTTCCGGCGCCGATTCCAGCGCTTTGTTCAGATTCGTGATGTACGCCTGATGGTGTTTCCCGTGGTGAATCTCCATCGTCTGTTTATCGATATGGGGCTCCAGAGCGTCCGGAGCGTAGGGTAGTGCGGGTAGTGTAAATGGCATGGCTTCTCCTCTTAGGTAGATGCTCTTTCATAGGCATCCGCTACACGAAACATGGTGCTTTCCTCAAAATGGCTGGTGAGAATCTGCAATCCCACCGGCAGGCCTTCCTGCGTGACGCCACATGGCACACTCATGCAAGGAATTCCGGCCAACGATCCCGTTATGGTGTAAATATCTGATAAATACATCGCCACCGGATCGTCCACTTTCTCGCCGATTTTGAACGCCGGGAACGGAGATACCGGCGCGACAATGGCATCGACCTGCTTGAATACCTCCGCGTAATCGCGAGCGATCAGCGCCCGGACCTTCTGCGCCTTGAGGTAATAGGCATCATAATAACCGGCGCTCAGAACATACGTCCCCAGCATGATCCGCCGCTTGCACTCCGCGCCAAATCCTTCATCGCGCGTCTCGCGATACATTTCGGCCAGCGTTCCAGGGGATGCCGCCCGCGTCGTATAGCGAACGCCGTCATAACGAGCCAGATTGGCACTCGCCTCCGCTGTTGCGATGACGTAGTACGCGGCGATGGCGTACGGTGTGTGCGGCAGCGAAATATCACGCACCTCACAACCAAGTTTCTGGAGCGTTTCCACCGCCCGATGAATCAAGTCGCCCGTTTCGCTCGCCAGGCCTTCGAAATACTCGCGCGGCAGCCCCAGTTTTAAGCCTCGCACGTCGCCATTGATCTCGGCCATGTAATCGGCCACCGGAGCCGAAGCCGATGTCGCGTCCACCTCACCACGCCCTTCCATCCCTGGTATTCGCGTCGAC
>Ga0116129_1000687_pt1 | contig 20511 bp, 18 predicted proteins | sample June2015DPH_17_2_FD_89732 | JGI IMG/M metagenome (GOLD analysis project Ga0116129, IMG submission 89732) | Peatland microbial communities from SPRUCE experiment site at the Marcell Experimental Forest, Minnesota, USA - June2015DPH_17_10 | ecosystem: Environmental > Terrestrial > Soil > Wetlands...
GGTCTCGGTGCTGCCATAGCTGAACAACGGTTCGCGCCATCCCCTAAGACGAATGGTCGGATGACTCGACAACGGTTGCTCGGGATCAAGATAGCGCACCGAGCTCAAATCGCTGCCCGCCCAGTTGGGTGCCTCCATGATCTGTTTCCACTGGTGCGGCCAGGCATAGGGAAAGGTGACGCGTTCGCGCGTCATCAGGTCGAGCGCTTCTTCGGGATCGAAAATAGATTGCAACAATAAGCATCCGCCCGCCGTAAGCGTCGAGCCCAGTGCACAAGCAAAATTGCCGGACCAGAAGAATCCGTTTGGCGTCCAACAACGCACGGCGTCGTCAAGAGCAAACAGCCGCCGCCATCGCCATAGGTGGATTGCAATGCCACGCTGCGAATTGATGATACCTTTGGGCGTTGCCGTCGAGCCCGAAGAAAACAGGATGGCACCTGTATCGGTAGGTTTCACAGTATCTGCAGTCCGCAGTGCCAGTTCGGGTGAGACGGACTCGGCGCGATTCAGGAATCCCGCCCAGCTCGAGAAAGCGCCGCCGGCCGGGACTTCACCGATGAGCGCCAGATACCGCAAATGCGGATAGCGCAACGACCGCGCACCGGTCGACCGCAGTCCAGGTTCGAGCGCGGTAAGCATGGCCGCAAAATCCTTTTTGGCCGCATACCGCTCTGCCAGTAGGACGCTGACAGCCGAAACCTTCAGCAGGTAATCGAGTTCGGGCTCAGTCGAAAAGGTATTGAGCGGCACGGCAACGCAGCCGGCAATGGACGCGCCGAACACCGCGGCGAGCCACTCGGGGCGATTGGTCATCAAGATGCCGATTCGGCTGTCCTTGCCACAATCAAGTGCGAGCAGCGCACGCGCCACGTCCATCGCACGATCCCAGAGATCGGCGTAAGTCCAACGGCGGGTCCGCCCGTCCTCGCGGAACACCAGCGCCTCGCGCGATGCATACAACTGCGTCACGGCCCGCAGATATGCCGGCAGCGTCAGCGGACCTTGATGTTCCTCCTCGAGCAGCGGACCCCGGAGGATCGCCGGTCTGGACGTTGATTGCTTGGTCTCATCCACGGTGAGCCTGGAGTTCAGACGCGAAACAGACGTTCCAATGTGCCGGCGAGCGGGGCGGGCATGAACCCATCACCGTACGGCCAGTTCAGCCAGCCGAGTGAGGCGATGGTGCCGCCGTCGATATGCAGCGTGGTGCCGGTAATGGAGCGAGATAGGTCGCTCACCAAAAACAGAACGCCGTTGAGGACATCGTCTACCGCCGGGGCGCGGCGCTGCGGCACATAGATTTCCATGGCCTTGGCCATGGCTTCCTCGCCTAACGCGGCCATCCGCGCAATGTCTTCGGGATACAGAGCGCTGTTGGAAGCGCGAGCCAGATTAGTATCCAGCGCTATGCAATTCACTCGTATCTGATCCGCGCCAAGCTCCACCGCCAGGGCACGGCTGAAATTCATGTTGGCGGCGTTGGCGCCGGCATAAACGGCAAAGGTGGCTGCGCCGCGATGTGCCTCGATGGTGGTGAAATTGATAATGCTGCCGCCCTTGCCGCTTTTGCGCAGCAGCGCAATGGCGCGCTGGCAGCTATCGATGACGTAGCCATAGTTCAGTCGAATGTCGCGCGCGTGATCGGCGCGGCTCGTCTTCTCGAACAGCGAACGCCTGACCCCGCCCGCGACATTGACGAGAATATCGGCGCGGCCTACCTCGGCTTCGACCTTGTCGAAGAAGGCGTCCAGTGTTTGTGGCTCCAGGACGTCCGCGTAGCTCGCGCGAATCGTGCCCGGTAGACCCGCGGCGGCTTTTGTAATTGCGGCGATACCTTCACGATCATTGTCACAAGCGATGACGTTGACGCCTGCGCGGGCGAGGGCAAGACTGACGCCTTCGCCGATGTAGCCGGCTGCACCGCCGATGACGATCGCGATTTTTCCTGACAAGGCTTTGTGTGCCTCGAGCAATCCCATATATCATTCCTCCGTAATTTAACTCGCCCCGGGCGCGGGCCCGTTGGCACCATAGTAGGGCCCGAGAAGTCGGGCACGCGTTTCCTCGGACTGGGTTTCGATTCCCAGCGTGCGGCCGCGCTGCACGGCCGGCCGCGCGGAGATGGCAAAGAACCACCGCTTGACCGACGGAAAGTCATCGAGGTTCTGTCCATGCATGCGGTGGTACCAGATCCAGCCCCAGGATGCGATATCGGCGATGCTGTAGTCGCCGCCCGCCAACCACTCATGTGTTTTGAGGTGACCATCCATCACGCCGTAAAGCCGGGCGGACTCCTTCACGAAGCGGTCCGCGGAATATTCATTGCCTGGCGGCGCGTAGCGCCGGAAGTGATGCGCCTGACCGGCCACGGGACCGAGGCCGCCCATCTGCCACATCAGCCACGATAGGGCCTCGACGCGTGCGCGGCCGCTGGGCACAAGGAAGCGGCCGGTCTTTTCCGCCAGATAGATAAGAATCGCACCGGATTCGAAAACAGCTAGCGGACCTTCCGGTGTGTCGTTATCGACGATGGACGGAATGCGGCCATTGGGGTTGATCGCGAGAAACGCGGGGTTCTTTTGGTCGCCGGCCATGATGTCGATGGAGATGACGCGATAGGGCAGCCCACACTCCTCGAGCATGATGCTCGCCTTCCAGGTGTTGGGAGTTGGCGCGTAGTACAAATCAATCATGGAAAATGGGCTCCCTCATAAGTCGACCGGCAGGCCGATATGACGCTGGTAGATCATGTTGCGATGCTCGAGCAAAATCGGGTCGAGCGCTGCGCTGAGTTCGGGCGTCAAATGGCTGTAGTTCTCACGCATGAAATCCGGCATGACGCATTCTTGCGCCGGCAGCGGCGAGACAAACAGCGAGAACGCAGCCCAGTGCAGGTCGCAGGCCGAAAGCTGCTTGCCGATCAGATATGCGGATCCGGCGGCTTTTTGTTGATGAAGCTGCCTCGAAAGCCCGTTCATGATGGAGGCCATGCGCTTTGGCGCTCGCGCGATCGTTTCGGGACTCACACCGTAAGAGCGGGTCATTCGTGTCATGTCGTAGTTGCCGGACGGTGATGGATTGCGCGTGGTACCGCGCCCCATCAATTCCAGGCGCCGCGACCAGCCAAACCCATCCGGTCCACAGATCTCCGTCGAGAATCCCATCATCAAAGCTCGCTCTAGCGGATCATTGGGAATGAGCGATGGTCCTGAGCCCACCCGTTCCGCCAGCAACAGGATCTCATGCCATGTCGATTGCGGCGGGTCATCATCGAGCACTGCGATCGGCGCATTGCGCATGCCTGTCCACTCAAACAGCTCCTCATTCGCCTCCATGGCGCGTTGTTCCACCGGAACGAATTTGACATTGCGCACCGACAGCACAGCCTGGGCGGCAACGCCCCAAGGGCCCGGCATATGCGCGGTCAGAACCAGGCGTAAACCAGGTAGCTTGCGTGCCTCCGAGACCGAGAGATATTTCATGTCGATTCCCCCTGCGCAAAGATGAAGATTGTCGCCGCGCCAGTCGAGCCCCAGGTCACTCGCGATGAGTCGCCGGATAGAGCGCCGCGATACAACACGACGCCCGGATTGACACTCAGATCGGCGTCATCGGCGCGTAGAAGCTCCGCATCGTCGGGCTTGGCGAGCTGTGCGCGGCCATAGAGCGTCGCTGGGCCCGACGGATACTCGTTCTTGTGGAGAATGAACGCGAGAAGATCGAAGTCTTCTTCGTCTGACAGACTACCCGGAGCGTTTAGCGGCATCTGCGTAGCGATCACATAGAGGAGGTCTCGCAGCGCACGGTTCGCCCAGCGGGACTGAAACGGTGCGGCTGGGAGCGGCGTGGCACTGCCGCCCTGTAATGACGATCCATGACAGCTCGCGCATTTGCTCACATAGAGATTGAGGCCACGTTCGGCCTGTGCGGCAAGGTAGCTCGGGCCCATCGGGGGGCCTTCCTGACCTGCCGCGTCAGCGCGCAAGGTACACAGGGGGAAAAACACAGCCACCATCAGGGCCGCAGCAAATAAGCGGCGTCTTCTGCGTCGACGATTCTGATGCCCAGCCATTTCTCGCGGTTCTCGAATTTCCGTGAAGCTGCGTATTTAGCCCAGCTCGACCGCGAAGCGTTGTGCTGACAAGTTCGGCCACCCTGCGCTAAACATCTGCTCAACAAAAGATTACTATAGGGCAGACAATGTGACCAGGAATTTCGATGAGCCGCCCGACGGCGCTATCGAGGGAAGGGACAAGAAGTGAAATCAGTTCGCAGAATCGGTACGGAGCACTCGGCGACACGAACTGCTTTGCTCGATGCAACCGAACATCTCATGCGGGTGGAAGGCTATGCGGCAGTGAGCACGCGGCGCGTGGCCAAGGAGGTCGGCTTGACCCCGGGGCTGGTTCATTATTACTTCCCGGTCACTGACGACCTGTTGGTCGCCGTTTACCGACGTGCGGCTGAGCGGACTATGGAGCGATTCGCCAAAGCTATCTCCTCGGAAGACCCGGTCCACGCGCTCTGGACGCTGCATACCGATCGGGCGTGTACCGCACTTGCAATGGAATTCATGGCGTTGGCCAATCACCGCAAGGTCATCCGTGCGGAAATCGTCCGCTCCATCGAGTCCTACCGGGCGATGCAGGCCGCCGCACTATCACAACTACAACAAGACGGAAGATTGAACACAATCCCTCCTTTTGGCATGTCCGTGCTTATGACGGGCATCTCGAGCGTCCTGGTGATGGAAGAGGCGCTTGGCATCTCTACCGGGCATGCCGAGGCCAGGGGGGTTTTCGAGGGATGGCTGTCCCAACTAGAGCAGGTCCGAAAACCGAAACTACCCTCCAGGTCACGTAGCCGACCCTGAACTGAAAGCCGACCCTCGAACTCCCTGGCGCACGAGTTGCTGTCCGGACGGCGTTTGATGCCCCTGAAAACTCGCGCTAGATTGGCGCTGGACACGTGTTTAGCATTGGAGCGGCCCGCAGCCCAGGTACTCCGTCCTCGCGTCGGTGCGGTTGTCGAACCGGGACTCGGGACCTCGGCATGAACCGCACAAGATAGTAACGACTATCCAGGGTACAAATCAAGACCCATACTATGAAGAGCATCATGCTGTACTTGCTCAGAAACTGAGTCCCCCGCTGGTGCGGCGATAAGGCCATGGCAATTGCAAACTCAACGGGTTCATTTGTCCGTTTCACGGCTGGCGCTGGAATGCCAGCGGCAAGAACACCTTCGTGTACGGCAAGTACCTGTTCAGCGAGCGGCAGCTCCAGCAGGCAGATCTTGCGTTAAGGCCCTGTCGAGTGGAGTTGTACATCGGTTGCGTCTTCATCAACTTCGATGACAGCGCGCCGGCGTTGCGTGACAGCGTGGGTTCGGTGGCGGCCGCTCTCGATGCCTATCGAACCGACGACATGCGCGCCGAGTGGTGGTACGCGACGGTGCTGCCGGCCAATTGGAAGATTGCGATGGAAGCCTTCATGGAAGGCTATCACGTGATGCGCACCCATCCGCAGCTGCAGGAAGCAACGCCGGCGGCGTTCAACTCCATGTACGCCGTCGATACGGGCGGCGTCATGCAATCCGTGAATCCAAAGCTCAGCGTGCGTGACAACATCAGAGCGCAATACAAGCTGATGCAGCTCTTGAGTGAAGGCATGGCCGGCATGTGTCACGCCAAGGATTTAGCTGTTGCCGGCACGACCGCGAAACTATTGCCCTGTCCCGCTAAAGTCACTTTGTATAGAGACAATCGGACGGCGCCATAAGGCGACACGTCTTAAATATGGAGGCTTACATGGAGCCGTTTTTGCTATGATTCTTTGGGAGGTCGGAAAACAGCGACAGCTACGTCCCGTAGGGGCGGGCGTAAAACCCCGCAAAGAAAGGGAACTGTCGAACGCCATGGCTATTTCGAAGGCAGAACGATAGAGCCGGCATCGAACGCATCCTGGAGGAATTTTGGCCAGACCCGCTCTCTCGGCTTCACGCTGTATCGATATCATAGATTTTTTGGGATCATTCTCGGAGAGTACCTTCACGATGTCGGAGATCGCGCGAGCGATCGGGGTAAACCTAGCATCGTGTCACGCGATCCTGAACGAGTTGACTGAGCGGGGCTACTTGGCGCGCAATCCGACGCTCAAGACTTATATGCTCGGGCCTGCTTTGGTGGCGATGGGAAACGCCGCGCTGCGTAACCAGTCGCTCATCGCGCGCGCACAGCAGGCGGCCGAGGCGCTAAGCCGTGAGCACGGGGTTACGGTCACGCTGGCTCGCGCGATCGGCGCCGAAGTAGTCGGCATATTCGCGGTTGCCGGTCCGGAGGGTTTGGGCGTCGGTGTGCGTCCCGGGTTCCGCCTGCCTCTAATGCCCCCGATCGGAGCGCCGTATCTGGCATGGTCGTCGGAAAAGGCCATTGAGGAGTGGATTGCAAGGCGGCCTCACGAAGTGGATGGAAAGATGGTGGAGCGCTGGCGCAGCGCTTTGGCCTTGGTCCGCCAGCGCGGCTATCAGGTGCTGCTGCGGTCCGCAACGAGCAGCTATTTCCCTAAGCTCGTGTCGGAACTCAGTGCCGGCCAAAACGTCTCGAACTACAAAAACCGGATCGTCGACTACTTCGAGTCCGATGACCAGTCCCATCGTCAGCCCTCGGAACTTAGTCCTGAGGGATTCTATGACGTCATCTTGATCGCCGCGCCGATCTTCGACCAACAGGGTAATGTCCTGTACAACCTGTGTATCGGCGAACTGGCCGGGACGGTAACGGGTGAGACGATCCAGAAGTACGCCGAGAGCTTGCTGAGAACCTGCGTCAAGATCATGCGCGATGGTAGCGTTATGTAGCCCGACGCCGGTGTTGTGCGCACTCGACCCAATGAGACCTTGGATACCGACAACATGCAGGGGGGTATATGGCGAAAGCAGAATTCTCGATCGCGTCGCTGGATCCAGTCGGCGCTGAGATATCGGATCTGAACACCGCCCAAGTCGACGAGCAAACCGCCAAAGACATCTATGGCGCGTGGCTCGATTATGGGATTCTTCTGTTCAGGAACGTTAGGAGCTCTGCGCAGCACCTAGCCCTGAGCCAATGCTTTGGCGAACTGGAGGTTCACCCGCTTCCCGAACTCAGGGAGAAGGACAACCCGTATCTTTTCCCACTCGGCTCGGAGGCTGAGAAGATCGCGTTTGTTTTCGACGAAAGTGACATCCGCGTGAGCAGAATTCCCTGGCACCGCGACACAGCCTACCTGCCCAACATGTGCAAGGGCGCGATGCTGCGCATGCTGGAGGTACCACCCGAAGGTGGTGAGACCCTCCTCGCCGACACGGCTGCAGCCTACGACGCGTTGCCTAAAGAGGTTCAGACGCGCCTCGAGCATCTAGAATTTCGCTCCGTGATCAAGCTCGGAGTCTTCGATCATAGCGGCGTTGGGACCTGGTGGAAAACCGCCCGGTTCGCGAAGGACGAGGAGTATCCCGCAGGCGTCATCCGGGCCAAAGAGCCGAAGCTGCCCGATACGTCCAAATTCCCTCCCGTGATTTATCCGGCGGTGATCGAGCATCCCGAATCGGGTCGCAAATGCCTGTTCCTAAGTCCCATGAACATCGAATGTTTTATTGGCATGCAGGCGGCGGAGAGCGGCGACCTCATAAAGTATCTGGTCGACCATATGACCGGCGAGCGTTTTGTTTACTGCCACCGGTGGGCGGTGGATGACGCTGTCATCTGGGATAACCGGCGCTTCCTTCATGCCGCGGCGGGCAGTAAGCCCCAGTATCGCAGACGAGGGCAGCGCACGACGCTAGCCGAAAAGATGAGCATCGGCCGCTACGTCGATGCCTGATCCAAGATCGCGCTTGTAGGCGACGTGACGCGCGATGGCGCAGAAGAAATGGATGCGTCCGGTCTTATTGTCACGCTGAGGCTGCGGCAGGACGCGACGGGCTACGTCGCCACGATTCCGGCTCGAAAATAGTCACAGATTTGCAATGAATATATCAAAATTCGATAACACGAAGTATGATGCTTTAAATCCAAATCCATATTAGCAATCATGGTATTCGAGTTATGGCATCGGTACGAGCTGGAGTCGGAAGGGCTTCCCGCACCAATCAGGCTGGCCGAGGGGGAGTAAGTGGAATATGACCTAATCGTTCGGAACGGCTATGTGGTGGACGGCACGGGCCTCCCGCGCCGTCGCATCGACGTCGGCGTGAAGAACGGAAGAATTGCCAAGCTGGCGCGCCTGGAGAAGGTCGGCGCCAGGGAGGAGATTGACGCCAAGGGGCGCATCGTCGCCCCCGGCATCATCGATGCCCATACGCACTACGATCCGCAGATCACCTTCGATCCCTATGCCACCATGTCCTGTTTTCATGGCGTCACGACGGTGCTCGCCGGCAATTGCGGCTTTTCCGTGGCGCCCACCCGCGACCGGGACCGCGAATTCGTCAAGGGTGTCTTTGCGAAGGTTGAGGACATGAACCCGATCGCGCTGAGCGGCGTTGCTTGGGAACGCTTCGAGACCTTCCCCGAATTCATGGCGATGCTCGAGGGCCACCTCGGAATCAATTTTGCCTGCTACATCGGCCATTCAAACATTCGCCGCTGGGTAATGGGCGAAGCGGCCAGCACGCGCGCCGCCACGTCCGAAGAACTGGCCGAGATGCGCGGCGTGGTCGCCGGTGCGATGGCGGCAGGCGCGGCCGGATTTTCCACCTCGCTCTCACCGACCCACAATGACCTTGGCGGCCGCCCCGTCCCCTCGCGGCTGGCCGCACGCGAGGAAGTGCTGGCGCTGGCCGAGGAGGCCGGACGCCACGGTACCGGCTCGATCTGTTTTCTGCCGCCCGGCACCTCACGCGGCCTGACTGATGCGGATCACAATTACATCATCGAAGTTGCCCGGCGCTCCGGCCTGCCTGTCATCATCCAAGGTCTCGGCGCGAGCAGTAAGGTCGACGTGCCCGGCGCCGGCTGGGACGACGCCGTTAAGGCATTGGACCGGGCTCAGACAGAAGGTGCCCCATTCTTCTCGCTGCTGATCGCACGTCCATTTGATCGTCAGGTCGCCTTCGACGAGACCAATCATCACTGGCAGGCGGTGCCCACGTGGCACTCGATGACGCGCATGCCAGTTCCGGATCGCCGCGTATTGCTCAATGATCCCGTCGCACGCAAGGAAATGCGCTTCGCAGTCGAGAACCAGAATCGCGATCCGGCCAAAGGCACGACGCTGCCAGCGCCGCAGTGGCCAGTGGTATTCATCGAAAGTTCGCCAACCATGTCTTTCGACCAGCATCAGGGCCACAGCGTTGCTGAACTTGCGAAGGAGCGGGGCGTAGCGCCGGGCGACTTTGTACTGGATCTGGCGCTCGCCGACAATTTTGAAACGAAGCTGCGCTGGCGCATGTCGGGACCCGACTGGTTGGGAGCGGTTGAGAAATCGCAGACCGATCCGCGCATCATCATTGGTACTTCCGATGGCGGCGCGCATCTGGCGAAGGATGACCAAGCCGACTGGAGTTCGTACTTTCTTGCAACCTGGGTGCGCGAGCGCAAAGTTTGGTCCCTCGAGGAGGGCGTGCGCCAGATTACTCAAGTGCCGGCGGCTCTACTGGGATTTCCCGACCGCGGCACACTGCGCGTCGGTGCCTGGGCGGACATCATGATCTTCGACCCGCAGGAGATAGGTCCGCTGCGCAAGGAGTTCGTGCATGACCTGCCGGGCGGCGTCGGGCGCTACAAGGCTTATGGGCAGGGTGTCTATGCAACGATCGTCAACGGCCAGCCAATCGTCATCGATGGGCAGCTCACGGGCCGCACACCAGGCAGGTTGGTTGCACCGGTCTGAGCATTCGCTCTGCAGTCGGATGCGACGATCGAGGTCACAGACTCGGCCACGGAGCAGTCTCATTTCCGTATCGCAGAGGCAAAGGAATCCGATATGCCCAACGTGCTGCGCGGCTGTTCGCCCATTTGCTGGGACGGCGCCGTGCGTCAGCTACTCAAGTCGGAACCCGACGTCCTAGACTGAGTTCGTCGCGCGGAGGGTCGACCTAAAAAAGGACGATGCAGATGAAACTCACGTTCCCGTTGCCCCGACTGATGGAAATCAAAGCACTCTTGCAGCCATGGGAACTGGCTGTGACCGGGGCTGACCAGCTACGCCTGGCAGAGCGAGCTGAGGCTCTTGGCTATGACATGGTCGCCATCCCCGAACACTTTGCCGTGCCGTCCGATCAGCTGGAGCATTCGGGGCGCTTCTGGTTGCATGCCACGACCGCGCAGGCAGCCCTTGCGGGTGCCACGAAGCGCATTCGCATCAACTCCTGTGTGACGATCCTACCCTTGCAACATCCGATCCTGCTCGCCAAGGCGCTGGCGACGGCTGACTGGTTCAGTAACGGGCGGATCACCGTCACGTTCGGGCTCGGCTCGATGCAGAGGGAATACGACTACTTCGCTGTGCCATTTCTCGAGCGTGGGGCAATCGCGAATGAATATCTCTCAGCGATCATCGCACTATGGACGCAGGATACCCCTACATTTGAAGGAAAATACGTCCGCTTCCGTGATATCGGCTTCAACCCGAAGCCCGTGCAGAAGCCTCACCTTCCCATCTGGATCGGCGGGGACAGCGATGCCGCCCTAAGGCGTGCGGCTCGTTTCGCTTCAGGCTGGATCATGTCCTATCGGACCAGACCTGAGGACATCCCGGCAAGAATCGATTACATGAAGTCTCGGCCCGAGTGGGAAGACCGGGTGTTCGACGTGATGTTGGGGCTGGGCACGAACCGGATCACGACCGGACACGCGCCGAGCAATGATCCTAACAAGATACGTCCCGATATGAGTGCGCAGCAGATCGTAGACCAGCTATCCAGGTACAAGGAACTTGGAGTGACGATGAGCTCCGTCCCCATTCCGCCGGTCACGAGTGTCGATGCCTACCTCGACTATGCGCAGTGGGTGGTCGAGGAAATCAGGCCGAAGCTCTAGGTCCTGTTATTGCAAGAGTTAAATGTCGTCTTGAGTCTCCCCATTGTTATTGAGTCCTTGCAGGTCTTGGTTCATCGCATCAGCTCAAGCGATAGAAGCGGCGAGCGTTATCGTAGAGGAAGGGGCGCATTTGCTCATCGTTGAGTCCGGCAAACTGCCAGTCGATGACTTTTCTGGAATCGGGCCAGGTGGTTTCCGAGTGCGGATAGTCGGTTGACCACATCATGTTGCGCGAGCCTGGCAGGTGGCGATGGCCGATGCCGACTCGATCGCGGATGAATGAGCTGTAGACGTTGCGTTCGATGTATTCGGAAGGCTTCATGGCCAGCTCGAGGTTGAGCCAGTGGTGCTGGTTGTCGTAGATGTTATCCATGTATTCAGCGACGAAGGCGATCCAGCCCGAGCCGCTCTCGATGGCGCCGAAGCGCAGTGTGGGGAAGCGATCGAAGACCCCGCCGAAGATCAGGATGGCGATCGGTTCCGCCATGCACAGCTTGCTCATCACCATGTTGGGCAGGAACCTGAGCTGTCCCGGCCGAGCGATGCGCGCTCCAAGGTGGATGGTGACGGCAAGATCATGATCGACGCAGGTCTTCCAGAGGGGATCGAACTCGGCGGTGTCGTATTGGCGCGGGCCGTCGGGATCGCCGGTTAGCGCCAGAGCCTGGGCGCCGAAGCCACCCATCCGCTGGCCATCCTTTGATTGCGGGAACGCGGGGATGTTGACGCCCTTCAGACCCCGGCTAGCCGCGTCTTTTGCCATCGCGACCGATTGCTCGACATCCTGCATCGGCAGGTAGGCGATGCCCGCCAGACGTTTGGGATCGTAGCTGCAGAAGTCGGCGAGCCAGCGGTTGTAGGCCTCGAAGCTGGCGATGTAGAGATCGTTGTCAGCTGTGCCGAGCGGGCCGCCGCCGTACATGACGGCGGTGCTCACGCCATCCTGATCCATGTCGGCCAGACGGGCGGCCGGCTCCCAGTTACCCGCACGCAGCTGCTCGAGCTTGCCGGTGGGGCGGAACTGTTTGCCTTGACCGGATACAGCTGAGAGCAGGTTCAGGGGCTTGCGATTGCCTTCAAACACCAGCCAGTCATGCTTGTCATCCGGGCCGCCAGGCTCCCATTTAGGCCCGCGGCCGGCGAACTTGGCCGGCAGATAGTCGTCCCAGAAGGCCGGTGCCGGGTTGACATGCGCATCGGCGTCAATCAGCTGCAACGTATTGCCCACCTCAAACTCCTCATTTTGGTTTCCAACCGGTAGCTCGTAGATTTGCAATAGATATACTAGGATTCCATAATATAAAAAGGAATGCTCTAACGCCGAATTCTAATTAGCAATTATCGTAATCTAGTTACAACTTTTGCACAACCACTTGGAGGGGTTAGTGAAGCGAAGGGTGTTGAAGGTCGTACACAATATGGAAGCTGGTTTAAGGCCTGTATTTGACCAAGTTGCCGAGGAGCACCTTGCGTTTCGGTGACAGCATTGGCGTTCCTGCTCAATGTCGGATGACACGCCAGATAACAATGGTAAGGACCGCGACGCCACGCCGGAAGACTGATGCTTACATGTGCATTCCGCCATCCAATGGAATGGTGGCGCCAGTAATGTAGCTCGAAGCGCTCGAGGTGAGAAACTGCGTCAACCCGACAATGTCCCTCGCTTCACCTGGGAAAGACACCAATGCAATGGTGTTGACGGTGATATGGTCGCCGGCCAATTCCTTGGCCAAGTTTCTATGACCGAGTCGAAAGTGAATTCGACAGAGTCGATATCGTCGTCAATTTGCCGGGCGGCGTGAAGCGATCCCTATTCGTCAACACAACGCCGGAGCAGAATGCCCGAGATATCCAATTGAATTTCGGCTATGTCATTGATAGCGTCCGTCGCGCAATTCCACTGATCCGGCGCGGTGGCCGAGGCGGCAGCATCATCAACTTCACAACGATCGAGGCGTTCCGAGGAGCCGCGTCCTTTGCGGTTTACGCAGGTGCCAAGGCGGCGACGACTAACTTCAGCCGCGCCTTGGCGGTGGAACTCGGGGCCGACAAGATTCGGGTCAATATGATCGCTCCCGACACTTCGCCGGTGAAAAACACCAACCGCGCCCTCTATCCGGAGGATCTAGAACGCTTCGCCGCGATGGGCTTCCTTGATTGGCCGGTAGACGGTTTCATGCCATCGCCTTTAGGAGGCTCGTTCGGTCGCCTGTTCCCAAAGGGCAAGTGAACTAACGGGAGCATGGTTCCCGACCGATCGAACATCGCGGCCACTGTAGAATCGGCGTCTGGCAGACGCGCAGGGGAACAGCCCCTAATCATAAAAGAGAGGTTTTCCGACCATGACACGTACCGACATGATGCTCGCAACGCTGATGGCGAAGGAGGAGATACGCCAACTTGCCATGCTCTATTCGCGCGGGTGCGATCGCAAGGACTTCGATCTTGTTCGCGAACTCTATGCGAAAGGCAGCACCGATACTCACGGTGACGTGTTCGACGGCCCCGCAGATGAATATGTCGACTTCCTCGCCCGCTCACTGCCGCACGCCCCGTATACCGGTCACCATATCTGCAATCATCTCATCTCGGTCGACATCGGTGCGGGCGTCGGTGAGGGCGAGGTCTATGTGCTCGCCTTCCATGTTTATCCGAACGACAAAGGCGAGATGATCGAGGATTTCATGACCGTTCGTTATATCGACCGTTATCGAATCGAGGATGAGCGGTGGCGCTTCGCCCAGCGCGTCGTCACTTTTGATATGCGAACGACGCGCCCCTATCCGTCGACAATCCGGGCTGTGGAGGCCGGTGCCGATCCGAGCTACAGGGTGCTCACCAGCAGCCTTTTCGCTCGAGGACCACGGGCCTAAGCGCCTTCCTTCAAGGGGTGCTCACGATGCTTCAATCTGAAGGGTGTGGGGATTTGAGTGAGACGATTTGCATTCGTACGACGGCGGCTAAGATGACTCCGCGCACGCGCTTGCGCTTCGCGCATTATAGGGAATGCATGCGGATACCTTCGCCGCCGGCCGCTCACCATATCAGCGGCACGACTTTCGGGCCAACGACGCCGCCCGGCCAGTATTCGATATTAGTGCCTACCTTCAACTCGAAGTCGGGAATTCGGCGCAGGAATTCCTCTATCGAGATCTTGATCTCGAGGCGGGCCAGGTGTGCGCCCATGCAACTGTGAACGCCACCGGCGAAAGCGAGGATCGGTTTGCGTGGGCGGTGGAAGTCAGCCTGCCTTGGATTGACGAACACGTCCGGGTCGTAATTGGCGGCGGGAAGGACGGTGGTCACCCTGTCGCCTTTCTTGAGTCTGACTCCACGCAGCTCGTAATCCTGAGTGAGCGAGCGGCCCGCGAAGGTCACAGAGAAGATGCGTAGCAGTTCCTCGGTTGCGTTTGCAGTGTTGTGCGGATTGGCAACGATCTCGTGGCGGCGTTCGGGATTGTTTGCAAGCCAAAGAAAGATGTTGTTGAGCGTCGCGAACACGGTATCCAAGCCGGCGATGAAGAGGAAGAAGACGAAACCGAATATCTCCGGTGCGCTGAGGGGCTTTCCGGCCGCCCTGCCATGCACGATGGCACTGATTGCGCCATGATCCGGGCGACGCGTCTTCTCCCCGATTACCTGCTGTAGATAGGTGCTCGCTTCGTTCATCGATTGTCCCATGATTTCGCGACTCTGTGAGTGGAGCATACCCATCACCCATGTTACGAAGGTGTCGCGCATATCGTGAGGCAGGCCCATCAAGTCCAGAAACACAGAAACGGGCAGCGGGCGGCCGAATTCGGTTGTGAACTCGCATCCGCCGTTGTCGATGAATTTATCAATCAGGTCATTGGCCAGCTTGCGGATCTTGCCCTCGAGCAGGGAAATCGCCTGGGGCGAGACCATTGGATCGAGCATGGCGCGGTATTTGCTGTGATCCGGCGGATCGATCTCGACTGGAATCATCGGGAAATAATTGTCGGGATCGCGCGGGAAGGGTGTCGAAGTCGTCGACGTAAACACTTCGGGATGCCGCAGAACATGAAAGCAGTCCTGATGTTTGATGAGCGTCCAAACATCGGGCCCATCCTTGCTCGGGCTGAAGAAAATAGGCGGATGCGTGTCGTGCAAGCTCGCCATGAATGCGTGCGGCGCTGCAAGAAACTCCGGCCCCTCAACGAGACCGATAGGGAGAATCAGTTCCGGCGGGACATGAGCCGGTACTTTGAATGTGTCCAATGTATTCGCGGCCATTTTCGTTCTCCTTCAAACCTTTCGAAAGGGTCGCCCGATTGTCGCTGCGAGGGCTGCCAACCCGATCGATCCAAGCCTCGTCGACATAGCAGTGGCAGGTAGCCCAGGCCAGGCCACCCCCGCACCCGGCCACGATACCTGCAAGCATGGTCGCTCATGTGTTTGGACGGGGCATGTGAACACCCCTAATTCCATGAACACCCTTAGCCGGGCCGCTTGGTATTAATACTTTCGAGTTGGTCAAATCTCGTCCTGCTTACCTGATTGTCGGCGCATTCGCGACCCAAAATTCTAGTACAATCTAATTGTATGAGTAATCATGGCGTCTTACCAACCGGTGCGGGACGCCATGATCGAATTGGAAAAGTCATTGGATGATCAAGAGAGTTTGCCTATGGACCGCCGCCTGTTTGTTCAAGCGCTGACCGCCTCGGCCACCGTCGCCGCGCTGCGCACGTTCGGCGCGGATTCAGAGGCGGGTGTTGAGGTTACCATCCGGTCACGTGAGGTCATCGGACCACTGCCCCATATTTGGGAGGAGTGTGTCGGTTCGGATCGTGCCGCTATCACCTTGCGTGAGAGCTGGCGTCAGGATATCGATCGGGCCAGAACCGAGCTGGGTATCAAGCGGGTGCGTTTCCACGGTATCCTGAACGACGAACTTGGCGTCTATACAAAGACGATTCAACGTCGGGATGCCACACCAAACTTTCGCGACGTCGCCGAGGTTTACGATGGCCTCGTCGCCCGGCGGCTTGCACCCTTCGTCGAATTGAGCTTCATGCCGAGCGAATTGGCCTCGGGCCCGCAGTATTTTGGCTTCTACAAAGGCAATATCACACCACCGACTTCCTACGAAGCATGGGGGGGCTTCATCAAGGAATTCGGTCTATTCCTGGTCAATCGATATGGATTGGCGCAGGTATCCCGGTGGCCGATCGAGGTTTGGAACGAGCCAAATCTTTTCCATGCGTTCTGGACCGGAAGCCAGCAGGATTATTTTAAGCTTTACAAGGCTGCCGCCGTCGCTCTGAAGTCGATTGACGCGGGCTTGAAGGTGGGTGGGCCGGCGACAGCGTCCACCGACTGGCTACCCGAGTTCCTGACGTTTTGCGCACAGGAGAACGCGCCAGTCGATTTCGTGTCGACGCATATCTATCCCGGCGACAATCAGCGCAAGTTGTTCGGGCCGGACTCAGAACGGGCCTTGAGTGCCGTTGTACCCGACGCGCTGAAGAATGCGCGCAGTAAGGTGTCTGCCAGCGATTTTCCGAAGTTGCCGCTTTACATCAACGAATGGTCGTCCGACAGCCCGGCGCTGATTGCTCATGTGCTGACCGAGGTGCTGGGGCAGGTCGAAATGATGTCTCACTGGACGCTGAGCGGCACCTACGAAGAGCTCGGCCCGGTTGACTACATCATCGCAGACGGCGCCATGGGCTGGCCGCAAATGGTGCGCGGCATCGCGCGGCCCAGTTACAACACCTATCGTCTCATGCACGCGTTGGGCGACCAGCGGCTGGCGAGCGAAGGACCCGCGCTCGCATCCCGTCGTGCCAACGGATCCTTTGCGGCGTTGGTTTGGAATCTGGCAGAGGTGGTGCAGGCCGGCGGTATTCCCGGCGCCAATCCGAAGCGCGATGTCACAGGTGTCACTAAGCGTGTGTCGGTGACCATTCCCGACATGCGACCCGGGCAAGTAATGCATGTGAGTTACGTGGATCAGGAGCGCGGATCGCCGCTGCCGGCGTTCCATCAAATGGGGTCGCCTCGATTACCCACATTGGCACAGATCGACACGCTTCGCCGGGCGGCTGAGATCGCGCCGCCAATTCCGAGTAGGCTCGATTCGTCGCGGACCCTAACGCTCACGCTGCCACCCGAGGGGGTGGCGCTCATCGAGGCCGCATAGCACGCGCTTGCGATTTAGCTGAGCGTGAGTCAAATCGATGTTGGAGTTCCCATGAACAACACAGAAGCCCAAGTTCGCGCCGATGCGTTGATCGCGCGGATGACCCTCGAGGAAAAAGCGGGCCAGCTCATTCATCCATTCTATGTACCTGGTCCCCTGGGCGATGCAATCGATCAGGGCATTGCTCAGGGACTGGTCGGCGGCGTCGGCTATTTGATGGACGCAGCCTCGTTCAATCGGCTACAGCGCATTGCAATAAATCAATCGCGGCTCGCGATCCCGTTGCTTAACTGCATCGACGTCCTGCACGGCTATCGGACGATTTTTCCGGTGCCCATCGGTATGGCGGCGATGTGGGATCCGAAGTCCTATGAGGAGGCGCAGGCGATTGCCGCACGCGAAGCACGCGCTTCGGGAGTGACAGTGACGTACTCGCCGATGCTCGATATTTCGCGCGACCCTCGCTGGGGACGAATGGTGGAAGGGGCGGGTGAGGATCCCTATCTTGCCTCGCTGGTTGCCAGTGCACAGGTGCGTGGATTGCAAGGCGCGCGTGTCGGAGAGCGGTTAATCGCCTGCATGAAGCACTTTGCCGGTTATGGCGCGCCTCTGGGTGGACGCGACTATGGTGAAGTCGACTTGTCAGAAAGCGATCTGTGGAACATTTACTTTCCGCCATTTGAGGCTGCAGTTCGGACGGGGGTAGGTGGCGTGATGAATGCCTATATGGCGTTAAATGGCGTGCCCGCAGCGGGAAATGCTTGGCTGCTCAACGAAGTTCTCCGAAAGACTTGGGGCTTCGACGGACTTGTCATCAGCGATGCCAACACCGTGACCAATCTCACCACCCAGGGCTTGGCCAGAGACGCTGAAGACGCCGCGGCACGGGCTCTAAACGCGGGCCTTGACGCTGAATTGGCCTTCGGTCCATCGGCGATGAGTCAATTGCCGAAGGCGGTGGCCGCCGGCACTGTCGACGTCGAAGTCCTCGATGCGGCGGTCCGGCGTGTGCTGCTGGCCAAATTGCGGCTGGGTCTCTTTGAAACGCCCTATACCGACGAATCGGCGGCGCTCAGAATCGCGAACGACCCGGTACATCGCGTGCTCGCCCGCTGCGTCGGTGAACGTGCCGCTGTACTGTTGCGTAATGAAGGAGGCCTTCTTCCTCTCAAGGAGCATCAGCGTTTTGCCGTCCTGGGCCCCCTCGCTGACTCCAGGCGCGATATTCTTGGAAATTGGGTGTTCGTCGCCGACCACGCCGAGACGATAAGTGTTCTCGATGGGCTTCGATTGAGACTCGGGCCGGACGCGCATATTGCTTTCCAACCCGGCGTACTGTTGCCGCCGCGCAAGCATCCTTCTCCGTTCGCGAAACTAGATCCTCCGCCGCCCGACCACGGCGCCTTTGACGAGACGGCCGAGATGAGTAAGGCCTTGGCGGCCGCGCACGCGGCTGATGTTGTCATATTGGTTCTAGGCGAGGGTCAGAACATGAGCGGAGAGAGCGCCTCATATTCGACGCTCGAGCTTCCGGGTACGCAGAAGCAACTGCTCGAGGCCGTCGTCAACACGGGCAAGCCGGTAGTCCTTCTACTCATGAGCGCGAGACCGCTTGATCTAAGATGGGCCAGCGAGAATGTCTCTGCCATCATGCAGATTTGGCATCCCGGAACGCGGGGCGGGGAAGCGGTTGCCAATCTCCTCTTTGGAGACGCCGTGCCCGGCGGCAAACTACCCTACACTTGGCCGCGACATGTCGGCCAGATTCCGATGGTCTACTCGCAGCGCAAATCGCACGCTCCCGGAACCGAGAGTCAACGCTACTGGAACGAAGAGAGCACTCCGTTGTTTGCTTTCGGTTACGGCCTGAGCTACTCCAGCTTCGAGTTCTCGAACATCAGGCTTGATCGTTCGATGGTAATGATAGGGGAGACCGCGTGGGTATCCGCGGATTTGACAAATAAGGGCCAAATGGCCGCCGACGAAGTGGCACAGCTCTACATCCATCAGCGCTATGGCTCTACGTCGCGGCCGGCGCGCGAGTTGAAAGGTTTCGAACGCGTGACGCTGCCCGCGGGAAAGACGCGTACGCTCAGGTTCAAACTAGGACCCGCGGAATTGCGTTATTGGAGCACGCCAGTACGCGATTGGGTGCAGGAACCGGCCGTTTTTGATCTGTGGATCGGTGGCGATTCGGCGGCCGGGTTGCACACGTCCCTTGAAGTAAGGTCATGACGTAGTGCTGCTCACCAATGGCGGTGCGAGCTTCATCAACGAGAAAGCAGGTCGTCACTGAATGGAAACTCCCTATATGTCTCGCCTGAAACAAATCCTGGCACAATGCAGCGGCCTGGTGATCATTTTTTTGGCGCTCATGACGACCGGCGCGGCGCGCGAGCGACCCCCCGCAGCCGTCGCGCCTTTGAGCGATGAAGCGGTGCGGAGCCGAGCGGACGCTCTGATCGCGCAAATGACGCCGGCGGAGAAGGCGGGCCAGCTTAGTCAATACTTCTATTTTCAGATCTTCCCTCCCATGAACAAGCCCGTCGAGGCGGCGCTCGAGTCCGGCGGGGTCGGTTCGATATTGTTCATCACAGATCCCGTCGAGATCAATCGCCTTCAGCATGTCGCGATCGATAAATCTCGGCTGCATATTCCATTACTGTTCGGTTTTGATGTCATTCACGGTTTGCACACGATCTTCCCTGTTCCGATCGGGATGGCGGCCTCGTGGGATCCAAAGACAGCGGAAGACGTGCAGAGTGTGGCGGCAGCGGAGGCGAGGGCAGTCGGAGTTCACTGGACGTTTGCTCCGATGGTCGACATTGCACGGGATCCTCGCTGGGGGCGCATTGTGGAGGGGGCGGGCGAGGATCCGTACCTGGGCTCCGCGATGGCGGCCGCCCAAGTTCGCGGTTTCCAGGGTCCTTTTATCGGCAGCGCTGGCCACGTTATCGCAGGTCCCAAGCATTTTGCAGGATATGGAGCGGCGCTCGGCGGTCGCGACTATGACGAGGTCAATCTGTCCGACAATGAGCTGTGGAACGTGTATCTGCCGCCCTTTAAGGCGGCGGTATAGGCGGGCGCCGGAAATATCATGAGTGCTTACATGCCTCTCAATGGAGTGCCCGCTTCGGCGAACGCATGGCTTTTGAAGAAAGTACTCCGAGATACATGGGGATTTCAGGGCTTTGTCAGCAGCGATGCGGGAGCCGTGCGATCCCTGACGACACAGGGTCTGACGGCCGATGCGGAAGATGCGGCGATACGCGCGCTCAAGGCCGGCGTGGATATGGAAATGGCAGCGGTGCGACAGCCGGCA
>Ga0116129_1000688_pt1 | contig 20503 bp, 9 predicted proteins | sample June2015DPH_17_2_FD_89732 | JGI IMG/M metagenome (GOLD analysis project Ga0116129, IMG submission 89732) | Peatland microbial communities from SPRUCE experiment site at the Marcell Experimental Forest, Minnesota, USA - June2015DPH_17_10 | ecosystem: Environmental > Terrestrial > Soil > Wetlands >...
ATGCTTTGGATGAGAGTGCGAAGCAAGTCGACTCCCTCAAAGAGGTCGGTGTCGGCTTCATGCGGGTTAATCTCCATCTCGGCGGCGAGTGCGTGGAATAGTTCCTGCGTGTGGCCGACGTCGCACACGCCGTGCACGTCCGTGTATTCCAGGTCGGATGAGCCCTGTTCTCGGGCGAGCTCCGCCAAGAAGGACATGAACTTTTGTATGAACCCTTCGAAGAACCCCATCATGAGGACAATTCGCGCCCCCGAGAGTCGGCCGACAAAGAGGCGGACATCTCTCAATTCCTGGCGGACGGGCAGCGAGTCCGAATCGGTCGGTTCTGCGCCCGCAGCGATGGCGAACCTTCGCAGCATCTCCGGATGGCTATCGCGCACTTCTTCGCGGAGGTTCTCGAGGATGATCAGGCGCGCTGGTCTTGTCTTGACGGATAAATAGGCGCCGGTCATCCAATAGATGAAATTCCCTTCGAGCACCGCGGTGTATCTTGAGATGATCCCGCGGCGCCTCTCGGCGGAGAGCTGCTTCGGGTCGGGCAAGGACGCTAAGAGTTCATCGACTGCGCATACAATGTTCTGTTGAATTGACGCTCCCAGCGATCGGTTCAGCGTGCGAGGAGGAGAGATTAACGTTGCACTCATAGTTTTACCTTTAGCGGTTCTCCCGCGGAGACTCTATCGTTTGTCCTGAAGCAAGCTGCCACCCCAAAAGTCCCCATTAGAATCCTAATTCTTCGCCCAGGTGGGCGCGTTATGCCTCTGGTATGCATCTCCAGTGCCACAAACCGGAGCGCCAACCTTTTCATTGATTCCATAATGGCTTGCAATGCTGGACAGTTATCGATGGTGGCGGCTATCGGAAGATATTGGAAGATTTTATGGATTTTTCCCCTAAGATATTCGCGTTTCCATCTTGAGATAATGTCTTTATCAGTATTTCGCGAATGCCATTGATTCTAAAATAGTTAGCGAAGCCATATTGTTATCCTATGGATGTACTTTCGAAGAAGTCGGAAGATTTAATGGACTACTCCCTGGAGTCTAGACACGTCGCTGGCGCTTTGAAGATAAGATTGAATACGCGGAGACTTCTCGAACAAATATCCGTTTTGATTCATGTCGGCAGATATTATTCGGACAGCGTGAAAGCAAGCGGCGCCGGTGGTGCAGCGGTTCCCCCCAAACGTTTGCTGCAAGCGCCGAGAAGTTCAGCAGGCAGACAATACCGATTGATCTCGGATACGGCCACTTTGCTGCAAAACAGACTGTTTTCCGGCCCCCCGGCCGCGGCCAGTCGCCTATCCCGCCCGCCATCTATCACTTGCCCTTACCGGCCGCCCTCGTCTGGCAAGTTCGATGAAAAATCCGGGCTAACGGGAGATCTTCCCGAACGACCGAGAGCACCACGGTGCGGTCGGCCACTATGAAAACCAGCTCTCTGCGTCAGCTAAATGGTCAAATAGACAGCATCTAACCGCAGAAGGAATATTCCGTCCATGACACCGTCCCTGCCGCCGATCTACCCACTGTTGCCCCGAACAGTGCCATGCAAAGTTGCCGGGCTCGCGCCGTTGAGCCTGTGTCGTCCGCTGCATTTGGCCAACCCGCGCCTAGGCAAAGAACGGAATTCGAAGCAGCGTCTATCAAACCCGACTCTCCACTATCGACCACTTCGAGAGACCGACAGACAAATTGATCGTGCAGACTGAATTCAGCACTGGGTCGAATGGCGCATGCCGATCTAGCGCATTTACTACTTGCTCGAAGATCCTCGAAATTGGTCGGGCGGATGCAGGAGTGGCCGTAGGCCTGACCCGCCAGCCCTACCCTTCTTTTATCCAGACGATGGAACTGAGCGGCCGGGGGGCGCCGCGCCCGCCGCCTTGCGGAGACGCTGTAGCCGCACCATCGCGATTAGTACGGGCGTAGTTCGGGACGGCGAGCAGGTCGGCGCCATCGGCGAACTTGCCCTTGATCACCATCACGCCGCCTAACAGGTCGGGGCGCCATTCGGCAATTAGGGGCGCGGTTTTACTGATCGGTTTGCTTATGTCCTGGTCGACTTTTTCGATGTTGTAGATCAGCGGACCATATTTCAGCGCCACCTTTCCCTCGTCGGGATGCGACACTTGGCCGCCGCGGCTGCGGGCCGTTATCCGGTCGTCTGGATACACGCGCTGCGCCGTCATCGGCAACACCAGTTCGACCTTATCGCCGGCTTTCCAGTTGCGTGTGATCACTGCGTAGCCGTTCTCAATGGCCGGCTTTACGGCCGCGCCGTTGACGTGGATAGAGGTCACTCCATTGGCCTCGGGCCTGGGGTTGTACAGCTTGCTCACTCCGCGATCGGGCACGCGGATGCGAAGACTGAAATTCTTGGCGGTCTTGGGATTCACCGTAATCGCCACGTTCCCCTTCCACGGATATTCCGTGGCCTGCACCATTTCCACGTCGGTCCCGCCCACGTTCTCCACGGTGATCGCACTGCCGACGAACAGGTTTACGTAGATGCCATCGGGGCTCTTGGTATAGACCCAGGTGGGCATCATTAACAGCGTGCGCGGAATGTTGCCCACACAGCAGGGGCATACGTGCCAGGCATAACGCACCTTATTCTCGTCGAGCGGATTATCGTAGTAGAAATTCTTGGCCTCGAGATCGTTAGCGCCCAGCAGCGCGTTGTACATGGTCTCTTCGATCAGGTCGGCGTACTTGGCCTCATGATAAGCCAGGTGCATCTTCCAATGGAAGAAGATTTCGCCGCAGCTCGAGCAGGCCTCGCAATACGCCTGGTTGCTCAGCGCGTAATTGACCCCGAAGCCCTCCGAAGTATCACCGCTGCCGACTCCGCCGGTGACGTAGAGCTTCTTATTCACCAAATTGTCCCAGAGCGATTTAACCGCGCTGTGGTACTCCAGGTCGTGAGTTTCTACAGCGACGTCCGCCATGCCGGAATCGAGGTACATGGCGCGCACCGCGTGGCCCACCACTTCGTACTGCTGCACCACTGGCAGATGGCTCTGATCGTATTCCGACCGTTCGTCGACGATTGTGCCGTCCGGCCTGGTTCTCTGCACCGCGGTGGTCGAGCGGCAATCCAGCAGCCACTTGGCCGTTTCGATGTACCTCTGCCCCTTGCCATCGCCTTCCATATCGTTGACGAAGCGGCCGAACCGAACCAGCCCTTGCTCCATTTGCTCGTGGCCGTCGTACCAGGGCTTCTTGGGCGCTGGACCGAGATTGTTGTACCAGCAGTCCGCCAGCTTCTTGGCGGCGTTGTACAGGCGGGCGTCCTGCTTCTTCGTCATCAGGTAATGGTTGATGGCCGATTCCAGGAAGTAGCCCGCGGTGTAGCCTTCGTGATTGCCGCGAGTCGCAGGATCCCAGTGCTTAAGATTGGCGGGCTGGGGCGTCGGGACCTCGATCGTGGTGTCGGGTTTGCCGTCGGCATTGTCACCGGTGACCTTCTTGGCGGTGATAGGAACCGCATTCGGCCCGCCTCCAGCGCGGAAGCCGTTGGTCGGCGCCACGCCCTCGCTGAGAGCGATGCGGGTGGGAGTGGTCGTACCGTCCTGATTCAGGACCGGGAAGAGGACCGTAGTCGACGTCTTGCCGTCAAACGGCTGTTCCGTGTTGGCCTGATCCTGACCTCGTTCGCCGCGGCCACCGCCACGATTGGCGTGGAGCGTGCCGTCGGGATCCTGCGAGACCGTAACTCGCGCGAGCACCACAGTGCCATCCGGCTCGGTGACCGGAACGGGGGGCAGCGGGCCACGCCGGGGCGCGGCCGCTGTGAAGGCAGTCTGCAAGTACCCATCGGGTTCCTGTGCGGCCAGGATAATCGGGATCCAGGTGTCCAGTGTCTTATGGAACTTCTCGTGAGCCCTGATGATGTCGGGATCGCCCTGCGGGTCGATCATCAGCGCGATGCTCATCGCCTCCACGGTCTGGTGGACCCAGGCATTAGAGAAGACGTAGCCCTTGTGATATCCGTGCGGCTCGCCGCGCAGCGCTTTGCCCGCATTGATGAAGTTGTCGATGCCGCCTTGCCCAATGGTCAGATCTTCGCGGTTGATCTGGTCGATGCAATGCGGAATCCAATTGACGATCAGCGACTTCGCGCGGGCATTCCAGAACGGGCTCGAGATTTTAAAGTTCTTGGTGTAGACCGCTTCGAGCTGCTTGGCGGGCGGCGGCGCTTCGACCGAAACATGCAGGGTCGAAGAGTGCGTGCTCTCGCCGTTGGTCACGGTCAGTTTCAAGGCATACCATCCCAGCGTGGAGAAGGTGGCTGTGGTGGTCAGTGCCTTGGGATCGGCAAACGTGACCGTGCCCGGTCCGGATTCCTTGTTCCAGATGGCGGTCGGCGTTGGTCCGGCCGCTGGCGGCGCAGGGGCCGTCTGTCCTGTTTGTCCGGCGTAATTGATCTGTGCGGGCTGGACCGGCGGACGTCCCATTACGGGAGGCTCGCCATATCCGGCCCAGCCCCGCAGATAGGTCTTGCTGCCCAGGACGGTGATGCGGTCCACACCGGCGCTGCCGACGACCGGCGCATCCATAGCTTCTACATCGGTTCCGCCAACGCTCACGATAGCGCTCTTCACCATCGGCGAGAGCGCCACCGACGCGGCGGCCGCCTTTCCAACGGATCCAAACAGGGCCCGGCGGCTCAACTGGGTCTTCTTCGAATCTTGCTTCAAGGAGTTTCCACCTCTTGTTCACAATATCATCTTCAGGCAGTTTGATGTAAGCGCTAACATCTTTGGGTATCTCGTAAACGCAGATCACGACGCCTTGAACACGCTCGGTGCGCTGCCAAGTCAGTTATTGATAAGGACCTTTTCCACATGATCAATTGTTATGGCTTCGATGGTTGTCTTGGATGACTCGGACTGTTGCTGTTGAGCTGCGACGAAAAGGTCTGGTACGGTAGATCACGCCCACTAAGTCCGCCCCACCCTCCGGCAAAACAGGGCCCCTCGTTTCCAGCATCGCCCTTCGAGGACGCCAGGCCTGATCTCCGATAACCCGACTTAACTGCCCCCGTAGAACAACCCGCGAGGTCTCGGGCGCGGGTTAGTTTCCGGATGCGGCGTAATCCATTCTCCATCCAAGCCCTTGATTGGCTAAACTAAGTTGAAGCCCTTTGAATGCCCGTCTCTGTTGGCGATAAACTCGGCCCTTATGACATCCTTGCGCCGATTCGGGGCCGGCGGCTACGGGCTAGATGTATCAGGCCGCGGACACAGTAGTCTTCGACGAGGTTATGCCTCCCGGAAATCCCGCCATTGAGGCAACCAGCACTGTCTGTATCTTGGATGTGTTTCTAGGGTACTGGAGGTCAATGTGATTGGAAGATTGCGCGCCGGTCTCGTTGCGGCGGGTTTTGCGCTGATCGTGACATTGCTGGCCGGACGTCAAGATGCCGTTGCTGCGGCGACGGTTACGCGGTATGAAGAAGTCAAGGATTGGCCGAGTCTTCCTCCGAGCGTTCAGCTTGGCGAAACCGCTGGGGTTGCCGTCGACGTGAATGGTCACGTATTTATTTTCCATAGACCTGGCCGCGGGTTCGACCTTGCGGCAACAACCAAGCTCACTGAACCGACAGTGCTCGAGATCGACGCCAATACAGGCAAACTCATTTCGTCGTGGGGCGCGAACATGTTTCTCGTGCCACACGGAATCACCATCGACGGGCAGAACAACGTTTTCCTGACCGACGTCTCACTGCAGCAGGTTTTCAAGTTCACACACGATGGCAAGGTCATCTTCGCGCTTGGGGAACCACGCGTCGGAGCATGGGATGCGACGCATTTCAATGAGCCCACCGACATTGCCATCCGTCCCGACGGAACCTTTTATGTCTCGGACGGCTATGTGAACAGCCGCGTCGCGCTCTTCGACCGCAACGGAAAATGGTTGCAGGAATGGGGTAAGAAGGGATCGGGCGAGGGTGAGTTCAGTAATCCGCACGGGCTCGTGCTCGTGCCCGGCACTACCGACGTCCTCGTCGCCGACCGCGAAAACTCGCGCCTTCAACTGTTCGACCGAGTTGGCAAGTTTAAGCGGCAGTGGACCGGTGCAAAGGACGCTCAAACGACAGGGCGCGTCTCTTGCGTTGACGCCGATTCCGATGGTTTCCTTTACGCCGGAGTTCGCCGCGCCGACTACGATACCGAACACACCGGCATCCTCAAGCTCGACCACGACTGGAATATTGTCGCGTCGATCGGCTTCGGCAAACCCGGCGATCCGGTGTTCAACGCCGTTCACGATATCGCGGTCGGTCGCGATGGCTCGATTTACGTGGCCGAAACACGAACCAAGCGGGTCGTCAAGCTTCGCCCGGCGAAGTGGTGATCAGGACTCTACGGACTGTTTGAAGAACGATACCCTCCGTCACCGTACGGGCTTACTCGAATATTTAAAGGACCCTACCTCATCGGGCGCCCCCGAGGGCCGTGGATGAGATGTGGTTGGGGCTGCGGCGCCCAGCTTACCGAGCGCAATATGCGCGCACTTCACGCCATGCCCGAGGCGGCCGGCAGCCTCCGGCGACGTTTAGCCAAGGGGGAACAACCCGGGGGCGGTGAATGCTGTGCGGCTGGCGCTACGGCGCCCGACTAACAGCGAGCCAGACGAGGGCGAATTTCACGGTATGCCCGGAACGGCGACCGCGAGGCGCGTGTCGCGGCCGCCCTCCAGAGTGCGTCGGCTCTGGCACGGTCAGGCTGCGTGCCCCTTTGCTAGCGCATGCTCAAACGGGTTGGCCGTTCGTGGGTGTATACTCGATTCGTGCAGAAGCAAGTCAGGCCACCGGCCGCGGCCGGTTAAACACGCTGTGACTCCGACGACAGAGGAGCAGCGGGCCACCTGCGCTTGGGTCTTTGCAAGGGCAGCGAATTTTGACAATAAAGGACTTGACTGGTCGCAGATTAGACGAAACGCGCTCCTTTAGACTTGCGCGTCTGCCCATGCCGGGGCGGCGCTCGCTTGCGCTCGCATCCATCGTCGCGCTGCTTGCCGGCGCGGTTCTCGCGGTGGCAGTGTCAGGCGCTCAGGCCACGTCCCCTGTCGCCGATACCCGGGCATTCTTCGACAAGTACTGCGTCACATGCCATAATCAGAAACTTCACACCGCCGGACTTGCCTTCGATAGTCTGGACGTCGCGAAGCCAGCCGCCAATGCGGAAGTTTGGGAGCGGGTCATCGCGAAGCTTCGGGCCGGCTCGATGCCGCCGCCCGGAATGCTCCGGCCCGCTGCGGCCGCCTATCGCTCCGTCGCGGCATCGCTCGAAAACGATATCGATCGCGCGTGGGCGGCCAAGCCGAATCCGGGCAGAGTCGCCGCGGTCCATCGTCTCAATCGCGCGGAATATGGCAATGCGATTCGCGACTTGTTCGCGCTCGACATCGATCTGAATCCGCTGCTCCCCGGGGATGAGACGGCCGACGGCAGTTTCGACAACTTCGCCGATGTCCTCTCGATTTCGACAGCACATCTCGAGCGATACATGTCGGTGGCCCGGCAGGTGACTCGGTTGGCAACCGGTCTTCCGCCCGCCAAGCCTAAGCTCGAGACATTCCAGATCCCGCTGCATGTACTGCAAAACGACCGGCAGAGTGAAGACCTGCCATTGGGATCTCGCGGCGGCATCGCGATTCATTACAACTTTCCGGTCGATGGCGAATACCTCATCAAGGTCCGCCTGCAAAGGCAGTATCAGGATTACCTGAAGGGCATCGGGTGGCCGCAGCGGCTCGACGTCCGCCTGGATGGCAAGCTGCTGAAGCGGTTCACGGTGGGAGGCGCCGCCCACGGCCGGCCCGCCGCCGAAAGTTGGGCCGGCAGTGGAGAGCCAGGCTTCGCCGGCGACCCCGAATGGGAAGAGTACATGCAGGTTACCGGAGACGCCGGGTTGGAAATTCGCCTTCCCGTCCAGGCGGGTCCCCGTGTCGTCGGTGTATCGTTTGTGCGGGAAATGTGGGAGCCGGAAGGGCTCCCTCAGCCGCTGCAGAGAGGCAGGGTCATTGCCGACGACCAGGTGTACATGGATTACGCGAACGTCGGCAGAGTCGAGATCGGCGGTCCTTATCAGCCCGCCGGAACGGCGAAAGACACTCCGAGCCGCCGCGCCATTTTCATCTGCCAGCCCCGGCCCGGCGCCGATGAGCGCGCTTGCGCCGCGAGAATTCTTTCCAGAATGGCCCGGCTCGCGTATCGGCGGCCCGTAACCAAAGCGGACGTGCAGACGCTGCTCGAGTTTTTCGACAGTGGCCGGCGCGATGGTGGAAGCTTCGACAACGGGATTCAATTCGCGCTCGAACGGCTTTTGGTGGACCCAGACTTCCTGCTGCGCGTCCATCATGACCCGGCCACGGCGGTAAAAGCCCCCTATCGCCTCAGCGATCTTGAGGTGGCCTCGCGCCTGTCGTTTTTCCTCTGGAGCAGCATCCCCGACGATCGCTTGCTGACCCTCGCGGAGCGCGGACAGCTCACCAATCCGCCAGTGCTCGAGAAGGAGGTGCGGCGAATGCTTGCCGATTCGCGGGCCACCGATGCGCTGGTGAACAACTTCGCCGCCCAATGGTTGAATCTGCGCCGCGTCCCGGAGGTAGTGGTCGATCCGGAGCGCTATCCGAACTATGACGAGAGTCTGCTGCAGGCGTTCAAAACCGAAACGGAGTTGTTTGTTGCGAGTACCCTGCGCGAGGATCGCAGCGTGGACGATCTGTTAAACGCGGATTATACGTTCGTCAACGAACGGCTGGCGCGGCATTATGGAATTGCCGGGATCTATGGCAGCCGGTTCCGCCGTGTCAGCCTTCCGAACCACGATCAGCGCGGCGGGCTGCTGGCCGAGGGAGCGCTGCTCGCGACCACGTCCTACCCCGACCGCACCTCGCCCGTGCTGCGCGGCAAATGGCTGCTGAACAATATCTTTGGCTTGCCCGTGCCGCCGCCTCCCCCCGGAGTGGACACGAACCTCGATGCGAAGCCCGGCGCCGCGAAGCTGTCGATGCGCGAGAGGCTGGCGCAACACCGGCAGAACCCCTCGTGCAACAGTTGTCATTCCGTGATCGATCCGCTAGGTTTTGCGCTGGAGAATTTCGACGTGATCGGGGGGTGGCGGACCGTGGACGAATCGGGCAAGCCAGTCGACGCGAGCGGCTCCACGGTGAGCGGGGCGAAGATTGAGGGCCTTTCGGGACTGCGGGCGCTGCTGCTTGAGCAGCCCGAGCAATTTCCGCGCACCGTCACCGAAAAGCTTCTGTCCTACGCCCTGGGGCGCAGGCTTGAGTACTACGATCGGCCGGCCATGCGCGAAATCGTCCGGGCCGCCGCGGGGCACGAGTACCGCTGGTCGTCGATCATTCTCGGTATTGTGGAGAGCCCTGCTTTCCTGAAAGCGACGCCGCCGGATGCGCCCTCGGACTGATTTAGACTACTGAATTGAAGAGACAATGAAGTGAGGAGACGACAGACATGGCCTTTCTGACGAAATCGTTGCCGCGGCGGACCGTGCTTCGGGGATTCGGCGCGACCATGGCGCTGCCGTTCCTCGATGCGATGCTTCCACCGTTCTCGCTGCGCGCGAACCCCGCCGCGAAGCCCGTGCACCGGTTTCAAACGTTCTACGTGCCGAACGGGATGGCCATGGAGTATTGGACGCCGAAGGCTGAAGGGAGCGGCTTTGAGCTCACGCCCATTCTCGAGCCGCTCGCGCCCTTCCGGAATCAAATGCTGGTGCTGTCCGGCATCAAGGCAAACTGGAACTACATCCACGCCGGGGCCTCCGGATCGTTTCTCACCGGCGCGACGCACGGAGGGCGAAACGAGGTAGAGATTATCGCCGACGTGTCGATGGACCAGTTACTGGCGAGACGCTTCGCCGAGGAAACGCAGGTCGCCTCGCTCGAGCTCTCGATGGATTTGCCCGCCAACGCCGGCGCCTGCACGGGCAACCTGAGCTGCGCATACACGCACACGCTGTCATGGCGCAGCCCCACCCAGCCGTTGCCCATGGAGTGGAACCCGCGGGCGGTGTTCGAGAAGTTGTTTGGCGATAGCGACAGCACCGAGCGGACTGCGCGCGATGCGAGATTGCAACAGCATAAGAGCATTCTGGACTCGGTGACGGAAAAGCTGGCGGACCTCAAGCGGCAGCTCGGGCCGCAGGACCAGGTCAAGGTCAACGAATATACTGAGGCTGTCCGCGATGTCGAACGCCGCATTCAGAAGGCGGATCAGCAGCGCGATATTGAACTACCGTCGATGGAGCAGCCGCAGGGAGCCCCCCGGTCTTCGAAGATCACCTGGCAGTGATGCTGGATTTGCAGACGCTGGCGTTTCAGTCCGATCTCACCCGCGTGATCTCATTCATGCTCAGCAAGGAACAAAGCGCGCGCCCTTACCCTCAGATTGGCGTGCCCGAGGCGCATCATCCGCTGTCACACCACAACAATGTGCCCGAACTGATCGCGCACATGTCCAAAATCAACCGCTATCACGCGCAGCTTTTCGCGCAGTATCTGGCGAAGCTCCGCGCCACGCCCGATGGCGACGGCTCGCTGCTCGACCACATGACGATCCTCTACGGGTCGGGCATTTCGAACAGCACCCAGCACTCGGGCGACAACCTGCCGTTGCTCCTGGTGGGCGGCGGAGCAGGACGGCTCAAGGGCGGCCGGCATCTCCATTATTCCGGCAAGCCCACCATGGCAAACCTGCTGGTGACGCTGATGGACAAGCTCGACGTGCCCGTGGAGCGGCTCGGCGGCAGCACCGGAAAACTCCCGCTGGATACTCTCTCCGGGGTTTAGATAGACAGAGTGGAAACCATGCGGACCGCGACCGCTTTGCACCGTCTGATCCCGCTAAGCCTCGCTGTGTTCCTCATGGGAGCCGGCGGCGATGGGCCCACGCTGGTTGACGCGGCCAAGAGCGGCGACCGGGATGCCTTACGCACTCTGCTCCGGAAAAAGGCGGACGTCAACGCAGCCGAAAATGACGGCTCGACGGCCCTGCTTTGGGCGAGCTATCGGGACGATCTCGAAAGCGCCGGGTTGCTGATTCACGCCGGCGCCAATGTGAACCGGGCGACCGATCTTGGCGTCACGCCGCTTTGGGCGGCCAGCCAGAACGGAAGCGCGGCCATGGTCCGGAGGCTGCTGGAGGCTGGCGCGAACCCGAATCTGGCTCTGGTGGCCGGCGAGACGCCGCTAATGGTCGCCGCCCGATCGGGCTATCCCGGCGTCGTGGAACAACTGCTGAACAAGGACGCGAGCGTCAGCGCACGGGGCGTGCGCGGCCAGACCGCGCTCATGTGGGCGGTGGCGCAGAAGCACTCCGAAGTCGTGAAGCTATTGCTGGACCACGGCGCCGATGTCCATGTTCGCTCGGAAGTGTGGAGCGAGATGATGGCCGTTCCGCCGCATGGTTATCCCGAATATAACCGGCAGATCCCGCACGGCGGCGACACCGCGTTGATGTTTGCGGCGCGCGTGGGCGATCTGGCTTCGGCGAAGCTGCTTGTGGCTGCCGGCGCCAACGTGAACGATGCCGATGCGTGGGGCGTCAGCGCCACGGTTCTTGCCGCACACTCCGGCTATCGGGAGCTCGTCGAATTTCTGCTGGAAAAGGGCGCCGACCCGAACGCGGCCGCGGCCGGCTTTACCGCGCTGCACGAGGCGATCATGCGCCGGGATGAAAAGATGGTGAGCGCTCTTCTGGACTGCGGCGCGGACGCAAACACGCCGCTGCGGACGTGGACTCCCACCCGCCGCTCGTCCTATGACTTCCACTTCGAGCCCGCATTGGTCGGAGCGACGCCCTTCTGGCTGGCCGCCCGTTTCAGCGAACCGGGAGTCATGCGCCTTCTGGTGAAGCATGGCGCCGATCCACTGTTCGTACACCATTCCGACGAAGTGTCGGAGAAACAAGGGTTCAAACACAAGACCGAAGTGACGACGGCCCTCATGGCCGCGACGGGAATGGGCGGTGGGACGGCGTGGGTTCAACCCGCCAGCGGCGGCCGGGAAGCGCTGACGCTCGAAGCCGTCAAGCTGGCGGCGGATCTTGGCGTCGATGTCAATGCCGCCAACACCGACGGCCGCACGGCGCTTGCGGCTGCGAAGGCCCTGAAGTACAACAGTGTTGTCAGTTTTCTGATCGAGAAGGGCGCCAAATAAATCAAGGGCGCCAAATAAATCCGCGGGGTCGAGACGGGAGTTCCGAGTGTTCGGCCCATCGTCGCTCCGTGGCAGGGTCTGGTGACACGGCCGACACGTCCAGCCAGGCCGCCGGATACCATGCCGCCCACATGACGGCCGGGTCCGAGCAGGGCGGTGTCGAGACCTTCATGAGCGGCAGAGACCGCCGCAATGACGCCGCCGGCAGTGCCACCGTAGACCACAACATCGAAGCGATGGGTTGCAGCCAGCGAACCGAGGGAAGGGCAAGCAGGACAGGCGGCTTCCGACCATATGGACCGGGCAGGTAGGAACCCGAAAGCCAAGCGTGGACGCCCGCCGGGCCGGCGAATGCTCTGCCGGCTGGCGCTGTGGCGCCCGGGGCAGCGTCGTAGGCGGCCGTTATCGCCAGACTCGTCATCTCCCAGAAAGCGGACTTCCTGTGGAGTGATAGCCGAACAACGCTTCAAAGGGTGACCATTCCCCGAGTGGCCGACTTTCGCTCAGAGCGCGCGCATTCTCGATGACGAAGAAGCAGTTAAGCTGCCGGAAGCGTAGGCGCCATGAAGAAGTCGAAGGCGACGACCACCTCACGGTGATTGTGGAGAAACGCAAGGCGCCGTTTGCCTGGGTCACCATGGCGCCGAATGCGCCGCAGATACCGAGCCACGCTCCGTTCGGAAACAGCGAAGCCTGGCTTTCACAGTTGGCCATGTAGTTTCCGGCAGCCACACTTGTCACCGTAACGCGAGAATCCGGTGCGCCTCGCTGTCGGAGATATACAACACACCGCCGTTGAACAAAACGCCGTGTGGCCGCGAAAGGCTGAACTTGAACGGATCGGGGTTCGGCGCATCTCCCCGCGCTCCCGTGCCTATCACCGTTGAGATGACTCCGGTCCGCAGCGCAATCCTGCGAATCGTGTGGCTCTCGGTGTCCGCCACATAAAGGTCGTCGCCGTCGCCGTAGGTCAGACCCTTCGGTCCCGAAAGCTTCGATTCGAGCGCGGGTCCTCCGTCGCCCGCGTAGCCCTGCTCACCGGTTCCCGCGACGCGGTGCAATGTCTGCGTCTTGGCATCCACGCGATAAATGGCGTTGCCTTCACGCAGCGCGATGAACAGGTCGCCCGCCGGGGAGAGGGCCAGAGTGCGCGGGCCGCGCAGGGGCGTTCCTTTCACCGGAGCGCCTTCGGGAGTCGGCGCCGCCTCGCCGGTTCCCGCCCAGGTTTCGATGATGCCGGTCTCGGGATGCAGCCGCCGAATCCTGTTGTTGCCGATATCGCAAATCAGCAGCGTTCCGTCGCGGTCGAAGAGAATGCTGTGCGGCTGCCGCAGTTGGGCCCTGGCGCCCGGCTGGCCGTCGCCGGAATAGCCGGCAATCCCTGTGCCCGCGACGGTGGAGATCAGCCCCGTCTTCATATCGACCTTCCGGATTACGTGGTTATCGCGCTCGGCGATGTACAGGTCGCCTCTTGCGTCGAAGCGAATCTCGTGCGGCATGTTGAGCGACGCCTCAACCGCGCGTCCGCCATCGCCCTTGTAGGCCGCCTCTCCGTTGCCCGCAATCGTCGTCAGCCGATGGGTCTTCAGGTCGAGTCGCCGGATGCGCTGATTGTCCAGGTCGCAGAAGTAGAGGCCGCCATCCGGTCCGATCGCCATCCCGTAGGGATTATTGACCTGCGTCTCCGAGAAGCCCTTCTCGCCCGTGCCGACGAGGATTTCCACCGCGGGAGGCGCCGCCGCTGTCACAAACACCAGGGCGGCCCAGCACAAAAGGAACCGTTTCATGGGAGCCGGTTACGCGAGAATCTCTTTGATCACCTGACCCGCCAGCACGGTAGGCCGCTCGTTCTGGCCGTTGTGGAGATAGGTCGTCTTCAGGTGGTCGAGACCCATCATCCAAAGAACCGTCGCGTGGATGTCGTGCACGTGCGCGGGCCGCTCGGCCACGCGCATTCCGATCTCGTCGGTCGCGCCCACGTATTGGCCGCCCTTGGCGCCGCCGCCGGCCATGAACATCGTGAAGCCCCACGGATTGTGGTCGCGCCCGTCGCCCTGCTGGTTGAAAGGCGTTCGACCGAACTCGCCGCCCCAGACGACCAGAGTGTCCTTAAGCAGTCCGCGTTGCTTCAAATCCGCCAGCAAGCCGGCGATCGGTTTGTCCGACGCCTTGCACCACTTACCGTGATTCGATTCGATGTGCTGGTGCGCGTCCCAGCCGCTTCCCGAGCCGCAATATAACTCGATGAAGCGCACGCCGCGCTCGACCAGCCGGCGCGCCATCAGGCAGTTGCCGCCATAGACCGCGGTCGCCGGGTCGTCGAGTCCGTACAGGTTCCGCGTCTCCGCCGTTTCCCTGGATAAATCAACCGCCTCGGCCCCGGCCGATTGCATCTGATATGCCAGCTCGTACGAGCGAATGCGGGCGTCGAGTTCCGAATCGTCCGACTTGTCGCGCGACCAGATTTCATTGAGGGAACGGAGCAAACCCAGTTCGTTGCGCTCCTGCTCGTCGGAAATCGCCGCCGGCGGCTTCAGGTCCAGGATCGGCGTCTCGCCGCGGCGGAACTGCGTGCCCTGGTAAACGGCGGGCAGGAAGCCCGAACTCCAGTTGTTCGCGCCGCCCAGCGGATCCTTGTCGTCGGTCATGACGACGAACGTCGGCAGGTTCTTGTTGGCGGTGCCCAGCCCATATGTCGACCAGGCGCCGAGTGACGGCCGGCCCGCCAGAATCGAGCCGGTGTTCATCTCGCAAACCGAGCCGACGTGGTTGATGCCGTCGGTCCAGCACGAGCGGACGATGGTCATCTCGTCGACGAACGCGCCGGTGTGCTCGTACCAATCGGAAACCCACATTCCGCTCTGTCCGCGTTGTTTCCACACGCGCTTCGGCGCCATAAGCGTGTTGTTCTGCGTTCCCTGCGCGGTCAGCTTCGGCTTGCCGATCGAATCCGGAATCGGCTGTCCGTCCATATGGATCAGGGCGGGCTTGTAGTCGAAAAGATCGACGTGGCTCGGCCCTCCCTCCATGAAAAGGAAGATGACCGACTTGGCAGTGGGCGCGTGGTGCGGCTGCTTCGCCGCCAGCGGATCGGACACGGCGGCCTTCGCCTTGTCCTCCTCGACCATTGCGGCCAGCGCCATGGCGGCGAGTCCACTCCCCGCTCGCGTGAAGAATTCCCGCCGCGAGCCTACCTTCCAGTGGTGCCTGAGCTGGTCCAGCATGTTGCTCCCGTTAGTTGATGTACAGGAACTCGTTCGAACTCATGAGCGCGTGGCAGAAATCCACGAACGCGGCCGCGAACGATTGTTCTGTTCCCGCCGGAATCCGGTCGGGCAGGAGCACGGGTTCGTTCCGCGCCATGCGACCGGAAACGAGTGCTGCCTGCCTGGTCAGAAAGTCCGACACCGCGGTAATTTCGTCCGGCTCCGGGGCCCGCCCGAACGCGATCCGGTACGCGCGGTTGATCTGCTGCTCGCGCGTCAAGCCGGTGTCGGTAAGCACCCGGCTCGCGAACGAGCGCGACCACTCGAGCACGTACTTGTCGTTCATCAGGGTGAGCGCCTGCGAGGGAACCACGGTTGAGAAGCGGCGCGGGCAGCTCTCCTCCGAGGTTGCCGCGTCGAATGCCTCGAACATCGGGTAGGTGAGCACGCGCTTGACGTACACGTATATGCTGCGCCGGCGGGTGTCGGCCTCGTCCTTATTCACGCTCCACGTCGAGTAACCCGAGGTGTCGACTCCCTCCGGCAGCTCCGGCCGAACGCCCGGTCCGCCCATATCGAGGTTGAGCCGGCCCGCCGTGAACAGCATAGCGTCGCGAACCACCTCGGCCTCGGCGCGGTGGCGCGGGTAGCGCCACATGAGCTTGTTGTCGGGATCGATCGCCGCCGCGGCCGGCTCGCTGAGCGACGACTCCCGATAGGTGTTCGACAGCATGATCAGCCGGTGCAGCTTCTTGATGCTCCAGCCGTTCTCGACGAGCGAAGCGGCCAGATAGTCGAGCAGAGCCTGGTTCGCGGGGCGCTCGCCCATGATTCCGAAGTCGCCGCTTGTGGCCACGACACCGGTTCCGAAGTGGCCCTGCCAGACCCGGTTCGCCATCACGCGGGGCGTGAGCGGATTGTTCGGATCGGCGAGCCAGTTGGCGAGGGCCGTGCGGCGTCCCGTGCTCGCAACCGCCTCGGGCTGCGAGTATTTGGCGTCGCCGGGATCGAGGATCGAGAGGAAGCCGGGATGCACTTCCTCCCTTGGCGCGTTCCACGACCCGGCCGCCAGCACGTACGACTTCGGCGAGTCGACGCCCTGATCGATCATCGTCTGAGCGTGGGGCGAATCGGGCTTAAGGCTGTCGAACTGCTTCAGTTGCGCCGCCAGTTCGTCGAACTGCTTCTTCTCATCGCCTTTGAGCCTCGCAGCCAGCTTTTCGTCCTGATAGGTGATCTGCGGCATGCCCTTGACGGCCAGCAGAGATTGATAGGGGGTGCGTTGTTCGGGAGGCGTCAGGATCGCTTCGCGAGTGCCTTCGGAGAACCGGTTCATGTACTCTTTGGCATCGGCCGCGGCGAATTGCGCGACCAGCGCGTGCATGGCGGCGCGAATGTCCCGGGTCTTCTCCTCGTAATCCGCCGCCCGCTTGCGCTCCGCTTCGAGGGCGGCGCCGGAGAGCGGAATGTAGTCGTCCTTCGCCTGCACATTTTCAAAGAACGCCTGAAGCCGGTAGTAATCCTTCTGCAGAATCGGATCGAACTTGTGGTTGTGGCACTTCGCGCAGCCGTAGGTGAGGCCCATGAACGCCGTCGAGACCGTGTCCGTGATGTTCTGCAGCAGTTCCTCGCGGCGGAGTTCCATGCTGGGCTGGTTGGTCTCGTCCGTGTAGTGGCGCAGGAAACCCGTGGCGATATGCGCCTCGATGCTTTCCGGATACATCTCGTCGCCCGCTATCTGTTCGCGGATGAAGCGGTCGTAGGGCTTGTCTTCGTTGAACGCCTTCACCACGTAGTCGCGGTAGCGCCAGATGTTCGGGCGCGCTTCGTCGGCTTTGAAGCCGTTCGTGTCCGCGTAGCGGGCCACGTCCAGCCACTGGCGCCCCCATCGCTCGCCGTATTGCGGCGAGGCGAGGAGCCGGTCCACCACCTTCGCGAACGCGTCGGGCGCATTGTCGGTCAGAAACGCCTGGACCTCCTCGGGCGTTGGCGGAAGACCCGTCAAATCGAGCGTGGCACGCCGCAACAGCGTCACCTTGTCGGCGGGCGCGTTTGCCCGGATGCCCTTGGCCGCCTGCGCGGCGTTCACGATTGCGTCGATCGGGTTTGTTGACGCGGGGGGCGCTCCCGGCCGCGCCGCGACGATCTTCGGAATCGGCTGGAAGAACCAGTAGGCACGCTGGGCGGCTGTGAATTCATACGCCCCCGGAGCGGGGCCGGCGGTTGTGGTTACGGGCTTCGCGTCCCAAGGCGCGCCTTGTTCGATCCACGCCCGGAACACCGCAATTTCGTCGTCGCTCAGGCGGCCGCCGAACGGCATTTGCGGCTGATCGAGTCCCGCGATTTTTCGATAAAGAAGGCTCTCTTCGGGCTTTCCGGGCATCAGCGCGGGTCCACGCTTGCCGCCCCGGAGTGCATCCTCGCGCGTGTCCAGGGCCAAGTCGTTCATCTTCATCGACCCGCCGTGGCACCCCCAGCATTTCTCCGCGAGCAGCGGAGCCACGTCCTTCTGAAACGAGACTTTCCCGGCCGGTTGAGCCAACGCCATGAACGGCGGCAACAACGCGGCCGCGAACCGAACACGACAGAACAAGGTCCTGTACCTCAACCGGAATTTCCTTTTGGCCTCCGGAATACCAAACATTCTACACCCATACGAGCCGCTCCGGCGCATGAGAGTTAATATTAACCGCGCCGGATTCTCGCGAATAATCGCCACATGGTTTCAGCCGTGCTGTCGCGCTGAAACGCGCGCCTGCCCGCCGCCAGTTTATTACGACATCACAACCGAGGCGGATTTGAGCGATGCGGCTGAAAGACTGAAGGAATTCCGCGCAGCCAAGAAGAGCGTGGAATCAGTTCTGAATAGTGACAATAACTGTGACAGCGGCCCTTAAGAAACCCCAAAACAGGTCCCCGTATCTAGGGGATAACTGATTTGTTTGGTTATTGGTGCGGATGAGAGGACTTGAACCTCCACTCCCTTGCGAGAACTAGAACCTGAAACCAATTCAAGCGGTATCGCCAGGTGTCGCTGAGGCCAAAGTCACTGATTCTAGGACTCCTCGGTATCCGCAGGTTTCGTCGGGTTTCCTGAAACCACTACACTTTCCGCTACAGCAGGGGCAGCGTTATCCGTGACCTATTCGGAAGATGGCGAAGTTCCTCTCCGAGCCTTACACGCGCCAACAAAATCGCTGCGAGGATACTGAGCGTTCGGCGCCAAACCGTGATTCAGTTCGCCATCAGCAGATACCCCGCCCAGTAAAACGGCTGCGGCCAGCCTTTCCCCGCCATCGCCATTTGGGCCTTGCGCAATGCGCCCGCCGGCGGCAGGTGATCCCCGAGCAGGCCCTTGTAGAATTCCGTCATCAGCTCACCCGACGCCTCGTCCTCCACGCTCCACATCGTCGAAACCACCTGCTTCGCCCCCGCGTGCAGAAACGCGTACGAAAGACCCGCCGCGCCCTCTCCCTCCGACTGCTCTCCCACTCCCGAGTTGCACGCGCTCAGCACCACCAAGTCGGGGTCGATCGTCAGATCGAAAATATCCTGAACCTTCAGATACCCCGGCACCGGCCGCCCCTTCGCATCCACCAGCGAGAACACCAGCCCCGAGAGGTCTGGCGACGCGGGGTCCACCAGCCCGTGCGTCGCGAAATGCCAGATCCGGTAGTTCGCCAGCTTCGGGCTGAGCGCCGTCTTCAGGCTCGCCTGGAAGTCCAGCGCCGGCAGCGCCGACCCTTTTGCCAGCGACAGGATCGCCAACGCCTCCTTCCGCGTCCCATACAGCCGCGGCAGCTCGGCGCCGAATCCCACGTCTCGCATCGCCAGCCCCAGTGTTGCGGCCTCCGTCGCGGCCGGCACCCCCGCCTCTGGCTTTACCCGCGAGTCCTTCGCGCTGAACACCGGGTCTGCCAGAATCGCGACCTCCTTCTTCGCTGCCGCGCGCCTTACGCTCCTCGCGGCCGCCGTGACAATCCGCAAAGACGGCGCGTTGGCGATCTCCTTGATCGCCAACAGCGGCGGGCTGTTCGCATTGTGGCAGCCGTCCGACGGCAGCGCCGCAAACGGAACTGCCTGCAAGCTCCCGTCCGCGATAATCGTCAGCCGCCCCTCCTTCTCGAACCGGACCCCGGCCAGCAGCATGCACGATAACTTCGCCGCCTGCACCGGCAGCTCGCGATCCGCCGCCTCCACCCGCGACCGATACGCCGCGAAGCCCTCCTCCGGACGCTTTTGCCTTGCCGACGCCAGCTCCCGCCATTTCTCCACCGCTTCCACGATCATCTTGCGCGCCGGCAACTGGAACGACGTGATCGCCCCTCGCTCGATCCGCCAAACGTAACTCCGCCTCTCCCCCAGGTGATATTCGAGAATCGTGCGATCCGCGCTGCCGCGGGCGAGCTCCGCCACAGTGATCGGCGCCGGCGGCTCGATCGGCTTGTCTTCCGCCTCCGCGACGGCCAGCGCCTGGTCGTACTCCGCGCTCAGCCGCCGGATCTGCTCCGCGTTCGCCTCCAGCTCAGGCTGCTTCCGCCTGCCGAGAATCAGCTTAAGCCTCGCCTCGTACCTTTCGTTCAACGCCGCCCTGAGCCGCGCCACGTCCGCGCTCTCGTCGGTATGCCGCCCCGCCTCCCCGCTCCGGATATGCAGCGCGTCATACAGCGTCCGCGCGCGCGCCGCCTCCGATTTCTCCAGCGCCTCCCGGTCGAATCCCGCCTTCGGATTGCCCGCGTGCCGCCGCATCAGCACTTCCACATAAAGGTCGTAGCACTTCCGCACCGCTGCGAAATACGAGCTGCGCAGCTTATCGCCGCGGATCTTGTCCCGCTCCGATTCCGCCAGCGCAGCCGCCTCTTCCACCTCTTGCTGCGCCTCGTCCAACTGTCCCGACTCCGCGAAAACGTGTCCGATCTGGTATTTCGCCTCGATCTCGCCCGCCGGGTCTTCCGCCTTTTGGCTCAGCGCTAGCGCTTTCTTGAAGAAAACCAACCCAGTCGCCGCCCCCCCGCGCCGCTCCGCCAGCAGTCCCAGGCTCATCGTCGCAGCCGCTTCTCCCCGGTTGTAGCCCGCGTCCGCGCTCACTTTCGCCGAGCTCCG
>Ga0116129_1000689_pt1 | contig 20496 bp, 17 predicted proteins | sample June2015DPH_17_2_FD_89732 | JGI IMG/M metagenome (GOLD analysis project Ga0116129, IMG submission 89732) | Peatland microbial communities from SPRUCE experiment site at the Marcell Experimental Forest, Minnesota, USA - June2015DPH_17_10 | ecosystem: Environmental > Terrestrial > Soil > Wetlands...
AAAACGAAATCACGCTGAAGGGCTTCCTTGGCAAGGACGCCGAGAACATCGCAACCAAACAGCAGAAGACCTTCACGGTCCTGTCGTTGGCAACCAAGTCCGGCTACAAGGACAAGCAAGGCAAGTGGGTGAACCACACCGAGTGGCACCGCATCGTCGCCTTCGGCCAGCCCGCCGAGTACGCGAGGAACCTGAAGAAGGGTGACTACGTGGAAGTCAAGGGCGAGCTGCGCACCACCGAGTACGAGAAAGAGGTCGGTGACAGCAAGAAGAAGGTGAAAGTGACCTTCCGCGACAAGGAGGTACGCGCCAGCATCGTCAAGGAGCTGGAGCAGCCCAAGAGCTCAGGCGGTCAGAATCCCGACGCCGAGCCGATCACGGAGGACGACGCGGCTTAGGCCGCGTTGTCCTCCCTCGGGAGGTGCAATCATGACACTCTTCGAGAACACCCTCAAGTTACGCGGTTTCCTCACGAAGGATGCCGAGGTGCCGTCTTCGGACGGGATCACCGAGGACGCTTTTGCGGTCCTGTTCCTCGCGACGATGTCCGGCACCTGGGATATCGCCACCAACGAGTGGACTCCACGCATCACGTCCCACCGGGTCGTCTGCCCCGGCCCGTGGTTTTGCGGTTTCACACGCGGCATGAGACGCGGCGACTACGTCGAGGTCGAAGGGGAACTTTACCTCCACGATTATGAGCAGCCGGTTGTGGTGGAAGGCGAGCGTTTCACGGCGAAACGATACGTCGGCGAAGTCCGCGCGATCCAGGTTCGCAAGCTGGAGCGTCCGCTGCTGGTCGTCGATACGGGCGAGGACGGTTAAAGCCGTTCCGCCCTCTTTGGCGGAGAGGCTGACGCCTCTCCGCTTTTCTTCTAATAGTGCCGCCCTGATAGCGGCGGAAAGGACAAGTAGTGAGTCAGCTTAAATTCAATAGGCCGTGGGTTGAGGTTACTCGCCTTCTTCCTCGCTCCAGATTACTTCTTCGGCTTGAGAAAACATGGCGTGCAGAAGAGACGCTGAATAGCGCGCACACTTGCCATCTTCGAACGTGATGAGTACGCCGCCATCCAGCCTCTCCGCCTCAACGATGCGGATGCTGGATTCGGTTGTCATCGCTGGATTTTAGGGCATGTCCGATCCACCTATCTGACCGCCAAACGACGAATTCCAACTGATCTCACCACGAAAGGATACCGATGATCGCCAACGCCGTCTTCGTCGCCACACTGGTCTTTCTCGCGCTCATCTTCTGGCTGTCACGCGAGTTTGTGTTCCTCACTGCGTGGCGCGCTCTCCTCTTGCACAGCTACCTGAAGACCATCGCGCTTTACTGCGCTCTGCTCTTTACGAATCTTCTCGGACTGACCATCTGGATCGAGCGCAAGTTCTTCCTGCGTGACACAGGCCGCAAGCTGAAGCACTTCGATCAGGAAATCCATACCGGCAAGAGCGAGTTGTCAGCAGAGATTCTGTCACGCTTCAGCGATCAGGAGGAGCAGCTCTAGCCATGCACACTGAAGACTCACCGCTCGAACGTAACCCCGACCTTATCGCGAAGATTCGTGCGCTCCGCCAGCAGGCTGAGAAAGACATAGACCGCTTCACGGATGCCGCAGACTACGACGTTCGCCGTGTCACCGGCAGGAAACCGATGCTGGAGATCGACGTCCTGCCATCCGATACCGGGAAGAAGAAGCGCGTCAAAAAGACGGAGCAGGCGTCCATTGATTTCTCGCTTACGGCTTCTCAGGACGGCGCCAACGATGGAGATGAGGCATGAGGATTGATATTCCGCAGGACGTGCCTCACCGGAGAGAGTCTTCTCCGCAGACGGGCGTACCCCGTCCGCAAGAGCCAAACCCGGTTCAGCGTCACCTTCAATCCATCAAAGAGCGTGCTGACCAAAGCCGTCCCAATCATGCGCCTCCGCGCTCCGCTCCAACCAGGCGGCCCGAGCGCCAACGCGAAGCCGCTCCCCCTCCGCGCAGGGCAAGAGACCCGCGCGAAGGTGCGGACCCGCGCCGCCCCCAGCGTAACAAGATTCCTTCCCAGACCATCGGTATGCAACTTCGCCCAGAGGAGCGTCGGGTAATGCTGGAGTTGGGACGGTTCCGCGTGGTCCGCACCCGCGATCTCGCCGACGCCGTCTATGACGGCAAGCAGCGCAAACTCGGTGAGGACCTAAATTATCTTCGCTCGAAGGGACTGGTGGAAACGCGCCATATCAATCTCCGCCGCGATGGAACGCGCCGTCAGATTGACCGCACTGAAGTTGCAACGCTGACCCGCGATGGCCGCGCGTGGCTTCGCAAGAGCGGCGAAGTCCCGAAAGACCAGACCGTTTACTACGGCTTTGTGAAGCCACGCGAGATGGAGCATGACTCGCTCATCTATCGCGCCTACCGCGACGCAGCCCAGCGCATCGAGCGGGACGGCGGTAGCAACCTCCGCGTCAAGCTCGACTTTGAGATCAAGAGCGATGTCCAGAAAGACATCTACCGCGCACGGAAGAGTGATCCGAAACGTGAGATGGGCGACATCAAGCAGGAGGTCGCAGCCAAACACGCCCTGCCATTTGTGAACGGCGGCATTCAAATCCCCGATGCCCGCATTGAGTTCGACCGGAACGCCGCCGACGCCCGCAGCCAGGAAGCCGACCAGGGCTCACGCACGGGTGGTCACGAGGACATCGAAGTGCTGACCGCGGCCTACCGGCGCGGTCACCTCCGCGCCAAGGCGCAGGCAGGTTTTCGAAACTACGCCTCCAGCGCTGATCGCTCCAGCATCAGCGCCAAGATCGAAGACGAACACCAGATGATGCGGGACATCTTCGATTTATGACCCTCTCCTACGATCCCATCCCGGTGTTGCAGTCGGCTGGCTACACGGAACGCGAGGCCGCGTTCCTGTATCTCGCCGCCCTGCACTCGGGGTATTTCCTCCGCCGCCAGTACCTCCGCTTCATCGAGCGTGGCCGCGGCGCTCTGGCCGCGCAGTTCCTGCGCCGGGCCTTCGCGCTCGGCCACATCCAAAGCATCGCCTGCGGGCAGGTTCGCTTCGTCTACCACCTCACCTCTATCGAGGTGTACACGGCTGCCGGGCTCGGCGCTTCGCACCATCGCCGGCTGAAAAGCGATGCCACGATCAAGTCGCGCCTCATGGTCCTGGACTTCGTCCTCAACCATCTTGGCGAGACGCTGCTCGACACGGATGCTGCGAAGGTGAGCCACTTCACTGAGACGCGCGGTCTCAGCGAGTCTATCCTTCCGCGCTCGCGTGGCGTGGCCTTCGCCGAGGAATTTCCCGCCATCCTTAATAAGGATGGCGGTGTCTCGTTCAGCTATATCGACGAGGGCGCACTCTCCGCCAGCGGCTTCGAGCATTTCCTCGATCGCTATACCTCGCTGTTCCGTGCGCTCCCCGGTTTCGTGTTGCTTTACCTGTCCGACTCCGCGCAGAACTTCGAGCGCGCCCAGAACCTGTTCGCCTCGAAACTTGCCGACGAGCGGCCCGGAACCACCAAGCTCACTCCGCGCGGTGTCGATCACCTCATCGACTACCTCCGTGTGCGCAGGCAGGCCGACGCGAAACAGTGGGTGCTTTCGCTGCGCGACCTCGCCGTCCTTCGTGAAGGTGACGCTCTCTACCATGCTGCGGAACACCAGGCGCTCATCGCTGCTGGAGACATCGAGCGCATCCGGCATCGGTTTCTCGAACAGGCAGAACGCAGGAAGTTCATTCCTGTCGTCCTGCCATACCGCTATCCGCTCCATCACTTCCGCAGAGAGCGCGTAGAAGTGTCGGATCTCGGGTCTAGCGAGCGGTCTATTCGGACGACGGTTCTCCAACAACAAACTATGCAGGAACAACTATTTAGCGAAGGAGGTGATGAGTGGTAAGTAGGTGCGTAGGGGGGAGCGACCCCGCTCCTTCGGGGCTGACGCGACGGCTTACGCCGCGCTGGTCGCTCCCCCCTCGCACCTCCGTTGATTCGCAACATATCTGTCGCAGATATTTCCTGATTCTTGTTCCATCTGCAACGGATCAATTCGTGATCGTCCACTGATGCCATTCGCATCCGTCGCCGATTCAGAACCGATTCTAGATTCACCCATAGGAGATGCTCATGAGCAGACTGAAACTACAGCATGGCGTAAGTCGCATTCGCCGCGCGAAATTGCAATCATCCATCGACCAGACCGTCGCTGACGATGTAGAACTGATGGCCAAGTGGTCGAACAATGAAACGCAGTACATCATTAATGAGCTACTACGATTCGCCATCGCGCAGGAAGAGGACTTCCTCAAATACAAGGCGAGTCTCCCGGCGAGTGCCGCACAGACTGCCAGTGATAAGAAACCAGAACCGTCTCCCATCAAACCAACATCGAGTGCTGCTACGAAAACGGATGTTCCGGCATCGAGCAACGCTGCCCACGCATAAAGGAGATGACACAGATGCGTTCTTCTCCTCGTGTGCAACGAATCATCCGCCCACTGATTGCTTATCGCTTCCTGCTCTCGATCGGTTTGAGCGCGGCGTGCGGCATCATCCTGAACACGCTGCTTCCCGTTGACCATGCCGATTCCATGCTCCGGCTGATGGAGCTCCAGAGGCCGGAGATCGTGCATGGCTTGTTGATGGGATATGGCCTGTTCCTTTATTCGACGCCGTTCATCCTCCTGTCGATGGGCTTCTCACTTCTGTATGTCCACCTCTATAAGAGCGAGTTCGAACTCAATCCCGGCGCCCTGCCTCCGTATCCCGACCCGCGGAAACGCGGGGACCTCTCCCTGATCGTTGGGGAGGTCCATAGCAGGCTGACGCCAAGAGCAGCCGCCCTTCCTTCATGGCTTACGATTCCTGAGCGTGGACTCTACACCGGTATCGCGTCCTTCGGCTCTATCGGATCTGGCAAGACAATGGGATTGATCCTGCCTGCCATGCGCCAACTCTTCGCATATAAAGCCGACGATCCTGAACGAAAGCTCTCCGGCATCGTGCTCGAAGTCAAGGGCGACCTCTGCCGGCAACTCCAGCGCATCCTGAAGTGGTGCGGTCGCGAGAACGACTATGTCGAGATCTCGCTCCACGGCAACGTTCGCTATAACCCATTGAACAACTCGCTTGATGCCTACGCCCAGGCGTTCAACATCGCCTCCATCATCACTTCCATCTGGGGCAAGGGCAAAGAACCTTTCTGGCAGCAGTCCTACACAGACCTTGTCCGATACGTGATCCTGCTCCACCGTATCCGCGATGGCTACGTGACGCTGGTCGATATCTTCCAGACCGTCATCAGCGCAGGACGGCTCGAACAGATGCTGGTCGAAGTCGGCTCCCAGTTCAGCACCACCAGCTATATCGGCATCGACAAACAAAACTATCTCAGTGAGGACGCGCAGCTCGCTCCGCTCGGCTTCACATGGGATGCCAGAGCGAACTTGTATCTGGCGAAATGGGATGAGCAACTGGAGACGGCCCTTACTGAACAGACCTCCATCGAGTTTCTTGTCTTCACTCGCAAACCAGCCAATGCCGCATCCCTCGATCGCTTCTACAGCGTTCAGTATTGGTATTGGGAACACTGGAAGTTCTTTCGCTCCGAGGTGAAAACATCCATCGTCCAGGGCATCGCCGTCTTCCTCTCACTCTTCGAGACCGACCCGGACGTGCGCCGTGTCTTCTGTCCTCCCAAAGAGCTGTATCAAGGTCGGTGCTGCGCCTCTGATCCGGACGGCATCGTCATGCCAGCATTCGACGAACTGATCGAATCCGGTAAGGTTGTCGGGCTGAACTTTCCCGTGGCCCTGAACCCTGCTCTCGCCAAGACCATCGGCACCATGATGAAGATCGACTATCAGCGGGCGATGCTCTTGCGAATCCCCCGCATGGATGCCGAACCGGAAAAACACTATCGCCCATCGGTCTTCATCTGCGATGAGTACCAGAACTTCGCTACGGTAGGGGGCGACAACCCAACGGGCGATGATAGATTTTTGTCTCTCTCCCGGCAGCCCCGCTGTATCCCCATCGTTGCCACACAGTCCGTCGCCAGCCTCAAAGACGCGCTGCCGAACGAAGGTGTGAAGACTCTCCTGCAAGCATTTCGCTCGAAGATTTTTCTCACCACTTCTGATCCCGAAACCGCCCGCTATGCGTCGGAGCTGTGCGGTAAAGAAGATCGAACCCGGATCGGCTACACACTCTCCGAGACTTCGACCAATGCCAATGTCGGATGGCTCTCGGGCCGTACCTCTGCCAGCAAAGGTTCGGTCGCCGCTGTGAAGCAATATCAGAAGCAGAAGGAACCTGTCTTCGAGGAGAAGGTCTTCTTCGATCTCAAAAATGCACAGTCCATCGTCGTTGCCTTCGATGGCGTCAGCCCAATGCCGGCCACCTACTGCTATCTCAAGCCGGACTTCCTGCCCATCACCTTGAACTGGTTCGAGCAGGAAAGGATCGACTTCGATCCAGAAAGGATATCCGCATGAGTTTTGAGGTCATCATCCCGTTCCTGAAACCGATAGAGCATCTGCTCGCTAGTAAGACGGTCTCCGAGATCATGGTCAATCCTGACGGCTCGATCTGGATGGAAGAAAGCGGACAGATTCAGCCATTGCCCGAGATTCGCTTCGACGATGGAGCATTGCAGACGGGGTTAGAAGTTATCGCCAACCGCTTCGGAAAGAAGCTGGACGCCGACTCGCCCATTCTTAACCTGCGCCTGCCGGACGGTAGCCGCATGGCGGCAATGATTCCGCCCGTGGTCAATCCCGGGCCCTTGATGACGATCCGTAAATTTACGTCACGCAACTTTACCCTCGCAGATCTGATGCGCGTTGAGATGCTGACAGAGGAACAGGCCGGCATGCTGACAGAAGCGGTGCGGGAAGGTCAGAACATTCTCATTGCAGGCGGCACTGGTAGTGGCAAGTCGACCCTGCTGGGAACGCTGGCGGACGCGATCCCCGAAAGCGAGCGCATTCTTCTGATTGAAGATACGGCGGAGCTGCATATCCGCAAGCCGCACATCGTCTCTACCGAGTCCCAGTTAGACACCCATCGCAGCAACGTCACCTTCGATGACCTATTGAAGGCTGTCCTCCGGCATCGACCCGACCGCATCATCGTGGGAGAAGTGCGCGGCCCGGAAGCGCGGACGTTGCTGGATGCCATGAACACCGGGCATCGCGGGACTTTGGCGACGATCCATGCCAGCAGCGCGGACGAGTCTATCCGCCGTCTTGCCAGCCTCGCCATCCGTGGCAGTTCCAACCTGCAACTGAGCGTGGCCGAAGAGGATGTGTCGCGGTGCATCCATTTGATCGTGTACATCAGCCGACACCAAGGCAATCGACGCGTCAAAGACGTGATTCGCGTCCAGAAACCAACATAGATAACCGTGTCGGCTGGAAATTTTAGCCAACGATTGCAATCTTCTCCAGGATTCTCAACAACGTTCGAGAGCCTGTTCAACGTCCGCCAAGAGGTCGCGCCAATCTTCGATGCCCACGGAGACCCGCACCAGGCCCTCCGACATGCCCGTGGACGCGAACTCCTCCTGGGTGAAACCCGAGTGGGTGGTGGAATTAGGATGGCAGGCCAATGTCTCGACACCGCCAAGAGAGACGGCGTTGCGCCCGATGGTGATGTGTCGCAGAAAGTCAAAGGCCGCGACCTTTCCTCCTTTAAGCACAATCGAAAACACGCCACATGGGAAGTCGCACTGTTCTCTGTAAATCGCAACCTGCTCAGGGTCGTCGAACAATGTCGGATAGATCACCCTGTCAATCTTCGCGTGTCCTTGCAACGCCTCCGCGATACGCTGTGCGTTCTTGCTCTGGCGGTTCATCCGCAAGCCAACAGTAGGCAACCGGTGTAGGCCATCTCTTCATCGGTATTCGCCAACTTCCAGCGTGAATCATCTGGATGCTGCCCCTGCCAGAGCGTTGTGACATCGGCCTCATCTTGCATGGAATTGAACTCTGGATAGGGCGGCAGTACATCTCGAAAATCCGGTTCTCTCTGCACTAGGTAGCCGGTGACTCTTACGTGCGTTTGGGGCGAAGCGAGCTTGGAAGCCGGCTGCTCCACAGACACTTGTCCGACTGCGCCAACACTCCCACGCAAGACAAAGAACAGCATGGACACCGCAATACGTACTTCTTTCATTCAGGCTCCATCCTTCTTCTATCTATAGTTCCAACTACAGTGCATTCCACCTCTTGATTCTCTGGACTCTCAACTCCTGTATGCGCCAGTAGCGATGCGGCGGAAAAACTCTCGATAACACCGTAGGGACACAGAACATCGCTGAGCACGTTCAGCCTTTCGACTGGGCCACTGACCTCGAACGCCATCCAAAACGCCGTCATTCTAAGTACGTGTGCATTTATCGAGGAAAGAACTTGCAAGATTGGCAAGCGGGAATCCTGGTCACACCAAATTTTGATTACCGCTGTTGTCTGCACAATTGACCGCTCGCCGCGATACATCTGAATGCGTCTGATGTCGTGCAACTTTCCGAGGCGTCCGCGAATTCGTTCTGCATGGACTTGCTCTGTTCTGAACACGAGAGTGATCCACACGTCGTTCGCCATCCTCATCGAGGAAAACGATTCTATATCCACCATGAAATGGTCCAACACCTGTAATACTCTCGATTCCACTCTGGGTTGATAGGCACTCTTCAACAACAACATCCACTGCATAGTGATCTCCCTGTTTTGTTCAAACAAAAAGCCACCGTCCGCCGGTCGCGGATGGTGGCTTTTCTCGAACTTTCTCGAGCTGAAAGCTACATATCCGCGCCGGCGTTCTTGCATACAACGACTACGCTACTGCTGCTAATCACAGACACGACACTGCTCTGTTGCCCTTGAGGCAGCTTTGCCAGCACGCGTACGATGTGACTCGAATTCATATCTGAGCTTCGCTACTAATTTGGCTTCGCCTTATTACTTTGCATCTGCACTGCGTTTTTTTCGTCAGCATTCCGGAGTTCTCTCAAATTCTCCCATCGCTGATACTGCGGCCTTTTGGCGGGATCGGATTCCTCATACCCTTGCAGCCAGAATCGAAACCAATCCACATTACGTTCAAGCATCGCCAATCGCGCACGCGGGTGTTCGGGCTCGTGTACCTCGTTCGGGTAATAGTACAGTTCTACGGGGGTACCCACTCGTAGCAGCCCTATAAAAGTCTCATAGGAATCAGCCAGCCCGAAAGGGACCTTGCCGGGGCTGTCGTCATAAACGGAGTAGCCAAATTGTGCCATCAGCAAGGGAGTGTGGATTCGGTCGAGATTGAAAGATGTGGAGTACTCCATCCAGTTCTTCAGCGTCGCCCCATAAGGAGGCCCCCCATACATCTCATCAAAGCCCCTCATGGTTGCCTGTGAAAGGCTTAGCCAGTACTCGCCAAGGTTGTACTCCACATTGTCTGTGACACTCGCCGCAAGATAATGGATATGAGAATGTGCCAGAGTGAACTCCGTATACCATCCGGTGCGGCTAAAACCGATGATGCCCACCCGGGCAGGGTCAATTACGCCGCGCGTGCTCAGCATTTGAACAGCACTATCCCACAGTTCCATTTGGAAGGCTGCTTCACTGAGCTGCCCAGGATATCCGCGCGGGTAGTGTTTGATTTCCTCGTCTCGTGTCCAACTGTCTGGATACCTCCGCACCAAATAGAATATCCCTGCGTTTGCTATCGGTTGAGGTGCGAATGATGGTTCATGATTAAAGCCAGAGTCGCACATGAATGAACCTTGATTGCCGGTCGCTTGAATAACGAGAGGATATTTCTGACGCGGATCATAGTTGATTGGTCTAAAGAGCAACCCGTCAATTTCCTCGCCATTCACCTGCCATTGGACTGGTTCCACAGGTGCGAGTGTCATCGTATCTGCGATGGAATTTAGTTTCGTCAGCACTTGCACCGAGCTGTCAACCATCGAATAGCGGAACAGCTCTGGCGGTTGGAGCGTTGCCTCGTACGCTCCAACGATGAGTTCTTCATTACTTGAGGACAGCGAATAGGGATAAAAGTTCTTGAGTGGAATCACTAGCCGGCGCCGAGTTATCCATTTGTGATCGCTGTGCTGAAATTCGATAAAAGAATTGCCTCCCGTGTGAACCAAGACGTTGTCACGGCCCACCATGCTCGGCTTCTCGTGGTGATTTGCAACGTGATCCCACACCTGTTCAACCCTTCCACTCTGCGGCTCCACCCAAAACAGCCGAGATGCAGAATCTCCTATTTTCCCGTTGTCTACGTCCTCACGTTCCCACGCACTATTGAAAGGAGATGGTGCAACTACCATAAATGACGAGCTGCTGCGATCCCAGACTGGAACAGTCGAGGGCGCGATGGTATCCAATGGTACAGTCGTCCCTCTCGAATTCAGGTCGTACAACCCCATGATTGCTGGACTGGCGCCGACGCTTAACAGGAATTTGGCATAGGGATGCTCGATCCATTTACTTGGAAGGTGTTCCGGGATGTATTGAAAAAGCAACTTGGTCCCGTCAGGAGATAAACTCAAATAGTTTCCCGAAATCACTGCCAGCGAGGACATATCAGCCGCAGAGAACGGGTCACGCATCATGAGACGCTGCGTCTGATCGCCAGGTCTGGCTGACGACCGCCGAATAATGAATAGCGCCCGATGCGGGAGAACGCCAGATGAAGAGGTGGGAGCGATAATCGGATACCCATCACTCTCTCTATCATTGGAGGCCTTCGGATGAAGCTCCTCATTCTGGGATATGTCGGGTGTAGAAAAGACGATAGTCCTTCCGTCTCTATCCGAACTGTATTCCAAGATATTTGGCCGTTGCACCACGGTCTCAACATCCCCAGACAAAATGTCTACGATCACGACAGAGCTAACGCCGCCGCGTCGAATGAGCGCCATCACATGCGAGTTTCCGAACCATTCGATATGCGACATATCGTCGGCAGAGAGCAGCACCTTACCATCGCTCGGTCGCGTGGCGCTCGTCGGGTGAATGAACAGTTCGTGTTCGTCTCGGTTTTCGTTGAGGTTCGGCGATCTGACAATATAAGCCACATAGGAGCCGTCCTCGCTAAGCGAGATAGACCCGTAAGTACCAGCCAGCCCCTCTTCAGCAAAATATCTGATTCCAACACAGTCCCCAGGGGTAACCCCCCGTTGTTCTGCGAGGCCACGACTTTGGATGTGAAGTTGCAATAAGGCAACAATCACAATACGCATGCTTAAGAGACGGCAGGTCATAAAGTCGAGGATCTCCGAAATCATTACTGGCGAAGGTATTAGGTTGTGGGTCGGCGTCCGCGCGACTTAGACTCACTAGATACGGTTCAAAACGCCAATTTCAGAGAGAACTGCATAGAGCGCGGCCCTCCCTGCTGGTACAAGGAGTTCAAATTTCCTAGACTTTGATTCAGCATCTTCGTTGCTTGGCCGAACTGAGCTCCACCAAAGTAGGGGTAAATATATCCGAAGTTTGGGTGATTCAAGATATTGAATGCTTCTGCTCTGAATTGGAGTTTTAGGGTCTCAACGAGGGGAAAGCTGCGTTGTGCCGCCATGTCGATCTCGTTCTCTCCAAAGCCACGAGCGAAATTACGAGGAGCATTACCCAGTTGCCCGTTTGCCGGGAGCGCAAATGCAGCCGGGTTGATCACTCGACCACCGGGCATACTGCGTTCGGAGAGGTATACGGGAACGCCTGGTATCAGGTTTAGACCTGAATACCCATATTGGCCCGCTGGGTTCTGAACCTGATTGCCGTCAAGGATGACGGGGAAAGCTGTCCTTGAGATGGCACGCGCGTCTAACGCCCAACCATTCGCGACATCGCTCAACAGATGATTTGAGGTGGTTAGATGGAAGTCATACGTCGCAGCGACATTGAAGTTCTGGCGTAGATCGAAATCCGAATTCCCCCGGACCTGTGCATAGTCGATGCTCTGCGATCCGTAATCAATGGAATGCGCCCAAGTGTATGAGGCTAATACTTGCAGGCCGCGGCTCAGTGCGCGCTGAAATTTAGCCTGTAATGCATTGTAATTTGATGTTGTACCACTTGTTTCGTCAACAATATAGCTGAAGTTCACACTAGGAGTAGTCAGTTGCTGCTGTGAGAGGAGGCGGCGTCCGTTGCTCCCAACATACGACAGGGTAAACGACTGGTGCGCACCCAACGCCTGTTCAAGACTCAGATTCCATTGGAGTGTGAACGGCAACTGCAGTCGATTGGGAAAATAGTAGATCGTGTAAAAGGGTGGAAGTGGTGGCAGAACGAGCGGGACATTTAGCTGTGCCGTGGTGAAAGGGTAACTCGAACCTGGGTAGTCTATTTCATTTGATTGGCCAGGGCTGTTGCCGAATGCTTGTGTCGAAGACTGCTGACCAGAATCAAAGAACACACCGCCTCCCGCACGTATCACGGTTTCTTGGCCCGCCAGCGTATGTGCTCGGTAGGCAATGCCTAGCCGAGGAGCAAAGTTGTAATATGTCGTCTTCCAAAATCGAGTTCCCGTCGCTCCGAGCGTCAAACTTGAAGGTGAGTTGAGATCTCCCAGCGCAATATAGGGCAAAGTTCCGCTGTCTGCGGTTGGCGACGGGTTTACTTCCCATCTCACTCCAAGAGAAATATTTAGTCGCTGACTAGCCCTGAACTCATCTTGCACATATATCGCGGTGTTGGTGTACGCCGGATAGCTAGGCCCCGAGACAACAACCCCAGCATAATACGATGAGTTCGCCAACAAGGCCTGGGCGTTGTTGAAATAAGAAAACACATCGGGGGAAGCAGGCTGAAGGCGAGACGCCGTTTTTCTGTAGTCGATACCAATCTTAAGTGTTTGCCGTCCGAGTGCGATTGTAGTGCTGTCAACGACGTTCCAGTTATGCTGTGGCTGAGTCCCTTGTTCCGTAGCAAGGGTCGTAGTATAGCCAGGGAAAAGAAGACCGAAAGCAGCCTGCGAACGCGAAGTTGTGATGCCTTGTGATTGCGTCAGACTCAACGGCTGAGCACCGCCAAAGTTATCCAGACTACCGGTATATTGGCCGTTGTTGCGAGTGTAATTCACACGGAATTCATTGGCGACTTTTGGCGAAAATGCAGTCGTGACCCCGAGCGTGTAGTTGTAGTTTGCTTGTTTTGTGAGTTCAGTTTCGGAAAGTGAGCGAGATTCTGTGTTGCTTTGCGTGCCGCCGAAGCGAAAGAAAGCTTTTGTTTTCGACGTAAGTTGCTGATCGAACCGAATGCTCGTGGAGTCGAGCGCACTTGGAAGAGAATCACTCTGGACAAATGGAGCTAACCCATTGGCCAACGCCGTACCGGTGGGCAATGGGAAAGCATTCAGTACGGCCTGGAGAGCAGAAGGCGCATTTTGGCGAAGAGACAAAGAAGGAACATATTTGATCGTTGCAGCCTGAGGTTGCTCTAGGCGGAGCCCTTCATACGATGCAAAGAAGAAGGAATGATTTCGACCGTCGTATAACTTGGGTATCCATACCGGTCCTCCCACTGTTCCTCCGAAATCATTTTGCCTCAGTGCCGTGATTGGCTTGTCTAAGTTGTCGTTGAACCAGTCGTTCGCGTCAAAATAGTTATTGCGTAAATAGTCAAATACCGTTCCATGAATGTCGTTGGTACCTGAGCGGGTTGCGAAGGAAAACTGGCCCCCGGGCGACAGGCCGTATTCTGCGGAATAACTTGAGCTCTCGACGCGGAACTCTTGAAGAGCGTCTACGGAGATGAGTGCTTGCGTTGTTCCTAGCGCCGATGCGGCAGGAAGCGAACCGCTTGTGCCGGACGTAGCCACGCCTAAAATGTATCCGCCAGTATTTGCGTTGACCCCGTCTACGCTATAGACATTAGATTCTGTTCGCTGACCGTTTACCGAAAATTCTCCCCCGTAACCGGAAGTCCCAAGACTTTGCGGGCTGTTGGTCGTTGTGCCCGGCGTTAGAAGAATGAGATCTTGGAAACTACGGCCATTTAATGGCATGTTCGCCACGAAATTACGGTCAATGACTGTACTGACAGAGCCATCCGTCGTATTGATCTGCACGCCACTTCCATCTACGGTGATGCTTACGGCCTCCGATCCAACTTGCATTTTGAAATCCAAAACCGCATTCTGACCCACGCTTAGCGTGATCGGAGTGCTTGCCGCCGTGCTGAATCCTGAAGCTTGCACAAAGATCTTGTAGACGCTCGGATCAAGATCTGGAACGCTATATTGGCCGCTTCGATTAGTGGCGACCTTTCGTTCTGTCCCCGTCAATTGATTGACTACGCGAACTGTCGCCTTGGGGATTACGGCACCAGAGCTGTCGGAGACTTGACCTTGAACCTGAGCACTCTGCGCAAACCCGAGAGAGCACCAGGAGAGGAAGAAAAGAGATACAAGTAGGGCGCGAAGCTGGCGAATCATCGTCGTGGGCTCCTAAACTGAGAATTCCTGCTAGTTATGTGCTGTTGAAGTCGATGCGTGTATTTGAATCGCGCTTGAGCGTATTAGCGCACTTGAAGTTCCGAGTTCGCCGGCAATAATCACAGCGGACGCGGGTTCCCCCGTACCATTTGTGATTAGCTGCTGGCAGAGTTCTTGATAACGTCGAACCTGTTGATCTAAGCCCCCGCCAGCAGAATCGGCGTCGGATGACGCTGCGGTAGGCCCCACGCCATCCAATCCGATAGCGAGAAGGGTACGTTTGTTCCCATCGAGCGCGGCCTGAATTGTGTTGATGTAATTCCGGGACAACTCTGTCAACTCGTTCTGCTGATCAGCCGCGAGCTGGTTGGCTTTCTTGAAGCGTTGTTGCAATTCGGAGAGATGGACTTCTGCCTGTTGAATCCTGAGAGATTCGTCGAGCAAGCTTTGCGAGATGGCGCCCAGTTGATCGAGCGGCATCATTTTCTCACGCAGATACTGCTCAAGTGGGGAGGGCCGCGACTCAATCGAATAGGCCTGAATCGGTTGGCCACTTCCGAATGCGGACCGGGATGGTGGGCGACTTCCAATCTCTTCCACGCTCAGGATTGAGGAGTGAACATTTAGAAGGAGGGCGAGACGGGAGACAATCTCCTGTTTCCTAGAATCTGTATCGACGACTCCCTTGACATCGATTCCATTTGCTCCGCGTGTGAGATGAATCTGCTCGCCGGTGTCGGCACGCAGTTGATTCAAGGTGACCCGAGCCGCCAGTTCCGCTTCATCCAATTCGAACTCGGAGAGCACATGAGGGATGTGCAAGGCAGTGTGCATACCCGGTCTATCCGTCATTGCCGGTCCAGCCAGCGGCTCAAACCAATCTTGGTTCACCGCGCCCCAGGGCATCACGTCGTAGTTCAGTTCGGCGATCTCGACCCTACCTTGATTCCGCAGTTCGATCGTGCGCGCGACTGGATGGAAGTCGCTCTCGCGCACTGTAAGGGATTCCTGAACGATGGCGCTATCCGGGGCGACTGACGTGGTGAGCGTGAGAAGATTGGCGCCAGTTCTTGCGATGGCGTCCTTCTTCACAATTTGACGATCGCGCCACGCGCTGAAGTTGGCTGCCGATAGTGGCTCATCCCAACTCACGCCAGCCTGATCAAGACGCTCTTTTGTTTGTTGATCCCCAGCGCTCAGTTGCTGCTGCTTGAGCCGACGCTTTCTTTCTGGATCGCGGTAGATGGCCCGCTCCATCGTGTGGCCGCGGCTACTAATCCGCACCTTTTGATAAATCACCTCAGCGTGGCCGGACTTAGGAACGGAAGCGTCCGACTGCTCAGCGCGGGTTAGGAGTGTGCGTGCCGATATCCGCGGTCCGCTCTTCGTCCACAGGACGACACAGACGACGGAACAGAGTGCAAAGAGCATTGCGCCCGCAAGGAAAGGATTCATTCTGGGGAAAGGAATGCGTTTGAGATAGCGCCGCAGTTGCGTCGGGATGTGGGAGATGGTTACTCTCCACGGAATGCCGGGAGACTGAATACCTTCAAACTTTGGAACGGTTACCGGAAAGGCTCCGACCGCGCCTTCTTCCATGTCGGCATCCATCGCAATAAGAGGATCGTTGTAGATGACCTCGATCATGGGAGATTCGGCTGTAAATGAGACGGCAACCTTCATCGTTCGGTCGTCGCTCAACTCGATTTCTTGGACTTGCCGCAAGCCACCTTCGGGGATCAATGTTTGAACCAGGACGAAGGCCAAACAGATACTCTGCTCACTTAGAACTTCAATGAACGTCGGCTTCTCCATCGGACGAAGCTCGACCCGCAGCTCGCTAAGTTCCGCTGTCACCCTCTGTGAAGCCCGGATGTCGCCATCCACTGCAATCAACAGGCGCTGTGGGCGATGCTGGTAGACCTCCTGGAGGCAACGCTCCATCCGCTTACGGAGACGAGGATCTTCTGACTTCCGCTTGGGACGGCTGGAGACGAGGGATGGAGAAGCGCCGGCGGATGCGCCTGGCCCTTGTGGAGTGTCGCGGCCTATCGTTTCGTCGGGAGAGCGTTCACTTAGAAGAGGAAGTCCGAGTAGCCGGTTTGCCCGGTCGAGACAATCGGGACAGCTGACCAGATGAGCTAGTTCCACAGTCGTAAATCTTTGAGCAGGTTGTTCGTATTTCGCTTCTAGCAGGGAGGGGCCAAAACAATCCCCGGTACATGACCTGAAGACCTTTGCGCGGAGAGCCAGAAACAGACCTTGAGAGTCGCCGGCTTCAGCCAAGGCGCGAGGCTTGAAGCCCTTGGCGCTTCCGATCTGCCGTAGAACGCCCGGACGCTCAAGTTCCAGCCGCGTTTCGGTCCGTGCAGCCCGCACGGCCTTGTCGACGGCCGATCGGGTCGATTGAACGACCCTCATGACCTCGTGGGGGAAATAGCCCAGAAAATAGCGAAGAATAAAGATGCTGGCGGAGCGCGACGTGTTCTTGCGCTCACAAAGATAGTCACAGACTCTATGAAGGTCTTCCCGGACAAACAGTATTCCGTTCCGGTCAATGGCCCGTAGTCCGCGCTCGGCGGAATCATAGTCCACAACGGACAGGTCATCGATGGCACTTGTCCGAGCTCGCCGGACCCTCGCGTATTGGAGATTGCGAAGAACAGAGAAGAGATAATCTTCGGCGTTTTCAATGTGTTCGCCTACAGGCCCAGTCCCGGCAAAGCGGACGTACAGCTCCTGCACCAGGTCTTCCGCATCCGAGCGGTTCCGGCCCGTGAGCTGCATTGCCCATTCCAGCAAGCGTGCATAGTGTTTGAAGAAGATGTCTTCAAACGTGGGGCGAGCGTCCGGCTTGGACTGAAATGGGAACATAATTGCGCCTATACCTACAACGAGTGTCTGAGCAGGAGAAATCTCCCAAACCAATTTTGCAATTTATTGATTCTTTACATTTCACCCCGTTCCAGGCGTCCGGGCTGCTGTCTTTCGACCATAGCGGGACGCCGGCCAAATCCGGCGGGATTCGACCGAGAATTTCGGCTACAGCGACGTTTTCAGTGAACACGCCGGAAGCCCTCTACCCCCGTGTTCCCCCACGAGCGTTTCGGGCCTCCAGCGCGGCACGCCGGCTGCTGTCCACTGTTACCACACACTCAGAGTATGTGTAAACCATATACACACACTCTGAGTTGGTGTTCATAATCGGGTGGATTGCGAAGACTCACTTAGGTGAGCATTCTTCGTAAACAGTTCGGCGCAAGACTGCGCGAAATCCGGCAGGCGCAAGACTTGACCCAGGAGCAACTTGCGGAGAAAGCATCCGTCTCGCTTAACTTCCTCAATCTCATCGAGAGAGGAGAGCGGGGTCCTTCCTTCGATAGCCTCGAGAGGTTAGCTCGCGCCCTCAAGCAGCCCGTCGCCGAGCTGTTTGCGCTACCTCAAAAGAAGATTCGGAAACGATAAAAATCACTTTCCTCTTGGGAGATTTCTCCTCTTTCCACACTCGTTGTTAATATGCACTTCGGTGCTGACGGGCTTATTGAGCGAGTCCGTCTATATTCGGGCTCCTTCAGGTGATGCATGTTCCCCCATGTCTCTACTGAGGCTCTTATGTTCGCTCTTGTTCTTTCTGAAGAAGGAAACCTTGGCCGGACCGCAGAGCGTCTCCATACCAGCCATTCCAATGTCGGCAGAAAAGTAAAAGCACTTCAGAAAGACTGGGGTGTCGAACTTTTTCATCGGAACCTTACCGGCTTCGAACTCACCGATGAGGGTAGGGCCGCCGTCCGCGAGATAAGAAAGTCTCTGGAGCATGTCCAGCGCGGGTTTGACAGGGCCCTTTACTCGACGGTCAAGAACAGAAAGCCGTTTCGCATCGGTTACTCTCTCTACGTCCATGAAAAGGTCCTACCTTTTCTTCAACGCCAGGGTGTGCCCGGCACGGACTTTTCGCACCTCAAGTTACGAGCTGACACCTCCATGCAACTAGTCCCGCGCGTTCTCCGGGGCGAATTGCACGTCGGATTCGGCGTGATGCCGATCTTCGATAGAGATCTTTGGGTCACACCGATCGCCAAGGAATACTTCAGCGCGTGCATACCGGATACTCACCCGTTCAAAGGCAAGACGCGACTCGCGGCACGCGATCTAGCGAATGAAACGCTCTACTGGATGCCGCGATCCGTTCACCCCATCTTCTACGATCAGGTGGCCGACTACCTTCACGGGGTCGGACACCATCCCGACAACCTGCAGGAAGCGAGGGCGATCATCCAAGGCATCGACCTAGCGGCACATAACTTCGGCGTCGCGCTGGTGCCTCAATCTGCCGCACGTTTCCAGCGTTCAGGCGTGCTCTTCAAACCTCTTACCGACAAGCTGATCCAGATTGAGACCGCTCTCTTTGTCCGCCGCGACAAGATGCACGGTGATGTGTTGGAGTTCGTGAACGCTGCATTGTCGGAACTTCAAGCCCCGAAGACCGACCTGCAATGAGGCTCGAATAGACAATGCTCCTACTTAGGACACCGAGGACACCATGCGAAACTTCCTACTTATCCCAGCTACCGGCTTTATCCTTCTCGTCGCATGCAACGACATAAGGAAGCCGACCAGCGCAAACTTCACCGTCGCGGTCAATCAATATCTCGACCATCATGGCCAAGCCTGCACATTGATAGGCCCCCAGTTTCCCGTTGATATACCCCGTTCGCAGCAGTCCACCATCGACGCGAAGCTGTCAGCCCTTCAGCACGCTGGTTTGGTGTCCGAGATAGACACAACCGCGGTAGTTCACGGGTTGATGGACGCCCTGCGAGGACCCTCTCCGCCGCAGGAAGTCCACCACTTTGCGCTGACCGCGGAAGGTCAGAAATACATTCAACAGGTTTCCGGCGCCGTAACGCCCATCAGCAGCTTCTGCTACGGACAAAAGACCGTCGATTCGGTCAGTCACTGGACGATAGGATCGCCATCCGAAGCTGAAGTCGCATACACCTATCGCATCGTAAATCTCGCATCATGGGCACAGCGACCCGAAGTGCAGCAGGCGTTTCCCGATATCCAGGCCAGTCTCAGCGGAGCCTCAAAGACGGAACAGATTGTCGGTTTACGTCTGACCGATAAGGGATGGGAAGTCCTATGACCATACAATTCGCCATGACCTTAGTGAAAATCATGCGACTGAATCTCGACATCTCCGACATCCACCACCCGCACAGATGATGCGCGTACATTGATGACGCCATTCTGATTTTGCAGAACGCCCTCTACTAGTAGAAATTTCTTCTTTGTCACCGTTAGGCGATTCCGCTCATACAGCTTGGGGTGAATGATGGCGTTCGAGATGCCGGTTTCATCTTCATTGCTGAGGAAGATGAAACCGCTGGCCGTCCCAGGCCGTTGCCGGGCAATTACCGCGCCGGCGATCCGAACGAATGCCCCATCGGGAACTGACTTGAGATCAGCGGCCCGCACGACGCCAAGGCGGTTCAACTCTGCTCGCTGGACGGCCATAGGGTGAGGCCCCAACGTAAATCCTGTGATGAAGAAATCCGCTTCCAGCCGCTCGTTGACTTTCATCCGCACGAGCGGCGCTCCGAGATCTATCTCGAATTCGTCCGGGATGTTCGCGAACAGGGGGCCGACTTCCCGCCCAGCCCGTTCCGCCTTCCAGAGAGCAGTGCGCCGATCGTGCTTCTCTCCCGTCCAGTTGAAAGCCCCTGCCTTCGCCAGCAATGTCAGCTCATGCTTGCGGATCGACACCACGCGGCGCTTAAGATCGTATTCGGAAGCAAACGGCCCAGCCATTTGTCGCGCCAACGCGATGGCGTTGCCGATCTCCTGCCGCAGCCCCTTCACATAACGGAGACCGACCCGCACAGCGAAGGGATCACTATGGCTTTCTCTTTCGGCCTGCTCCAACATCTCCAGCGTGCAGTTCCAATCGGAGTGCTGTACGTCGATAGGCCGCATCTTCAGACCATGACGCTTGGCATCGTTGATGAGAGTAGAAGGGCTATAAAAGCCCATAGGTTGATTGTTGAGCA
>Ga0116129_1000691_pt1 | contig 20467 bp, 15 predicted proteins | sample June2015DPH_17_2_FD_89732 | JGI IMG/M metagenome (GOLD analysis project Ga0116129, IMG submission 89732) | Peatland microbial communities from SPRUCE experiment site at the Marcell Experimental Forest, Minnesota, USA - June2015DPH_17_10 | ecosystem: Environmental > Terrestrial > Soil > Wetlands...
CTGCTGCCGAACTTGTCACTGGCGTAACCGGCGAGCAGGGTGCTCAGCGAAGCGCCGATCCCGGTTGCGGTGCCGACGACGCCTTGCGCGAGATTGAAGTGGCCGCTGCCGAATGCGACATCGGCGACGACGAGAGGAATCATGACGCTCAATACGGCCGCGGTGACGCCATCGAGCACCTGCACCACAACCAGCAGGTACGGATCGTGGACGGTGGCAAACAACAGCCCACGGATCGCGAGCGCGGCAAAAGCGATCAGAAGCAACGGCCGCCTCCCCCATGCTTGTGCTTTGCGCCCGACCGAGGGCGACGTCAGCGCAACGATGGCCTGCGGTACGATGATGCAAGCGGCAATCAGAACAGTCGCCCATTGGCTCGATCGGGTGGTGACGATGCCCGCCATGAGCGGAAGCATCGAGGCGTTGGCCAGTTGAAGCAGCAGGATGCTGCCGGCAAAGATCAGCAACGGACGCTGACGCAACAGAACCAGGACGTTGGTCGATTTGGCGCTTGATGCTGTCGGCGACACCGAGCCATGGGCCCGGGCAGCATCGATTTCCCGTTCGCGAATGCGCATCAGCGCCAGCAAGGTGGGAATTGCCAGCATGAAGGCGACGACGAAAACCGCGCGGCTCGACAGCAGATAGCCGCACGTCCCCATCAAGGCGGCGGCGACGCCATTTCCGAGCGACGCAAAGCGCGCATTGCGTCCCAGCCGCTCGCCGATCGCCAAGGGTCCCACCAGACCAAGGCTGATCGCCGCAATCGCCGGCCCCAGAACGCAACTGGCAGCGGCATGCAGGACAGCGGCGGCCGCAACCATCGGAAAGATTGGCCACACCGCATAGCCCAACGCACTGCAACCGATCGTGGCAACGGCAAGACCCGCAACCAGCCGTTCGGATTTCGCCGCATCGATGATCGCCCCGCCGGGCATCTGGCCGAACAATGCGATGACGCTGCCGATGGAGAGAACGAAGCCGATCTCGACCTGCGTCCATTTCTGCGTGGTCAGGTAGACCGCCACAAACGGACCGAAGCCGGTTTGCACATCCGCCAGAAAGAAAATGAACCAGTCGAGACCGCGAAGGCTCTCGCGCGACGGCACGGGTGCTGTCTCCGCCGCCACCGCTTTGGCTTCAGCACGCGCCACTTGATCATCGCGGCGCGGTTGCTCGCGCGCTTGGGCGTGGGGCCGGAGGTCTCGGGGCGTGGATGGGCGCGCAAACATCTAGTGATCAAATTGCCATGGCTGAAGGCTCCCGGTAGCACCAAGCACCACGATCGGCGTATCCTCCTTGTATTCAGGCGCCGCGATCACCTGGTCCTTGGTCAAATCAAGCGTGATGCTCTCGCCCTTGTTGGCAACGCGGCCAAAGTGCAGCGCATTCCAGTCGACGACGATTTTCCGGCTGCCCACACCCAGAAAGCCGCCAAAATCGATCACCGCGGCGCGCACCGTACCCAGACGGTCAACGATAACATCGACGATGCGCCCCATATTCTCATCAGCCGGGCTTCGGACATCCCGCCCCAACACCCCATGGGCTTCGCTCGCGCCGATAATAGTGACGGACGCCGGCGGCGCCGGCTCCTTCGGCGCAACCGGCGGAACGGCCTCTTGCTGTGGGGACGGCTGGGGTGCTGTTGCTTCGCCCTCTCCCCAGGAGTACGCGCCGTAAAGGCTGACAATGATGACCGTCGCAAGCGTGAATAAAATTCTGGCGCGCATCTCACTCCCTCGCTTGAAGACCGGCAGCAAAGGCTGGGATTTCCACCGCTGCCGATCAGAACACAGCCACCGCTCTCCGCAAGATCAGCGGGCAAGCACGATGGAAACCTGAATCTTCCCCCGCGTCTTCATCACTTCCAGCGATACTTCATCGCCATGCCGTCTGAGCCGAAGGTCAGCGCTTGACGTACCCAGTTGCAGATCACGAAGAACCACCTCGTTGAGGAAGGCTGGCAGGCGCGGGTTGCGCAGTCGGATTTCTCCGTGGTCGGCATCGAATTCGAGTCCAAGCGCCGCCTCAAGCAGGGTGAACGGCGTCGCGCTCGCCCAGGCTTGCGGCGCACATGCGACCGGATAGAGCGTCGGCCCGCGTCCCTTTTCGCGCCGGAAGCCACAGAACAATTCGGGCAACCTGCGCAGGTCCATGTAGGTCGCGGCATCGAACAGCGCCTTGAACACTTGCTCGACCGAATGCTTGAGCCCGTAGCGCGCCAGCCCGAGCGCGATCAGCGCGTTGTCGTGCGGCCAGATCGATCCGTCATGATAGGACATCGGATTGTAGCGCGCTTCCCCATGCGCGACGGTGCGGATTCCCCAGCCGGTGAAGAAGTTCGGCTGCATCAATCCCGCAGCAACCAGGCGTGCGCGATCCTCGCGCACGATCCCCGTAAAAAGAAGCTGTCCTGCGTTCGACGTGCGCACCCGGCACGGCTGTTTGGCGCCGTCAAGTGCAAGTGCGTAAGTCGAAAGCTCATCGCACCAGAACGCGCTTTCGAACCGCTCTGCAAGCAGAACTGCTTCGGCTTCGAGCTGCCGCGCTTTGTCGAACAATCCCATCCGCTTGGCGCAGCAAGCTGCCAGACGCTTTCCTGCAAAAACATAACCCTGCACTTCGGCTAACGCGATGTAGCCTTCCGCCAGCCGGCCATCGGCATGGAAGATCGCGTCGTAAGAATCCTTCCAACCTTGATTGGCAAGACCCTGTTCCGAGGCACGTTGATACTCCACAAAACCATCTCGATCCGGATCGCCGGGACCGTCGATCCACGCCAAAGCGGCTTCGATCGCCGGCCACAGTTCGGTGAGCGTATCGTCATCGCCGGTACGCTCCACGTAAAGGCCCGCCAAAAGAACAAACAACGGTGTGGCATCGACGCTGCCGTAATATTGCGCAAACGGAACCTCGCGAAGTGCGGCCATTTCGCCGCCGCGCATTTCATGCAGGATTTTTCCTGGCTCTGCATCGGCGAGCGGATCGAAAACTTTGGCCTGATACAAAGCCAGCCGCTTCAGCACGCCGCGGGCCACCCGCGAATCGATCCACAGCATTTGAAGCGCCGTGATGATCCCATCGCGGCCGAACGTCGTTGAGTACCAGGGAATTCCCGCATAGGGATAGCGACCCTGCGGCGTGTCCGTCATCAGGATATTGAGATCCGCCATCGAACGGCACAGCACCTCATTGAAGATATTGTTCGAGGTTTCGATGCTGGCAGCACCCTTCGTTTGTTCGCGCATCTCGCGGCGGTGAGCCAACAACCCGCGAAAGAAGGGTATCGATTTTGAAGCCGCCGGCTTGTTGCAAGACACGACGACAAAAAGTGAGCGAGTCTGCCGCGGGGCGAGGTCGAGATGATAGGTCGCTGCATTTGCTGCAAGCCGCGTCGGCCGCGGCTCGAACTGAAGCTCGGTGGCGCGAGAAGCCCCGTCAAGTCCGGTATATTCCAGGACAACGTCGGAAGGTCCGAGCAATTTGCCGGAGGCAATGCCGCGCCGTGGACGCCGTTCGCCTCGCACTTCGAACAGATCGGCAAAGTCATTGCCAAACTGCAGTGTCAGATCGAAACTCGCCGTGTGCTCACCATGGTTCTGGACGCCGATCCGCTGGTAGGCCGCGCCCCGCCAGAGAAAGATGGTGCGCACAATGTGCAGCATGTCCTTCTGCAGCACATTACGCCCCTGCTGATAGACGTCAGGGTTGGTGAGATCCACCGTGAGCGCTGAATTGTCATCCCGGAGATTCGAACCCAAAAGCAGCGGCTGCACCTCATCCAGCACCAATTCCAGTCGAGCCAGGTAACGTGTGTCGGCATTGAACAGGCCGTCCGGCCCGCCTGCGGAGGCGCCGATATCGCCGTGGCTGTCGAGTACGATAAACGTATCGTCGTGCTTGAGCGAGCGCCGCGGCCGAGCCGCGGGTCCCGTCATCGGAATATAGAACGGCGATTCCGCGACCGTTTCCGCGACGTGTAGTGTGGTGATGCTGGTTACGGCTTCGACTGACATGTGACCTCGCTTGGCTTCGCGGCGATTGACATACGCAACTCTGTTGTTGCCGGTCAGGCCGCGTGCTTCGCAAGGCGCCTCATTTCCTGCGTTACCAGTTCGCAGTAGGGCCCCTGCCCCTGCATCAGACGGTCAGGCGATCCATCTTCGATGATCTTGCCGGCCTTGAGCATGACGACCCGGTCGAAGTGGCGCAACGTTGCAAGTCGATGGGCGATGGTAATCACTGTGCGCCCCCGCATCAAGCGAGACAGAGCCTCGCGTATGGCCTCTTCGGATTCACTATCAAGCGCGGCGGTGGCTTCGTCGAGCAGCAGGATCGGCGCGTCCTTGACAAAAGCACGCGCAATGGCAATGCGCTGCCGCTGCCCGCCCGACAGCTTGACGCCGCGGTCTCCAACCATGGTTTCAAGCCCATCCGGGAGAGACTCGACAAAATCGCATCGTGCTGCGATTGCCGCACGCAAGACTTCGTCATCGGTCGCGTTCGGCCGTCCGTAACGAATATTCTCCAGGATCGAGCGATGGAACAACGAGATGTCTTGCGGGACAACGGAAATCGCTTCGCGCAGGCTTTGCTGCGTCACGCGTGAAATATCCTGGCCGTCGACCGTGATGCTTCCCTGCTGAACGTCGTAAAACCGCTGCAACAGAACGAACAGGCTGGACTTTCCGCCGCCGGATTGACCAACCAGTCCCACCCGCTGGCCGGGCTGGATGCGAAGGCTGAACTTGTCAAAGACCGTCAGGCCGCCCGGATAACGGAATGAAATATTATTGAAGGCGATGGCCGCGCCGCTCTTGATCAGCGGCTCGGCTTCCGGGTGGTCACAGAGTTCATGCGGGAGCAACAAGGTGGCGAGCGCCTCGGTCAGTCGCGCGACATGCTGCGTAACATCGACCAGCGCGACAGCCAGGTCGCGCGTCGCATTGAGGATCGAAAGCCCAAGCGTACAAACCAGAACGACGTCACCGGTTGTCGCGCTGCCGCTCTGCCAAAGCGTGATGGCCCAAGCCAGGATTGCGACCGTCAATGCAACCGTCACCGCGGCGTGGGTCAACCGAAGCTTTTCGAGATATCGAAGACTCCGCCCACGGGCCGTCGTCTCCCTCTTCACGGTAGCGTCAAAACGCTCATGCTCGAAGCTTAGTCCGCAAAATGCCCGCACCAAGGGCATGTTGTTGATGACGTCGACCATCTCACCGTCGACGGCCGCGGCCTTGTCGGCGAAATCGTCATGCAGCGGCCTTCCGGCGGCAGCGAGCCGAAACATTGCCAGCACCATTCCGCCGGCAATGAAAATCAGGACCGCCGACATGGACAGGCTTACGGTTCCGATGAGGCTGATGGCCGCGACAGTTGCGATGCACGGCGGCAGGACGTTCCAGACGAACATGTTTTCGACGGAATAGATTGCGTTCGACGTCGCCGTGATGCGACTAGTCAGCATTCCCGGCAGGCGATCGGAAAAGTAGCTGGGCGCGTGGCCCGTCAGGTGACGGAAGATATCGCGCCGCAAATCGCCGGTGACACCGACGAAAGTAAAACTCGCAATCCAGCCTGCAATTCGCCACAAAAAATTGTCTGCCGCGATCAGCGATACGAGCAAGGCGAAAGCCAGCCACACACTACCGGCGCGCGTCGGGCCGCCTGACAGGCCATCGACCAGAAACTTCACGCCGTATTGCGTGCCTACGGAACAGGCAACTGCAGCGACGACGGACGAGAAAATGCCAACGTGTGATGCAAGCCTTCGACGAATGTAGCACAGCACGAAAGCGAATGGGCGATCGGCGTAGCCTGAGAGGTTGTCCATGTGCTGCAAACCTTTTTACTTATCTGGAGAAGCTGAGTTCCAGGATCGTTTTGTTTTTCAGCTGATCGAATGCCGCACACTGTTTCACGGTTCCCGCCCCGCTGTCTTCATCGCGCAATTCCGCATATCAGGACAGCAACGATCCGTTCGGACGTGACCGGCAATGTTCCCGATAAAAGAAGTCGCGCTCTATTGGAACTTCGCAGATGCGGAAACGTTCCCCTCGCGGCGTTGTTGCGCCGGGCTATGTGGGGATATTCATCCATGACATCGATAAGACGAGAGGAGACGGGTAAATGCGCATCGCGCAAGTAGCTCCGCTGACGGAGGCTGTTCCACCCAAACTTTATGGCGGAACCGAACGGGTGGTACACTGGCTGACGGAGGAACTTGTCGCACTTGGAAACGATGTGACGCTATTTGCCAGCGGCGATTCCCAGACATCTGCCAAACTGGACGCGACATGGCCGCGGGCATTGCGCCTCGATGGATCGGTTCGCGACCCGAATGCGCTCCACATGGTTATGCTAGAGCGAGTTCGACAAAAATGTGACGACGAAGAGTTCGACTTCCTGCATTTTCACCTCGACTACTACCCGTTCTCCCTGTTCTTTCGCCAGCCAACGCCGTTCGTGACCACCCTCCACGGGCGGCTGGATTTGCCGGAGCACCAGCCGGTCTTCAGCACCTTCCCTTCCGTTCCGGTGATCTCGATCTCGAACGCGCAGCGACGCCCGGTGCCGCAGGCGAACTGGCTTCGCACGATCCACCACGGCCTGCCGGAGAAATTGCTGACGCCTCAACAGGTCACGCCTTCCTATCTTGCCGTGCTCGGTCGAATAGCGCCGGAAAAGGGCGTCGATCGCGCTATCAGGATTGCCATCCGATGCGGCATCCCGCTGAAGATCGCCGCGAAGGTCGATCGTGCCGACCAGGAATACTACGATGAAGTCGTGCGCCCGATGATTGATCATCCTCTCGTCGAATATATCGGCGAGATCGGCGATCACGAAAAATCGAACTTTCTCAGTGGGGCGATGGGACTTCTCGTTCCCATCGACTGGCCGGAGCCGTTCGGCCTCGTGATGATCGAGGCCATGGCCTGCGGCACCCCGGTGATTGCCTATAACCGCGGCTCGGTCCCTGAGGTGATCGACGAAGGGCTGACAGGATTTATTGTCGAAGACGAGATCAGCGCGGTTGCCGCCGTGGCGAGCCTTGCGCAGCTTGATCGCAGAGTGATCCGCAAACAATTCGAGACGCGATTCACCGCAAAACGGATGGCGCTCGACTATCAGGCTGCCTACCGCAGCCTGATGGAGGCCAGTGCGCCGCGGATCAAACTGGTCAGCAGCGCCGAGTGACGCCTGCGGCCATTACGCCTCCCGTAGATCACCCTTACCGAAAGCGTCGCTCGCGGTCCCTGAAATGAATTCAGGGGCCGGCAAGCCATTCGGTAAAATTGGATGTCGTATTGTAAACAATATTGAATATCGCTACCGTCCCCAAAAAGCGCGGAGTCTCGAAGAGGGCCGCGAAAGCGCAAAGCTGCGAGCTACTGCAGCTGTAAAATGGGGAGGAAATAACATGACGAAGGCGCGCAAGGATTCCGCCTGCAAGATTGCTGGCCAGGCCATATCCAGGCGACAGAGCCGCCGTCAGTTCATCGCCAGGACAGGCGGTCTGCTTGCGGCCGGTGCGTTCGGTGCGGTGCCGTTGCGCGGCTGGGCTGCGGACCCCATTAACATCGGCGCGCTTTATCCGACCACCGGCAGCATGGCGCAGATCGGGGTCGGCTGCGTCGCCGCCGCCAAACTTGCAGTCGACATGGTCAATGAAGCCGGCGGCATCAAATCGCTCGGCGGCGCCAAACTGAACCTGATCACTTCCGACGTGCAAAGCGATACCACGGTGACCCGCACCGAAACCGACCGGCTCATCACCGGCAACAAGCTTTCTGCGATCCACGGATGCTATGCCAGCGCCCTCACCTTGATCGCGAGCGAGGTGGCGGAGCGCGCAAAAGTTCCGCTGATCACGGGGTCGAGTTCGGATCAACTCAACAAGGGACGCACCTATACCTTCACGCCGTTTGCGCGCGCCTCGCAATTTGCCCGCGCGCAGTTGCAGATGTCCAAGCTCGTCAGCGACACGCCGAAGGTCGCGGTGATCTTCGAAAACACCGCCTTCGGCACCTCGACGTCCAACGGTCTCAAGGAACTGGCGCCTTCGGAAGGCGTCGAGATCGTGATGTTCGAGCCTTATTCGGCCGGCTTTACCGACGCGAGCCCCCTGATCAACAAGGTGAAGTCCTCGGGCGCCAATACCCTCTTCTCGGTTTCCTATCTGAACGATCTCATTCTGATCGTACGAACCGTCAAACAGTTCGGCCTCAACGTCCCGATCAACGGCGGCTCCGGTGGCTTCGTCATTCCGGATTTTTACAAAAACGTCGGCAAGCTGGCCGAAGGCCTGCAAGGCGTGGCGCACTGGAACCACGACGTCAGCGAAGACGCCCAGAAGGTGAACGCGGAATTCAAGAAGCGCACCGGCGATTTCGCCTTCGAATATGCCGGCGGGCTGGTCGCGCAGACCTTCATGCTGGCGGACGCGCTGGAGCGCGCCGGCTCCGCCGATCCGCAAAAGGTCCGCGAGGCGCTGTCCACGCTCGATGTTTCCTCGGGCTATGCGGCGATGGCGCCCGGTGGAAAGGTCAAGTTCGGCCCCGACGGCAAGAACATTTACGGCCATCCGGTCGGGGTGCAGTGGCAAAACGGCGATCTCGCCAGCATCTTCCCGAAGGAAGATGCCCGCGCGCCGATGATGAAAATCTGAAGCTGGTCACACCCAATGTTTGAGACAGTGGCCCAGGCCGTCATCAACGGCCTGCTGATCGGCGGGATTTATGCGCTCGTCAGCATCGGCGTCACGCTGATTTTCGGCGTGGTCAAGATCGTCAACTTCGCCCAGGGCGAATTCGTGATGATCGGGATGTATATCTCTTTCTTCCTCGCCAATCAGTTCGGCATCGATCCCTTGCTATCGCTGTTCGTTTCGATGCCTACCCTGTTCGTGGCTGGTGTGCTGATCCAGCATTTCCTGATCCGCCGGGTGCTCGGTCCGAACGATATGCCGCAGATCTTCCTGACCTTTGCGCTGTCGCTGCTGCTGCTCAATCTGGCGCTGATGCTGTTCACCGCGAATTACCGCACCGTGCACACGTCCTATTCCGATGAAGCATTCCATGTCGCCGGTCTCTATATTCCCGTGGCAAAGCTCATCGCCTTCGTCGTCGCCATGATATTGAGCGGCCTGCTCTGGCTGTTTCTGCACACCACCGATCTTGGCAAGGCCATGCGCGCCGCCTCGCAGAACCGCGACGTGGCGATGCTGATGGGCATCAACCCCAACCGGGTTTTCTGCGTCGCGCTCGGTATTGCGCTGGCGCTGGCCGGCGCCGCCGGATCGCTGCTGATGCCGTTCTATTCCGCCTATCCCTTTGTCGGCCAGGTATTCGTGCTGATGGCCTTTGTCGCGGTCGTGCTTGGCACGCTCGGCAACGTCATAGGCGCCCTGGTCGCGAGCCTGATGATGGGCATCGCTGAATCGCTCGGCGTTCAATATGTCGGCGCCGACTCAGGCTTGATCGTCGTGTTTGCCATGCTGTTGCTCACGCTTGCGTTCAAACCGACCGGGCTTGGCGGAGGGAGAGCGCGATGATGCTAGGCATAAGCTCACGCAATGTCGCTCTTCTGGCGGTCGGAGTAGCCGTCCTCATCGCCCTGCCGATGGCGGTGAAAAGTTCGTTCGCGATCGACATCTTCATCCGGATTTTGCTGTTTTCATTCATCGGCACCGCCTGGAATCTGATGGGCGGCTACGCCAAGCAGCTTTCGCTCGGGCATGCCGCCTATTTCGGATTGGGCGCCTACACCTCGACAATTCTTCAGATCAACTACGATGTCTCGCCCTGGATCGGCATGGTCGCCGGCGGGGTGGTCGCGGCGCTCGCAAGCCTGCCGATCGGCTGGCTGTGCTTCCGCCTCCGCGGCCCCTATTTCACCATTGCCACCATCGCGACCGCGCAAGCCCTGATGCTGATCTTCCTGAAATTTCGCGATTTCGCCTGGGGCGCCGAGGGCACGACCATCCCCAATCTCGGCTCCGCGCCGCTGATGATGCAATTCGAGAGCAAGAGCTCTTACTATTATGTCGTGCTCGGCCTGCTCCTGGTCGCGCTGCTCATCACCTGGCTGATCGAGCGCTCCTGGATCGGATATTATCTCGTCGCGATCGGCGAAGACGAAGACGCCGCCGAAGCGATCGGCGTCAACGCGCCGAAAATGAAACGCGACATCTACATGATCAGCGCGTTCCTCACCGCACTCGCCGGAACGTTTTACACCCAGTACATCTACTTCATCGATCCCGCGACCGCGTTCTCCTTCAACATTTCGATTGAAGCCGCATTGGTGTCGATCGTCGGCGGCATCGGCACGCTGTGGGGACCGCTGATCGGCACGGTCTTGCTGGAAACCACCTCGACGCTGCTGCAAAGCTGGCTCGGCAGTTCGATCGGCGGCGTTCAATTGACTGTCTACAGCCTGATCCTGATGGCCGTGATCCTTTGGCGTCCGACCGGACTGATCGGCATGATCGGCGAAGCACGGCAACGTTTTGCCGGCCGCAAGCCAGCTTCGGCGTAAGGAGCAACGCCATGGCAGATGCGCTCGTGATCAACGGCCTCAGCAAAAGGTTCGGCGGCTTGCGCGCCGTCCAGGACGTCAGCTTCACGGTGAAGGAAAACGAAACACTTGCATTGATCGGGCCGAACGGCGCCGGCAAGACCACGAGCTTTCATCTCATCACCGGCTTTCATCGGCCGGATGCAGGCTCGGTGATGGCCTATGGCCGCGAGATCGTCGGCCTGAAGCCGCATGACATCTGCGCCCTTGGATTGGCCCGGACCTTTCAGGTCGCAAAACCCTTCGGCGCCATGACCGTGCTCAGCAACGTCATGACCGGCGCTTTCCTGCGCCACAAGAACAACGCCGTGGCGCGCGAGAAAGCGCGCGAGGCGATCGACTTCGTCGGCCTTTCCGCGAGGGAGCAAACCGCCGCCAAGGACCTGACCACCATCGACCAGCGCCGGCTGGAGATGGCGCGTGCGCTCGCCACCGAGCCGCGGCTTCTGCTGCTGGACGAAGTCATGGCCGGGCTCAACCCGGCCGAGATTGATCAGGCTGTCGCGCTGATCGGCAAGCTCTCCGGCAAGGGTCTCACCATCGTCATTGTCGAGCACGTGATGCGCGCGATCATGGCGGTCGCGCGTCACATCGTGGTGCTCGATCACGGGCAGAAGATCGCGGAAGGCTCCCCGAAGGAGATCGTGGAAAACCCGGAAGTGATCCGCGCCTATCTCGGCTCCTATGTGCATCCACCGGCGGTGGGGGCATAAATGCTCAAGCTGGAAAACGTCAGCGCCAGTTACGGCTCGGTACCCGCCATCTCGAATGTCTCGATCGAGATCGGCGAAGGTGAAGCGGTCGGTTTGTTGGGGGCGAACGGCGCCGGCAAGAGCACGACGCTTCGCGCCATCTCGCACCTCGTCAAGTTGACGTCAGGCACCGTCACCCTCGATGGCGTCAACCTGGCAGCGTACCCACCGTACCGGATTCCGGAGTTGGGCATCGCCCATGTGCCGGAGGGCCGTCAGGTCTTCCCCGAGATGACCGTGAACGAGAACCTCGAGATCGGCGCCTATGTGCCGAAGGCCAAGGCCGATCGCCGGCAGACGCTCGAACTGGTCTACAGCATCTTCCCGCGACTGGCCGAACGGCGCAAGCAACTCGCCGGCACCATGAGCGGCGGCGAACAGCAGATGCTGGCGGTGGGCCGCGGGTTGATGCTCAAGCCCCGCCTCTTGATGCTCGACGAGCCCTCGCTCGGCCTTGCGCCCGTCATGACCGATGTGACGTTCGAGAAGATCGGCGAAATCCACAAGATGGGCACCGCGATCCTGCTGGTGGAGCAGAATGTCAGCCGCGCACTGTCGCTGGTGCAGCGGGCCTACGTGTTGGAAAGCGGCCGCGTCACCATGCAGGGCACGAGCCTCGAACTCGCCAACAACAAGCAGGTGCAGGCGGCGTATCTGGGGATTTAATGTCGCTCTGAATTTAGCACTGCTATCTCGACAGCGACGGTGAGCCCCCTCGTGGGAGAGGGTTGGGATGAGGGGTCCACACGAGCGGTCCCGATGACGCCCCCCTCCCTACCCCTCCCCCACAAGGGGGGAGGGAACGAGAGAGCAGCGTAACCTCACTTGTCAAACAGCCAATCTCAGACGTGCGTTCGCGATCCCGCAGCATGATCCGCCCGAGTCCTGCAATAAATCTTTCGCCCGATTAAGGGCGCAGGGAATGCCGGGCGCCAGGGCGCCCGCAGCCGCGTGTGCAAAGTAAAAAGCACACAAGTTAGTCACCACGGTCACGCCGGTTCGCCCGGCATTCCCCGCGCAATGGTTTTAACGGCTTACTCCACGCTCTTGTGTCCGCCAAATCTGGCAGAATGTGCGAACGGGCGGTTCTGACCAACCGCCCGTCGCTGGATCTGAGCCCGTTCGCGCTCAAAGGCCTCAAGAGCCTGACGGGGAGCGTGGGACAGACCCGGTGTCTTCCTCAACCCGAACAGTTGCATGGGCTTTTTAGCCCGGACCGAGCAAGGAAGGGAGTGGATGATGGCACAAAATGATCTCGTTGTCGTCGGCATCGATGTCGCCAAGGACAAGGTGGATGCGTGTATTCGCTCACCTTCGTCACGGCGAACGTTCCTGAGTACAGCGGAGGGACGGCGCCAGCTGATCGCGTGGCTTCGCAAGCACAAGGTCGGCAAGGCGGTGATGGAGGCGAGCGGTGGCTACGAGCGGGACTGGGCTAAGGCATTGCGCGAGGCCGGCCTGGAGGTGCGGATCGTCGATCCGAAGCGGGTGCGCAACTTCGCCCGCTCGGCCGGGCGGCTCGCCATCAAAGGACCACTAGAAAATATGTTTCTAGTGGAGTTTTGGATTTGACATTCGCATACGAATGCGCGGCCAGGGGTTAGCGAATGTCAAATCCACTCCACTAATGCGCAGCGAGCCTGCAAAACAGTGTCTCTACTCGTGCAGGACACCTTAATGTTCGACCCGGTACAGGCGCCATCGCTTTGGCACGCCTTTGAGTTGGTGAAGACCGCGATCCGTGAAGCGGATTTCGGACTGCGACAGCAGATCCTTGACCGCGCTCGAGACCAGGACTTCGCCAGCACGCGCTTTCGCGGCGACGCGCGCGCCGATGTGAAACGCGAGACCAACCACCTCCGCCCCGCTCACCCTGTATTCACCCGCGTGCAGCCCTACCCTGATCTCCAGCCCGAGCGTGCGCACGGCCTCGCGGATCGCGGTCGCGCAATGGACCCCGGCAGCCGGCACGGCGAACGTCGCCAGCAGTCCGTCACCCGTCGTCACGACTTCCTTTCCGCGCAAAGCCTTCAGCTCCCTACGGACGGCGGCGTAATAGTGATTCATCACCTGAGTCCAACGCGAGTCGCCGAGCCGTGCAGCTTTTTCGGTGGAGCGGACGATATCGACGAAGAGGATCGTGGCGAGCGCTTGTTCCAGCTCGGCATCACGATCGGCGGTTCGGCGTCGGCCCGCAATATTTCCGATCAGCGGTTCATAGCGATGGTTGCGTCGCCGCGCGATGGCGGCTTTTGCATAGTGCTTGGCACGCTGCACCGTGCCGCAACGAATTGTCTTATCCCTCGGTGGAAGCGTCCAGTAAACCTTTCGCCCGTCTCCAATGCCATGGACCTCCACGGCGCCCCACTTCAGAAAAACCGTCGAGCCAACCCGTCGAACGCACCATGCCTTTGACGTGTATCCGGAAACGTTCGACTGATGGACTCCGATGCGAAGAAACTTGGGCATGAACGTGCGGCCAATCGAAAGACCGTTTGGACCCTACCGGAAGCAAAACGTAATCACACATTTCTGCGTTGGCAACCGTAGTCCCAATCGCGAGCCGTCCCTCTTGTGAGGCGGGACGGCGCGGGCCTCTGGAAATGATTTTGCCCGAGAGACAAAGCGGAATATTTTTCCAAACCGGACTGCACACTCGGGTTTGCGATTTGCCCGTCGGCGCGCCGCCAAGCGCGAAGTGCTCTACCAGGCGCCGAGCGACCATACAGCGATACCCTCTGAGCCTCATGCGACAATATGCAGCTTCACGCAGGGCAAGAGCGGCATAGTGTGAACGACGCGCGAGTTGAAACCATCCAACAACACAATTCAAATTGGAGGGGGAATCAATGAGGATTACCCGTCGTACCGCCACTTTTGGCGGACTGACCACCGGCTTCGCTGCGGCGGCCGGTGTGTCGATGACCGCGCCTGCAAAAGCCCAATCTCTCTCTCCGACGGAAGCGCGGCAAATTGCCGAAGGTGCCTACGTCTACGGCTATTCACTCATCACGACCGAGGTCACGCGAGTGCAGGCCTCAAACCGCGCCACGCCCGATCAAATGAAAGCGCCGATGGGGCAGTTCGGAAATGTTTCGAAGTATCCCCCCGCAGACTTTCGCCTCGTTTCAGCGCCCAACGCGGATACCCTTTATTCGGTGGCATGGCTCGACCTCTCGGAGCCGCAGGTATTCAGCCATCCCGATATGGGCGACCGCTTCTTTCTTTTCGAGGTTGTCGATCTGTGGATGTCGGACTCCAAGGATTCGCCGAGCAAACGTACGGCTCCTGGCGGAAAGGCGGCCAATTACTTGTTCACCGCCCCCGGCTGGAAAGGCGATGTACCAGCGGGGATAAAGCACTTCCCGATGGCGACGCGCTACATGGTCATCCTGGGCCGTACCTACGCTGATGGCACCGAGGCTGATTATAAGGCCGTCAACGCACTGCAGGCCCAGTACAAGATCACGCCGCTCGCAGCATGGGGCAAGCCTTTCACGCCCGTCGCTCCGCCGGTGAATCCAAATCCCGGATTCAGCATGACCGATGCGCCGCAGAAGGTCATTCTCGACATGGGCACTGAGGGATATTTCGCTTTGATGGCAAAGCTGATGGGCGGCGACGCGCCGCCGGCGGCGACAGATGGGCCGATGCTCGCGAGCATGGCGAAGATTGGCGTGGTGCCCGGAAAGCCGTTCGAGATGAGCAAGCTCGACCCGGCCGTGCAGGCAGCGCTCAAGGACATCCCGCAAACGGCCCTGAAAAAGATCGAGGCCGATAAGAACAGCTTGGGCACCGTCGTGAACGGCTGGATCGTGTCGAAAGGACTCGGCACCTACGGCCCGAACGACTATCTCAAACGTGCCACGGTGGCTGCATTCGGCTGGCCGGCGAACCAGGAGAAAGATGCGGTCTATCCCTTCACCGAGATCGACTCTGCGGGACAGAAGCTGACGGGTGCGAACAAGTACACGCTGACCTTCGCGAAAGGCGAGACGCCACCGGTCAAGGGCTTTTGGTCGATCACGATGTATATGGTCGACAATGGCTGGTGGTTTGTTCCCAATCCGTTGAACAAGTTTACCGTCAGCGCGCGTAACGACCTGAAGCCCAACGTCGACGGTTCGATAACGCTCTATTTCCAGAACGAGTCGCCGGGTACGGACAAGGAAGCGAATTGGCTGCCGGCTCCGAAGGGCGAGTTCCTCCCGATGATGCGGATGTATTACCCGGCAGAAACGTCACCATCAATTATCGACGGCAGCTGGAAGATTCCGGCCGTGGTCAAGATGAACTGAACTCAACTTTCTGCCAATGCGGGGAGACATCTACTTCCCGTTTTCATTTGATAGCTCGCATTCGATCCAACGCTGCAAAGCCATCCCGCAGAACGAATGGAGATTGTAATGAACATCACCCGTCGCGGCCTTGCGATTGGCGGCCTGAGCCTGTTCGCAAGCACTAACTTAAGCACCCAGAGCCACGCCGAACTCGGCGAGACCCTTGGTTTGGGAGAAGGTCTCGAAGATTTTTGGCTTGCCACCGACGCCTACGTTTTCGGTTATCCGCTTGTAACAATGGAAATGACACGGCGGGTCCTCACCAATGTGGCGACCTACGTTCCGGGTGCTATGAAGGCCCCCATGGGCCAGATCATTAAGGCGCGGGAATATCCGAATGCTTCGTTCCGGGATGTGACCGCGCCAAACGCCGACACGCTTTACACCACCAGCTTTTTCGAAGTGGGCAAGGAGCCGTGGGTGCTCAGCATCCCCGACATGAAAGACCGCTACGCCCTGCTGCCGATGCTTGACGGCTGGACCGACGTGTTTGAGGTGCCGGGCAAGCGCACGACCGGCACCGGCGCGCAGACTTACGCAATTACCGGCCCCGGCTGGAAGGGCTCTTTGCCCGCTGGCATTAAGGAATACAAGTCGCCGACCAGTATCGTCTGGCTGCTCGGCCGCATCTACTGCACCGGCACGCCGGAAGACTATGCCGAAGTTCACAAGTTGCAGGATGAGTTCAAGCTCGTGCCGCTGAGTTCCTACGGCAAGCCGTACACCCCGCCCGAAAACACGGTCGATCCGTCAATCGACATGAAGACGGCCGTGCGGGAGCAGGTCAACCGGATGGACGCGGCGGCTTATTTCAAGCTGCTTTGCGAGTTGATGAAGACCAATCCGCCGGCTGCTGCGGACGCCGGTCAGATCGCCAGATTCGCCAAAATCGGCATCGTGCCCGGCCAGGATTTCGACGCCAGCAAACTCGATGCGGATTTCCTCAAGCATGTGCCGGAGATCGCCGTCGACCGCATCATGATCCAGTTCAAGGTTAACAAGGATTTCAAGGACGAGAACGGCTGGACGTACACCACCAAGGGCGGTGTTTACGGTACGGAATACCTGTTCCGCGCGCTCTGCTGCGCAGTCGGGCTCGGCATGAATCGTGCTCAGGACGCAATCTACCCAATCTCGCAGAAGGATGCCGACGGGCGGGCATACAGCGGCGCAAACAAGTACGTCATGAAATTTGCCAAAGGAGAATTGCCGCCTGCGGATGGCTTCTGGTCTCTGACGATGTATGACAAAAGCTATTTCTTCGTCGACAACCCGATCAACCGTTACTCCATCAGTGCGCGGCAAAATCTGAAATCCAACCCGGACGGGTCCGTCGATCTGTATCTGCAAAAAGAATCGCCGGGCAAAGACATGGAATCGAATTGGCTACCTGCGCCGTCGGGTGATTTCATCCTGATGTTGCGCATGTATTGGCCGCAGGAGAAAAATCCATCGATCATCGATGGCTCCTGGAAAATTCCGGCGGTGAACAAAGTCAGTTGATACGCAAATGAGGCGGTGCTGGAGGCAAATGGATCGCGCCGCCAGTGAAGCAGATGACGTAGGATACTGGTCCCGCGGCTATCTCCGCGGATTGAGCGATGCAGCCGCTTGGTCGGTGTAGACGGACATAGCCATGAATGATCTGTTGATCTCGCTCCTGGTCTTCACGGTGATATTCGGCGGGGCTCTGCTCGGCGTCGCGGTTCGACCTCGCTTGTCGGAAAGACACCTGCAGCCGGACTCGAAGGACGTTGTCAAAATGGCGACCGGCCTGATCGGTACACTGACCGCACTTGTACTGGGTCTGTTGATCGCATCCGCGAAGAGCTCGTTCGACCAGAAAACCGGCCAGGTCAGGCAGGTGACCGCCCAGATCATTCTTCTCGACGATCTGCTGGCACAATATGGTCCGGAAGCAATTCCCGTCCGAACTCGTCTGCGGCAGAGCATTCCGCCACTGGCCGACAGCATCTGGCATGAGGGAGGGAACCCGGCCGCCAAGCCCGTTCGGTTCGAGGCAAGCGCGCAGTCGTCGGCATTCGAAAATGAGCTGGAACGCCTGACGCCGGCCAACGACATGCAACGCTCGCTGCAATCGCGCGCCATTGCAGCCTTCACGGAAGGCGCGCAGACCCGGCTGCTTTTGTTCACGCAAGGCGGCGGTTCCATTCCGACACCGTTTCTGATCATTCTGGTTTTCTGGCTGGGCGCGATCTTCGTGAGCTTCACTTTGTTCGCGCCAACCAACCTGGTCGTGATGGCCTCACTGCTTGTCTGCGCGCTGTCGTTTGCCGGTGCGATTTTTCTGGTTCTGGAACTCGACAGCCCCTTCACGGGGCTAATGGGGATTTCAAGCGCGACGCTGCGCAATGCGCTTTTGCCGCCAGGTCCGTGAGGCCAACGCGAGGTCACGGCGGCCGATCGTCCCGTGGCTGACTGCCAGACCGTCCAAAACACGCGGGCGTTGCAAAAGTCCCCCAAATAAATCAAGGGATTAGACCAAGGTCCGTCTGCGACGAAGATAGCGATTACAAATGCGCTGCCGTCGTGATCTTATTCGAGCCAGAACTAATAAAAACTTTGGGAGGATCGAACGTGTCCAACATCAAACTCACGGTGAACGGCAAACCGATTTCGGCCGAGGTCGAAGACCGGACGCTGCTGGTGCATCTGTTGCGCGATCACCTGGGACTGACGGGAACTCACATCGGCTGCGATACCAGCCAATGCGGCGCCTGCACGGTTCATATCGACGGACGGGCGGTGAAATCCTGCACGGTGCTGGTGGGACAGGCCAACGGTTCCAGTGTCACGACCATCGAGGGGATCGCGAAGGGCGACGAGTTGCACCCGATGCAAGCGGCCTTCCGCGACAATCACGGCTTACAATGCGGTTACTGCACGCCGGGCATGATCATGGCGTCGATCGATATCGTCAACCGCCATGGTCCTGATCTCGATGAGGTGACGCTGCGCCAGGAGCTTGAGGGCAATATCTGCCGCTGCACCGGCTATCATAACATCGTCAAATCGGTGCTCGACGCCGCCGGCCGCATGAAGGTCGCGCAGGCCGCAGAATAGCGTTGCTGCGAACCGGCCCAATACGGGCCGGAGAATGCAGACCAGGGAAAAAACCAAATAACCGCAGGCGTGCAGTCAAGTTCTCGCGCTCGGACAGAGACAGGGAGATCGCATCATGGGAATCGAAGGCATCGGCGCACGGGTCGTTCGCAAGGAAGACAAGCGCTTCATCACCGGCAAGGGCCGCTATGTAGATGACATCCGCCTCCACGGCATGACCTATGCCGCGTTCGTCCGCAGCCCGCATGCCCACGCCAAGGTCAAGGGCATCGACTCGTCCGAGGCGATGAAGATGCCCGGCGTGGTGGACGTGCTGACCGGGCGGCAGATCGTCGATGACAAGATCGGCAATCTCATTTGCGGCTGGATGATCCATTCCAAGGACGGCTCGCCGATGAAGATGGGGGCGTGGCCGGCGATGGCCCCCGATACCGTGCGCTTTGTCGGCCAGGCCGTCGCGGTGGTGATCGCCGAGACCCGCAATCAGGCCCGCGACGCCGCCGAAGCCGTCGCGGTCGACTACGAGGAACTGCCGGCGGTGGTCGATATGCGCGACGCCGTGGCGAGCGGTGCGCCGCAACTTCACCCCGAAGCGCCCGGCAACGTCATTTACGACTGGACCATCGGAGATGAGGCCGCAACGGACGCTGCGTTCAAGAGCGCGGCCAACGTGGTCGCGCTCGACATCACCAACAACCGGCTGGTGCCGAACGCGATGGAACCTCGCGCGGCGATCGCAGAGTATGACGCGGCGGAGGAACACTTCACGCTCTACACCACGTCGCAGAATCCGCATGTGGCACGCCTGGTCCTTTCGGCGTTCTACAACATCGCCCAGGAGCACAAATTGCGGGTGATCGCACCGGACGTCGGAGGCGGCTTCGGCTCGAAGATTTTCATCTATCCGGAAGAAATGGTGGCGCTGTGGGCTTCAAAGCGCACCGGCCGGCCGGTGAAGTGGACCAGCGACCGGACCGAGGCCTTCCTCACCGACGCGCATGGCCGCGATCACCTGACCAAGGCCGAGATGGCGTTTGACAAGGACAACAAGGTCACCGGCCTGCGGGTCAAGACCTACGCCAATCTCGGCGCCTACATGTCGCTGTTCTCGTCGTCTGTGCCGACCTATCTCTATGCGACGCTACTGTCGGGCCAGTACAACATTCCCAACATCTTCGCCGAAGTGATCAGCGTCTATACCAACACCACGCCGGTCGATGCCTATCGCGGCGCCGGACGGCCCGAGGCGAGCTTCGTGGTCGAACGGCTGATGGAAACCGCGGCCCGGCAATTGAAAGTCGATCCGGCCGAGTTGCGCCGCAAGAACTTCATCACCCAGTTTCCGCATCAAACGCCGGTCATCATGGCCTACGACACCGGCGACTTCAACGCGTCGCTGAACGCGGCGATGAAAGCGATCGACTATGCCTGCTTCCCCGCGCGCAAGGCGAAAGCCAAATCCGAAGGCAAGCTGCGCGGCATCGGCGTGTCCTGCTATATCGAAGCTTGCGGCATCGCGCCCTCGAAAGCGGTGGGCAGTCTCGGCGCCGGCGTCGGCCTGTGGGAATCGGCCGAAGTGCGGGTCAATCCGGTCGGCACCATCGAAGTCCTTACAGGCTCGCACAGCCACGGCCAGGGCCACGAGACTTCCTTTGCGCAGGTGGTCGCAGAAAGGCTCGGCATTTCGATCAACCAGGTCCAGATCGTCCA
>Ga0116129_1000692_pt1 | contig 20465 bp, 11 predicted proteins | sample June2015DPH_17_2_FD_89732 | JGI IMG/M metagenome (GOLD analysis project Ga0116129, IMG submission 89732) | Peatland microbial communities from SPRUCE experiment site at the Marcell Experimental Forest, Minnesota, USA - June2015DPH_17_10 | ecosystem: Environmental > Terrestrial > Soil > Wetlands...
ACCCGGTCCTTCTCGACCGAGAGAATCGTCGCCTGTAAGTACTCATCCAGACGATGTGCGAAAGCAGGCGTCGCCAGGGCCAGAAGAACCGCGGCGGCCAGCGTCTTGCTCATTTCGCAGTGAGCCCCCGGCCGTAATCGTTCGTCGGATCGCGATACATGGTGTGCACATGCAGCGACGGATCGCCGCCCAGCCCCTGCGGCGCGTATTCGATCACTAGATGCGGGCCTTGAATCCGGTAATACGCCGCGATATTGCCTCCCGTCGCAGCCGTGACCGGACCGCTCCATGCGAACCAGGTCTCGTTCAGATCGGCTTTCAGCTCCGTCATGCGAGCCGCCGCCTCGCTCTCGTGAACAATCCCCGCCCACTCCGCGACAATATCGATGAGCATGGCGCGCTGCTTCTCGTTCATGCTCGAAGCCTTCAGGCCCTCCGGTTGAATCGTCTTCCCATCCTGCCCCGGTCCGAGCACCAGATCCGCCATGCGGAAGCTCAAAATGGCTTGCTTCCGCTGTTTCTCGTCGAGCGCGTTGAGCAGCGCCAGCGCCTTGTCGCTCTCCTGACCCAGCGGCCGCACGGTTTTTCCGTTCAGCGTATAGAGAGCCGGTTGAGCTCCGGTCAATGTCGGCGTCAGAATGCCGCGCTCGCCAACGATCGTAATGTTGAGAGCCAGGTGATGACCGCCGAATTGCAGCATCCACGGATTCTTTTCAGAAGGTGTGCCGAGGATCGAGAAGAAATAGAGATCCTTGCCGAAAAGAAGCCCTCCGCCCGGCCCACGTCCGCGCCCGTCTCCATTCGGCGGTGGACCCCCAGGTCCATTCGGCGGACCACCCGGTCCTCTGCCGCCCCCGCGGCCATTAGCCTCGGCTGCCTTGAGAGCCTCGTCGCCATCCATAATCTGCTGAACCTTCTCCAATCCTCTCGGGCTGAGCACGGACGAAAGCAGCGCCATCGCGGCGGAGGTCTGCGCCGGATTCATGTCCTTGAAGCTGATCCCCATCCGGGGAACGATTGTGATCGGAAAATTGGACCAGCGTTTACGTTGTTCCTCATCGTTGAACGCGAACAAAACGCTCTGCCGCTGCTTCTCATCGAGCGTCGAAAGAAAAGAGTTCGCGGCCTTCACGATTTTGGCAGTCTGAGCCGTGGCGATCTCCAGCGAAAAGGCAATTAACGTTGCGATTCTAAGGGTGTAATTCATTTTCAGAGGTACCTATTCAAAAGTACGTCGCAATCGCCGCCTCGTAACGTTAAGAATTATTATGACCGCCCCAAAAGGCTCTAACCTGAAAAAGGAGAGATTATGCAAAAGCGCAAACTTGGAAAAAGCAACCTGGAAGTTTCGGCACTCGGGCTCGGCTGCATGGGAATGAGCTTCGGGTACGGTCCGCCCAAAGATAAACAGGAGATGATCTCGGTCATTCGGGCCGCCGTCGAATTAGGTGTTACCTTCTTCGATACCGCCGAGGTTTATGGTCCTTTCACCAACGAGGAATTAGTAGGCGAAGCACTCGCTCCCGTGCGCGCGCAAGTGGTGATTGCCACCAAGTTTGGTTTCCACTTCGATGAAGCCGGCAAACAAGCCGGGCTGAACAGCCGCCCAGACCACATCAAGCAAGTCGCCGACGCTTCGCTCAAGCGCCTCAGGACCGACGTGATTGATCTCTTTTATCAGCACCGCGTAGATCCGAACGTGCCCATCGAAGACGTAGCAGGCGCAGTGAAAGATCTGATTCAGCAGGGTAAGGTGAAGCACTTCGGCCTTTCTGAAGCCGGAGTGCAGGTAATTCGGCGCGCCCACACAGTCCAGCCGGTCGCCGCGCTGCAAAGCGAGTACTCTCTTTGGTGGAGGGAGCCCGAAGCAGAAATCATCGCCGCTCTTGAAGAGCTGGGAATTGGCTTCGTCCCCTTCAGCCCGCTCGGCAAGGGTTTCCTCACCGGGAAAATCGACGAAAGTACCACCTTTGACAGCACCGATTTCCGCAACACTGTCCCGCGTTTTGCGCCGGAGAATCGGAGGGCGAACCTCGCGTTCGTGGAGGTTCTCGAAGCAATCGCAGAAGCGAAAAAGGCGACCTCTGCGCAGATCGCACTGGCTTGGGTTCTTGCTCAGAAGCCGTGGATGGCGCCTATTCCAGGCACTACCAAACTTCATCGTTTAGAGGAGAACCTCGCGGCGGCATCGATCGAGCTCAGCCAACAAGATCTTCGCGAAATTGAAAGCGCCACATCCGCGATCGCGCCGCAAGGAGCTCGCTATAGCGAAGCCGCGCAGCGCATGATCAACCGCTAGACTACCTTAGTAAAAAAATTAACATTCCTCGTAACTAAACGCGAATAGCGGCGTATTATACTCAGGCAATCTATGGGAACTGAGAAAAACAGAGCCGACTTGTTTCCGGGCACACTCGACATGCTGGTGCTCAAAATATTGATGAGCGGCCACTTACACGGATATGCCATCGCCCAATTGATCCAGCAACTCTCCGACGATCTACTGCGCGTGGAGGAGGGCTCCCTCTATCCCGCCCTCCAGAAGCTCGAACTGAACGGATGGATCACCGGCGAGTGGGGCTTGTCGGCGAATAATCGGCGGGCTCGTTTCTATAAACTGACGCCCGATGGCCGAAAGCAACTGGCGGAGGAGTCGGCCCGCTACAAGCGCGTGACGGGGGCAGTCGACCGGATTATGGGGTTCGCGTAATGGGACGTTTTCGACGCCGTTTACGTTTTTTGCTCTCCCATAGCGAGCGCCAGCGGCTGCTGTGGGAAGAGATGGAGTTTCATATCGAGTCCATGACTCAAGCTTTCGCCGCGCAGGGCCTGTCCGAGGTCGAAGCGCGCGCCGCGGCAAGGAGGAAGTTTGGCAATATGACGCAGAAATCAGAAGAATCCCGCAGCGTGTGGCTGCTTCGCTGGTGGAGCGATCTGGCTCAGGATCTGCGTTACGCATTTCGAGGAATGAGGCGCGATGCTGCGTTCACCGTATTTGCGATTCTCATCACCGGCCTTGGCATCGGCGCCAGTTCGACTGTGTTCAGCGTCGTGAATGCGCTCCTGCTGCGGCCCCTCCCGTTCCGCGAGCCAAGCCGGCTGGTTTGGATTGCGAACCAGGAATGGTCCACGCAAGTGGACAACTTCAAGGACCTGCGGGAGCAGAATCGTTCTTTCTCCGACCTGGCGGGCTGGAACGGCTTCTATGGCGCCGGAGACTGGAAAATGACCGGCACCGGGGAGCCTGAACGTGTGACCGGTGTTCCCGTGACGCAAAACTTCTTTCCTCTTCTCGGCGTGGAACCGGCGTTCGGCAGATCGTTCACCGCGGAGGAATGTCAACAAAGATCGTCCGCTCCGCCGGCTGTGCTTCTCAGTAATAGTTTTTGGCAACGGCGATTCGCTTCAGACCCCTCGGTGGTAGGAAGGAAGCTGATGTTCAACAACCGCCCCGTAACCGTAGTGGGCGTGATGCCCGCTTCTTTCGATTTTGCTGAAATATTCGCGCCGGGCACTCCTGTGGACATCTTCATCCCCTGGCCGCTGACGAACCAAACGAACTCGCAAGGCAACACCACGACGATCATCGGCCGCTTGAAGCCTGGCGCAACGGTTGAGGCTGCTCGTCCGGAATTCACTCTGCTGGCAAAACAGATGGAACTCCAGCATCCGGAACGCAACCCGGTCAAGCCGACGCTGACTCCTCTTGAACAGCGAGTCAATGGCCGTGTGCGGCCGGCCCTGCTGGTGCTGGCGTGCGCAGTCGGCGTAGTGATGTTGATTGTCTGTGCGAATCTCTCGAATCTCCAAATGGCGCGCCTGGGAGCGCGGCAAAAGGAGCTGGCGATGCGCGCTGCGCTCGGCGCGGGCCGCCTCCGCCTGCTGCGGCAGATGTTTACCGAAAGCATCGCGCTCTCCTGCTGCGGAGCTGTGCTCGGACTCGCTCTCGCGATGGCCGGAGTACGTGTGGTGTCCCATCTGGACGCCTTTAATCTTCCCTTGCTGGCCAGCGTGCGCATCGACGGAATCGCGCTTGCCTTCACGCTGCTGGCGGCGATTCTGACCGGCGTCCTGTTTGGAGTGCTGCCTGCCCTTCAAGCTCCCGCATTGGAAACGCAGGACGCGCTGAAGGAAGGTGGCCGCGGTCTGAGCGCCGGCCGGAGCCGTACCTGGCTGCGCAACGCACTGGTGGTTTCCGAAATCGCCTTCGCCTCCATTTTGCTGGTGGGCGCCGGGCTCCTCGTGCGCAGTTTTGTTCGCGTGCTGGACATCAATCTAGGCTTCGTACCGGAGCACACGGCGGTCCTGCGGGTCGATCCTGGCTCACGGATTTCGACCGCCGCTCAACAGAACGCTTTCTTAGACGACATGCTCCAACGGGCGCGATCGGCACCCGGCGTCCATGCGGCTGGAGTGAGCGACATCCTGCCGTTCGGTGGCGACCGGTCGTGGCAGGTCTCCGGCAAAGGACAGATTTACCCGAAGGACCAGCATCCCGAATCCTACATTCGGGTCGTCACCGATGGATACCTCGAAGCCGCCGGGATCCGCTTGGAAGCCGGCAGAGGATTCACGGAGCAGGATCGCGCATCGAGCGAACCCGTCGTGATCGTGAACCAGACGTTGGCCCGCACCCTTTGGCCCGGACAAGACCCGCTGGGACAAATCATGACCCAGGATGGAGGCCGGCGCGTGATTGGCGTGGTGGCCGATGTCCGTCATGAAGCTCTGGAAAAGATCGGCGGCTCTGAGATGTATATTCCGCTGCGCCAAACCGGAGACTATGGGGCCATGCAACTGGTGGTGCGCACGACGCTGCCTCCGGAGGTTTTGGCCTCGGGAATCCGCGCGGCGCTGCGCCCCCTCGATCCGAATCTGCCGCTTACCGAACTCTACAGCCTTCAGGATCTGGTCGACAAAGCGATGTCTCCGCGGCGATTTCTAGTCATGCTGCTCGGCGGATTCGCCGCCTTCGCGCTGCTGCTCGCTTCACTCGGGATCTACGCCGTGATTTCGTATTCGGTCAATCAACGGACGCAGGAAATCGGACTCCGCATGGCGCTCGGAGCCTCGCCCGCCGACTTGCAACGCCGCATTTTATTGGGCACCTTCGGCCTCGCGGCTTTAGGACTCGCCATCGGTATGGCGGTGTCGCGAGCCTTATCGAACACGCTGGAGAGCATGCTGTTCGGCGTGACTTCCGGCGATCCGGTCACCTATATAGGCGTAGGCGCGTTGCTGATCGCGGTTGCTGCGGTAGCCGGATACATCCCGGCGTGGCGCGCCTCCCGGATCGATCCCATGGTAGCTTTGCGCTCTAACTGATATTCAGGCCAAAGCTTTTCCGTACAGCACCAGCAACCGGCTCCATGCCTTCTCTGCCTGCGCCTCGTTGTAGACAGACGAATCCGGAGGACACCACCCATGCGCGGCGCCTGTGTACACTTCGATTTCCGCCGGCAGGCCCGCCTGGGCGAATGTATCCTTCAGAACATCTTTATCTTTGGGAGACTTCGCATCATCATTAGCCGCAATCGCAATAAGAAATTGGGCCTTGCTTTTCGCCGCCTGTAAATGCGGGCTGTTCGGCGCAGCCGTCACCAATCCGCCGCCATGAAAGGAGCCCACCGCTCCGACGCGATCCGGCGCCGCGGCCGCCGTGCGAAACGCGATCGGGCCGCCCATGCAATAACCCTGTGTGCCGATCTTTCGATTCCTGGCAACCGACGATTGTCCGTCCAGCCACCCGACGAACGCCTTCGCATCCGTCATATGCGTCGTCTCATTCAGACCTTGCGCAAGCGGCATCAATTGCGGAATTGGCGTAGCCGCGCCGGCGTCCGCGGTCGGAGCTTTCTTAACCCTGTAAAACGGATTCACCACCAGTACCGCATAGCCCGATTCAGCCAGACGTTTCCCCATCTGCCGGAACGCCGGACGCAGCCCGAAGATATCCGGCCAAATCAAAACGCCCGCCGCTGCGCCGCTCGATGGATGCACGAAGTAGCAGTCCGCGACCCCGTCCGGCGTGGTCACATTCACGTCCGATTCCGTCACCGCCGCCGCGTTCGCTACTTTCGGCAGCATCATAGCCATCCCAGCTCCTAACAACACTCCGAATTGCTTTCGCGTTACCAGACCACGAGCCTCAAACTGCTCCCGGTCTTCCTCAAAATGATCCTGATCGCACACGGTTCGCTCCTTGCAATCATTCTACCCCCGCTCGAACCCTAAATCCCAATCTCTGGAGCCGGGTCCGCTGCAAATGATTCTGAAGCCAATCATGATGAGGGTCCCAGTAACCACCAGGAAATTTCTTCGCGATCTCCGGCATGATTTTTCGACGTGACTGCATGGTCTGCTTACGAAAGCCCCCTGTCTCCGGATGAAGGCATTGCAAAAATGGACTTATCTGTCCACTGGTAATAGGACTCAAACCCCAATCCAGTCCCCCGTGCGAGCCGTCCTGGCTTATTTACACGCCTGAAGAAAAGGCCGGCGCCTGCTCCTCTCGAGCCTTCTCTAAAGCCCGTATCCGAGCCTCGAATCCTTCAGTCCCGATGGCGCGCCGCTGGCTCTCAATGATCCTTGTCACGGATTCGCCCTCCTGCGGGCTCAACTCACCTTCGGACACCGCCTCCAGAACCGCCGCAATCGCCTTCGTCAAATCGGCCGCCGTCTCGACCGGTGGCAGCGCGAAGCAGGGCTTCACCGTCCTCGCTGCTGGAATTAATCGCTCCATGCATAACCGCAGCGCAGTAGGATCGGCGTCCAGCGCCAGGCGTTTCACCTTTTTAACGATCTCCTCGCCGCCTTTATCGAGCAACTCCTGTAGCATTGTCGTCTTATTGGCACTCCCTGAAGGGCGCCCTTTTCCCATCTGATTACCCGGCTCAAACAGTTTTCCTGGCATGGACTTTCCATCTCCTGACGCCAGGATCTCGCTCCCCGGCCCCTAAAAACGCCGAGTTAACACTGTAAATTGGTTATTCTAAAGTAGTTTTACGAAATAATTGAGCGTTGACGCTGGTTATTTCACCGTTATTTTAACGAGCGGAACGAGACTCCCAGCCGACCTTATGGAGCGATTGCGCCGAAGTGATCGCGGCGGAAACTGTGAGGAGAAGAACGAGAGTTCGCATGGTTGTTATTGGATCGCGATCGTGACGGTATCGGAGCTGGAGCCGATGGTCACGACCATAGGGACCTGGTCACCAGCCGCGACTCCCGGAGGGATGGTCACGTTGAGTTGATATTCACCGGCGGTCCCCGGTACGATACCGGAGAATGCGACCGCCGCCGGGATTCCGCCGATGGTCACGACCGGAGTCTGGAGGGTGTGATAGAGAGTGCTACCGTCGGTTGGCGCTACTTGTCCAGTCGGCAAATTCGGCGTCGTCGGGCCGCCACCGGTCCAATAGACGACGATGTTCTGCCCCGGCTGAGCAGGTTGCCCGCATAGGGACAACGCGGACAGTCCCGTGCAGGACGAAAGACCATAAGACGACGCCACGGCCGCCGGCATGACGTCCCACACGGTGCCGGCGATTTGAATCGCGCCGTTATTCGGATAGGCCGAGGTCGGGATTCTGAAAACACCCACATCCGCTGGCCCCAGCGCGATGGTGAAGTTGGCGCTGGTTGTAGATCCTGTTTGTACGGCGATGGTCGCCGTACCGGAGGCCGGAAGCTCAGACGGCAACTGCACGTTGATCTGGTTTGAAGAGGGCACCAGCGCATAAATCGGAACCGCCGTACCGTTCACCAGAACCTGAACTCCTTCGACGCTTGTGGTCGGATACGTTGACGGGATGGAAGTCGTATTTCCGGCATTCGTGACATAAACGCTGAGGATCGAATTCGGGGCGGCGGCGTGAGATGTACTTTCCGCCGTCCCGGTAGCGGAGTTCTCGACGCCTGAAATGGATGGCGTCGCGACACCTACATATAAGGTTTGCGGAGCAGCGGACACTCCTCCAATGGAAATGACGACCGGTTGGCCACCCGCGGCGAGTCCGTTCGGCACGGTGAAGATGACATCGGAGTCTCCCAGGTAGGTTCCATCCGGCTGCGCGGAGACATCGGTCGCCACTTGGCCTCCTACAGTAACGGTCGGAGTGGCGGAAGGGTTCGAGCCCAAGCCAGTCACAAAGGCGCCGGCTTGCGAACCGGGCGCGGCGGGATTCGCGGCGTTAATTCCAGGCGGCTGCGAGTTGAGAGCTGCGCCGAAGCACTGGCAAAGGGGAAAGAAATAGGCGCTATTCACCTCGGTAATCCCCGGCGCGTAAGCGACCAAAGTGATGGGGAAAGGAGCCGATGTCTGGCCGTTATAGCTGACGGTTATCGTGGTGGGTCCTGTCGAAACCGTGGAAGGGATCACCGCGAAAACAACGGAGGAACCGTTCTGAATGATTTGCGCCTGTTGACCACCGATCGTGATGACGCTTGGCTCTCCAAAGGCGCCCAGATTTGAGCCGGTGATGATGATTGCGAGCCCAGGACACAGATTCGCCTTGGTGTTCGCCCCGTTATAAACATTGGTTACTACCACTTGAGCGTCGGCGAACGCGACGCAGAAGAATAAACCGGTGATAATGTTGCGCATTGGAACAATCTCTCCAACCCGTACTGCGCCAGATCGCGGCGAAAGCCATCACACGAAATCTATATAATCTGATTGATGCCGGAGGCAGGAGATATCACGCGGCTGCTGCGCGATTGGCGGGACGGCGACCGCGGCGCGTTTGAAGCGCTCCTTCCATTGGTCTACCCCGACCTCAAGCGAATCGCGTACGGGTATCTGCGGCGGGAGCGCGCCGACCATACGCTGCAAGCCACGGGGCTGGTGCATGAGCTATATCTGCGGCTCTGTAATCAACGCGAGGCCAACTGGGAAGGGAGAGCCCATTTCTTCACGTTCACGGCAAAAATCATGCGGATGATTCTAGCCGATCATGCCAGGCGCAACCAGCGGGACAAGCGCGGAGGGAAAAGCGAACAGGTTCCGCTGACCGATCAGCTTCCCTGGGTGGACCTGAATGGCCCGGAATATCTCGACTTAGACCGGGCGCTTGAAGAGCTGGATCGAATCGATGGGCGGAAAGTTCAGATGGTCGAACTCTGCTACTTGCTGGGATGTACGACTCGGGAATCGGCGGAGATTCTTCAGATTTCGGTGCCGACCGCTGAACGGGATCTGAAGTTCGCGCGAGGCTGGCTTTATCGTAGACTGCGTTCCGATGGAGCAGTCCAACATGGCTGAGTATTGGCAGCGCGTCGAGGAAATCTTTCATGAAGCTCTCGAACTGCCGGTAGACGCGCGGGCGGCGTTCCTTTGCGACCGGTGCGCCGGCGATCGCGCGCTCGAAGGCGAAGTGCAGCAGATCCTGGCAGGCTATGAGGCGCAGGATCGGATCGATCCGGGTCGCTTAGATGAAACGCTGGAAGGCGCGCGTTTCGGCGCGTTCGAGATCATGCACAAGATCGGCGAGGGCGGCATGGGCGCTGTCTATATGGCTCGCCGGCATGAGGATTTCGAGCAGCGCGCCGCAATCAAACTGATCAATGGAACGCCGGCCGCGGCTGCGCTGATGGCCACCCGCTTTCGCCAGGAGCGCCAAATCCTGGCCGGACTCGATCATCCTAACATCGCGCGGTTGCTCGATGGCGGAGTCACCAAAAAGGGACAACCCTATCTCGTGATGGAGTATGTCGAGGGCGTCCGGCTCGATCAATATTGCGACGCCCATAGCCTGTCGATTCCCCAGCGTCTGGAGTTATTCGGGAAAATTTGCTCGGCTGTTCATTTTGCGCATCAGCATCTGGTGATTCATCGTGATTTAAAACCCGGCAATATTCTGGTGAACGAATCCGGGGAGCCCAAACTCCTGGATTTCGGAATTGCCAAAGTATTGTCCGAGCCGGATTCTCCCGCACAGACGATGACTATGACCGGCGGTTTGATGCTGACCCCTCAATACGCCAGCCCGGAGCAAATCCAGGGACTGCCCTGCACCGTCGCCAGCGATGTTTTTTCGCTGGGCGTGATTCTTTACGAACTGCTGACCGGCCAAGGACCCTTTTCATCGACCGCCTCGACACCGGCGGAGCTGATTGCCGCGGTGATGACGAGGGAGGCTCCCCGGCCCAGCGTGATCGCCCCCGAAACTCTCAAACCAAGGTTGCGAGGGGATCTCGACGGCATAGCGTTGAAGGCGATGGCGAAGAAACCGGCTGATCGGTATGGCTCTGTAGAACAGCTTGCTGAAGATGTTCGGCGCCATCTGGAAGGACTTCCGGTAAACGCGGTCGAAGGCAGCCGGATCTATATTGCGCGCAAATTCGTACGCCGTCATCGAGTGGGCGTGGCTGCGGCGGCGCTGATCCTGTTTTCATTGATCGGCGGCTTGGCCGGCACGTTGTGGCAGGCGCGAGCGGCCGACCGGGAACGCGCCGTCGCCGAGCAGCGCTTCTCCGATGCGAGAAAGCTCGCCAACTATCTTCTTTTTCCGCTCTACGATTCGGTTCGGTCGCTGCCCGGATCGCTGCCGGTGCGGGCGGACATGGCCGGACAGTCTCTTCAATACCTGGACCGGCTGGCGGCAGCGAACAGCCATGACCGCGCCCTCCGGTTGGAGTTAGCGGAAGGGTATACCCGGCTCGGTGGGATTCTTGAAGCGCCGTTCGGCATGGGAGAAAGTCTCGGCGATGCGAGTAAGGCGCTCGACAGCGATCAAAAAGCGGTGGCGCTTTTGGAATCGCTGAGCAGGGAAAACAGCAAGGATGGACGCGTGGAGCAGGATCTCGCCCGCGCCTCACTCCTGCTGGGATCGGTCTTGAATCTTAGCGGCAAACCTGAGGAAGGCGTCGCGAGACTGACCGAGGCCACGGCCATTTTCGACCGGCGAACCGCGTCGAATCCCCATGATCTCGAAAATTTGGTGGACGCCGGCCGCGCCTACATGGCCTTGGGAGACGCCATTAACGGTGCGGGAGGCGGATTTATAGAAATGGCCCGGCACGACCGCGCGCTGGCCGCCGAGGACCGGGCGATTGCAAATTTTCGGTCCGCACTCGCGATTTCAGCGTCGGACAATCGCGCGTTACTCGGGCTCGCGCAGGCCTACAATCTGAAGGGCAACACGGAGGCGTCGAGAGACGTAGCAAAGGGACTTCCGGCCTACAATTTGGGATTAGAGGCCCTGAATCAGCTCCCTCCAGAAGTACGTTCTGAGCCCGCCAGCCGCGCTCTGGAAGCAAGATTGATTACGATGATCGGGTTTTGCCAGGAAGAGACGGGTCTGTTCGCGGAGGCCATTGCGACCCTTGCGCCCGCGCAGCAAATCCTCGACGAACTGGCGGCGGAGGATCCGAAGAACGCTATTACGGCACTTCGGCGGGTGAATCTTTATCGCACCCGCGCGTTCGCTCACCAATATGCGGGACAGACTAAGGAAGCCATCCTCGATTACCGGAAAACGATCGAGATTCTCGATGGGATGATCGCCATCGACCCAACCAAGTTATCGAATCGGCTGGTCCGTGCGGAGTTACAGGAAAAACTCGGCGCAATGCTGGCGAACGACGGGCAGAAAGCGGAGTCGGAGCTGATCACAAAGGCCTCACTCAAGTTCTGGGCGGAAGTCGCGGAGCGCCCGGACGCCGCTCCACAGAACCTGAAAGAAGCCGCCTCCGCGTTCATTTCCGCCGCGAGTCCCTCGCTGCTCGATTATCGCCGCGCACTCGGTTATGCCCAGCGCGCGGATCAGTTGGCGAAAGGCCAGGATACCGCCGCCATCTTCTATATAGCGCAATGTTACGAGCAACTCGGCGATGGACCGAAGGCGCTCGAAGCAGTGCAGCGCGCGCTGGCGATTCTTCCCCCGCCGGCGCCCGGCGAGAAGCCCTCCAGAAACCGCCTCCTGCTAGAGAAGCATCTCCGCCGAATCCAGGTCCTGATGAAGACCGGCCACCTGCCGCAGAACGATTGAGCAATCCGGCTGTCGTTGAAACGCTTTGGCTGTCAACATCACCAATCGAAGAGGCATTTATGGAAACAAGTAGGTGTTTCTTTTCCATTCGCACTTTCGGAGCGACTACTCTTATATACCTCTCGCTCGCAACAATAGCAGGCGCGAAGCCCGCAGCGTGGCCGTCGTTTTCGGACTCGCCCACGGACGAAGAATTCCTCCGCGCAGGTCTGTTCGTACAGCCGCTGATTCCGGTAGGAACCACCACCCGCGATGAAAATCGACGGTTTGCCTCTGCGCTGATTGCCTACACCGCAGCATCGCGCCAGGAAGGCCGGGATGCCGTTCAACCGCTCCTTTCGTTCCTCGCGGATAACCCTCGGTCCGCCTGGAAACCCATATTGCTGGTCTGCCTGGGCGCGATTTACCGGAGTACGGGGCATTACTCGAAAGCCCTCGCTATTTGGCAGGAGGCCTGGGAGGGTTCCAGGAGCTACAGTGATCAAAATGGAAGAGTCGTGGCCGACAGCGCCGCCGCGTACCTATCGCAATTTGAGGCTTATCTGGGACGCAAGGAGACGCTCGCACCTCTTCTTCAGGAGTTGCGAGCGCACCCCGCTCGCGGCGCTGCGGCGGAATTGATCAGCGAATCGGCCAGTGGACTGGCCGACATGCTGACAAGGCCCGACATGGCCTTCAAGTGCGGACCCTCGGCGCTCTCCCGAATCCTGACAGTGAACCCAACGGCAGACGTGACCCATAGCCGCCGAATCCTTACACAGGCTCAATCGACGCCAATGGGTCTCTCCCTGACTGCGGTGCAGGCAGTTTCGGTCGATGCCGGGATGGGATTCCAGATGGCGTTCCGATCCCCCGGAGCACCGCTCATCATGCCGGCTGTTGCGCACTGGAAGGTGGGACACTACGCGGCTCTGCTGGGCCAGGACAAATCGGGGCGCCTCTTAGTGGGTGACACTACTTTCGGCGAGGACATCATGTTGCGTCCATCTACGCTTGATGAGGAAGCCAGTGGCTACTTCCTGGTCGGCCCCGGAGCGCTGCCCGAAGGGTGGCGGAACGTGGATGCGGCCGAGGGCAATACGGTTTGGGGCCGCGGCGACACGGGCAACCGGCACGACAACGGAGCGACCGGCTGCCAGGAGGTCCACGCGTTCCCCAGCGAGGGCGGAGGAGGCTGTTCGACGTGGAATGTGGAGGCGATGGTAGATGGGTTATCGCTGCATGATGATCCGATCGGGTACAAGCCTCCCGTCGGACCGGAGATCCGCTTTCCCATGGATTACTCGCACCGCGACGCTCAACAACCGATGACATTCACATACATCAATTTCGGAAACAAGTGGACCACCGAGTGGCTCAGCTACGTCATCGACGATGGCAGATGCGCGGGCTTCTTCGGTGACGTCGTCGCCTATACGGCGAATGGCCAATATTCGGCCGTCAACCTGCGGAGCACCCTTCCAAACTATTGCGCCACGCTATACCGGAGAGGCGGTGGAACCGAACCCTATCTCTTCTCTGCCCCGTTCAACCAAAACCAAACAGCCACGACATCCCCAGGCCAGTTCAGCCAGGCGACTCTGACCAGAAACGTGGATGCCAGCGGGAATGTCACTAGTTACGTGCGGAATCTACCGGACGGATCGGTTGAGCGCTTCACCCTTTCGATGCCGTTCGGAGGGTTCTTCGACTATTACATGACCGAGGTGGACGACCCGCAAGGCAACGCCGTCAAAATTGCGTATGACAGCCTGATGCGCATTGTCACTCTGACAGACGCCATCGGCCAAGTGACCACGCTTTGCTATACTGACACTCCGGCGTCCTCGAACTGTACCACGCCGCCCGCTGCCACTGCTCCGCCCAGCAACCTCCAGGTCACCCAGGTGACCGATCCGTTCAGGCGCTCCGCGTACTTTGGTTACGACCCCGCCACGGGACACCTGATCAGCATTAAGGACGTGCTCGGCATTCAATCGACGTTTACTTACGCGGCCGGGAGCGACTTCATCAACACGCTCCAGACGCCTTACGGGTCCACCACATTCGTGTTCACGGACGCGACCAATGACGTTCCGGCGGACCCAACTGACACTTCGCGCTCGCTGATGATCACGGACGCGCTTGGCCGGGTCAGTCGTGTCGAGTACCGGCAAGGTTCCAATACCTGCCAGGATGGCAATGCCACAACTCCTGCCTATGACACGACGTCCGCGCCCGGCTACCCCATAGTCTGCGCGGAAGTGAGAGCTCCCAGCATCCCTGTGCTCACAGCCGCTCTGCAAAACGAATATCTACAGTTCCGCAACACTTTCATTTGGAATCCCCAACAGTACACCACCAGCTATAACACCAGCAATCGCTATCTCGGCGCCCGAATCATTCACTGGCTTCACACAGATGACAGCGGCACCAGCACGACCACATCGTCCCGCATTCCGGAGAGCGTCAAAGAGCCGCTTGACAGCCGCGTTTGGTTCGCCTATCCGAACCAGGCACTCAACGCCTTCGGCACCACGATCGGCACAGGGTCGAGCAACCAGCCCGCCTTCGTCGCGCGCGTGCTCGACGACAAGACGACGCAGGTCTGGATGTATCAATACAATCCCTCCGGGAAGCTCACGCAGTCGACTGATCCGGCCAATCGTCAGCTTACGATGACTTACGATACAAACGGGATCGACCTGCTAACGGTAACTAACACGACGCCGATCGCCGGTAGTAATACTCACCATTCCGACTTGCTGCTGAGTCTTTCGAGTTACAATTCCCATCACCAACCGCAACAGATTACTCGGGCGAACGGGCAAAAGACCAGCCTCACTTATAACTCCGCGGGCCAATTGCTTTCCTACACCGATCCTCTCAACAGCACGTGGATTTACACCTATGAAAAAAATGGGCAGCTCCAGAAGATCGTTGGGCCGGCGGGGTCACAAATGCCGAAATATACTTTCACCTACGATGCGTTTGGCCGCCTGGGTACCTACCTGGGTCCAGACGGACGCCTGCTTACTTACTCCTATGACTCGGCCGACCGGCTCACGAACACGCTTTTCCCGGACCATACGACCGAGATTTTAGGCTATACGAACCTCGATCTGACCACCTTTACCGATCGTCGCGGAAACCAAACCTCCCGGAAATACGATGCGCAACGTGAGCTCATCGAAATCGATGAGCCGGGTGGACGCACTACGAAGCTTTCCTACTGGCCGAACGGCGAATTGAAGAAGACCGTTCAGGATCCCCTCAATTCCGTGACCTCATACATCACCGATACCGAGGGGAGAATCACAGCCATCAATTATCCGGATGGCACGAATCAATGGCGAGTCTACGATACCAGCGGCCGCCTCACCTCCGTTTCGCCGAGCCCAACCCAGCCGGCGGTGCAATATAGCTATAACATCGATAACACGATCGCCGAAATTCAGGCCAACCAGGTGACTCCGACCTTCTTTACCTATGATCCGGCGTACCAACGGCTGACGGGCTGGCTGCAATCCGTGGCGAGCAGCGGCAGTCCGATTCTCAGCCAGGAGACCTTCTCCTATGGCCTGGTGGGAAGTCCGGGAGCAAATCAGGTTACACAGGATGTGACTTCCCAGGCCGATAGCACTCATCCGGCAAGCGGGCCCAATGTGACGACATCTTATTATTCCTATGACCAGCTGGATCGTCTCGAAAGCTGGGCGGTCAAACCCGGCGCGGCGAGTCTGATCAATCCGACGGAGAAGTGGTCCTACGATGCCATCGGCCGGGTGACTCAGGATTCCTCCAGCATTATGGGTACTTTTGTGTACTCTTACTCGGACGCCACGGCGCGGGTGGCGCAGCGAACCAATAGCTCCGGAGGGCCGGCGCTGACGGCGTCTTACTACCCGCCGACAGGTGATGGGTTGCTCCAGCAGATCCTTTATAAGAACGCTTCCGGCGCCCCGCTAGGCCAGTATTCGTACACCTACGACGCTAATCACAATGTGACCTCGTTTGCGGAGGCGGCTTCCACGGCGGACTACACTACCAAATACGCCTATGACACTTACAATCAGTTGATCTCCGCCAAACAAGACCGGACAGCCATACCCTCAAAGGCGTCCTCTAATCTGACGCAATATAGCTATGACTTATCCGGCAACCTATCGTCTGAAGACTCCACTTCAACGTTCGCCGGCCGGCCCTCTCTCACCAACACGATCAGCACAAAGTACGGGCCAGCGAACGGGATCACCACCTCGACCATCTCTGCGTCCGGCCAGACATCCACGGTATCGGCAACCTACGACGCGGCAGGTAACGGCGATCTCCTGGCGGCCGGCGCGAACGGCGCCTATTCCTACGATGCCTTCAACAGGCTTACCCAAGCCGGGAGCCGCGGCGGTGTCACGCAGTTTGTTTACGACGGAATCGGACGTTTGGTCCAGGTAATCGACTCGGCCCGAACAGGAGCTGTCGAGACTATCGTGGCAAATCATTCCTACGCCTGGTGTGGCAACGTGCGTTGTGTGGAAACCGACAACACCCAGCAGGTGACTCCAAAGGGTTCGACGCAAACAGTCGGGTCACCCGACAAAATCTATTTCGCTCAAGGGTCTGCTCCTCCGGGTGGTGGCGCGCCATCTTATGAGTTGACGGATGTACTGGGAAGTGTGAGATCCGTATTTTCCGCGAATGCAGCCGCCGCCGAATACGATTACGATCCTCTGGGTAACCGATCCGTCGTAACGGGAACGGCGTCGGGCAGTGATAGAGGTTTTGCCGGATATTACTACCATGCACTATCCGGACTTCAATTCGCACGGAACAGAGCCTACAACGCCAATTTGGGGAGGTGGTTAACAAGAGATCCGATCGGAAATGGACACGCGTTTGCCAGCCCGGCGAGATTCAACGCGTCCGACCTCAATCTGTATACGTATGTGCGGAACGATCCTACTTCCCTGGTCGATCAGTCGGGTCTGTGGGATGCGTTTGTCTTCGGTTCTGTCGGATTCGAGCCTCCTCTACCGGCGGGTCCGTCTCCCGGTCTTGAACTGGTAGGCCTAGCCGGCTACAACTCCGACAGCGGCCTATATGACGGATATATTGCCGCTGGTGGGGGCTCGATAGATTTCGGGGTTGGCGGTGTGAGTTTCTACTCGGGGGATGAAACGATTTCTGGTACCTCAAGCGGCATCTTCATTGGTAGTTTCGGCATTGGGCCTAACCTTAGGGTTTTAGGAGCGCAGGTCGATGTCGGCGGCTGGGTAACTTCATCGGGAGAATATGGGCCATTCGCCGATGTTCACGGCGAGTTATTAGGGTTTAGTATCAGCGTCGGTTTTGGATTTGATCTGAGTTCTGTTCTTAAATCGTTAGGATGTAAGTTTTAACTAGGGTCATTACCCGGGTTAACCCAGCGCACGGAATTTGGTCCGACTTAAGTCCCGACAAGTCTTAGTGCTGTATCGGAAACCTCTGGCGCAAATGCACCGCGGGGATGAAGGATTGTCGGTCGCCGGAACGTTTAAAGGCATGCGGCATTCCCCTTGTACTTCGACAAGAGATGGTGTACCTTCATGTAGAAGTAGAAGGGGGCTATCTGCCCGGCCAACGAATCGACTTACCGCAAGGCACCTTGGATCTGTTGATCCTCCGGACTCTCGGTCTTGGACCTCAGCATGGCTGGGGTATCTCCGAACGCGTGCAACAGATGTCGAGCGATGTGCTGCATATTCAGCAAGGATCGCTTTATCCCGCGCTTCACCGGCTGGAGCGGCGCGGATGGATCAAGCCTCATTGGGGCACATCGGAGAACAACCGGCGCGCCAAATATTACGAACTCACGAAGAGCGGGCGCAAACAGCTCGAAGCGGAAAAGGATGTCTGGAAGAAGTTGACGGCGGCCGTGGCCCAGGTGCTGGGGCCGGCTTAGGATTTTTGTCATGTTCAGCGATCTCATTTTTCGTATTCGCTCTCTTTTCAAGGCGCAGGCGGCGGACACCGAATTGGATAACGAGCTGCGCTTTCACGCCGAGCATCAGCGCGAGAAGTATATGGAGGCGGGCCTCACGTTCGACGAGGCAACGCGCCGCATACGGCTGGAGTTTGGCGGACTGGATCAAGTGAAGGAGGAGTGCCGGGAAGCGCGAGGGGTACACCTTATGGAAACTCTATTGCGGGATGTTCACTACGCGCTGAGGACTTTGCGCAAGGCTCCCGGTTTCACCTGCGTCGCCCTGCTGACACTGGCTCTGGGAATTGGCGTAAATACGGCGATATTTTCGGTAGTGGATGGCGTTTTGCTCCGTCCGCTTCCTTATAAAGATCCTTCGCGCCTGATCGCACTCAATGAGACGACGCCGAAAGTGGGAACGGTCAGCGTCTCCTATCCGGATTTTCTGGACTGGCGGGAGCAGAGCCGCGCGTTTTCGGAGATGGCCGCGGTGTGCGAGGTCGGGTTCAATCTGGCTGGGGTCGATCAGCCGGAGAACATCAGCGGAGAGGCTGTTTCGCCGAATTTTCTTTCGATGCTGGGTGTGCGGCCTTTCCTGGGAAGAGACTTCGACGCATCCGAGGGAAAGGCAGGAGCTACGCCGGTGGTGCTACTGAGCTATGAGCTTTGGCAGTCGAAATTCAGCGGCGAGAATAGTGCCATTGGGCGAGTCATCAGTCTCGATGGGCGCGGCTTTACGATCATCGGCGTGCTTCCGGCGGATTTTCGTTCGACAGATAAAACGGATGTTATCGAACCGATTGGTGTATGGCTCACGAATAGACCTGACGCCGCCGAAAGAGGCGACCGCGGCGACATGATCGCGATCGGACGGCTTGCGGCCGGTGTGAGCTTTGCGCAGGCCCGCGCGGAAATGGAAGGGATCGCGACCCGGCTGGAACAGGCGTATCCCTCGACCAACGATCAATTCGGCGTGGCCCTGCGGCCGATTCGGGAGGTGTTCGTCAGCGATGTTCGCCCTGCGATTCTCGTCCTTTTCGGCGCCGTCATGTTTGTCCTGCTGATCGCTTGCGCCAATGTCGCGAATCTCTTTCTGATGCGCGGCGCGGGCCGGACCAAGGAAATCGCGCTGCGCATGGCCCTCGGCGCTAGCCGCGGACGCATCGTCCGGCAGATGCTAGCGGAGAGTTTCGCGTTGGCGTCTTTCGGCGGTGTCTTAGGATTGGCTCTGGCCGCCGCCGGAATAGAGGGGATCGGACATCTGGTCCCGATGGACACGCTGGCCGGTGCGAACGTGAATCTGAATGGCGCGGTGCTTCTGTTCGCTGCCGGTGCGGTGGTTCTCTCCGCTTTATTCTTTGGACTCGCGCCGGCGATGCAGTCGACCAAGGCCGGCGTGCAGTCGAAGTTAAAGGATGGCGGGAGATCGACAACGGCCGGCGCGGGACAAAATCGCTGGCGCGCCATTCTAGCTGTCGCGGAAATTTCCCTGGCGCTGATCCTTCTGATGGGCGCGGGACTGATGATGAAAAGTCTCTATCGATTGCTTTCCGTTGATCCCGGCTTTCGTTCCGACCGGGTCCTCACGATGGAAATGGATTTGCGCACCTCGCAATACGACAAAGACCCAAGCATTCTGAATTTCTGGCAGCAGGTGCTGGACCAGGTCCGCACATTGCCGGGGATAGAGACGGCGGCATTGGGCACCGCGATTCCTTTGACCGACAGCCATTCACGCACCGACGTCACGATTGAGGGCATGGCTCTGCCCAAGCCCGGAAGCTTTCCGCATCCCGATACTCACATCGTCAGCCCGGCTTACGCGCGCACGCTTGGCGTTCCCATTCTCCAAGGCCGCGAATTTACGGACATGGACGCCGAGAATGCGCCGCGCGTCGCGATGATCAACGCCAGAATGGCGCGCGAATATTTTTCCAAGGAAAGTCCCGTGGGCAAGCGCATCATGTTCGGACATCCTTCAGCGAAGAGCGCTCCGAAGTGGATGACCATCGTAGGCATGGTCGGCGATACCAGACTTTACGGCCTCGCCAATCCTTCGCGCCTGGAGCTCTATGTTCCCTTCCGGCAAGCGGCCGAGGACCATATGAGCCTGGTGGTCAAATCCGCGGTCGATCCCGCGGCGCTTGCCTCCGCCATTCGCGGCGTGGTCGCTCAAATCGACAAAGAGCAGCCTATTTTCGGTATTTCCACGATGCAACAACTGATTGCAAATTCTGTTTCAACCCGCCGCATCACCCTGATTCTTCTTGGACTGTTTAGCACGCTTGCGCTGGTGCTGGCGGCCATCGGAATCTATGGCGTGATTTCTTACTCAGTCGCGCAGCGCACCCATGAAATCGGCATTCGCATGGCGCTGGGCGCGCAAAAGAAAGACGTGTTGCGCATGATTCTGGCGCAGGGAGTCAAGATCGCGGGGACAGGCGTTGTCATCGGCATGGCTGCGTCGTTTGGCCTTACCCGATTGATGACAAAGCTCCTCTATTCCGTCAGCGCAGCCGATCCGCTCACGTTCGCCG
>Ga0116129_1000693_pt1 | contig 20434 bp, 15 predicted proteins | sample June2015DPH_17_2_FD_89732 | JGI IMG/M metagenome (GOLD analysis project Ga0116129, IMG submission 89732) | Peatland microbial communities from SPRUCE experiment site at the Marcell Experimental Forest, Minnesota, USA - June2015DPH_17_10 | ecosystem: Environmental > Terrestrial > Soil > Wetlands...
ATACGCGGCCAAGGCCGCACGCATCAGCTCCCTGGCGCGCGATTTGAGCGAATTGCTCCCGCAGATGAGCGCGGCTCTCAAGGCAAGAATTCATCCGACGAATCTCGGCACGCTCGCATTTCACCCTCCCTGCACGCTGCAGCACGGCCAGAGATTGCACGGCGCGGTGGAATCGCAGTTGCGCGCCCTGGGGTTTGCCATCGGCGTGGCGCCCGAGGAGAGCCATTTGTGCTGCGGCTCGGCCGGCGCTTATTCCATATTGCAGCCGCAGATCGCGGCACAATTGCGCGACCGCAAGCTCGGGGCGTTGAATGCGCTCGAGCCGAGCTGCATTCTCTCCGCGAACGTCGGCTGCATTCAGCATTTGCAGTCGGGTACGAACACACCGGTGAAACATTGGATAGAATTGTTGGACGAGGTACTGATTTGACGAGCAATGCGGCGCAAGCCTTGAAGGATACTCAAGATACGGCCGCAGCGCTGTTCGAAGCGACGTTGAGCGGCGGTTTGATCGAGGCCGGCAAGCTCGAAAGCGAGCTCAGCAATGATATTCACGAACTGGCACGGCAGCGTTTCGGATTGCGGCGCCATTGGCACAAGCGCATCGTTCGTTCGGGTCCCAATACGCTGCTTACCTATTACGATGAGGCCGAGGATCGGCGCATAACGGACGATGATATCGTGTACCTGGACTTCGGGCCGGTGTTCGAGGAGTGGGAGGCGGATTTCGGCCGCACCTACGCGCTCGGCGCCGATCCTGCCAAACATCGCCTGGTCGCCGACATTGGCAGCGCCTTCGCGCAGGGCAAGGCGTTGTACCAGCGCACGCCGAATTTAACCTGCGGGGAGTTGTACGACTTCGTATGGGATCTCGCCCCCCTTGCGGGCTGGGAATTCGGCGCGCCCACGGCCGGACACTTGATTGGACACTTTCCGCATGAGCAAGCTCCGTCGGATCCCCAGCGGCTCAAAATCCGTCACGGCAACCACACGATGCTGCGCGAGCCGGACGCCACCGGCGCGATGCGTCACTGGATCCTGGAAATTCACTTCATCGACCGCGTCCGCAAGATCGGCGGCTTCTGCGAGGAGCTGTTGACCGTCTAGGACAGCTCCCAACCAGGGCAGGCTCCTATGGCGTGCCGTGATGGCTCAAGGTCCAAACGTAGGCAGCCACCGCGTTGACTTGGGCTTGCGTCAATTGCGCGCCGCCCATGGCCGGCATCGGCGCACGGTACTGTTTTGGATCGGAAACGCCCTTGGTGATCGTGGCCGCTATACCGCTCAAGCTGCCGTCGCTCCACTGCCATTTGCCGCTGCCAAGATCCGGGCCCAACGGTGATCCGGAGCCGCTCGCGCCATGGCAGCCCGTGCAGGTGGCGCCGGCCTCGCCATGATAAATGCGATCACCCAGCGCGACCATGTCGGCGCTGGCACCGGGAGGAATGATGGCCGCACGCCCGGCATCGGCGTGCGTGCCTTCGGGAGGCAGGGCGCGCGCGGCCGCCACCGGGCCGGCGGGCTCGGTGGGGCTGGGGCACGCCACGGTCTTGGCATCTGGGTTCGCGCCGGCTTTGTAGGTGATACGGTAAATGCGGCCGGCAACATCGTCGGCGACGTACAGGGCTCCGTCCGGGCCCACGCCTAAGCCGCTTGGGCGATGCGCGGCCTTCCCCGGAGAGCGATCCGCGCCGGCAAAGCCATCGGCGAAAATCTCGCACGCGCCGGCGGCTTTGTCGCCGGACAGCGGCTGATAGACGACGTTGTAACCGCCCTGCGCATACGGTGCGCGATTCCACGATCCGTGAAATGCGATGAACACTCCATGGCGATAGTGCGCGGGAAACTGCGATTTATCGTAGAACACCATGGCATTCGGCGCCCAGTGCGCCGGATAAATCGCGACCGGCGCGGACTTCTGCGCGCATAGCCCGGCGCTGTGGCCGTCGCCGCCGTACTCAGGCGCCAGCACCAGCCGGCCCAGGAACGGATCGTAATAACAGGCCGGCCAACCATAGTCGCCGTTCTGCTTCAGCAGCAGCAGCTCTTCGGAGGGCAGCGTCGCTTCCTGTTCGGGATCCTTGATGATATCCGGCCAATTGGTATGCAGCTGGTCGCGGCCATGCTGGGTCACGAACACCCTGCGCCCGGCGGTGTCGATGCCGAATCCCTCGGCGTTGCGAATGCCGGTGGCGAAACGCGCCGCGGCGGAGAAGGCCTGATCGGTCTTCGCCGCGTCGTAGCGCCACACACCGCCGCGCGTCTCGAGTTCGGTGCAAGGCTCGATGCCGGGCGATTCGCGGCTACGGTTCTTGATCTGGCAAGCATTGGTCGCCGTCGCGACATCGACGAACAGATTCCCCGCTGAATCGATGGCGAAAGGATGCATGGGATGATCGCCGGTCAACGGCAAGCCCGTGATCACGGAGAGCGGCTCCGCGGAGGGCACCATCGAGCCGGCGTGCAACTGGTACTTGACGATCTTGTCGTTGCTTTCGGCGTACAGGTAATCCTTGTAATACGCGATTCCCGTGCCACCATGCCCGCCGCTCTGCACGGTGGCACCGAAGCGCTCATTCACGTCGGCTTTGCCGGAACCGCTGGTGTCCTTGAGCGCGACGAGAAACCCGCCGGCGTGGGGCGTATCGTTGCCATAGTAGCGTCCCGACCAGGTATTGACGTACACCACTCCCTCGGGAGTGACGGTCAAGTGTCGCGCATGGCCTATGCCGTCGGCGAAAATGCTGGCGCAAAATCCCGGCGGCAGGCTCAGACCGGAGTCATGCGGGCAAGCCGTGCCGTTTGCAGCGTCGGCGGCGCGCGTTACGCTGGCAAAAGTGCAGATGGTGAGCGCGCCGAGGGCAATAAAACTTGTGATTCGAGTTGTGTGCATGGTGTCAGTGTATATCTGGAGCACGGATTGGCCAACCGGACCGGTGCATGATTGCGCGCGATGCGGCTGCGCGCGAGGGGCGAAGATATGTGTTTGATCTTGGTGGCATGGCGGGCACATCCCGATTACCCCTGCGTCATTGCGGCGAATCGCGATGAGTTTCACGCGCGCCCCGCCGAGCCCGCAAATTGGTGGCGGGATGATCCGCGCATCTTGGGGGGGCGCGATTCGTCCGCCGGTGGCACTTGGCTCGGCATCACGCGGGAAGGCCGCTTCGCTGCGCTCACGAATTATCGGGGCGCGCAGCGCCGCGACGATGCCCCAAGCCGCGGCGCGCTGGTCGCCGATATTCTGCGCTCGCGGGATCCGGTCGCGAGGGTTCTCGAGCATTTGCGCGAGGTCGGCGCGAATTACAATGGGTTCAATGTCATCTTTTCCGACGGCGAACGGCTCGCCGTCTACGAGAGCACGCTCAAAACCGGGCGCGAGCTCGCGCCGGGAATCTACGGCCTCTCCAACCACCTGCTGGATACTCCCTGGCCCAAGGTGCAGAACGCCAAGTCCGCTCTGTCCGCCGCGTTGACGCTGCTGCCCGATACCAGCGCCGCACTGGCCCTGCTGCGCGACGATCGGCCCGCGCCCGATGAGTTGCTGCCGCGCACGGGCCTGAGCCGGGAATGGGAGCGCCTGGTGTCGAGCGCCTTCATCCGCGCCGACGATTATGGAACGCGCTGCTCGACCGTCATCAGCATCGATCGCGGCGGCGCGGCCAGCTTCGAGGAGTGGACCTGGGATGCTGCGGGCACGGAGCAGGGCAGGGTGAGCTACAAATTCGCTAGGCTCGCCGGAGCCTCGGTAATATAGCGCATGGACATAAAGGACTCGCGGATCCCCAGGCCGACGAGCGCCATTCGGGACAGAGAGATCGGTATCATAGCGACGGCGACGCTGCTGGCGCTGTTGTACTTCGCGCGCGATGTACTGGTGCCCATCACGCTGGCATTCATTCTCAGCCTGTTGATTGCGCCGCTGGTACGCGGCCTGCGCCGGCTCGGGCTCAATCAAACTTTTTCCGTGTTGGCGGCGGTGCTGCTGCTGGCGGCATCCTTCGGCGCCGTCGCCACCGTCATCGGGTCGCAGTTGGTGCGTATGGCGGCGAGCCTGCCGCAGTACGAACAGACGATTCGCCTCAAGCTGGATACCTTGAACGGCGCAACGGTCGGACGAGTCAATGATTTCACCGGGCAGGCCGGGCGCCTGTTCAACCGGCGCCCCGAGCCGGCGCCGCCGGCGCTCGATGAGCCTGAGCCGGCGAACGCAAAGCCTATACCGGTGGAGCTGCACCAGCCGCCCGCCAACCCGCTGCAGGTCATCCAAAGAGTGCTGAGCTCCGTTTGGGTGCCCATCGAGACCGCCGGCATCGTGCTGGTGGTCCTGATATTCGTGCTGCTGGAACAGGAGGCGCTGCGCGATCGCTTCATCCGCATCGCCGGCGGCACGGACATTCGCTTGACCACGCTGGCGATCAACGACGCAGGCGAGCGCCTGTCCCGCTTCTTCGTGTCGCAGTTCAGCGTGAACCTGGGTGTCGGGATGATGGTATGGGTGGGCCTCAGCCTCATCGGGTTGGCGCATCCCTTGCTATGGGCAGTGTTGGCCGCCGTGCTGCGCTTCGTACCCTATGTGGGCGTGTGGATCGCCGCGGCGTGCGCATCGTTGCTTGCGGCCGCGGTCGATCCTGGCTGGTCATTGTCCTTCATCGTGCTGGGCTTGTTCGCGGTTGTGGAGCTGATCGCGGGGCAACTGGTCGAGCCGCAGCTCTATGGTCACACCACGGGCCTCTCGCCGCTGTCGGTGGTGATCGCAGCCATATTCTGGAGCTGGCTATGGGGTCCGATCGGCTTGATCTTGTCGACGCCCTTGACGCTGTGCCTGTTGGTGGCGGGACGGCACATCAAGGCCCTCAGCCTTTTGGACGTGTTGTTGGGAGACACCCATGCGCTGACCATGCCGCAGCGGTTCTATCAACGCGCATTGTCGGCGGACTCCGCGGAAATCATCGCCGGAGCGCGCGAGTTTCTCAAACGCAATTCCTTCGCCAATTACTGCGATCTAGTGCTGATGCCGGCACTGCACCTGGCGTGCCTGGATCTGGAGGCGGGCGCCATCAACAAGGAGCAACAAATGACGGTGCGCGGTGTGATGGTCGAAGTGATTGGCGCCATCGGCGGAGAATCCCGCAGGATATCGCGCCGTGACCTGCGCCCTTCGGTACTGGCCCAGACCAACGCAGGAAGGCAGTTGCGCCAACAACGCGAGCGATTGAGCGGCCGCTGGCAGGGGCCGCTCAGCGTGCCACCGGGTTCGGTGATCCTGTGCATGGGATTGGGATCCATGTACGATGAGCTGGCCGCCGAGCTGTTGGTACGCATCCTGCGAAATCAGCAAATCGATGCACGCCACATGTCGCTCGACGAAATGAGCGCGGTGCCGCCGCCCAATGCCGCGGACTTGGTCTCGATCGTGTATCTGGTGAGCGCCTTCCCGAGCGAGGAGCGCGGCCGCTGTGATGCCGCGGCTGAAGAGATGCGGCGCCGTTTCCCGCAAGCCTGCATCGTGGCCGCCTTGCTGCCCGGAATGCTGCTGCCCGAGACCAGCAGCGAGCTCGACGGCCAGAGCCTGCACGGCATCGACAAGTCGGCCGGCTCGCTGGTGCACGCGGTGCAGATCTGCCTGGACATGCATCGCGGCGTGGAAACGGCGCAGACTTAAGAGCCGCCGTGCATTCCTCGAGCCGCTGGGAGTTTTGGATCGATCGCGGCGGTACATTTACCGACGTGGTGGGACGCGCGCCGGATGGTTCGCTGCAAACCTTGAAGCTGCTGTCGGAGAACCCCGGTCAGTATCGCGATGCCGCAGTGGCAGGCATGCGCCGGCTGCTGCAGCTCGAGCCCGACGAATCCATCAGTCCTGCCCTGGTGGCCGGCGTGAAGATGGGTACCACCGTCGCTACCAATGCACTGCTGGAGCGCAAGGGAGAACCCACCGTGCTGGTGATCAGCCGAGGCTTTCGCGATGCCTTGCGCATCGCAAGCCAAGCCAGGCCGCGCCTGTTCGACCGGCACATCGTGTTGCCTGAATTGCTGTACGAGCGCGTCATCGAAGCGCATGAACGGATCGGCGCGCATGGCGAGGAGATCGAAGCATTGGACGAGGGCTCGTTGTCGATGTCACTGCGGCAAGCCTTTGCGGACGGCTATCGCGCCTGTGCCATCGTCTTCATGCACGGCTACCGTTATCGGCAGCATGAAGCGGCCGCCGCGGCACTGGCACGGGGCATCGGCTTTTCGCAGATCTCCGTATCGCACCGCGTGAGCCCGCTGATGAAGTTGGTAGCGCGCGGCGATACCACGGTTGTCGATGCATATTTGTCGCCGATCTTGCAGCGTTATTGCCGGCAGCTCGAGCAATCCCTGCCCGGCGTGCCCGTGTTGTTCATGCAAAGCTCCGGTGGTTTGACCACGCCGGAACATTTTCACGGCAAGGATGCGATTCTTTCCGGTCCGGCCGGCGGTATCGTCGGCATGGCCCGCACGGCGCAAGCGGCAGGCCATGCCAAGGTCATCGGCTTCGACATGGGGGGCACATCCACCGATGTGAGTCACTTCGCCGGTGAATTCGAGCGGGTGTTCGACACCGAAGTCGCCGGCGTGCGGGTGCGCGCGCCCATGCTGAGCATTCACAGCATCGCCGCCGGCGGCGGTTCCATCATCCGCTTCGACGGTACCAGATTGCGCGTGGGACCCGAGTCCGCCGGGGCCAATCCGGGGCCCGCCTGTTACAGGCGCGGCGGACCGCTCACCATCACGGACGCCAACGTGCTGCTGGGCAGGATACAGCCGCAGTTCTTTCCGCGGGTGTTCGGCAGCCGCGGCGACGAGAGCCTCGACTTGGAGGTAGTGCGGCGGCATTTCAACGATCTTGCGGATCTCATGAGCCGCGCCATGGGCCGGGCGATGCGCGCGGAGGAGGCGGCGTCCGGCGCACTGCGTATCGCCGTCGGCAGCATGGCGAACGCGGTGAAGCGCATCTCGGTCATGCGCGGCCACGACGTCAGCGGCTATACGCTGCAATGTTTCGGCGGCGCCGGCGGCCAACACGCCTGTCTGGTGGCGGACGCGTTGGGCATGAGCCGAGTATTCATGCATCCTCTGGCCGGGGTTCTTTCCGCATATGGCATGGGCCTGGCCGACCAAACGGCACTGCGCGAGCAGGCACTCGAGCGCGAGTTGAACGCGCAGGGGATCGACGCGGCACGCGCGTTGGCCGCGGAGCTGCGCGGCGCGGCCGCGGCCGAGCTCGAGGCGCAGGGCTTGCCGGCCGAAGCGCTGCACAGCGAGTTGCGTTTGCATGTCCGCTACCGGGGCACAGACACCGCGCTGGTGTGCCGACTGCCGCCGGCGGGCGGCGATTGCGCGGCCACCGTGCGCAGCGAGTTCGAGTGCAAATATCGGCAGCGCTTCGCTTTTGACAACCCCGATCAGACACTCATCATCGAAGCCGTCGCGGTGGAGTGCATAGCCGCGGGAGCGGCCGCGGCAAGCACGGCGGCGCCGCAGTCGCCGGCGGCCTACGCACCGGCACCGGAACGGCTCGTATCCGTGTACTGCTTCAACGATTCGCAGGACTGCGGATGGCGCGAGGCGCCTTTGCATCGCGCCGAGGCGCTGCATGGCGGTGCCGTGGTCGAGGGACCGGCGGTCCTGGCGGGGCGCAATGCGACCACGGTGGTTGAACCCGGTTGGCGGGCCCGGGTCGGCACGGATGGCTGCATCGACCTCGAGCGCACGCGACCGCGGGGGGGCGCACGGGCCGCGGCGGCGCACGCGGATCCGGTCATGCTCGAGCTGTTCAACAACATCTTCATGAACATCGCCGAGCAGATGGGATTGCGGCTGCAGAACACGGCTTTCTCGGTGAATATCAAGGAGCGGTTGGATTTCAGCTGCGCGCTGTTCGATGCCGCCGGTGAGCTGATCGCCAACGCCCCGCACATGCCCGTGCATCTGGGCTCGATGAGCGAGTCCATTCGCACCGTGATCGAACGCAACGCGGACATGTGCGCCGGAGACGTCTATGTGCTCAATGATCCCTATCACGGCGGCACCCATCTACCGGACATCACCGTGGTCACTCCCGTGTATCTGGGCGGGCCGGCCGCGCCGCCGCATTCCGCGCCCAGCATCGCACCGGATTTCTTCGTCGCTTCGCGCGGCCATCATGCCGACGTTGGCGGGATTACGCCGGGCTCCATGCCGCCGTTCTCCACCTGCATCGATGAGGAGGGCGTGCTGATCGACAATTTCAAAGTGATCGAGGCCGGCGAGTTCAAGGAAGCGGCGCTGCGTGCCGTGCTCGGCAGCGGCGCCCATCCGGCACGCAACCTCGCACAAAACATCGCCGACCTGCGCGCACAGGTAGCCGCCAACGAGAAGGGCGCGGAGGAACTGCGGGCGCTGGTGCGAAAGTACGGCCGCGACACCGTCGCTGCGTACATGCGGCACGTGCAAGACAATGCGGAGGAGTCGGTGCGGCGCGTCATCGGCGCGCTCAAGGACGGCGAGTTCACGCTGCCCCTCGACAATGGTGCGCTCATTCGCGTGGCGGTGCGCATCGATGCCGGTGCCCGCGGCGCGACCATCGATTTCACCGGCACCAGCGCGCAATTGTCCAACAACTTCAACGCCCCCCGGGCCATCACGACGGCCGCCGTGCTGTATGTATTTCGAACCCTGGTCGACGACGACATACCGCTGAATGCCGGCTGCCTGCGGCCCTTGTCGATAGTGGTTCCGGACGGCTGCATGCTGAATCCCAAGGCGCCGGCCGCGGTGGTGGCAGGCAATGTGGAAACTTCGACCTGCGTGACCAACGCGCTGTACGGTGCTCTGAAGTCGATGGCCGCAAGCCAATGCACGATGAACAATTTCACCTTCGGCAACGGCCAGTATCAGTACTACGAAACCATAGCCGGCGGTTCGGGCGCAGGGCCCGCATTCGACGGCGCCAGCGTGGTCCAAACGCACATGACCAACTCGAGGCTGACCGATCCGGAGGTGCTGGAATTCCGCTTTCCCGTGCGCTTGGACTGCTACGAAATCCGTTCCGGATCGGGCGGCAGCGGGCGCTGGAAGGGCGGCGAGGGCGGCGTGCGGCGCATGCGCTTTCTCGAGCCCATGACGGCCTCGATTTTGAGCAACGGCCGCAAGCATGGCGCCTTCGGCATGGCCGGGGGCGAGCCGGGCCGCGTGGGCGAGAATCATGTGGAGAGGGCCGACGGCCGATTCGAGCCACTGGGCCACATCGGTCAGGTGCAAGTGGTGCCCGGCGATGTCATCGTGATCACCACGCCCGGCGGCGGCGGTTACGGCAGGCGCGAGGAGCCTGTCAGGCAGGCTCCGGTAGCTTCAGGCAGCCCTTGAAGCGTTGCTCGACCCGCCGCGCGTACCACTCCGTGGTCAGCTGGCGTTTGATCTTCGGGCCCTGCAGCTTGATGGCCGGCAGCAGCGCGCGCGGCAGCGGCGCGCCCGCCGCCTTGTCCGCGAGTTCGAATACGCGCAGGTACAGGCTCGATTGTTCGAAGCTGTTGAGCTTGGCCTGCTCGAGGCCGGCGCGGATCGCCGCATCGCTCAACGCCATGCGCGGCCCCAGGGTGCGCACCGCCAGCTCGGTGGCGCCGGGCGTATTGGCATCTTTCGCGCGCGGCAACAGCGCGCCGTCGTCGTCGAGCGCAATGCCGGAAGCCACGCTCACGGCATTTTGAAAAGCCGCATTGCGGCTGGCGTACTGACCGGCGTTGTAATCGGCGAATCGAAACACGTAGTCGTGGTACGGCGCTCGATAGTCCAGCAGGTGCGCGATGCCGAAATAGATGCTGCCGCGGCGCGTGAAGACCTCGTCCGGGATGCTGCGGGTCACCGGATAGGGATAGGCAGCGGCGGCCGCGAACTGTTCGGCGAAAGCCACATTGACTTGCATGGGTCCGCGGGTGCGAATCGGGTTTCTGTCGTCGAAGAGAGTGCGCCCCAAGGGAACGCCGGCGATGAAGTCCTCGTATATGTCGCTCAGATCCTTCTCCGTCCTGGCGCGATCGATGCGCTCGCCGTAGGTGCGCCCGTCGGAGCTTTTCCAGCCAAGCACGCCGTGCACGATCAGCAGCGGCAGGTGCGCGCGCGCGGCGCGGTTGTCGATTTCGCGCCGGGCGATGGCGCCGAGCCCGGGTATCACCGGATCGACCTGAAAGCCGGACTCCTGCTGGATGACGGCCACGACCGCGCAGACGTTCTCGTGCGTGGGCTGCACGGTGAGCACGGTGAATGCGGCGTAGATGTCGTTGCGCCAGCCGCTTCGATCGCTCAAGCCGCGCGGTAGAGACGCATCGATCAGCGCGCGGGCATCGGCGGCCGTGGCCGGCGGCAGCGTCGGCGGACCGCCCGTGCAGCTGGCGAGCGTCGCGGCCGCGGCCAGCAGCCAGAGCCGCGCAGCGGGGCTGCTCATCCGCATGCGATAAGCGCTATTACGCCGCTAGCGCGGCTGCATCCTGATGGCGCCATCGAGCCGTATCGTTTCGCCGTTCAACATGGCGTTCTCGAGGATGTGCGTCACGAGCGCGGCATATTCCTGCGGCTCACCCAGCCGCGGCGGGAACGGTGTCTGCTTGCCGAGCGAGTCTTGCACTTCCTGCGACAAGGTCTTCATCATGGGCGTCGCAAAAATGCCCGGCGCCACGGTCATGACGCGTATACCCGAGGACGCCAGTTCGCGCGCCATCGGCAGCGTCAGGGCGACGATACCGCCCTTGCTGGCCGAGTAGGCCACCTGGCCGATCTGTCCGTCGAAGGCGGCGACGGAGGCGGTCATGACGATGACGCCGCGTTCACCGCCCGCGTTCGGTGTATTGGCGCTCATCGCCATGGCCGCTGCCTTGGCCACCAACACGGTGCCCACCAGATTGATCTCGATGACCTTGCGAAAAACCCCCGCGGCCATCGGTCCCTGGCGGCCCACCAGGCGCCCGGGTGTGGCAACGCCGGCGCACATGACCGCGGCATTGACGCCGCCCATGGAGGCTTTCGCGTGTGCGACCGCGGCATCGACGGCCGCCTCATCGCTGACGTCGGTCGCGGCGAAGAACGCGCGCGCGCCGAGCGCTGCGACCGCAGCTTTTCCCTGCGCCTCGCTGATGTCCAGGATGGTCACAGTACCGCCGGCCTGCACGATTCGCGTGCACACCGCCAGACCCAATCCGGAGGCACCGCCGCTGACCACGGCGCGTATTTCGTTCAATTGCATCGACCTTCTCCCTCTAAATTTGCCAATGGGTGCGCGCCGCCGGCCCATGGATCGTGAAAAATCGCATCCACGGACGCGGTGGTGACTGCTTCGATTCGCTGCGGTTGCCATCGCGGCGCGTTGTCCTTGTCGACGATCACGGCGCGCACGCCCTCCATGAAATCGCCATGAACGAAGCATTGCCGCACCATTCCCAGCTCCATGCGCAGACAATCGGCGAAGCTCATGGAACGTCCAAGCCGCAATTGGCGCATCGTCACCGCCAGCATGGTGGGCGAACGCGCGCCGAGGAGCTTGCGCGTCTCCTGCGCCCACTGCGCATATTCGGGGCGCGTCTCGCATTCGAGCGATGCCAGCAACTCGCCGACGCTGGCCGCGGCAAAGTGCGCATCGATGGCGGCGCGCAGCTTGGCAAGCGGCGGCTCGCCCGCATCGACGGCGAGCCGGCCAAGCAGGCGCTCGAGATCGGCGCGGCTTGAGTCGCCGTGTTCACCGCTCCAAGCGAGGCAGTCCAATTCGCTTTGCAGCTGCTGCATGGCGGGCGCGGGCAGGTAGTAGTCGGCCAGGCAGACGTACAAGGCGTCCGCCGCGCGAATCTGCGTGCCGGTAAGCGCCAGAAACGTGCCCAGCGCGCCGGGAAGGCGCGACAGGAAATAACTGCCGCCGACATCCGGAAAGAACCCGATCGCGACTTCAGGCATCGCCATGCGCGTGCGATCGCCGACGATGCGCAGCCGCGAGCCTTGCGCGATCCCCATGCCGCCGCCCATGACAATGCCGTCCATCAGCGCGACATAGGGCTTGGGAAAGCAATGCAGCAGGTAATCCAAGGGGTATTCGCTCACGAAAAAATCCTGGTGCAGCGTCCCGGCGCCGTGATAACTGTCGTACAGCGCGCGAACGTCGCCGCCGGCGCAGAAAGCTTTTTCCCCTGCGCCCCGCAGCAGCACGGCGCGGATGCCGGGATCGCCGGCGAAGCGGCGCAGCGCCGCGCGCAGCTCCTCGACCATGCCAAGCGACAGCGCATTCAGCGCCGCGGGACGGTTCAGCGTCACGCAGGCCAGCGAATTGCGCACCTCGCACAGAATCTCCATGAGCGGATCAGGTACCGCGCCAATTCGGCTTGCGCTTCTCCAGGAAGGCATTGACACCCTCGCGCTGATCTTCGCCGTCGAACAGGTCCAGGAATCTTTCGCGCTCGATGCTCAAGGCCGCGTGCCGCGGCGTGCCCTCGCGCGCTTGATGGATCAGAGCTTTGCTGTAGGTGACTGCCTTGGGACTCAAGGTCGCCACGCGCTGGGCGATTTCCAGCGCGGCGGCACGGGCCTGGCCGCGCGGCACGACTTGCTCGACCAAGCCGATGCGCAGCGCGGTTTCGGCATTGACGCGCTCGTTGGTCAGAATCATGCGCTTCGCCCAGCCCTCGCCGACCAGCCAGGGAAGAGTCTGGGTGCCGCAGCCGGCCGGCAGCAACCCCACCGACGGCTCGGGCAACGCCATCTGTGCGTGTTCCTCGCACACTCGCATGTCGCAGGAGAGCGCGCATTCCAGGCCGCCGCCCATGGCGAAGCCGTTGATGGCCGCAATCACCACGGGCCGCGCCTGCTGCAGGGCTTCGAAGGTCGCGCCGAAGCGCTGTGCCACGAGGCGCGCCCGCACCTGGTCGCCGTCCGCGAATTGCTTGAGGTCGGCGCCGGCGCTGAAGAACTTCTCGCCCGCGCCCGTGATGAGCACGGCGCGTACCCGTGCATCGCCGTTCAATTTTGCGATGACCATCCGCAGCTCATCGAGCCCTTCGCCGGTGAAGGTGTTGGCGGAGGGATTGTTCAAGACGATCTGGGCTACCGAATCGTCGATGTTGCATTCGATCATTGCGCGGTCCTGTACATATTGATGATGGCCGAGAAATCCTTGCCGCCGGACCCTGCAGCGCTGAACATCTGGTACAGCTGCTGCGCGGCCGCGCCCATGATCACCGGCTGTTTCGCTTGTCGAGCCGCATCGGCCGCCAGTCCCAGATCCTTGAGCATCAAGTCAGCGCCGAATCCGCCGGTATAACCGCGCGACGCCGGCACGTTCGCCATGACGCCGGGATAGGGATTGTAGGTGTCGGAACTCCAGCAACGGCCGCTGGATGTATTGATGATGCCGGCCAGCACCTTGGCATCGATGCCGAGAGCGGCGCCCAGATTCATCGCCTCCGCCACCCCGATCATCGTGATGGCGAGCAGCATGTTGTTGCAGATCTTGGCCACTTGTCCGGTGCCGGATGCACCGCAGTGCACGATGTTCTTGCCCATGTTTTGCAGGATGGGCGCGATGCGCTCGAACACCTCGTGCGTGCCGCCCACCATGAAGGTCAGGGTGCCGGCCTCCGCGCCGCCGGTGCCGCCGGACACCGGCGCGTCCGCCATGGGGTTGCCGCGCGCGAGGCATTGCGCCGCGACCTCGCGGGCGGTATGCGGATCGATCGTGCTGCAATCGATCACCGTGGCACCTTGCGCGACGCCGGCCAATACGCCGTCGTCGCCGAGGTAGACCGCTTTGACATGCGGCGATGAGGGCAGCATGGTGATGACCAACTCGCCTTGCGCGGCGCACTCCTGCGGCGACTTTGCGGCGGCGGCGCCGGCGGCAGCCAGCGCATCGACATTCGCCTTGATGATGTCGAACACGACCAGCGCGTGCCCCGCCTTGATCAGGTTGCGCGCCATCGGTGCGCCCATATGGCCCAGGCCGATGAAGGAAATCTTCATTTCAAGCTGATCGTGGTGTTCACGCTGCTGGTCGCGCCGTCCTCGAACCAGCGTGTCGTGACGGTCTTGGTCTGCGTGTAGAACTGGATCACTTGCTTGCCGTAGGGTCCGAGATCGCCGAGCTTCGAGCCGCGCGAGCCGGTGAAGCTGAAATACGGCACGGGTACGGGAATCGGTACGTTGATGCCGACCTGGCCCACATCGATCTCGTGCTGAAATTTGCGAGCCGCCGCGCCGCTCTGCGTAAAGATGCCGGTGCCGTTGCCGAAGGGATTCTGATTGATGAGTTCGATGGCGGCATCCAAGGTGTCCACCCCCATGATCACCATCACCGGTCCGAATATCTCCTGCGTGTAAATCTTCATCGCCGGCTTTACCCCGGAGAATATCGTCGGGCCGATGAAATTACCTTGCTCGAAACCGCTGACCTTGACGCCGCGGCCGTCCAGCTCCAGCTTGGCGCCTTCTTTGAGGCCGTCATCGACCAGTCCCAGAATTCGATTCTTGGCGTTTTTGGATATGACCGGCCCCAAGTCCGCGGCCTTGTCGGTGCCGACGCTCACCTTGAGCGTCCTGGCCTTGGCGACAATATCCGGAATCCATTTTTGAGCTTCGCCCACCAACACCGTCACCGAGGTCGCCATGCAACGCTGACCGGCGGCGCCGAAGGTGGCACCGACCAGCGCATTCAGCGACTGTTCCTTGTTGGCGTCCGGCATCACCACCGCGTGGTTCTTGGCACCCATCATGCATTGCACGCGCTTGCCGTTTTGATTGGAGAGGTTGTACACGTGCGTGCCGACCGCGGTGGAACCCACGAATGAAACCGCGACGATGTCCGGGTGCGTGCAAAGGGCATCCACGGCGCGCTTGCCGCCGTGCACCACATTGAGGACGCCCGGCGGCACGCCGGCCTGCAGCGCCAGTTCCGCCAATAGCATGGGGGTCAACGGATCCTGTTCCGAAGGCTTGAGCACGAATGTGTTGCCGCAAACGATGGCCATCGGAAACATCCACAGCGGAATCATCGCCGGGAAATTGAACGGCGTGATGCCGGCGCAGACGCCGATCGGCTGGCGCAGCGTGTAGGTGTCCACGCCCCCGGCCACGTTTTCCGCGAATTCGCCGAGTTGCAAGCTGCCGATGGAGCATGCATGTTCGACCACCTCCAGGCCGCGAAACACATCGCCCTCGGCATCCGCCAATGTCTTGCCCTGCTCGGCGCTCAAAGTCTGCGCGATGCGGCTCATGTGCTCGCGCACCAAGCCTTGCAGTTTCAGCATGATGCGCGCGCGCGTTGCCAGCGGAGTGTTCCTCCACGTCTTGAACGCGGTCTTGGCGGCGGCCACCGCCGCGTCGATTTCGGCGTCGGTCGCGAATGGCACCTGCGCCAATACTTCCTGCGTGGCCGGATTGATCACATCGTGCCATTCATTGGTCTTGGATTCGACGAAGCCGCCGTTGATCAGCAGTTTTACCGACTCGTGGGTTTTCCCCTTGATTGCAGTACTCGTTGTCATGATTGCCTCGCTTTAAGATTCCGCCGAGCGCTGCAGCAGCTCTCGCGCGATGACCAGTCGTTGAATTTCACTCGTGCCTTCGTAGATCTGCGTAATGCGTGCGTCGCGGTAGTGGCGTTCCACCCCGTAGTCCTCCAGATACCCGTACCCGCCGTGAATCTGGATGGCCTTCGAGCACACCCGCTCGGCCATCTCCGAGGCGTAAAGTTTAGCCTGACAGGCCTCGGAAAGGCAGGACTCTCCGGCACCGCGTAATTTGGCGGCGTGCAGCGTGAGCATTCGCGCCGCATTGAGCGAGGTTTCCATGTCGGCCAGCATGTTGCCGATGCTGCCGAACTCACCGATCGGACGGTCGAATTGCTTGCGGGTCTTCGCATAGGCGAGCGCCGCTTCGAAGGCGGCGCGGGCGATGCCGATGGCTTGCGCCGCGATGCCGATGCGGCCGCCCTCGAGATTGGACAGCGCGATCGACAGGCCCTTGCCCTGGGTGCCTAGCAGCGAATCGGCCCCGACCCGGCAGTTGTCGAACGTGATCGGACAGGTATCGGATGCCCGGATGCCGAGTTTTTTCTCGGGACGGCCCACCAGGTAACCGGGGGTGTCGGTGGGTACGATGAAGGCGGACAGCCCTTTTTTCCCCAGCTTAGGATCGGTAACCGCGAAAACGATCGCGACATTGGCGCGCTTGCCGTTGGTGATGAACTGTTTGGTGCCGTTCAGCACCCACGCGCCGTCGTGGAATTCGGCGCGGGTTTTCAGATTGTGCGCCTCGGAACCGGCCTGGGGCTCGGTGAGGCAGAAGCAGCCGATGCTGCGGCCCTGCGCCATGTCGGGCAAATAGCGCCGCTTCTGGGCATCGGAGCCGAATTTGAGAATGGGACCGCATCCGACCGAGCTGTGAACGCTGACGAGCGCTGCGGTGGCGCCGCAGCCGACCGCGATTTCCTCGATCGCGAGGGCATAGGCGACGTAATCGGTGTAGGAGCCGCCCCATTCCTCGGGGACCATCATCCCGAGCAGGCCCAGTTCCCCGAGCTTCCGGACTGCGGATTCGGGGATCCAGCCGTCTTTTTCCCACTGCGCGGCATGCGGTTTGAGTTCCTGCTGCGCAAATTCGCGCGCCGAGTCGCGGATCATGCGCTGCTCGTCGGTAAAGAAGTCCAAAGGCATAGGTTGTGACCCGATCCGAAGTTGCCGTATCGCGTAAACTATAAATCCGAAGATGGACGTCGCAGGTGTCTAAACCTTTCAAAATGCGTGCGCGAAAATGCAACAGTTGCCGAGGGACCTGAGCCGGGCGGCCCAACCTGAGGCCGCGCGCGTCCTCCTCGAAAGCACCCCGGCGCGCGCTCCCGGCCTCACCGTAGGCGGCGCCGCCATTTCAGGGCGCGCCCGATCCGGACGCCCCCCGGGCAGCACCCCCGAGCCCGGGACGATCGCCATTTGCTTCGTTGCAGCAGCCCTCGAGCGAGTACGAGCGCGCAAAATCGACGTTGGCCCGTTGCTCGGCAGGGTTGGACTCTCCCCATCCCTGCTGCAAGTGCCGCAGGCACGGGTCTCGGTCAAGCAATACGGCGAGCTCTGGCGTTTGGTGGCGCTCACGCTCGATGATGAGTTCTTTGGACAGGATGCGCGGCGCATGAAATCGGGCACCTTCGCCATGATTTGTCATGCCGTGCTCGGCTGCAAATCCCTGGGCCACGCGCTCGAGCGCAGCCTGAGATTCTACGCACTGATCCTCGATGACCTCGCCGGCAAGCTGGTGCGCCGCGGCGCCGAAGCCGCGATCGAGCTGCATGACCGACGACTGTCCAAGCGTGTGTTCGCGCACGAAGTGTTGCTCATGTTGTTGCACGGCGTCGCCTGCTGGCTGGTGGGGCGACGAATACCCGTGTTGCGCGCGCAATTCAGTTATCCCGAACCGCCTCACAGCGCCGAATATCGTTTGATGTACAGCACCCAACTGAACTTTCGGGCGGCGCATACGGCGCTGGTGTTCCATGCGGCACATTTGGATCTGCCGGTCGTACAGAACGAACGCACGCTCAAGGACTTCCTGCGCAACGCGCCGGAAAATATCCTGGTCAAATACAAGAACCGCAGCAGTCTAGCGGCGCGTACGCGGCGCCGCCTGCGTCAGTCTTTGCCGGGCAGCCTGCCGGAATTCGAGGTGCTCGCAGCCGAGATGAACATGACGGAGGCCACGCTGCGGCGCCGGCTGCACGACGAGGGCACATCCTACCAATCCATAAAGGACCAGTTGCGGCGCGATCTTGCGATAAGCTACCTGACCCACTCGAGCCGCAGCGCCATGGACATCGGCCTGGAGCTGGGGTTCTCCGAACGCAGCGCCTTTCATCGCGCATTCAAGAAATGGACAGGAGCCTCGCCGGGAGAGTTCCGGCGCAGCATGGGCGCATGAGACTTGCGCCCGGGGCTTCAGGCGTGTTGCAATTCCGCGCAAATCAATTGGACGTTTTTGTCACGAGAGTCGCGGCGCCTTCGCTTATACTTTGATGTCATTTGACGGGTTAAGAAGAAGGACTCAAGGCATGGCGCAAATCACCTCCGCGGGCTCTCTGCTGCGCGACGCCCTGGCCGCCGAACGACCATTGCAAGTGGTCGGCACAATCAACGCCTTCACGGCTAGAATGGCGGCGGCTTGCGGCTTCAAGGCAATTTACATATCGGGCGGCGGCCTCGCCGCGAATTCGCTCGGCGTCCCTGATCTCGGCATCAGCACCGTGGACGATGTGCTCATCGACATTCGCCGTATCACCGATGCCTGCCCACTGCCGTTGCTGGTCGACGCGGACACCGGTTGGGGCGGTGCATTCAACATCGCGCGCACCGTCAAGTCCTTCATAAAGTACGGCGCGGCCGGCATGCACATCGAGGACCAGGTGGCCGCCAAGCGCTGCGGTCACCGGCCGGGCAAGGAGGTCGTCTCCAAAGAGGAGATGATCGACCGCGTAAAAGCCGCGGTCGACGCGCGCACCGACGATCAGTTCGTCATCATGGCGCGCACCGATGCACTCGCGATCGAAGGCATGGACAAGACGATCGAGCGCGCGGTCGCTTGCGTCGAGGCGGGTGCCGACATGATTTTTCCGGAAGCCATGACCGAGCTGTCGATGTACAAGCGCTTCAAGGATGCGGTCAAAGTGCCGATCCTTGCCAACATCACCGAATTCGGTCACACCCCATTGTATACGCGCGACGAACTTGGCAGCGTAGGGGTGGACATCGTGCTGCACTGCTGCTCTGCCTACCGCGCCATGAACGCCGCCGCACTCGGCATCTACCAGGCGATTCGCCGCGACGGGACGCAAAAGAACGTGATCGACCGCATGCAGACGCGCGAGGATCTGTACAAATACCTCAATTACCATTCATACGAAGAGAAGCTGGATCAGTTGTTCGCGGAGGGCCGCGGAAAATGAGCGCTAAGACATCAAATTGGACCGACATTTCTCGGAGAGACGGCAAATGAGTGACGCACCGGCAGCGACTTTCAAACCCAAGAAATCCGTGGCGCTTTCCGGCGTACCGGCCGGCAACACGGCGTTGTGTACGGTCGGCCGCAGCGGCAACGACCTGCACTACCGTGGCTACGACATTCTGGACATCGCCACCACGTGCGAGTTCGAGGAAATCGCCTATTTGTTGGTGCACGAGAAATGGCCCAACGTCAAGGAGTTGAGCGCGTACAAGGCCAAACTCAAATCCTTGCGCGATTTGCCGAAGCAAGTGCTCACGGCGCTCGAGCAGCTGCCCAAGAGCGCGCATCCGATGGACGTCATGCGCACCGGGGTGTCGGTGCTCGGGTGCTTGTCGCCGGAGGCCGAGGCGCATCCGGTCGAAGGCGCGCGCGACATCGCCGATCGTCTGATGGCGTGCTTGGGCTCGATGCTGTGCTACTGGCATCACTTCGCCAACTCGGGCAGGCGCATCGAACTCAAGACCGACGATGATTCGATCGGCGGCCATTTCTTGACCCTGCTGCACGGCAAGAAGCCGTCGGCGAAATGGGTGCAAGCGATGCACACCTCGCTCAATTTGTATGCCGAGCACGAATTCAACGCATCGACGTTCACGGCGCGCGTAATCGCCGGAACCGGCTCGGACATGTATTCGTGCATCACCGGCGCCATCGGCGCGTTGCGCGGTCCGAAGCACGGCGGCGCCAACGAAGTCGCCTACGAAATCCAGAGCCGCTACAAGACGCCCGACGAAGCGGAGGCGGACATCAAAAAGCGCATGGCGGCCAAGGAAGTCATCATCGGCTTCGGCCACCCGGTGTATACGATTTCCGATCCGCGCAACGTCGTCATCAAAGAGGTTGCGCGCGATCTCGCCAAGGACGCCGACAGCATGGTGGCGTTCAACGTTGCCGAGCGCATCGAGTCGGTGATGATGGAACTGAAAAAGATGTTCCCGAATCTCGACTGGTTCTCCGCGGTGTCGTATCACTTGATGGGCGTGCCCACCGCCATGTTCACGCCGTTGTTCGTGATCGCACGCACCTCCGGATGGTCGGCGCACGTGATCGAACAGCGCATCGACGGTAAGATCATCCGGCCGAGCGCAAACTACACCGGTCCTGAAAACCAGAAGTTCGTGCCACTCAACGACAGGAAGTAATCTGCCTGTATGAACACTGCCTACCGCAAGCCGCTTCCCGGCACGAAACTGGACTATTTCGACGCGCGCGCGGCCGTCGACGCGATTGAGCCGGGCGCCTGGGCGAAGCTGCCCTACACCTCGCGCGTGCATGCTGAAAATCTCGTACGGCGCTGCGATCCGGGCACGCTGACGGCTTCGCTCAAGCAGCTGATCGAACGCAAACGCGATCTCGATTTCCCATGGTTCCCGGCGCGCGTCGTATGTCACGACATCCTGGGCCAGACCGC
>Ga0116129_1000694_pt1 | contig 20412 bp, 19 predicted proteins | sample June2015DPH_17_2_FD_89732 | JGI IMG/M metagenome (GOLD analysis project Ga0116129, IMG submission 89732) | Peatland microbial communities from SPRUCE experiment site at the Marcell Experimental Forest, Minnesota, USA - June2015DPH_17_10 | ecosystem: Environmental > Terrestrial > Soil > Wetlands...
CTACTCCGCGGATGGTAACGCCGCTACCTGCATTGCCCGCGGGGTTCCACTGCAGTGACCCAGTCCCAACTCCGACGGATTTCCAATTACTACGCGGCGTATTAGTCTTTTTTGCGCCTGCCTGAGCGCACCGCGGCACGCAACTCATTCACAATTTCCCTCGACGCCTTGATGGCGGCCGCGTGCTGGTTCACGTTGAACGATATGGCACCCACGCGTGCGTGTCCTCCGCCGCCGTATCGTTCGCAAATTTTGGCCAGATTAACCACTGGCTCTTCCGGCGCCCAGGGATTCGATCCCACGGACACCTTCACGCGAAAACTGCTCTTGCTGAGCCCCACGCTATAGATAGATTCGGGATGAAGGTAGTAAGGAACGAATTTGTTGTAACCCTCCAACTCCTGGTCCGTGACGTCAAAAAAGATCGTGCCATCGCTGCACTCGGCCCGCTGCCTTAATATCTCGATGGAGATCTCGTGACGCTTCAACAACGGTGGCAAGAGCGGAGATATAAACGGTTCTTTCAGAATGTCAGCCAGCGGCTTGGTGGCCAGAAGAGGAATCAGGTTGGGGACGAATTTCTGATCGGGCGCGGATTCAATGACCATGGTTAATTTCATGGCGGGCGCTTGCATCTCCACCGCCGTCTTGGCGTCGGAATATAAAGCGCCGTCGATTACGTCAGTCCAATGAACGAGGTCGGCCACCGGAGCCGGATCGAATCCAAAACGCTGTTGCCCGATCATGGCAATAAGACTGGTGCAGGATTTAAATGCTGGGTCGTAAAACTTGCGGTTGCTCTCGTCGCGCTCAAAATGCGCGGCATCGGCCGGAGAGAGAAAAGCGCTCTCGTGATGGTCGAACCACCACGTAATCTTCGGCGAGCTCGAGTATTTGAAATCGACGATAGCATTTTCGTCGCCGTCGAAGTGAGTCTCGTCAAACAGCGCTCCGGCGCGATGCAGCAGGCCGGAAAATTCGAACTCAACATCGCTTCGGATACGCTCGCGGTAGAAGCGGGAGAAGAGCGCAGCCGACGACGCTCCATCGAAACACTTATCGTGGTAAAAAACTTTGACTTTCAATCCATACCCCAATTGCCTAAAATTTCCGCCGCGCCGGCCGAAACCGGCGCAATTCCGCTGCGGAGTAAAAGCTAATAGGAATGACAGCTTAAGAGCGGAAAGTCAAGGGCCACAGTTAGCGAACCTTCTCAGCGCGTTCTGGTTCTTAGTTCGCATTCGCTTGCTGCTCCGCAAAACTGCCCAGCAACGGCAATTTGAAGCTCTCGCCCTGCAAGGCTTTGATCACCAGGACCAGCCAGATCACGACGAAACCGAGTCCTACGACCATGGAAGAAAGTAGCATCAGCAATTGGCCTATCAACGGGACCACGGACAGGAGCAAGTCCACAATCCTGAGCGCGGTGCCGACCACCAATGCCGCCAACGATAATCCGATGCACTGAAAAGAATGAAAGCGTACGAAGCGATTTTTGCTGTAGGGCTCGACCAGAAGAAAAACGATCGCCGGAATAATCGTGCAGTAGGCCAGCGCACCGGCTATGGTTTGAGGCAGCGCGCCAACCTTGCCTTGCACGCGCTCGACCGGGCTCATCGCCCGGCCGCAACCTGGACAGAACGCAGCGGCATCCGGCATGGATGCGGAACACTCGGGGCAGGAAATGGACATGAGCTAGAGTAAACTGCTGCCGCGCACGTTACCAGAAGGCCGCATAAATAGCGCAAACTCTGAGGACGTCACATCAGGCGCGCTGTTCAGCCGTGAAGTCCGCTATAATCTTCGACAACCCAAAAATGGACTTCGATCAGCTTATTACCTTTCTGGAAGTTGCCCGGCAACGCAGCTTTTCTCGCGCCGGAGAGAAAGTATTCCGCTCGCAATCCGCGGTCAGCGCGCAGATCCGGCAACTGGAACAGGAATACGGCGACCGCCTCCTAGACCGCTCGGGTAAAACCGTTAAACTCACGCCGGCTGGTCAAATCTTTTACGAATACGCTGTGCGCCTGAAGAGTCTGCGGGACGAGTCTCTCGTAGCCGTTGCGGACCATGGCCAAACCCCCCGCGGCACGCTCCTGGTTGGGGCCAACGAAGCCACTTGCCTGTACGTTCTTCCGGAAGTCTTTGCAGAGTACTGCCGCCACTATCCCGATGTGCAAATCAGCATCTACCGCAATTTCACATACAAGATCGTTGAGAAACTGGAGAATGGTTCCCTGGATGTGGGTGTACTCAGCTTGCCTATTCAGTCGCCCAGCCTGAAAATCCAGCCAATATTCCGCGACCGGCTGATGCTGATGGTCAACCCCACGAATCCTTTGGCAAAGTTGAAGACGGCTCACGTCAGCGAGGTCGTCAAACACCCGCTGCTTTTGCCCAAAACCGGGCATACTCGAAGGCTGCTGGATAAACTATTTCGCGAGTACAACGCCGAACTCAAAGTCAGGATGGAGTTGCCAAGTATTGGGATGATTAAGAGCTTCGTGGCGGCCGATCTCGGTATCTCGCTGATCAGCGCATCATTTGCCCGCGACGAAGTGGCGGCCGGGCGGGTAAAGCTTATTGAACTGGAAGGCGCGGAACTTTGGCGGGAGCTGGGACTGGCCTACCGGCGCGACCGCACTCTTTCCGTCGCCGCCAAAGCGTTCATTACGGTTTCCCGGCAGCTTGCCACTCACCCCAAAAAGACAGATGCGCGTTCCTAGGCTGCTTTGAAGGCTTGCACTTTCATGGTCTGGACAACCGTAGCGGGAAGCTGAAGCACGCGAACCATCGAGTCAGTCTTGGTTCTGACGCGCACCGCGATGCCGTCATCTTCCGGAAATGGGTCTGAAACCACCTCGAACTCCTCGCCATAGAGCCGAATGCGCCCCGACACCCCATAGCCAAGATGTTTCACGTGAGCACATATTTCAGAAACAGTAGAAGATTCACGATTAGGACTGGCCATCATGGTTCCATTATAGTCCTCTAATCGCCGTACGAGCGCACCCTCCGTATCGTGCATTTCCATTGGTCTTTGGGTCTTTGGTCTTTGGTCTTCCGTAGTATGCTCGCGAGTAATAAAATCGCTCGCAATTTGATCGGCGAAAGGACCGCGCACCGTGCCCCAAAATGCAAATGCCAACTACAACCGTTTTCTCCTGCTCGTAGCAGGGCTGGGGGGATTGCTCTACGGCGTGGATGTCGGCATCATTGCAGGAGCCCTGCCTTACCTAGAGGCCACCTCCGGTTTGAATGCGGGCCAGCTTTCCATCGTGGTCGCAGCCGTACTCCTCGGCAGCGTCATATCCACTTTATTTGCCGGCACATTGGCCGATTGGATGGGACGAAAGTTGCTGATGGCCCTCAGTGGTCTGCTGTTCGTCATCAGCATTCCCGTCATTGCGCTCGCTCACGGGTACGAACCATTAGTCTTCGGGCGCCTCCTGCAAGGTATCAGCGCCGGCTTGATCGGGGTTGTCGTCCCACTTTATCTGGCCGAGTGCCTTTCCGCCACCGATCGCGGCAAAGGCGCGGGGATCTTCCAATGGCTCTTGACGCTGGGCATCGTGGGCGCAGCGGTGGTGGGAATGTTTTTCAGTATTCGCGTCGAAGAAGTGGCAAAGCTTGGCGATCCCGCACGCCTCTTCGCTTTCAAAGACACGGCGTGGCGTAGCATCTTTTGGGTTTCTCTGCCTCCTGGCATCTTGTTCGTGATCGGCAGCTTCATGGTGGCGGAGTCTCCGCGCTGGCTGTTTCGCCGTGGCAAGCGAGACGCTGCCTACGCTGCGCTCCTTCGTTCTCGCAGCACGCAGCAGGCGAATCTCGAACTCGCGGAAATGGAACAGGCAGCGGCCGCGGAGCAGGCGAAGACTGCCACCGGAACCAAAGTTAAGGAGTCGCTTCTGCGCCGGAAATATGTGATCCCCTTTGTGCTGGCCTGTGTGATCCTCGCGTGCAACCAGGCCACCGGCGTGAATTCCATCATTGGTTACAACGCCAACATTCTTTTGCAGAGCGGCCTGTCCGATGTCCAGGCTCACTGGGGTTATGTTCTTTTCACCATCGTGAACTTCCTGATGACTATCGGCGGCATCGTGCTGGTCGATCGGAAGGGACGCAAATTCCTGCTCTCGCTCGGCAGTGCTGGCATCATTGTGTCGCTTCTCTGCACCGGCACGCTTTTCCGTCGAACTGAAATCCTGCGCGTGGACTCCCGCACCGCGGTTCAATCCATGGTCAGCGCCGAGCAAAAGATTGCGCTCCATTACGACGCCGAGTCCGCTGAGACCCTGCTCTCTGCCAGCGGCGAGGCTGGCAAAGCGATTGCCAATCAGCCCACATCGCTCATCATCATTTATTCGTGCGGGGATTTCCGCGCTGCCACCAAAGTCGTTCGCTCCGACGATCCGGCAGTCAACCCCATCGAGATCACGCGTGAAGACTGCCTGCCCGCCAACAAAGTGGTGGCGTTTTTCTCCAATCCATTCAGCAATCTCGACGCCTCCCGCCAGGCTCCGTTGAAAATCGATAATGCCCTGATCAGCCCCGTGCCCAGCACGCACAATGGCTGGATGGTTGCGATTACTCTTTTCGTGTTTATGGCCTTCTATGCCGTCGGCCCCGGAGTGTGCGTCTGGCTCGCTCTCTCGGAACTGATGCCAACCCGCATTCGCTCCAACGGCATGAGCATCGCCCTGTTGCTCAACCAGGCAGTTTCGACAGGCATTGCCGCCACATTCCTGCCTACCGTCGGCAAGTACGGATACTCCACGATGTTCTTTGGTTTTGCCGCGTGCACGGTGATCTACTTCCTCACTGCGGCGTTGTTCCTTCCCGAAACCAAAGGCAAAACGCTCGAGGAGATTGAAGCGCACTTCGAAGGCGCGGCTCACAAGAGTGGCCTCGCCCCTGCGTGAATGTGCCTCAAAAGTAGGGCAGGCACTCTAGTGGGGGCCTATGGCACTTGGGTGCCATTTACCAGATTCGGGGCTTGGCCTATGCTCCTACTTGAGCAGCACTTGGGGGAGGGCTGATCAACAGACGTCCCGGGACTCAAACTAGAGTCTGGGGCGTTTTGTTTTGTGCGCTAATTCGTCAATGCTCCGAATCCCCTTGACCTGCACTTTCCCCAGTACTAGCCTAGCGAAAGCTGCTAAATTCTAAGTTCAGCCTTGCAGTGGTATTAAGTCGTTTTGATTCAATGCTTTGCCGATATTCTTGGCGGCTTGAGAATTTGTTCGACTTTTTGGCGCTAACTCTATGATTCTAATAGACCGGAGGGAGGGGGGTTGTCCGCCACCAGCCGAGATTCCCAGTCTCGAGAGCTGTAGGAAAAGCTGGCAGAGTTCCATCTTCGCATCCACATCTATATCTATCCCGCTAAAGCCTAGCCCAATTGCATGCATCCAAAATCTTATGAAACAGCGGCTCTCCACCCTCGCTGCCGGAATCCTCTTTCTTGCCACGCTCGTCATCGCCCAGTCGGCATTCGCCGACGCCCTGCGCGGAACCCTCGTAAGCGAAGAGACCATCCGCGTAGCACCGAGCGCGGACGCTGCCAGAGCGGGCGACGCCAATCGCGGAAACGAACTCATCATCCTCACCACCAGCCGCGACTGGGTTAATGTGGAGGCCATCCTACGCGTGCCGAGCAACGAAGACGGCGCAACCGAAGAGGAAGCCGAGGGCAAGACGGTTACCGGATGGGTTGCCAGTCGGGGCGTCGTCATGAGCACCACTCAGGATGGTGACAAGATCATCTTCGGCGAAGCCGCGGACTCCGAAGACCAGGCCAGCAGCCGGCGCGGGCGGCGCGACGCCGCCCAGGATGCCATGCGGCTTTACTACCGCGTCTACGATCTGATGCCCACGTCGCCACTTGCGGCTGAAGGGCTTTACCGCGCCGCCGATATCCGCTGGCAGATCGAGCGCTCCGACGTCATGTCGCGCCCTTCCGCCCGTCAGCGCGAATCCTACATGCGCGGGCAGATGAAAGAAGACTGGATGAAGCTAGTCATCAAAAAATATCCCGGCACCAAGTGGGCTGACCTCGCCGCCTATCGCTTGCTCGAAAACAAGCTCTGCGGCGATTGGGAAGGCTTGTCGAAATGTCCGGACAAAGAAGCCGATCTCTACGAGAACTATGCCAAGGAGCACCCCCAATCTCCGGCCGCGCCGGAAGCCTTGTACGACGCAGCCTGGCGCCGCGCAGCGCTGATCGAGATGTACAAGAACGAACCCAATCTGAAAAAATCCGCAGAATCGAAGGATCGCGCTCTATTGCTGGCGCAGAAAGTCGTCAGCCAGTACGGCCAGAGTGATTGGTCCATGCGCACGCAGCGGCTGATCTTCTACATTCAGCAGGGCATCCCAACCTACGGAAACACAGCGGACTAGCCTTTCGGGCAAATGCCGAACGCTTTCCAGTAACTTCCGCGCAAAGTTTTTCTGCGATACTGGTCCATCATTGTTGGAGGGCGATTGAACGACTACTTATTGTCGCTGGTGCTGGGAATTGTCGAAGGCTTGACGGAGTTTCTGCCAGTCAGCTCCACCGCGCATCTTCGGCTCTCAGAAGCGCTGCTGCACATCAGCCTGTCGGATGGCTACTGGAAGATGTACTCCATCGTTATTCAACTGGGCGCAATCCTTTGTCTGCCGGTGTATTTCCGCAGCCGCATCGCCAAATTTCTCTCCACGTTTCCGCGCGGCGAGCGGGGCGACCGGACACCACTTACGCACCCGCTGGGGTTAGTGATCGTCGCCTTCGTGGTTACCGCCATTCCGTCCTTCTTGTTGACTAAGGTGATCGGCAAGCATCTGGAGAATTTGAACATCATCGGCTGGTCGCTGCTCATTGGCGGAGTTGTCATGTGGATCGTCGACGCAATAAATGCGAAGTCGGAAGCCGCGGGGCCATCCGCGGGCGGAGGACGCATCCACACCTGGAAAATGGAAACCATGAACTTGGGACAAGCTGTCTGGATTGGCTTCTGCCAGATCTTCTCCGGAGTTTTTCCGGGGACGTCCCGCTCCATGTCAACCATTGCGGGCGGGCAGCTTGCCGGTATGTCGCGAGCATCGGCGCTCGAATTCTCGTTCTTCGTGTCCATTCCGACCATGATCGCGGCCACGGGATACACACTCTTCAAGTCCGTCATGGGCAAGGGTGAGAATCCCATCGGAGTTTCGCAGATTGATGCGCATGGTTGGATCGTTCTGGCCGTTGGCTTCGTGGTTTCGTATATCGTTGCCTACGCCTCGGTGGCGTGGTTCATGGCCTACGTGCGCAAGCGCGGCTTCGCACCGTTTGCGGTCTACCGCATCATTGTGGGAGCGCTGGTGCTAGTGTTCGCATCGAGGTTGGCGGGATAGTTAACCATCCGCTGAAGAACCAGATCTGGTGCTGCATTCCAGCGGGAAGCTAACTGTACACTCCCCGCGAAATCCACCATTGCCGACGCCTCTGCTTCTTGGCATAATGATAAGGCTCTGGCCGATTTGCGCCACGGGACACTTTTGTCCGGTGGGAAAAACGGCCCACATGCGTTTTCTGGCAAGCATTTTTGTCCCCACGGTCAACCGGCGGCTGAATGAGCTGATCGGCTTTCTGTTGTGCGTCTCCGCGCTCCTCCTCTTCCTCGCGCTGGCTTCCTATTCACCGCTCGATCCTTCGCTGAACAGCGCTTCCATGCTGACCGGAACTCATGCGGCACGGAATTGGATTGGCGTGGTCGGAGCGCTGATCTCAGATCTGGTGTTGCAGTTCTTCGGCATCGGAGCATTTCTGCTGCCCATCTTCCCTGCCATGCTCGGGCTGCGCTGGTTTGCGTCCCGAAAAATTCAGTCGCCGGTAGCAAAAACCCTGGGAGTCGCCTGGCTGGTGATGTTCGTGCCCGCACTCCTGGCGCTCCTGCCGGGAACTGTGCTCTGGCTGCATGTGATCCCCATCGAAGGCCTGCTCGGGCGAGTCGTGGGCGATGTGCTCATCCACTACCTGAACCTAGCCGGCGCCTACATCGTGTGCGCGAGCGTACTCGCGGTCGCGCTGTATCTTACGACTGCATTCTCGTTTTCCTCCATCCAACTTTGGGTTCCGACCAGGTTTGCATTTGTGACCGCGTTGTGGAACCGGTATTTGGACTGGCAGGAAGAACGCGCCAAGCGGCGCCAGCAGAAGGAATTGGACAAGCGCCGGATCTCGAAACCACAGGTAAAGACGCAACTGATTCCTTCACGGCAAATGTCGGCAGCCGAGCCCACTGTGCAGGCTAGAATTGTGCCCGAGCCGCGGCGTACTGGCATCGAGCGCATGCTCGATCCCGAGCCGAGAGATGCGGCGACGAATGCGGCAGCGACGACGGGCGGAATCCTGTCGGAATCCTTGGCTGGGGTTGAATCAGAAACCGACCCCGAAGTTACGCAGCGCGCCGACAGCGAGCACAAGGCAAAAACGACCATGCCGCGAATCGCAGCCGGCGGCTACAAGTTGCCTTCGAGCAGTTTGTTGCAGCGTCCGGATGAGCAACAGGTCGTGGATGCCAATGAACTCAAGCTTCTGGCGCAGGTGCTCACCGAAAAGTATGCGGAGTTCGAAGTACACGGACAGATCACGCAAATCAATCCCGGTCCCGTGGTTACCACGTTCGAATTCAAGCCCGACGCTGGAATCAAATACAGCCGCATTACCAACCTTACGGATGATTTGTGCCTCGCGCTGAAAGCGGAAAGCATTCTGATCGAGCGCATGGCTGGGAAATCGACGGTTGGCATTCAAGTTCCGAACCGCGAGCGGGAAATTATCTGGCTGCGGGAGAACATTGAGTCCCAGGAATTCATGGGCACGAAGTCGAAGTTGACGATGGCCCTGGGCAAGGATATCAATGGTCGCATCGTTGTCGCCGACCTTGCGGGAATGCCTCACTTGTTGATTGCCGGTTCAACCGGCGCGGGCAAGAGCGTAGCCATCAACGCCTTCATCATGTCAATTTTGTACAAGGCGACACCGGAACAGGTGCGGTTGATCTTGGTGGATCCGAAGCGGCTGGAACTGGGCAATTACGAGGGCGTGCCGCACTTGTATACCCCGATCATTACCGAACCGAAGCTGGCGGCGAACGCGTTGCGCAATGCGGTTCGCGAGATGGAACGTCGGTTGAAGCTGCTTGCTGCGAAGGGCGTGCGGAATATTGACCAGTACAACCGGCTCTTCGACAACGGCACGCCGAGTCTCTTCGAGGAAGATTCCGACGACAAGCCAATTCCATACATCGTCATCATCATTGACGAGTTGGCCGATCTGATGATGCTCGATTCGAGCAACGTTGAGGAATCGATTACGCGCCTGGCGCAGATGGCGCGCGCCGTGGGGATTCACCTGGTGCTGGCCACGCAGCGTCCGTCGGTCGACGTCATTACAGGGCTGATCAAAGCAAATTTCCCGGCAAGAATTTCGTTCCGCGTGGCGACCAAAGTAGATTCGCGAACCATTCTCGACGCCAATGGAGCAGAGGCGCTGCTGGGCAAGGGCGACATGCTCTACCTGCCTTCGGGATCGGCCCGGGTGCATCGCCTACACGCGCCGCTGGTCACCGAAAAAGAAATTGCGGCCGTGGTCGAATTCTGGAAGCAGCAAGGGTCGGCCGAGTACCAGCAGCAATTCCTGGAAGCTCCGAAAGAGGAGCGGGAAGCCGGGAGTGGAGCGGCAAGCGGCGAAGGATCGGGGGACGGCGGAGAAGATGATCCCCTATATCAGGATGCAGTGAGGCTGGTGGTGGAGTTTGGCAAAGCTTCCACTTCCCTGCTGCAACGCCGGTTGCGCATTGGTTACGGGCGAGCCGCGCACCTGATCGATCTTATGGAACAGGATGGCATCGTCGGCGCCGCCGATGGCCCCAAGCCGCGGGAAGTCTTGAAGCGTCCCGATTGGATCTCTGAAACCGAAGAGACGATGCGCTAGTTCCCTGCTGTGCCTGAACCCGCGTCATGCCGAAACGCAATCTTCGAGTACTCAAGTGGCTGGGAACCACGCCCGCGATTGCGGTTTGCACATCCTGCAACCGCGAATTCAAGGTGCCGCTCACGGATTTAAAACGGGTAGGCGCCGCGCAGGAAAACTTGAGGCAACAATTTAATCAGCACTTGTGCGAAGAAAATGAAGCGCCCAAACGAGTCGACTGATTTGTTGTCCGCCGATTTTATTTCCTGATTTAAGGCCAACCGTTTCTCTCTCGCTTCAAAGAGACGATTGATTTCGCTGACCAATTCCAGCCGCTTCTTCGGATCCGGCTCGACGGCTGCCCGTCACAAAGGGAAATCCAGGTCTCTCCGCTCCTCACTTTCTCGTGTGATGCCAGCCTGAGCTCGGACAGGAGCCCGGTTCGATCTCACTCGGATCAGTCGCGGCCAGCGCTTTGCTGCATAAGTCTTGCATGCGGCTTTTAGGATTTGGGAGCAGACAGATGAGATGCCAATGGCGGCGCAATCTGGCTGCTGTAAATCCTGTAACGGCGGGCTTCCCGCTTGCTTAAAGCAAAATCTGTACCTCCGTCAAAAGCGATTAGGGCCCAATATATATTGTGGTACGATATATATTATATTCTACCGGTGATGTTCCTCTGGATGCGCACGGCCTTCACGCGGCGCGCGGCGTTCTTCTGGGCTGCGCGGAATCAACCGGTGGCTTTCCGCCTGGCGTCCCGCATCCCAACGACGCACTCCCCCGCCGTAGGGGTGCGCGTAAAATCCACGATTGGCCCACGTGCGTCCCCAGGGTGCATTGTTGATGAATACAGCGTGCGCACCCCAATCGAAACGGGTGTAGCCCCATCCCCAAGGACGAAAGGCTACGCCTAAGTTGATGCCGAAGCCCCAGCCGATCGCTCCCCCAATAACAAATCCTGCCCGTGGCGGACCAAAGACAATCAGCGGGTCATAAGCCGGCACCCAGACATATGCCGAATCCACCGGATCAATCGTAATGTAAGGACCGCCGCCGACAACGACTTGAGCATTGCTGCGGAGGTAACCATAGTCTTTTGCCTTCTGGCGCATGCGTTGCACAGCATCCATCACATCCTGGCGTTGGGCGAGAAACGCGTTGCCCAGGTCGCTCGTCCAGTTCATATCCGAAGCCATGGTGTCGAGGACGGAGGGAAATGGCAGCAGAGCCTGCACACTGGGATCCCAGGGCAGTTGATCGGCGGAGATGGCGCGGGCAAGATCGTCGCCTTGCAGATAGTGGTGTGCATCGGCCCATTTGGCAGCATCAGGAATCTGATCGGGAAAGGTAGCGGCGGCGAGAATTTGCGCGAGAAGCGGGTCTGGATAAAGTGCGATTCGAGAGACCAGCTTGTCGAGCTGGTCCGGCGAATATGAAGGTGGCGGAGCCTGTGATTGGGGTGGTGGTTCTGGCGCTTGAGCCTGAGGCGGCTCGCCGGCGGATTGAGCCTGCATGGGACCTGCGGTTAGCGCAACCAGGAGTGTCGCCGCCAACAGAATCATGGCGCTTTCTGCACTTCTCTTCAAAAGTCGCATCGCTTCTCCTTAACTGAGACGCAAAAATTGAATAGTTGATGGATGCTTTCTTGGGGCAAACCGTTGCGCGAGACTAATCACGGAAAGACGGGTGAATGTGTCTCGCACCAACGCCAAAGATCCCAGCCCGAGGTTGCAAGTTGTCCCGCTAAGGTATCTCGGGTTTGCGCCAGGAGCGAAGGTTTACCGCGTACAGCGCGATGCAGAACAAGTTGGCGGGAATGAAGCCGAACTGCGCCGTCCGGAATCCGATCAGGCAGAGAATTACGCTATTCACGGCGGCAAGAATCCAACCCTCCCAATAGCGCCGCCCCACCAAAATCGTGGAACCGATGGTAAGAATGCAGGACAGATAATCAAGCCGAAATAGCACCAAAAAATCTCCTCGAGCAATGAGTATGCAGCAAGTTCGGGTAAGAATGGCAGTAACGGAAGGGAACGTCCAAAGGTTTGGATAAAATCGCGTATCCGGGGAGGAATCATGAACGTGCTTACTGAATACCTAAAATTTCATACCAAGACGCATCGTGCCTATATCCACATCACGCCGCAGGTGGAAGAGATTGTGCGCAAGAGCGCAGTAAAGGAGGGCATGGTGCTGGTTTCCGCCATGCACATCACGGCGGGGGTATATGTAAACGACAACGAGAGCGGATTGATCGAGGATATCGATCAGTGGCTGGAACATCTCGCACCCTTCCGTAAGAGCTACAAGCACCACGAAACTGGTGAGGACAACGGCGATTCGCACATGAAAGCGCTGCTGATTCACCACGAGGTAATCGTGCCGATCACTGCCGGAAAACTTGATTTGGGAACCTGGCAGCGAATTTTCTACGCGGAGTTCGACGGCCAGCGGGAAAAGAGAGTGATCGTAAAGGTGATGGGAGAGTAGCCAGTTGCGAGCGGCTAGTTGCTAGTTGCCTAGTTGTACCCGTAATATCGAGGCCTTGCGACCTGCATTTTTTCAAAGACCGTCGAGGAGAAATCCATGAGTGCCGACGAGCTTCAGGAATTACAAGAGCATGCTGAACATGCGCACGAGAACCCCAGTCTGGCTCCCGTATCATTGACCATGGCCGTGCTGGCCGTATTGGTGGCAGTAGTGTCACTGCTGGGACATCGGGCGCATACCGAAGAGGTTGTACTCCAGGCAAAGTCCTCCGATCAGTGGGCGTATTACCAGGCGAAGAATATTCGCCAGCACGAAGACGAGTTGTTCGCTGACCTTAGCGCGGCCGTCGCCAGCAAAGACTCGGGAGTAATGGACAAATTCCGGGAAAAATCTTCGCAGGAAGCGGAGCGTTACAAACACGAAAAAACAGACATCCAGGACGAAGCGCGCAAGTTAGAGCAAGAGGTCGCCATGGAGCGAAAGCGCGCCGACCGCTACGACCTGGCGGAAGTGTTTTTGGAGATCGGTCTGGTGATTACTTCGATCACTCTGCTATCTGGAAGACGAATCTTCTGGCATTTGGGAATTGTGTTGAGCGTGGTAGGGGTGCTGGTGGCGGTCACCGGGACGATCATTCACTGACATACCGCCTTGTGTAGAGGGCTTTGAAAAGATCCGCCCCCAGGGTCCCGGCGTTGCGTTCGTTCCTGTGCACACCGAACAGAAAGTTGCAGTACATTCTCCGTTTTACCAGTTTGGTCCTGTCAGTTTGTATCATTGACACTTATCCGAGCCCGGATAAGCTTGAGAAGTGCTTCAAGAAATCCACCGAGGTGATTCTTCTCATGCGATCTTCTTACGGAAAAATATTTTGTGTTGTTTTCCTGGGCTTGGGTTTCTGTGCCTTTGCTCTAGCGCAGGATCCCCTCAAGGTTGAGCCTTCGCACTACAAGCTGGCTTTTGAAAATGAATATGTCCAGGTAGTGAACGTACATTACGGGGCGCATGAAAAGTCAGGCTTGCATGCGCATATGGGAGGCGTGGTCGTCGTTCTTACTGCCGGGCATCTCCGGTTTACCGACGATAATGGCAAAACACAGGAAGTTTTTGCCAAACCGGGCGATCCCCGCTGGTTTCCACCATTCAAGCACAAAGTGGAGAATCTCGGGGACACGGCCTACAACGCCGTCTATATCGGCATCAAGAATAAGCATCTGACCACCGAGGTCAGCATGAGGGCGAGCCCATCGGAGATGGATGACCAAACCAAGAGACTCGTGGCGGAGGCGATTCTGGCTGCGGCTAGATAAGTCGCGACAGATCTGAGTGACCTTCTTGCTGAACGCATTTATGCTATGGGCCGGTCTCAGGAGGCGCCGGCTTCTCGTGTTTCATCGAGAACAGAAGCGTTGTAGAGGTCTTCGGCGGGATGGCGCTCGGCACAAGTCGCCACCTTTAATTTTCCACCGAACGCGGCTGCAATCAGAGCTTCTGTTTTCACTTGGAAGCCGGGAGGCGTCATACGGCACTAATCGCCGGCACCGGCATGGTCGAAATATTGCTGCGGGTTGACGATCGACGCGCCCAGATCACGCAGAAATTGTGCCGCGCGCGCGCCATCGATCACACGATGATCGCTCGATAGCGTCAGGGTCATCATGCGGCGAATGCCTGGGCGAAGGTCAGGGTCAATACCGATTGGGACAACCCGGTCGGATATGGCTCCGACTGCAAGAATTGCGGCCTGCGGCGCAATGATGATCGCGGTAAACGCATCCACGCCGAACATGCCCAGGTTGCTGATAGTGAACGTGCCACCCGCGATATCGCTGGGACGCAGCTTGCCAGCGTGTGCCCGATCCACAAGATCGCGCCGCTGGACTGCGATCTCACCCAACCCGGTTTGGTCGGCATTGTGAATCACGGGCGCCACCACTCCAGCCTCCACCGCCATCGCCAATCCAATATTGATCCCGGTATTGCTACGAACGCCTTGACTGGACCAACTTGCGTTCATGCGCGGGTGCTTCTGGAGGACGCGCGCAACCAGCGCTACCAGGAGGTCGCTAAGCGTGAGTTTCACGGCATGCGATTTTTCAATCTCGGGCGCAAACTTCTGGCGCGCTGCGTTCAGTGCACCTGCATCTACGTCGCGGAATGCGAAGAAATGAGGCACGGTCGTCCAGCTGAGCGTGGTGCGTTCTGCCATCAATCGCGAGATCGAGCTTCCACTGTCTACCGCGGCACTCGCAAGCGGCACACCAGCTTTCGATGCGGCGGCTGCGAGAATGTCGTTAGCGAGGATTTCGCCGCCAGCGCCCGAGCCGCGAACCTCGGCGAGATTGACACCGCGCTCACTCGCCATTCGCCGTGCCTTAGGAGAAATCTTAGCGGCTTGATTTGCAAACTGCGTCCCCTGCTTCGTTGAAGTGGGAGGTTGATCTGCTGGTGCTGAAGTTGGGACCGCCGAAGCCGCCGGAACCGCCGTTGGAGCTTTTCTTCCCGATTCCGCGACAACGTCATGCACCGGAGGAGCTTCTCCGGGACGAACGATCCATGCGATATTTCGGCCTACCGGAACTTCGGCCCCAGCCTGCACCGTGATACCCGCAAGGACGCCGTCGCCGGGCGATTCGATTTCCATGACCGCTTTGTCGGTTTCGATCTCCAGCAAAGGCTCGCCTTTGGCTACCGATTCGCCTTCCTTTTTTAGCCAGGCAATGACTTTGCCAGTTTCCTGGGCCATTTCGAGCGCGGGCATAATTACGCTGATCGCCATAATAGTGATCGCCACAATTCGGCAGAGAAATCTTAGCCAGTCAGAAAGGTGATGCCACTCTTCAATCGCCGACGCTAACGCGTTCCTTCCGCGAGCTCGCTTCGATCATTTCTCGCACGCGTTTGCTGGGTTTAGATTCAGTCTCCCGAATTGCGGGAAGCTGACCATCCACCGTGAAGTAATGGCGGCCGGCTACCAGAAGTTCTTCCGCGGGGAAGCGTGTGATCACTTCATGGCCCGTTTCAGTGACGACGATTTCTTCCTCGATCCGAGCAGCACTCCAGCCATCCGTCGAGGGCCAGAAAGTTTCTAACGCGAATACCATGCCCGGCTTGATCTCGCACGAATGCTCCAACGACACCAGGCGGCTGATTACCGGCTTCTCCCAGATGGCGAGGCCAATGCCGTGCCCGTACTGCAGCGCGAAAGCCGCTTCCTCATTGGCAAAACCGAACTCCTGCGCTTTTGGCCACACGGCAGCGATCTCGGAGGTAGTACGGCCCGGGCGAACAAGTTCAATCGCCGCATCGAGATATTCTCTGCAGCGCTTGTAAGCATCGTTCATCGCGTGCGAGGCGTAGCCCACGGTGAAGCAGCGGTAGTAGCAAGTGCGGTATCCCATGTAGGAGTGGAGAATATCGTAATAAACGGGGTCCCCAGGACGAAGCACGCGGTCGGAAAAAACGTGCGGGTGGGGATTGCAGCGCTCGCCGGAAATCGCGTTCACCGCCTCGACATATTCCGAGCCGAGATCATAAAGAACCTTGCTGACCAAGCCGACAGCCTCGTTTTCGCGCAGCCCCGGTTTCATAGCGCGATAGAGTTCGTCATACGCGGCATCGACCATCATGGCGGAGGTGTTGAGCAAAGCGATTTCATCGCGAGTCTTGATGAGACGAGCCTCCGACATTAATGCCTGCCCATCGACAACTTTGATTCCTTCTTTTTGCAAAGCAAAGAGGACCGGCAATTCGACGATGTCGACGCCAACCGGTTCTTTATGCAGGCCTCGCATTTCAAGTTCGATGCGAATTTTCTTTGCTACATCTTCCGCGCGCCCCATCTCCGGCGTCATGGCGCCCCGCAACATGGAGATTCCGGCACGCGAACGGTCGCCGAGCCAGGGGCAATGCAACTGATGATGTTTTGCCGCCGATCCGAAATCCCAGAGAATCGGTTCGTCATTTTGAGGAAGCAGCGTGAAGCGATTGGCCTTGTCCTGAGCCCAGGTACCGATGTGCGTCGCGGTCAGGTACCGGACATTGTTCATGTCGAAGCACAACAGCGCGCCCATCTCAGACTTAGCGAGAAGATCCTTGGCGCGCGCCAAGCGTTCGCGGCGCAAACGATCGAAGTCAACTCGATTTTCCCAATCCACCGCCATCGTTCCGTAGGTGGGCAGAGCCATAGAATTCTCCTTTGCCAGTTGCGCCTGTTTTCAGGATCGGCCGCATAGCGCGCGGGCAGCATCAAATACGGTCTGTTCGGTGGGCACGGTCGCATCTTCCAACGGCGGCGAGAATGGAATTGGAACATGCATCGCGCCCATGCGCTTGACCGGAGCGTCCAAATCGTAGAACGCGCCAGCGGCAATCACCGACGCCAGTTCCGCGGTAACTCCATAGCGTTCATAACCCTCATCCAGAATGATTGTCCGCGACGTTTTCTTCGCCGAGTCGATCAACGTTTTTTCGTCGAGCGGCCACATGGTGCGCGGATCGACCACCTCGGCGCTGATCCCGATTTCTTTGAGCAGATTGGCCGCACCCAGCGCCACTTGCACCATGCTGCTGGTGGCGACCAAAGTGATGTCCTCGCCCACCCGTTTCACGTCCGCTACGCCAAGAGGCACGGTGTAATCGTCGGCAGGCACGGCACCTTTGAGCTTGTACATCATCTTGTCTTCAAAGAAGACAACCGGATTCTCGTCGCGAATCGCCGCCTTCAGCAGTCCCTTGGCATCGTAGGGCGTCGAAGGCAAGACTACTTTTAATCCTGGCACGTGGCTGAACCATGCGTGCAGAGACTGCGAGTGTTGTGCAGCTGAACGCCGCGTTGCGCCCAGGGTGGTGCGCATTACCATCGGCACCTTCCAGTGCCCGCCCGACATGTAGTGAGCCTTCGCCGCCTGGTTGACCATCTGGTCCATGGTGAGGGTTATGAAATCGCCGAACATGATATCGACTACGGGACGCAGGCCGGTCATGGCCGCGCCAACCGCTACGCCCGTGAAACCAGCTTCCGAGATAGGCGTATCCACCACACGGTTCGCGCCAAATTCCTCCACTAATCCGGAAAGAACTTTAAAAGGTGTACCCGCCTCAGCAACGTCCTCGCCGATAATGCAGACGCGCGAGTCGCGGCGCATTTCCTCGGCCAATGCTTCGCGCACTGCTTGCGCAAATGTCAGCTCACGCTCAGGCATAGACGTGCATCCCCACTTCGTCCACGCTGGGATAAGGAGCGGCAATCGCGAACTTCACCGCCGCCTCCATGATGACGCGAACCTCAGACGTAATTCGATCAAGTGCTGCAGCATCGGCATAACCGCGGTCGATCAACCACTTGGCCAATACACGAATGGGATCGCGGTCGGTTCTCCAGAGTAGTTCCTCCTGCTTGGAGCGATAGTATTCGCGATTGATATCGCCGACGTGATGGCCCCCGTAACGGTAGGTGTCGCATTGCAGGAAGGCAGGTCCGCCGCCGGAACGAGCGCGTTTCACCAAACGGGTGGCGACTTCATTCACCGCGCGCACATCCTGTCCGTCGGCGCTCGCGGCTTCGATTCCGAAAGCCGTGGCGCGTCCAAGGATGGCGCCGGCAGTAGTTTCCTGGTAATGGGTGTACTCGTTGTAGAGATTATTTTCGCAAACGTAAATTACAGGCAGCTTCCACAACTGCGCAAGATTCATTACTTCATACAGCGATCCCTGGCCGAGCGCACCTTCTCCGAAGAAGCAAACTGCGACGCGATCCGTGCCTAAAGTCTTGGCCGAAAAAGCCGCGCCGGTGGCGATGCCCACACTGCCACCGACAATAGCGTTGGCGCCGAGGTTGCCAGTGGCGGGATCGGCGATGTGCATCGATCCACCCTTGCCGCGGCAATAGCCCGCTTCCTTACCCAACAGCTCGGCAAACATGCGATCCGGCGATGCTCCCTTGGCCAGGCAGTGTCCGTGGCCGCGATGCGTACTGGTGATGTAATCGTCGATGCGCAGGGCTTCGCAAATACCTACCGCGACAGCTTCTTCTCCGCTATACAGATGAGCCAGTCCCGGCATAAGCGCGCGCGTGTAAACGTCGTTCACCTGTTCCTCGAACAGGCGAATGCTTACCATCTGCCGGTAGGCATGTAGCCACTTTTCTTTTTCAGGGGAGGCATTCTGAGAAACTTCCGGCTTGGAGGTAGTGGTCGTCATATTTTTCTACCTCCCTCTGTAACCGGCGTCTTCACTCCGGACATCGCCGCCAGCACGTCGAACATGCAGGCGAAGTCATATTTTGTCCAACCCATGGCGCGAGCCGCCGTCAGAATTTCGTTGCTCACGGCAGTTGTGGGGAGAGGCACGTCGAGCTGGCGTCCCAAATCCATCGCCAGAACCATATCCTTCTGCATCATATTTACGTCGAACCAGGCCTCTTCCGGCTGTTGCAGCACGAACGGCCCACGATACTGAATCATCGGCGATGCCACCGCGCTGTGAGTGAGGACGTCGACAGCAGTTTCGCGCGCGATGCCGCTCTTCTCAGCGAGCAACACTCCTTCGGAAAACGCGAGCATCTGCACCGCGAGACTCAGGTTGATCGCAATCTTCATCGATAAGGCCAGGCCGTTCTCGCCAACGTGAGTTACCTTGGGTCCGATATCGAGCAGCAACGGTTTTATCTTGTCGAAGGTTTCGCGCTGTCCACCAACCATCACCGACAGCTTTCCTTCCTGCAACGTGATCACGCTGCCGGAAACCGGCGCGTCGACCATATCCGCGCCTTTTTCGCGCACCTTCGCGGCCAGCGCTCGACTCACGCTGGGACTTACCGTGCTCATGTCGATGAAAATCTTTCCGGCAGTCATCCCCGCCACGAGCCCGTCGGCGCCTTCAGTGATGGCATGAATGGCAGCAGAGTTCGTTACCATCGCAAAGGTGAAATCGGAAACGCCGGCTACTGCCCGCGGAGAGTCGGCCCACTGCATCCCGTTTTCGACCAGCCACTGGGCCTTGGCGCGGGTGCGGTTGTATCCGGTCACGGTGTGACCCTTGCCGAGCAACCGATTCACCATCTGGCTGCCCATCACCCCCAGGCCGATGAATCCGAGTTTTGCCATCCGCCCCAAGCCTCCGAAACCCCATCCAACTAGGATCCGACTTATTCGAACTCTACGAAGTGGCTTTGGAACCTGCCGGCGCGGGCTTCTTGGGCGACGAAGACGGAACCCCAGTCGGAGCTTTCGAATCTTCGCGCACTTGCTCCAGATGAGCCCGCATCGTCGCCCGAGCCATTTCCGGGTCGCGCCGCTCGACCGCCTCGAGAATGCGCTTGTGATGATTCTGCCCGCGCTGCGGTCCGCCTACCACGTTGAAGATCCTCATGCGTTGCTCGCGCAGCAAACCGACGATGGAATCGATCAGAGAAAGAATGAGCGGATTCGCGGCTGCCTCGGCGAGAGCTAAATGGAAGTCCAGATCGGCTTCGATATAGACATCGGGATCTTTCTGGGCGCGATCCATCACAACCACCGCCTCGCGCATCGTCGCAACATCTTCTTCCTTCGCGCGAACCGCGCCCAGCGCGGCGATGCCGGGCTCAAGAATTAAGCGGAGCTCGGCGAGATGGGGGGAACCTTCCTGCTGTCCGACCTTCACCATCAGGTCGAATGACTGCCGCGCGGCCTGCGAAGTTCCGTCGGTAATGAAAGTTCCGCGTCCCGAGTAGGCTTCAACCAGACCTTTTTCCCGGAGCGTCTTCACCGCTTCGCGCACAGCGGTTCGGCTGACTCCGAGACGCTGGGCCAGTTCGCGTTCCGCCGGGAGCTGATCTCCAGGCTTCAGACTTCCGTTGAGAACGGACTCTTCGATTTGCTGCACAATCTGTTCGTAAAGTCGCGAAGTCCGAACAACTTTGTACACAGGGTTTTCTCCCGCACGAGCCAGTTTGGGGGAACTAGCGATGGTCTGGCTACTATACCGCAGGTCCA